>Ga0210057_1009316_pt1 | contig 11389 bp, 7 predicted proteins | sample CryGeyCG2114_010_2_FD_183968 | JGI IMG/M metagenome (GOLD analysis project Ga0210057, IMG submission 183968) | Groundwater microbial communities from aquifer - Crystal Geyser CG10_big_fil_rev_8/21/14_0.10 (SPAdes) (version 2) | ecosystem: Environmental > Aquatic > Deep subsurface > Groundwater ...
GAATTGGCTTTGAGACTGATGTTAGAAAAGGGGAATATTCACTTTCAAGAACATACATGACAGTATAAGTATCAATTATTTCTTTTTTTGCCTCATTAAAATTAAGCGGTAAATTTTCTGCAGTTAATTCCACGCCGTTATGAAATTTTTGCCCTTTTCTCAATTGGAAAATATATTTTTTGCCATTTTCTTCTATTTCCCAGCTTTCTGCAGCCCCTTCCTTAATCTCTCCATTTTTATCCACACGAGTCAGTCCGTAACTTACATTTTGAAAGATTTCTTCAGGGGGCGAACTAAGAGTAAATGTTCCTGTGTACCCCACGCTTTCAACCTTATTAGTTAAAGTGGGCTTGATAAAGTAATTAAAACCACCTATTGCCAAAAAAAACACAACAATGCCAACTATTGTAGAAAGCAATATCGTGCTTTTCCACCTTTTTATGTATGCTCTTGCAAGCCAAATGTAATATCTCTTTCTAACGGCCATTAAGAAATATAAAATTATTTAATAGATGAGTGCGAGAATAGAAATGGCAGCAAAAAGTGCGGCCAATGCAATTGTGGCGTAGAAGAGAACTTTTTCGATGCCTCTTTTCGATCTGTATGATTCACCGGCACCTCCGAAAGCGATGCCTGTCCCCGTTCCGCGACTTTGGAGTATTACAGAAATGGTTAGTAAAACTCCAATAATTATTTGTACAAACGAAAAAATCATTTATTCTTCATCAAAAAGCCATAGAATTGCTTTCTGAATAGCGTATATTGTAGCAGAAATGAGCAGATATGACAAAAGAGTTGATGCATAAAAACTTGAGACTGTAATTCCTAAAAATGAAAATTGCGGAACTGTAAATGAAGAAATAGTAAGAGGTGCGAAAATAACATCTACAAAGTAAAGAATAATCATGTTTGTGACGATAGAAAAAAGTCCGAATGTGACAATGTTGAGTGGTAGTGTGACGAGGGTTAGGATGGGTCTTAGAACTAAATACGCTAAGGTAAGGATTAGACCTGCTGCAAGAAAGCTTCCCATACCTCCTGAGACAGAAATTCCTGCAAAGATGAGTGAGGTAAGGTAAAGCGAAAGAGTTGCAACAGCAAATAACCTCAGTAATCCCTTCATTTTATTAATCGTAGCAGAAAATAATTAAAATTATCAACTTGAGGTTAAGGTTTTTTTGCGGAGGAGTCTGTGGTAAGCAAGGGCAAAGCGATGTGCCTCGTCCCTTATTTTTCTGAGAAGATTGACACCCGGATTGTCTTTTCCTAAATTTTCTTCAATAAATTCCATTTTTCCTGCAAATCTTTGAGGTATAACAATAATTTCTTCCCTTTTTGCGAGTCCTATTGTCGGAATTATTTTTTTATTTTTAACAAGAACTTCCAGCGCTGCTCCTACCTGTCCTTTTCCGCCGTCAATTACCCATAGACTTGGCTTTTTCCACTCATCATGCTTAAGACGCCTTGTGAGTATCTCTTTCATCATATGATAATCATCCGGTGTGCTTTTTGATCTAATTCTAAACCTTTTATATTCCGACTTGATAACATCACCATTGTGCAAAACAACCATCGAGCCTGTTGCCTCTTTTCCTTGAAGGTTGGAAACATCAAAGCACTCTATTCTCTCAAGATTGCTGACGTCCAAGCCATACTTATTTAGTGTTCTTTTAAGAGACCTCACTTCTTTTCGAAGTCGCTCGTAGTAGAAGTCAGGCTTTTGTACATAGTGAAAAGGGTCATAGAACTCGCTGGTTACCAGCTCAATTTGCTCGATTTGACGCTGAATTATTGCTGCTTTTTCAAATTCTTCCTGCTTAATGAATCCTTTTTGGTCTCTCTTAAGTGAATTTATGACACTGTTAGTATTTCCATTTAAGAATGCTTTGAGTTTTATAATGTTTTTTTTATATTCACTAAGATTTTTATTATCATATGTAGCATTAGGGGCAAGACCTATGTGATCGTAGAGTGTCTTTTTTTTTGTACTTTCTCTTGTTGTATAAAATGGGAAAATTTTTCTGAGTATTTTAAGCACGCTTCTTACACTTTGTACATCGGTATAAGGACCAAAGTAATCTTTTTTGGTGTCATCTATATTTCTGGTTATAAAGACATACGGGATGTTGTTATGTCCTTTTGCAATTTTTATATAGGGATATGTCTTATCATCTCTGAGTTGTATGTTGTAGAATGGCCTGTGTTTTTTTATTAGAGTAGCTTCAAGAAGAAATGCTTCTATCTCTGAACGAGTGGGAATATAATCAACCTTTCTTATTTTTTCAACCAACTTAATTGTCTTTGTGTCTAATTTTTTATTTGAAAAGTATGTTGATACCCTTTTCTTTAAATCACGAGCCTTACCGACGTAAATGATTTTGTCATTTCCGTCTTGAAATAGGTAGACGCCCGGTTTGGTAGGTAAATGCGAGTACAGTTCCAAATAAAACACCTCCTGCTAGTCCGAAAAGCGGAATTTGCTTAATACCTGTATTTGCAGTTGTTGTAAATTCTTTGTCATCAAGTTGAATTTTAATCTCATGGGTACCCTTTGTCAAAAGAGATGAATTCAGAATAAATTCAATCTTTTTTTCACCAAGGGGTGGAATGTGATGGAGTATGAATTCTTTAACGCTATTATCAGACGTATTGCTTACCGTAATTTTTTTATTTGAAATGGGAGAATTCCCTGTATTTTTAATTCTTATAATGACTGCAGTCTTTCCTAGTGGGTTGAGAATATTTTTTTGAGAAGCACTAAATTCTGCTTTTTCATCTTTTTTAAATTCTTCAGGGGATAAAAAGTTTACGACAACCTGTTTTTCTTTTTCGTCTTTGTATCCTCCTGCAGGAATGGGATATGTGCTGTCTACTCCTTTTCTGACAAAGGTGATATGTGAAATGTCAAATGTGTTGAAGTAGTCTATTCCTGAGGTTGTATTTCCCCAAGTGGGGTCTATCATGACCCATTGCCTCCTCTCTGCATTGTAGTATTCCGGCCATGCATGCAAGACGTCCTGTACAAGAGACAGGGGTCGGGTGCTATCATTGTGTGTGTATGCGTATCCCTCTACGCTTCTTGCCGGGATTTTGGCTGCGCGAGCAAGTGCGACAAAAAGATCTGTAAATTCAAGACAAACAACATTATTTTTCTCCTTTAGTGCAAGATTTGCTCCAAGTCGATGATCGGCGCTGGCTGTTCTTGAGTAATTATAATTAAATTCAGTTATCAGATAGTTATAAATTTTTTCGGGAGTATTTAATTTTTTTGCCAGTTGTTGTATTTCTTTTGTCCTTTCCCAGTTATCTTCTGGAGATGTATATTTTTTGAACTCTTGATCTGATAGTTCTTCACTGTATTCACCCGGGGATTTTGTTTTTACTAAAACTGTTGCATTTACAGTCTTCTTTTCTCCAGGTTTTAGCTGGTATTCAGCAAGGTAATTTCCATCTTCATCAAGATGAATATTGCTCGGTGCGGGATTGATATCTTTTAAGATGACTTCTTGATAAGGGGTCTCTGGAGGAAGTGCAATTTCTGTACGAAGTGGAAAAAAGTTATTGTTTGAAAGAGAATAGCTTAATTTTAACGAAAAGTACTCTTTTTCCCCCAATATCAAAAGTGCGCCAGACTTATTTATCGCATTTTTGCTGAAGATATACTTATTTCCACTTTTTGTAACTCCTTTGCTTGGCTTGATAATACTTGCTTCTTCAAAGGTGTCAGGAATTGTTACCGACGCTTTGAATTCTTCAAAGACTTCCGTATTCATTCCGGGTATATTAATTTCCCACGTTTCTCCCAAACGTTGAGCTATTTTTTTGGTTTTGTATTCAAGGTTAAATTCTGTAGAGTTACCTTTTCCAACTGTTCGTTCTGAAAAGACCACTTTAATTTCTTTTCCTTCATTTTCAAGGTCATTGACAGTAAATGGTAGACTTTCCCCTGAGCCTGAATATACCCTCATCTCCTCGATTCCATCTACATCAAGTATTAATTTGTACGAAGGTGAGTGAATAAATTCTTCATTGTTAGTTATTTTTATCTCGTGTGTAGCTTTGGTAGTGCCTGATTTTTCAATCTCATAATTTATATCTGTTGAAATATCAAATGATTTTGCAAATACATTTTTTGGGAAAAGTAAAATGGTAAGTGTTAAGAAAAAGATAATATATTTATTCATAGACCCAACTCTTTTTTGAGGTATTTTCCCGTATAAGAAGTTGGGTGAGAAGCAATTTGACGTGGCGTGCCTATCGCTACAATTTCTCCTCCTCCTTCCCCTCCTTCGGGACCTAGGTCTATTATATAGTCAGAGTTTTTGATTACGTCAAGGTTGTGCTCAATTACAATTACGGTATTTCCCTTATCAACAAGTTTTTGAAGGACAAGAATTAATTTTTTCAAGTCCTCGAAATGAAGACCTGTGGTTGGCTCATCGAGAAGGTATACCGATCCTCCTGCTCCACGCTTGGCGAGTTCTGAAGCAAGTTTTATTCTTTGCGCTTCTCCTCCTGATAGTGTCGGAGCGGGTTGACCGAGTCTAATATATCCCAGCCCCACCTCTTGAAGAGTTTGTAATTTATTTGATAGTCCTTCATGAAATGAGAAGAACTCTACTGCCTCATCTACACTCATTTCAAGAATTTGTGATATATTTTTTCCCTCAAATTCAACCTCAAGGGTCTCTTTTGTGTAACGGGCTCCTGCACACACCTCACATGTAATATATACATCGGGGAGAAATTGCATTTCTATCTTAATTTGACCCTCACCTTCACAGTTCTCACAACGCCCTCCCTTTACATTGAATGAGAAGCGTCCCGGGTTGTAACCCCGCAGACGTGACTCACGAGTATTTGAGTAAATCTGTCTTATATAGTCAAATGCTTTTGTGTAAGTTGCGGGGTTAGATCTTGGAGTTCTTCCAATCGGAGACTGGTCTATCATGTAGACTCTTTTTACATGTTCATCGCCTGTTATTCTCTTATGTGCACCGGCTTTTTCTCTATGAAATGGATTTTTAATTTGTGCAAGCGCGTGGTAGAGAATGTCATTTATTAACGTTGATTTTCCACCACCCGAAACTCCTGTAACAGAGGTCAATGTCTCAAGAGGAAATCTAACCGTGACATTTTTCAAGTTGTGCTCTGAGGCTTCATGCAGTTCTAGATATTTCTGATTATTTTTGGGAGTCCAGCTTTTTTTCTTGAGCTTAATTGTTTTTCTGCCTGAGAGGTATTGGCCTGTTGAGGATTTTTCATTTTGCATAATTTCTGGCGGGGTTCCTTTTGCAACAATTTTTCCTCCATGCTCTCCTGCTCCCGGTCCGATGTCAAAAATGTAGTCCGATTCTTCCATTGTCTCCCGGTCGTGCTCGACAACAATAACCGTGTTGCCTAATTCTCTAAGTCTTTTTAGTGTCTCGATAAGACGTGTATTGTCTCTGGCATGCAGACCTATCGATGGTTCATCTAACACGTACAGAACTCCTGAGAGTCCACTTCCGATTTGGGAAGCTAAACGTATTCTTTGAGCTTCACCGCCTGCCAATGTAGTTGCACCTCTGGAAAGAGTGAGATATGCCAGTCCAACGTCATTTAAAAAGCCTACCCTATTTGCTATTTCACGAATAACAATGCGAGCGATCTCTTGTTCGCGTTTAGATAACTTTCCATACAAGTTATTGATAAATTTGAGCGTTTCATCAATTGATAGCTCTGTTACATCCGCAATTGATTTTCCATCGATTGTCACAGCCAATGCTTCAGGCTTTAATCTTGCACCTTTGCATACTCGACATACTTCCGGGGTCATGAATTTTTCAATTTCCTGTTTTATAAGCTCAGAGTCAGACTCTGCGTGCCTTTTTAAGAGGTAATTTACAACTCCTGTAAATGTCTCGTATATTGTTGTCTTTTCCCCAAATCTATTGTAACCTTCAACTTCATATATTCTCTCCCCGGTGCCGTACAAGAGTATGTCTTTTTTCTCGTCAGGCATCCTCTCTATATAGATATCATCCGGGATGTTGTTTTCACGAATTGCCTGTCTTATTGTACGTGCTTGCCATGTGTCTTTTTCATAAAGGTCTGAGAATGGTAGCATTCCACCTTCTCTAATTGTTAATTTTTTGTTGAAGACTCGTGTCTTGTCTATTGCATTTATATTTCCAAGGCCATTACACTCAGGGCACGCTCCATGAGGTGAATTGAATGAGAAGAGTCTTGGCTCTATTTCTGCAACAGATATTCCACAATTGGGACATGCGTATTTTTCGGAAAAAAGATAGTCTTCCATCTCTTGTGGTTTTTCTGGCATCTCAAACCCCTTGTCATTTATTTTTGTAATTACAACTTCTCCATTTCCAAGCGCAAGACCTTGTTCTACTCCTTCAACAAGCCTCTGTCTGTCAAAGTCTTTTTGCAGGGTTATACGATCTATTATTGCCTCAACTGTGTGCTTGTTCGTTTTGATGAGTAATATATCCTCGTCAAGTGAATATATTCGTCCATCTATTCTTACACGCTGAAAGCCTCTTTTTTTAAGGTCACGCATGAGCTCTGAATATTCCCCCTTACGGTCTTTCACTATTGGGGCAAGAACCATAATGCGTTCGGGTTTTCCTGTTAGGAAGCGATTTGCAATATCCTCAACTATTTTTTCCTTTGTTGTGCGTGTAATTTCTGTTCCGCAATTTGGACAGTGAGGATGCCCAATTCTCGCAAACAGCAACCTCATATAGTCATAGACTTCCGTGACAGTACCAACTGTTGAACGCGGGTTCTGAGAAGTAGACTTCTGATCTATTGAGATGGCAGGAGAAAGACCTTCTATAAAGTCTACGTCCGGCTTTTTCATCATGCCAAGGAATTGTCTTGCATATGAGGAGAGTGACTCAACATAGCGGCGTTGTCCTTCTGCGTATATTGTGTCAAACGCGAGTGAGCTTTTCCCACTTCCTGATAGCCCGGTGAATACAACCAGCTTGTATTTGGGAATCTCTATATCAATATTTTTTAAGTTGTGCTCTCTGGCACCTTTTACAATTATTTTGTCTTGCATATTAAATTTTGGGCTTAGCTTTTGACCTCAAAGAGGATTTGAAACGGTCTATTATACGCAGAAAATTATTCGAAAAGCAAATTACTTGTAATCGATGATATCTACCCTTATTCCTTTTTTGATTCTCTGTTCTTCATCTTTTAGCAAATCTCTAAATGAAGCATCAAGCTGACTTAATTTTTTCACTTGTCCATCCTCAAATATTTCAGGATCTACATGCCGGAATTTTTTGAGAAGGTGGACTTTGCCATTTTCCGATATTTCAAACTTATGCTTTCTTAGTTTTCCTGAAGTATCAAACATTTCAGAATATCCAGCCTTTTTTAGTTTTTTGATGACTTCTTTGTCTGTTGTGAACATGTCGTTCATTGTGATGGTTTTTTTCTTAAGCGCCTCACGAAGCATCCCTGAGAAGACTTCATCTTGTACTAGAACATCTGTGTTTATCCAATGCTTTTTCTGTATCGTCATGTAAGTGGTTGCGAATATAGTAGCAGCCTTTTTGTCATCAAAAGCTATTCTATCGTTGTAAATAGTAAATTGGTTGAGTAGAAATTCAACTTTATCACCTTCGATCCACTCTTTCATTTCTCGGAGAATGTAGTCAATGCGATCTGCGCATAGATGTGGTGCAGGCTGTTCAAGAAGAGGAAATTTGTGTAAATTGAGAAAGTCAGAGACATCATATTTGTGTTTTTTAAGAATTTTCGGGATATCTGAATTTTTGAGAAATTTTTCAAAAGCATTGTCTTGAAAATCTTCTGACAATGTGTCACCTATTGCACGGTCAATGACGTGGGAGAAGGCAGTATGTGAAATATCATGTATAAGCCCTGCAATCTGTTCCTCCAGAGAAGCTCCCAGTATTTTTAGTAGGATCATTACACCTACCGAATGATCGTATCTTGTGTAGTCACCAAATCCAAATGTGGTCTTTGGCAGCCCGTATTGCTCTATGCCTTTGAGTCTTTGGATGGCTTTTGAATTTATGAGTTGTAGGAGAACCGGTTCATTTACTTCAACTTTTCCGTATACCTTATCTGTAATAATCATTTATTTTCTTGCAGGTATCTTATTTTATCCCTTAAAAGGGCAGCTGTCTCAAAGTCCAAATCCTTTGCAGCCTGCTTCATGTCGCGTCTGAGTCTTTTGACAACCTTTTCACGGTCGTCAGGTAAAAGTACTTCTTTTTCAATAAGGGGTCTAATGTCATCTGAAATCTCTTCTCTCTTCTCAACGAGCCTTGCTTTTATGCTTCTTTCTATAGTCTTTGGTGTAATACCATGTTGTTTGTTGTATTTTAGTTGGTACTCTCTCCTTCTTTCTACCTCCTCAATTGCTTCCTTCATGGATCGGGTTACTTTGTCTGCATACAGAATAACACGTGCATCCACTCTTCTTGCTGCTCTTCCCATAATTTGAATGAGCGAGGAACGAGAGCGCAAAAAACCTTCTTTGTCAGCATCCAGAATGGCAACCAGTTCAACTTCCGGAAGATCAAGGCCTTCGCGAAGAAGATTTATTCCAACAACTACATCATGCTTTCCCTCTCTGAGCTCATCTAAAATGTCCTGCCTTGCAAGGGTGTCAATTTCCGAATGAAGATAGTTTACTTTTACACCTTTCTCTTCCAAAAATTGACTTAGATCCTCTGACATTCTTTTGGTAAGAGTAGTAACAAGCACCCTATTTCCACGTTTTACAACATTTTTAATTTCATTCATTAGGTCAGGAATTTGACCGTCTGTTTTGCGAACATCTATTTCAGGATCCACTATGCCTGTTGGTCTTACAAGTTGCTCAATGACATGCTCGCGCTTTGTATGATTGAATTCATACGGTCCTGGGGTGGCACTCATATAAATTGTTCTATTTATTCTTTCCTTGAATTCTTGAAATTTTAGTGGTCTGTTATCATAAGCTGAAGGCAGACGAAATCCATAGTCTATCAATACTTTTTTTCGGGCAGCATCCCCATTGTACATTCCGTGTATCTGAGGGATAGTCATATGTGATTCATCTACTATGAGAAGCCAATCATCCCCTGCTGCTTCACGAAAATATTCAAGAAGAGAAAAAGGAGCTTCTCCGGGACTTCTGCCGTCAAAGTATCTTGAGTAATTTTCAACCCCATTTACATACCCCACTTCTTTGAGCATTTTCAAGTCATATTCGGTGCGCCTTTGGAGCCTTTCCGCTTCGAGTAACCTTCCGTTATCCTTGAATTTTTTTACTTCATTTGCAAGCTCTCTTCTAATTGCTGTGAATATCTCATCGTATGATTTGCGCTCTGTTATATAGTGCTTTGCGGGATATATAACAATTCTATCTCTATCCTCTATTTTTTCACCGGAGACAGGGTGAAGGAGTTCTATCTTTTCGAGTTGAGTATCTGATAGTGTTGCGCGAATAATATAATCATCATAGGCCGGGAAAATTTCAAAAACTTCTCCCCTGACTCTAAATGTACTTCTTGTGAAATTGTAGTCATTTCTGGCATACATAAGATCAAGGAGTTTGTCCATGAGATCCCGTCTTTCAATTTTTTTTCCAACCTCAAGCGGAATAATTGTTTTTCCATATTCTTTTGGAGACCCCAAGTTGTAAATGCATGACACTGATGCTACAACCACTGTGTCTTGTCGGGTTAATATATTTGTGGTTGCTGCAAGTCTTAACTTGTCTATTTCTTCATTTACTTCTGTCTCTTTTGCTATATATGTATCGGTTGTCGGAACATATGCTTCAGGTTGATAATAGTCATAGTATGAGACAAAGTAAGAGACAGCATTTTCAGGTAAAAAGTCTTTTAACTCCTGATAAAGCTGTGCTGCTAGTGTCTTGTTGTGGGAGATTATAAGCGTGGGCTTATTGTACTTTGCGATAACATTTGCTATTGTGAAGGTCTTTCCACTACCGGTTACCCCAAGCAATATTTGGTCATTTATATTATTTTTAAGACCATTTGATAATTTTTCAATTGCTTGAGGCTGATCTCCTGTTGGTTGGAATTTTGAGACAACTTTAAAGCCCATGAGAGTAATTCTACCATAACTTTGTGTAATAAAGTTGAAAGATATACTAATTTTGAACTTATAATTCTTACTTTTTCGAAAAAATTTCTATAGTTTGATATAGTGTGACTTCTTGTAAAATTCTAAAATATTTCGTATATTTTTCTCACAGTATTTTATTAGATAATTATGCCAGCAGTTTTATACAAAAGAGAGCGCGAACTAGTTAAATTTATAATGCAATTCCAAGAACAGCATGGATATTCTCCTACACTTCGTGAAATGGCAGACGCCATGGACAGGAGGAGCGTCTCGACTATTCACTCACTTATTAGATCTCTTGTAGATAAAGGATATATTCAAAAAGTTGACGGCAATAACAGAACTCTCAAAATTCTACAAAAGGATAAATTAGGAGAACTTTTGGGAAATACTTCTTCTGCTTCAGGACCCACAATTTCTCTTCCTCTCATGGGTTACATTGCTGCCGGAAAACCTCTTGAGCCTCACGTGGATCCGGAGGCTACATTTGATGTTGCATCGAGCATGATTTCAGGTAAAAAAACAGCTTACACGCTTCAGGTCAAAGGTGAATCGATGATTGAAGACGGAATCCTTGACGGTGATTATGTCGTTATAGAGAAAAGTGAGTCGGCACGTAACGGGGATATTGTTGTTGCTCTTGTTGATGAAGGACTTGCAACCTTGAAGCGCTACTACGTCAAAGACGGAAAGACTATGCTCATGCCTGCAAATTCTGCTATGGAACCTATCTACCCCAAAAATCTTACAATACAAGGAATTTGTGTTGGTCTTGTACGCAAATTTAAGTACTCCTAGGTCTAATTTTTTTAAATGTTTTATCATTAGCTTCAGGCTACAAGTGTACCTGAGGTATATATCTGGGTGTTTTTTTGCAATATGATACATATTTTTCTCCAAATTTTTTTCTTAACTTCTTTTCATCCTCTGCTACTACGTGATAATGGTTGAGAGCCGAGGCACAAATCGCAAAGACGAATAAAAGCATAGCCCCTGATACAAAAGCTTCGCCTGACCAGATGAAAAAGAGAGATACAAATATAGGGTTGCGCGAATACTTGAAAATCCCTGTAGTTACAAGATTCTTCGGCTCTTCTGAAGGTAGGATGGTCTCATCATATATAAAAAATTCAATGAGTGCGATACTTAGAATGCATCCGCCTACAGCAAGTAGTATTATTCCGAAAATTTGCAGAGGGAATGAATTGACAGATGGCAACATGTACCATTTATTTACACGCGCGATAAGAAAAGGAAGGATTGCGAG
>Ga0210057_1009319_pt1 | contig 11387 bp, 9 predicted proteins | sample CryGeyCG2114_010_2_FD_183968 | JGI IMG/M metagenome (GOLD analysis project Ga0210057, IMG submission 183968) | Groundwater microbial communities from aquifer - Crystal Geyser CG10_big_fil_rev_8/21/14_0.10 (SPAdes) (version 2) | ecosystem: Environmental > Aquatic > Deep subsurface > Groundwater ...
GGGACTTCAGCTTCAATGATAGACGCCATTGTCAGCACATCATAAAAATTCCGGCCCTGCTTTTGAATATCCTGGAGCATCTCCGGAGTGATTTTTCCGGCCAAATTCGCTGCCATTTTTTCCACTACATCCCGCAAACTTGCGTCCGCGAATATCTGATATGTATCCGGAAACAAGAACCCTTCCGCGCTCTTGTTGGATTTTTTTTCATTTAGAATAGGGTATTTCTCAGCGAGGGACAAATAGAATTCTTTATTTAAGCTGTCATCAACCCCTTCCAGGCCGACTAATTCAGTCAATTCTTCTTGCTGGAACATGCCTTGGTTTTCAAAATACATCCCAATATCCCGTATGCCCCACCCTTCAAGAATTTTGATGGTTTTTGTTTCCTTAGAGCCTTTGGTGGTCAAAACATCAACCAAATTAGCAATGCTGGTTTTTTCCGGAAAATTAAACCTGCCGGCGATAAATTTGGATTCATTGTTTGTCAACCAAACGTAGACCCGCAGCCAGAAATCGTTTTTTATAATTCCGCTCTCTATAAGATGGCTGGTAATTTGCTTCACGGTTTGACCCTGAGTGACTTCGAATTTTCTCTGCGTTGAATCTAGCTCGCTTTTTTTAGAAATTTTATAACTAAACAATAACACTCCGATAACAATCATCGCTCCGGCCGCGATCAATATAGCGCCAAAAATTTTTTTCATAGATATTTCTTTAATGCTGCATCGCCTTTTATAATTTCAACGATTTGCTTTACTTCGTGCGCCCGCTCCTTGGAAGCAACCAGGATAGCATCGTTGGTTTCTATAACCACCACGTCCTCGACCCCGATGGCCGCGATTAATTTTTTGGACTGGCTGGAAATGAGATTATTCTTGCAATCCAGCAGGATGGATCTTGAATTAACCACGTTTCCGCTTTCATCCTTTTGCGACATCTCGGCCACGCTCCGCCAATGGCCAATGTCGGACCAAGCAATATCCGTTTTTAGCACAAGCAGTTTTTTTGCTTTTTCCAAAATTCCATAATCAATCGCCACTGACTCAACCCGCGGAAACATTTTTTCAATTTTGCGGTCCAAATCTTTTTTTGACGCGCTAGTTATCTCGCTGAATACAGAATAGCTTTTTGGCAAAAATTCTTTAAACAAAGAAAGAAGATGGTCTACCCGCCAGGCAAACCAGCTTGGATTCCATAAAAAATTTTTCGCTTCCAGAAATCTTCGCGCGCGCAAAAGCTTCGGCTTCTCAATAAACCTCTTAACCCGATAAACTGAATGCTCTTTTTCTTGAACAATTTTTTTATCCAGTTCAATATATCCATACCCAGTCTCGGGATACAAAGGCTTAATGCCGGTCAGTACAGTATAATCGGGATTATTTCTGGCTGTTTGCGCCGCGGATTTTAGAAGATTGACAAATTTTTTGCCATCATCCACCCAATGGTCTGAGGCCACGCTAATGAGAACTTCATTTGGATTATCGCGCGCGACTAGGCTGGCCGCCAGCCCGATAGCTCCCGCGCTGTCGCGGGCGCATGGTTCCACTATAATATTGTTCCTGGGCAGTCCGGAAATATGCTCCCTAACCTGGCGCTCGTATTCCTGGCCGGTTGATATTAAAATGTCTTTTTTGTCGAACCCAATTCTAAGCCGCGCGTACGTCTGCTGCAAAAGCGAACCCTTGCCCAAAATAGATAACACCTGTTTTGGCGTCGACTGGCGGGATAGCGGCCAGAGGCGCGTGCCCCCTCCGCCGGCTAAAATAACTACTTTCATATGCTACGGATATTGCTAAAAATAACTCATTTGCCAACTCCCATTAACCAAAAATTTACATGCCGGAATTTACCAATTGTTTTAAACAATGCTCAAGAGCCTGTTGGCTGGTAAGTATATATTAACATTACTTGACTTTAGTTTCAAGGTATGCTATACTGTATATGTTAAACCCTTTTGGACCCGTGTTCTAATCAAACGCGGGTTTTATGTTTAGTAAATCTAAAAATAATAACAGAATAAAATATTTTTCCGGCCTGTTTCTAACAATCGGCCTTATTTTTGCATTTCCTTCCATCTCATTAGCCGGTCCCATTAATGCCTCTGATTTAATAAGCCTGACTAATAAAAAAAGGGTAGAAATAAATCTAAACGAACTAATACCCAGCCACAAGCTCACTCAGGCCGCCTACGAGAAAGCCAAAGATGTTATTGCTAACGGATATTTCGCGCATACAACACCGGAGGGAAAACCTTTTTATCACTGGATAGAAGAAAATGGCTACAACTATTTATACGCCGGTGAAAATTTAGCCATTGATTTTGCTTCAAGCGAAGGCGTGGTTCAGGCCTGGATGGACAGCCCGCTCCATAAGGCCAATATACTAAACGCGAATTACACGGACATAGGGCTGGTGGCGATGCGCGGAGACTGGAACGGAAAATCCACAACTGTCGTCGTGCAGATGTTCGGCTCGCTTCTTTCCGATTCCCCCACTGTGCTGGGGCTTACCCTGGAAAACCTAAGCCGGGATTTATCCCTGCGCCGCGATTCCCTGGAAACGCTGGCCGCGGATTTGGTTATGCTGCCGAGCCTAGCCGGCAGAAAATATTTTGATGTTATTGTCCGGCCAAGCAAAGACACGGACATAAACGTTACTAACCCTGCTATAGCCAACATAGAATCCAGCCCGATCACAAAAGTTGCTCAAAGCGGCATATACAAAACTTTGCTAAAATCAGAAACAAGCTGCTGCCAAAATGACGTGACTTTTGCCCTCACCGAAGAGCGGAATAACGCCCGGGCAACCACTCCGGTTTCCTACCCTTCACTGACCAAGCTCTTGGCCAACATTACTATATATAAATTCAGCTTTCCCGCCTCTTCGGAAAGCGCTTACACAAATATACTAGTCGCGGCTTTTGTTTCCCTGCTGCTGCTGCTCGCCTACGAAGAAAAGATAAAAAAAGAATTTACGTCTGTAAAAAAGAAAATTTAAAAAATAAAAATCCCGCCTTGCGCGCGGTGCAACATGCCGCAGCGCGCAAGTCGGGATTTTTTTATATTATTTTAAAAATTTTTTACTATATCCTTTACATGATACAATCCTTTTGTGCGCCGAAAAATCAACCAAGCGCACATGATTCCAATAAAGGCGCCGGCCAAGATATCGGACGCGTAGTGCACGCCCGCCAATATTCTCGACACAGATATCAAAAAGGCAATCAGCAAAAATACCGCTCCCGCTTTTTTATTTTTTAAAAATACCACACACGCTAAAGCGAACGCCACGGCCGTATGGTCGGAAGGAAAAGATTTGCTGAACGGCCCAACGTCAATCAAAGGATTAAACCCCAGCCCCGCAAACGGGCGCGCGTGCAGAAAAATAAAAAAACCAATTACCGCGTTCGCAACATACGCTGCGGCGCCGGCAAACATGGCTTGGCTGAAAAGCTTTATCCAGCGCGCGCTTAAGACCCGGCTTGCAAAAAACTCCAATACAATCAGCGCCCAAATTAAATACGTCGCCCCAAAAACAACCAGCTCGCGCGGAAGGGCTCTCCCGATCTGAAATAAAAATTGGCTGATTTGTAAATCTAAACTAAACATATTATTAGGACCTATCTCAAAAAATAGCTTTGAGACAGGTTCTTGCCTTCACGGAAAATTAAACCAATGAGCGAGACGTCATATCCGGCGGAATAGGCAATCCTATAATAGAAAGTATGGTGGGCGATATGTCCGAAAGCACGCCGGTAATTTTTAGAGAATCAGCTAAAAAATCTTTTGGTTTCGGCGTTTTCAACTTAAACTGCTCCCCGATTATAAGGCAAGGCACCGGGTTTGAACTGTGCTCTTTTACTATATGCCCGTTTTCCCAATTTACCATTTCTTCCGCGTTGCCATGATCGGACGTAATTACCACCACGCCTCCTAATTTGCCGACAAGACTTGCTATTTTGGCGATTACCTTATCACAATGAGCAAGAGCTTGGATGGTCGCCCGCAAATCCCCGGTATGCCCGACCATGTCCGGATTAGCGAAGTTTGCGACAAAAAATTTATTTTTTCCGGCCTTTATGCTGGCGCTTAACTTATCGAGAATTTCGTAGGCGGACATTTCCGGCTTTTCCGCGTAAGACGCAACTCCGGCCGAAGGCACTATTATGTTTTCTTGCCCTTTATAAACAACCTCGCTTCCGCCGTTAAAAAAATAAGTAACATGCGCGTATTTTTCCGTTTCCGCGATGTGGAGCTGGTTCAATTCGGCATCGCTCAAGACCTTCGCCAGCGGATTATCTATTGCTTCTTTTTTAAAGGCCACGCTCACGGGCAATCCTTCTTCGTACTCCGTTAAGGTTACAAAATTAAGGTTTGAGATGGCGGTTCTGGTAAATTTAACAAAAGTCGGCAAGGTAAAAGCTTTGGTAATTTCGCGCGCCCTGTCCGGCCGATAATTAAAGCAGACCAAGCTATCCCCCGGCTGAACCCTGGCGCTGCCGTTTATGTCGGCTGTCTTGATTGTGCAAGGTATAAATTCTTCGTCAAAAATTCCATTTTTATAGCTTTCTTTTATGGCGTCCGTAGCTGACTCGTATTGATTGGCTGCTTCACCTTTGGCTATGGCCGCGTAGACTTTTTCCACCCTGTCCCAATGATTATCCCTATCCATGGCGTAAAATCTTCCGCTTATTGTGGCAATAGAGCCGACTTTAAGCCTTTTTGACACTTTCTCCAGTTGCTTTACATATTCAAGGCCGCTGTCAGGCGCCGTATCCCGCCCGTCTAAAAATACATGAATATAGACGCGGTTCAAAGAAGCCCTGGAAGCCATCTCCAAAAGCGCGTACAAATGATCTTGATGCGAATGAACGCCGCCGTCGGAAAGAAGCCCCATAAAATGAAGGCTGGAATTGTGCTTTTTGCAATTCGCCACCGCCGCCGCCAGTGCCTCGTTCTCAAAAAAAGTTTCGTCTTCAATGGATTTATTTATCCTCAGAACCGGCTGGTACACAATTTTTCCAGCGCCTAAATTTAGATGCCCTACTTCCGAATTTCCCGGCTCCCCCCAGGGCAAGCCAACGGCCTCACCGGCGGCGGCCACAGAAAAAAACGGGTAAAGGCGCGCTAAATCATTGTACACGGGCATCTTGGACTGCGAAATAGCGTTTCCTCTCGAAGGGGCGGCAATTCCAAATCCATCCAAAATAAGGAGCACCAATGGTAAATTTTTTAAATTTTGACTCATACTGCCTTAAAAAGGCTTTTGCCTGTCATGGCCTCTGGTTTATTAATTCCAAACAAATCCAATATAGTAGGCGCGACATCCGCTAAAATCCCCTCTGCCCTTAAATCAGGAATAAGATACCCAGGACACCAAATAATGAACGGCACCCGGTTTTTTGAATGTTCTGTGTCCAGTTCCCCGGTTGAGAGATTCTTCATTTCCTCGATATTTCCATGGTCAGCCGTAACCACTAGGGCTCCATTAAGATTTAGCAGCGCATTCTTTATCTCCTCTAGGGCATAATCTACCGCTTTTAAAGATTCTTGGGCCGCCTTAAAATTTCCCGTATGCGCCACCATGTCCAAACACGCGAAATTAACCCCGATAAAATCGTATTTCTGCACAGTCAAACCGCGCACCACTACATTCGTCAATTCTTTGGTTGACATTGCCGGGGTTTTATCATACCTCCTTACATTTGGCGAAGGCACCATCAACCTATCTTCTCCGCCCACCGGGTCAGCGTATCCGCCATTAAAAAAATACGTCATATGCGCATACTTCTCTGCTTCCGCCACGTAAAGCTGGCGCTTTTCCTTAAGTATAGCCGGCAGGGCTTTTCCCACATCAACGCTGGGAAAAGCGGTCAAGCTGTCTCCGAGGTCCGGGCCAAAATCAGTCATAGCCACAAATCTTAGATTTTTAGGGCGCTTCTTGGGTATAAACGATCCGGGGTTCATTTTTATAAAATCATCCTGTACAAATGGCTTGGTAAGCTGGCGCGCCCGGTCGCTCCGATGGTTAAAAAAGATAATTGAATCATTGTCATCAATTACCGCGACTGGGGATCCGTCTGCGCGCATAACAACATGAGGTTCAATGTACTCATCGCTTTTACCTTCCGCGTATTGGCTTTCAAAAATGCTTAAAACATCCTTGGTTTGAATGCCTATGCCCAGCATAAGGGCGTTGTACATAAGCTCTGTCCGAGACCACTCTTTTTTTCTGTCCATGGCGTAAAATCTGCCGGCAACGGTGGCTATTTTTTGCGATTCCCTCATATGGCTTAATAAATCTTTTGCCAGAGTTAAGGCAATATGCGGCGCTGAATCCCGGCCATCAGCAAATAAATGCAAAAATACTTTTTCCACCTTCTCTTTTTCCATTAATTCCAAAAGGGCGTACAAATGCTCCGGAGTGGCGTGCGCGCTTTGGCCGTCGGAAAGCATGCCCATCAAATGCATCTGGGAATTATTTCGCTTAGTATGCTTAATAGCTTCCATGAACGCAGGATTTTTAAAAAAAGTGCCGTCGCGAATCGCGTCGTTAATAATCACCGGATCCTGCTTAACAATCCGGCCCGCGCCCAAATTAAGGTGCCCGGCCTCTGAATTTCCGTCCTGATCTTTTGGCAATCCCACGTATTCTCCATGCGCCCACAATTGGGTTGTTTTGCCTTCCTTAAAAAGGCTGTCAAATGTCGGCAGAGCAGTGCTGGTAATTGGATTTGATTCTGACTCCGGCGCAATTCCCCAGCCATCTAATATGGCGAGTACAATTGGACCTTCAACAATAGATTTTTGCATAGACAACTTAGGTTAATTCCTTCTCGATTTCTATTAAACGGTTATATTTTGCCACCCTCTCTCCCCGCGAAGGCGCGCCTGATTTTAAATATTGGGCTCCGCAAGCTACTGCCAAATCCGCGATAGTTGTGTCATTTGTTTCCCAGCTCCGGTGCGAAACAACAATAATAATGCCGTGCTTTTGCGCTATTTTAATAGTTTCAATAGTTTCGGTTAAAGTTCCGATTTGGTTAGGTTTTACAAGAATGGCGTTCATAGCGCGCTTCTTGATGCCTTCATTCAGACGCTCCGGGTTGGTGGCAAGCAGATCATCTCCGATGATCATAATTTTTTTGCCTTTAAGTTCCGCAGAAAAATCAGACCACTCTTCCCATTTTTCCTCGCCAAAAGGATCTTCTATGCTTTTTAATGGGTATTTTCTTATCCAGGACATGTATTTTTCCTTTAGCTCTGTAAAATTAAGCTTCTGCTTCGGCGGAGCAATAACATAACTCTCGTCTTCGTAAAAAGAATTCGCGGCCGCGTCAATGCCCAGCTCAATATCAGCGCCCGGCTTGTATCCGGCTTTCTCAATCGCCATCATAAGCATGTCGAAGACATGGTCAATTGATTCAACATTCGGCGCGAACCCGCCTTCATCGCCAATATCCGTATCAAGGCCTTTTTCCTTAAGTATGGATTTAAGGCTATGCAAAATTTCACTGCCCGCCTCCACCTGTTTGGCGGTTGCTTGCCCGCCAAGCTGGGGAATTACCTGAAATTCTTGAAGCGCTATATTGGTGCTGGCATGTTTTCCTCCATTGACTAAGTTCATAATCGGAACAGGCATTCGGCCTTTTTCCGGTTTTTTAAAGCCAAAATAATCAGCTAAAGATTTATACAAAGGCTCGGATTTAGCATTAGCAAAAGCGCGGCTTACGGCTAAAGACACGGAAAGAATCGCGTTCGCCCCTAAATTCGATTTATTTTGGCTGTTATCCAGCTTTATCATTATGTTATCGATTTCTTCCTGATTCTCCACGCTCCGGCCAATAAGCTCTTTGGCGATTCTGACATTAACATTGCTGCAGGCTTTTAGAACTCCCTGGCCGTTGTAGCGGCTGTTATTTTTGTCTCTTAATTCAAGCGCCTCAAATTTGCCAGTCGAGGCCCCGGAAGGAACAACCCCGTTGCCCGCGGCCCCGCCGGCGAGCTTTATGACGGTCATAACGGTTGGCTCTCCCCGGGAATCCAGAACTTCTCCGGATTCAATATGTCTTATGGTGTATTGGTTCATGCGCTTAGTATAGCAAAATCCCGATCATAAAAAAAGTATTTACGAAAAAAACACGGCAGTTTTGTGATTGCGATGAGTCCTGCCTGCCTGCCGGCAGGCACGGCGGCAATGACAAATGTAAGACTGATTCATGTTATGACAATTTTTCCACCTCTTCTTTTAAGGCTTCAACAAAAAGGCGCAAATCCTTTTTGGCGGTTGACCTTCCCATGGCAACGCGCAAACTGCCCATGGCCAAAAATTTATTTAAACCTAGCGCCAGCAAAACATGGGAAGCTTCCAAATTGCCGGAAGAGCACGCGGATCCGGAGGACGCTTCAAATCCCCTCTCCGACAAGCGCATAACCAAAGATTCGCCTTCTATGCCGGGAAAGCAGAACGACGCGCTATTGGGCAATCTCTTCTCTCTGTCTCCGGTTAAATGGGCGCCTTTAATTTTTCTCTCGATTTCAACAATAAGCCAATCGCGCAGAAGGCTAAGCCTTTTTGATTCTTGTTCTTGTTTTTTATCGGCCAAACAAAGAGCGCGGCTGAATCCAATAATCAAAGGAACGTTTTCTGTTCCCGCCCGCCTCTTATACTCCTGCCCGCCGCCGGTTATCTGCGGAGCTATCTGCACGCCGCGCCGGACGTATAGAACCCCAGAGCCCTTTGGCCCGTAAAATTTATGCCCGGACAAACTCAGCATGTCCGTGTGAAGTTTTTTTACGTCCAAAGACAGGGCGCCGGCGGCCTGCGCCGCGTCCGTGTGCATTAGTATATTGCGCTTTTGAACCTGCTTGCCGATGGCCGCGATGGGCTGGATAGCGCCTATTTCATTGTTCGCGTACATTATAGAAACCAAAAACGTATCTTCGCGAATCGCGTCTAAAACATTCTTTGGGTCTACCAGCCCGTATTTATCCACGCCTACGCAAGTAATATCAATACCTTTTTTTTCTAAATATCGCGCTGTTTTTAAAATTGAATCATGCTCAATTTGGCTGATAATTATGTGTCCGCGATGTTTGCCTGTTATTGCCCGGCCTTTTGTTCCCGATTGCAAGTCGCAATACGCCTCCATCGCCCCCCGCAAAGCCAGATTATTGGATTCCGTGGCGCCGGAAGTAAATATAATTTCGCTTGAAGCGCACCCCAAAATCCCGGCCACTTGCTCGCGCGCCGATTTAACAGCCTTCCTGGCCCGCAAACCTGCATGATGGATGGATGACGCGTTGCCAAAATCCTCCGCAAAATACGGCTTCATGGCCGCCAGCACGTCTTTATCAAGAGGCGTTGTGGCCGCATGGTCTAAATATACTGCTTTATATTTGCTCATAATACTTAACAATAAGCTAGAATTAACTAAAAATCAATCAGCTGTGAAAAAACAGAGCTTGACAAAATCGCGGTTTATGATACTATGCTTATAGTTATGCATATAACAAACATAAACAATTGGTTTTTCGGATTCTATTTTTTTGGACTTCCCGCGGAAAGCCCGTTGTTGAATTATGCATAAGATTTAAAAAATCACATGCAACAATTAACTGGCTTTCCCGGCCAGTTTTTTAGTTGCTTGCTCTATCACAATTCAAGGGAGGAAAAGCTTATGAAGTCAGCATTATTGACCAAACTGACCGAATCAGCGCAAAGCAGGTGCAGTGTTGTTAAATTGGCAATCATGCAAATTGCCATGAGCTTGCCAAGCGAAAACGGCAAAAAGAAAACAAGCATCAAAGCCGTTATAGCTGAAGCCATGGCGTTTATTTCGTATTTTTGGTATCGGCCGGAGTACAAAGACGCCAAAGGCCAGATTATGGCCTTTGTGCAGGCCTCTCCCAAGGGGCCGGGAATTGAACGCAAAAAAGAATGGTGGAATATATTGCTCGCGCATTTTCCGCCGGAGCATGTTGTTGAGATATATGTTTGTCAACAACAGCAGTTTTTATACCCATACCAGCATGCCAACATGGTACGATACTTGGGTAACTGTGAACAAGTTCCAGTGAATCAAGGAATTGTCAACCATGTTCTTGAAGAATTCAATCAACGCCGGCTGATTGGAATTAAAATTACTGAAGCCGCAGATTAACGAAAGGAAGGTGTAGGATGATTATCCTAATGAACAGCACAGTCAGAAGCACGGATGATATTCGTGTGCAGGATGTTATCGAAAAAGCTATCTCCTTTGATGTAAAAGGAGAAGCAACGATGAAGGAAGGCGGACATACCGATATTGTCCAAGTCTTCCTCATCGACGACGATAACAAACGCGTTGCTGGAATTCCAGACCACCCTTTCCGTCAAATGAACGGAGTACGGGAAGTGGTAAGGGTGTCGACGCCGGAAATCTCGCTCAAGAACAATGGCCATTCCGAACCACGCCATATCAAAATAGGGTCGGACTTCATAGGTCGAAGACTGCCCTGTGTTCCAGTATTTGGCCACTGCGCGGCGGATCAGCATATCGACAAAACCGCCAAAATTCTTGCTGGACTCGGAATAAAGCACCTTCGCGGCGGCGGATACAAGCCTCGTTCAAATGCTTTTGGCTTCCGCGGGCATGGAGAAAAAGGGTGGGAGTGGCTTGTAGACGCGGCGCACGGAAACGGAATGGAATCAGTATGGACAGAGGTTATCGAATCCAAAGACATCGAAACTGTCCTGCGCATACGAGACAGCTCCAAATTTCAAGGAGATATTGTTCTGTGGGTTGGCGCCAGAAATACCGGCAATCAACATCTTCTTGAAGCGCTCGGAACGAGAAGCGATATAATTGCAATGGTAAAGCATTCGCCCGAGATGAAAAGTATTGACCAATTCATCGAAAGGGCAAGCTTTGTTGTAAACGGCCCAATGTTCTGGAAAAAAGACGGTTCACTGGACGAGGAGGCAAGCAAAGCAACCGGAAACGACAATTTGATGCTATGCGTAAGGGGGTTGACTAACCCAACCGAACACAGCACGCGCCGTTTCTATGGAAACGTCGGATGGATTAAGGCGCTTCACGAAGAAGTGTGGGCGCCAGTGGTGTATGACCCATCGCATATTGCTGGGAACAACCTGCTTGTCCCAGAAACACTACGAGAGGGCATGGTTTACCACCCAGAAGCAGTGCTCATAGAAACGCACTGCGCGCCGTCGCTCGGTCTGTGCGATGATTCGTATCAGTCCGTGAATGTAAATCAGATTCCAGAGCTCTTGGAAATAATCCAGAGCCACAACGAAAAACTGCCCAAAAATACAGAAACCGCGTAAGGAGGAACGCGGCCGCAAAAAAAAGAAGCTCAACGAACAAAACGTTGAGCTTCTTC
>Ga0210057_1009322_pt1 | contig 11385 bp, 13 predicted proteins | sample CryGeyCG2114_010_2_FD_183968 | JGI IMG/M metagenome (GOLD analysis project Ga0210057, IMG submission 183968) | Groundwater microbial communities from aquifer - Crystal Geyser CG10_big_fil_rev_8/21/14_0.10 (SPAdes) (version 2) | ecosystem: Environmental > Aquatic > Deep subsurface > Groundwater ...
GCCGCTTGGCTTCAGACTCGCGTATCAGCACCATGGCGCCAGCACCCTCACCCATGATGAGGCCATCGCGGCCGAGCTCAAAGGGTAACGAGACTGACCGTTCGGACATGGCCTCCATTGTGTTGAAACAGGCCTCTTGGAAGCCGGTCACGACTGACTCTGTGCCGATGGCGAGCATTGCGTCGGCCCTGCCCAACCGGATGTCATCGGCCGCGGCGCTGATGGCGAATGAAGCACTGGCACAGGCGTTAGCGATGGCATAGGACGGTCCGCCGAGCGCATAGCCGATGGCACCAAAGCCGGCGGTGCCGTTGAGCATGACGTTGAGAACCGTCCAAGACAGCCCCTTGTTTCGGCCCTTCTCCGTGTAGCTGGCCAGACCGGCCTCGAATGACTGGCCGCCGCCCAGACCCGACCCTATGGCCAATCCGATTCTCGGTCGGCGCGACGTATTCTTGTTGGCACCAAGTCTGGAGCCTTCTAGGGCAAGCCCGCCGGCAGCCAGCCCCAAAAGGATCGCCCGGTCAAGCCGAGCCGGACTCGGCGTGAAAGACTTGAGCCTGTCTTTGTAGGTCCCGAAGTCGAACTCTGGCATCTCGGAGGAGACCTTGACAGTGAGGCTGTGTTTAGCAGGATCGAAGCTCGTTGGTGGTCCGAAGCGATTTCGACCAGCGCAGAGGTTCGTCCAGAAGTCGCCAGGGTGAGTGCCAATCGGTGTGATCACGCTGAGGCTGGTTACAACAATGTCTTCGTTTCTCACGGTATTCGCTCCTTGTTGGCCTGTGTCATCCGGCCTTATATGCTATCAAATTTCAATAAATTTTGCAAAAATCTGAACTAAAAGAGGCAATATGGTATGATAAACCTATGGAGACTTTACCCAAAAGTCAAAGAGTATTTTGGTTATTATTTCTAGTCTTAATTTGCTTTGGCTTAATTTTAATCTTTTATAAATATTTTAATAAAACCAGCCAGACGATTCAGTCTCCATTGATTTCTGCGGCAATAATTCCCCATCACGATTTGGCCGAGAATCAAAGAAAAGCCTTGTTGGCTCAAGTTGCCGCCCAAATAAAACCGCCAACGATTATTATTGTTTCTCCTAATCATTTTGAGGCGGGCGGCGCAAATATTATTACAACCAATAAGACCTGGAAGCTCGAGAACGCCGTTGTTGAGCCAAATACGGATAAGATCGTTGAGCTAACGAACGATGGTAGCATTCTAAACGATGAAGCTGCCTTTTCACGCGAGCATGGGATTACGAATGTATTAAGTGATATCAATCTTAATTTTCCCGACGCAAAGATTATTCCTATAATTATCAAGCAAAGCACTAACAAAGAAAGCATCGGATCTTTAGCTAACAAACTAGATCAGATCTGCCGTGGCTGCTTACTTATCGTCTCAGTTGATTTTTCCCATTACCAACCAGGAGCGCTGGCGGAAATACACGATATATATAGTATAAAAACGCTCGAAAATTTAGATGAGGAAGGTATATACAAAGCCGAAGTTGATTCCCAACAATCACTTGCCTTGGCAATTAAATGGGCCAAATTGAACCAAACAGAAACTTTCCATTTGGTCGAAAATACGAACTCCGCGAAATTGTTAAATGAGCCAGATTCCGAATCAACCAGTTATGTTTTGGGCTGGTATGAGGCGGGCCAGAGCAATATTAACAGTGATTTAGCTTTTATGTTAGCCGGGGACACGATGTTTGCGCGCTATGTTGACTATCGATACCGTGGCAAAAATCTCAAAAATGTTTTTGCCAATTTAGGCGAGCGGTTTTTCTGGGGGACGGATTTATCAATTCTAAATTTAGAAGGTCCGATTAGTATTGAAGACACTAGCCCCAGTCTTGACCCTAACAATCTAATTTTTCATTTTCCGCCAGAGACCGCCAACGTTTTAGGTTGGTTAAATCTAAACGCTGTCAATCTTGCTAATAACCATACGCTTAATGGTGGCGAGGAAGAATTAGCCAATACCCAAAAAATGCTCCGAGATCGCGGGATTAAAACCATCGGCACACAAAATAGCCTAGGTATTGAGACGATTGATAAAGTTACGATCATCACTTTAAATACGGGCGAAGTTTCAACGGATATATCAAAAGAGATTGTCGTTGCCAAACAGACAGGCTCATTTATAATCATTTTTGTCCATTGGGGCAATGAGTATCAAAAAACTCATTCGAGTGCCCAGCAAAGATTAGCCCATACCTGGATTGATCAAGGGGCGGATTTAATTGTGGGTTCGCATCCACACGTTATTCAAGATGCGGAGACTTACAAAAATCGGCCAATTTTTTATTCTTTGGGCAACTTTCTCTTTGACCAGTATTTTTCTGGGGAAACGCAAAAAGGATTAGTTTTGGCTGGTGGTATTAAAGATAACAAGCTTAAATTGGTTTTGATTCCAATAAATATCAACAAAGATCTTCAGCCAGAAATTCTTCGTGGCGAAGATAAACAGAAAATTATCGATCAACTTAAGGAAGGCATGGGTATTACTATTGGAAATAATGACTACGGACATGATATAATCGAAATAGAAATGTAATATGAACGTGCCCATCCTACATCCTTACTGAAAAACCTATTACATAGTGTACTTTCAGTGCGGATTTCGGAGGGCTTCCTGAACTTTCTTTCTGCTATCGCAGAAGCGAAATTCAGGAGCGGAGGGACTCATGAGTAAACTTACCAAGATCCTTCTAATTGTTTTAGGAGTACTAATTATTGGTGGAGCAGGCGTGTATGCTTATTTTAAGTTTTGGAAGAAACCCGTCACCATCCCCACACCAACACCGAGTATCTCGGCAACAAAGAGTGCGACGCCGTCTCCAGCGATCAGCACAGTCGTCGATCCGGGCGTTAGCTGGATTACACCTCAAGTTTTGGGTGATATGAAATTGCTAAAAATTGGCAATGACTCGGGTCTGACGGAGGCCAAATATTACAAAATAGCCAATCTAAGCGGTGGCGGCGAGCTTGTTTTAGCCAAAGCCACTTATGAAGGCCCGTCTTTTCCGGCGATATTTCGTTTCAAAAAGAACGAAGAAGGCAAATATGCCTATTTAGTCAAACACTCTTCTGAGAAAGAATATTCGCAGTTTTCCAAATATCTAGCTGATGGCGTGTTGGAAGACTACAATACTATTTATCAATCCCTTTCAGCTCCAGATTTTATTAGTATCAGAAACACCACTTTGAAATATGCTAATAGCGAAGGTTTATTTGAGGATTTGGGACAAAACAACCAGCCTAAACCCAAAGAAGTCGGGGAAACGCCTTATGGTAAATTTTATGAAACCCAGGTCCGCGGTGATTCGACTGACGTTGGCGGAGTAATTTATAACCTGAAATTGGCCGATTCATCATACAAGGGCTACATCATCAAATTCGACTTTATTACTGACGATGAAAAGGCGCAAGTTACCTGGTCGGATGGATCCAAGAATTCGGCCAAATATACCCCAGAAAGCTATGTTGGTTGCGCTCTGACAGCTTCTGACAACGTGATTTTGAATACCAATAATTTGGCGGATCGGCTCGAGGTCAATGGTAAAACTAACGGGGGCGAGGATGTCTATTTGGTCGTCAAGGAAGATGATTCGATTATCAAAGTAGCCTATGAAAATTATAAAATTGGTCGGACCAAAGATGTTTTATCGCTTTCAGATTTTCACAAGAAAAAACCGGTTTTTATCTGGAAAAGCGGATTGGGGGTGAATGTTATCTTTACAGGCAGAGACTACGCGGGCTTGGCCGAATGCGGCAAGCCGGTAATTTATCTTTATCCCGAGCAGGAAATGGAAATTTCCGTTAAATTGGGCACAAAAATTACTAAGTCAGATCCAGAATACAAAAATGGCTGGAAAGTTTTGGCACTGCCGACCGGTGAATTGAAACTTGATGATAAAACCTACCCCTATCTTTATTGGGAGGGTACTGGTCAGGAGTATTCGTTGGTTAATGCTGGTACGGTGGTGGCTAAAAAAGATGTTGAAAAAACGCTTAAAAAACAAATGCAACAATTGGGTCTAAATGAAAAAGAGATGGCTGATTTCTTAGAATTTTGGCTGCCCAAGATGCCGAACACGCCATATGTGAGATTAACGTGGTTCGGCAATAAATTAATGGATCGGCTAGCGCCAATTTTCGTGATGCCAAAGCCCGAGACAATAATTCGTGTTTTCTTAGATTTTGAAGGATTAGGCAGTAAAATTAATCTTCCGCCGCAAAAACTTTCTTCCCCAGCACGTAAAGGATTTACAGTTGTAGAATGGGGCGGCCTGTTGCGATAGCTCACAGACTTCCACTTTAGCTTCTTCGCCATCGAGTTCGGGCAGTTCTAGTTGGTCTGGTGGCGGCTGGTAAAGTCGACAATTTAATGTATTATTATAAATCACAGGAGGCAAAATGACTAAAATTGCCTTAATTGACGATGAGCCGACTTTTTTGGACATCTATTCCCGGGTTTTAGGTAAAAAATACCAGGTTCTGACCGCTTTTGATGGAGAAAGTGGCTTAGAATTGATCGAGAAAGAAAAACCAGTTTTAGCTTTGGTCGACATCCACATGCCGAAAATGGATGGTTTGGCAATGATCAAAGAAATGCAGAATAGAGGAATTATGAATATGCCGGTGATCGTCCTGACAAACTTTGTTGAAGATGAGAAAGTGGCTCAAGCAATCGAGTTGGGCGTAAAGGACTACATTGCTAAAGAGAAAACTACCGCTAAAGAAATTTTAGCAAAAGTTGAGGCAGTGCTTAAAAAATAAACAAGATGAGCAAGTACGATAGTATTGTTGTTTTAGCTTCGGAAATTTTTAAAGAGGGCAATAAATTCAGAATGCCCGATTTTTTTAATGGAGTTGCTCAGGGAGGGAAGATGAGACTCGATGCAGCCGTTAAAATGTTTGAGGATAAAATGGTTAATAATATTATCGTTGTTGGCGGCAAAGTAAGAGGGAGCGAAGATGAGAAGACCGAAGCAATGGCTGATTATTTGATAAATAATGATATCGCGGTGGAAAATATTATTAAGTTGCCATCAAAGACCAATACCCAAGGCAATGCGAAGGTAGTAAAATCGTATTTAGATAAAAACAAACTGACCAATAAAAAGATCGGCCTTTTAACCAGTTTTTATCATCTACCGCGAGCAATGAAAATTTTTGCTCGTGAGGGCTTGAACTTTGAGCCAGTCGTCGCTGAGTCAATTTTGATTGATCATCCGGACTATGGCCTAAATAAAATTCATCAATTTTACATCAATACAAAAATGCTTGAGAGATTAAATCAGGAACTCTTAGGATTAGCCGATCTAGAAAAAGGGATTTACAAGCCAAAAACTAGTTAGGAGTAAAATGGCAATAAAAAGCGTTAAAATTGTTGTTGGTGTGCCGGAAACCCATGCGGAGAGGGTTAGAAAAGCCATGGGTGATGCCGGTGCGGGAAAAATTGGTGACTATTCACACTGCAGCTTTTCAGCTAAGGGAATCGGTCGTTTTGTCCCACTTTCCGGCGCCAAACCATCGATCGGCGCGGTTGGAAAAATGGAAGAAGTCGCCGAAGAACAAATTGAGACCGTTTGTTTAAAAAAAGATCTCGACAAAGTCATCGATGCGATAAAGCGAGCCCATCCATACGAGGAAATAGCGATATCGATTTATCCGCTAGAGATAGATCCCGAAGAAATCACCCATAATCAATATCGGAAAAAATAAATCATTAATTAAATAACAGGTTCAAAGTCTTACCCTTTTTTCGCGACCGCGATAAAGGGGTAGAAAGATCAGAGATTAGATTAAAGATTATAGAAAAAGTTTTGTTCTCAAAAACGCGAACGGCCCCGCCGAGATGGCGGAGCCGTGAAAGAGGTCGTGGTAGCCGACAGATGTCGGTTACTCGTGCGGGGTGGTGTAGGGGTAGATGAGGAAGGAGACTACGAACAGTACGATACAAGCCACGATCAACGCGTCTCGGAGTATGTCCACCCAGCCCTTGTTACTCCAGAGTTGATGCATGGCTGTTGGCAGACGTAGGGAAAGGAGGAAGGCCAGGGATAGGAAACCGACCCAGCCCGATGGGCAGGTGTGATCGATCATCACTGCCAGCCGCCAGGCCAGCCATCCCATGGCCGAGGCGTACACCGCGCAGCTGAACTGCCAGGTTGGGCTGTCGCGGTTGGTAAACGAGATCGCGAGCATCGCCACGCCGACCATGATCAAGCCCCAAGGTACCGGGTAGAAGTCGGGCATACTGCGCGGACCGTTCGGCGCCTTCATGGTGATAAAGAACACGCCGAAGGCCAGAACTCCAGCCAAGAACAGCGATATCGCCAGTCTCATCGTTAGCTCTCCGTTACAGCAGGATATGCCCGAAGTTATCCAACCTTCAGGCATTGGAAATATAGTACTAAAAAATTGGGCGGAAGTCAAGGAAACCGCTAACTATAGAGATATTTTACGAGGCGCTTGGGCTAGGTGTAGGAGTTGTCGTTACGGATGGAGATATCGATGGCGATGGTGAAGTCGAGCCCATAATTCTAAGTTGTTCAGAAATTTGTTTCATTATCCGATGGGTTTCTTTGAGAGCCTCTTTTGCTTTTTTCATCGCCGCTTTGCCGGCATCGCGGGCGGTTTTCGCGGCATCAGTATTGGCCGGGGTCATGGATTTGAATTTTTCTTCGGCAATCGCGAGTTGCGTTTTGGCGTCAGCGAGCTTAGCGGTAATTTGATCCATCAGGGATTGGAGTGAGGAAACGTCTTTGCCGGCGTTTTTGTTTTGTTCGAGCATGGTTTGGAGCTGGCGTTCGATTGCCTCCAAGCGGCCCAAAATATACATTCCTTGAGTAGTCAAAGACTGACCTAAGTTCCGAGGTGCAACCACCATATAGACGCGAAATTTTTCAAAAATTGATTTTATATCAGCTTTCAAAGTAGCTAAGTCGGTATCGGCGGCGATTTTAGTTTTGAGAGTGTTTAAGTCGGCGATATTGGTATCAATGTCTAAGATAAGAGCGGTTTTTTCGGCATCGGTCAGACGGTTCATGTTTTGGATTCGCGTTTTGAGATTATTCAAAAGGCTAAGGCGATTTTCAATTAACATTGCTCCGAGTTCTTTTAAGCGAGCAATTTTTTCAGCTTCTTTAGCTGCTTTAAATTCTGATAATTTTTCTTTCCAATTTTTTGCTCCTTGATTTAGATCATCATTACTAGCGCTAGCGGAAGTGACAATAGCCACTGATGACGAGCTTTTGGGTGAATTTTGACCTTGAGAATTTTCTGATCTACCAAGCGTTGAGATCGGGACGGTTAAAACAGCGATTAGTCCGGCAATAAATAAAAACTTTTGGATTTTAAGCATTTTACTCCTTTTTACAAACTTGGCGTCTCATCTTCAGACGCATCAATTTTATCTAATTGGCCAAGATTGCTATCTAAATTGCTCAATTCATTATCAACAGCGCTTAAATCATTAGCCGGAGAGGTTATAGTGCTTGACGGTGTCGGAGTACTAGTTGGTGTTTTGCCGTAATAATTCCAGACGAGAAAACCAGCGATTAGAATCGCGACGACAACAATAACATACCAAATCCAGATAGATTTTTTTGGCTCGGTTGAGATAGGGGATTGGGCGGATTGTGTATCCATTTAACCTCCTTTAGAATATTGTTTATCGATTACTATTATATCATGCTTGATAGTAATATAATATTAAGCAAATGAACAATATTTGGCAAGTGATAATATATGGTTTAATTGCTGGCGCGGCGACTATCGCCGGGTCTTATTTGGTCTTGACAAGGGAATCTTGGGCGCGGAAAAATTCGATCTTTTTAATCAGTTTTTCCGCGGGAGTATTGCTCGCGGTCGCAATCGGCCATCTATTACCCGAGGCACAGGGATTAAATGTTAATGCCTTAATCTGGTTTTTAGCCAGTTTTATCTTTTTTTATATTGTTGAACACGGTATTATTCTTCACTCTTGCCGCGAGGGCGAGGATTGCGTTGTTCACCCAATTGATCGAATTGCTTTATTAGGGATGGGCTTACATTCATTGCTCGATGGCGTGGTGATCGGCGTTGGCTTTGAAATTTCTTTAGAATTAGGGGTTATTGCCACTTTATCGGTTTTGATCCATAAGCTGCCGGATGGAATTTCGATGGTTTCTATCCTTTTGCATACCGGATATCAAAGGGCTAAGGCGATATCATTTTCCTGGCTAATCGCTTTAGCCACGCCAATTGGTGCGATTTTGAGTTTTGTTTTTTTTAAAGATTTATCAACCGTGATTTTAGGGGCGCTATTGGCGATCGCCGCCGGTTCGTTTTTATATGTCGCCGCCGCTGATTTAATCCCCGAAATTCATAAAAAATCAAAGTTTATAAATATAGTTCTCGTTATTTTAGGGGCTTTGTTCCCGTTTATAGTTAAATATTTGCTTAAGTGATACGAGTCAGGGCCGGCTCATGCCGGCCCTGGGTTGGGTTGCCGGGCCAAGAAGGCCCGGATGATCATCTCGTAGATGCCGAGTTCTCGAAGGTGCTGGGCGATTCGCTCTGGGTCGTCGGTTGAGAGGGCGACCCGAAGCGCTGCCTCGGCGTGGAGGCAGACCTCTCCAACAGCTTCTGGCACCACAATCTCCCCTTGAGCATCTCGGCCGCGCGACCGCCGTCCACCGGTGAACTGACAAGTGCAGCCGAGCACGCTGCGCGAGCCATCGCCTCTCTGCGGCCCTGGCAAGGTGACGAAGAAGTGAGCAGGCAGGTGGCCTTCCATGGTGGCATCGCGCACCCAGAAGGAATACTCCCCTGACACTGTCACACCCAGCGTTGCGTCTCCGACTTGCACCTCTTGGTAGGCGAGCTTGGCGGGGTCAAACCCGCCGCCGTGGACTCCGTCACTGAATATGCTAGCCGTCACTGTCGTATCCTCCATGATCTTGGTCCGATCTAAGATCAGTATATTATAACGCATAAAGCGATATATCGCAACAGATTGTTGCGTTATAGCTCTTTTTTCTTCTCAAGTCAAGTCTATTATCGCTGTCAAAAATCTGTTATGATCGAGATGAAACTTATCGATTATTAGAAAGGAGAAAAATGGATAAAGCGGTTGAAGAAACCTGCTCTTCCTGCAGTGAGGTGCTGACCGAGAAAAACAAATGTATGTGTGATCCAACGGTGTGTTTTAAATGTTGTAAATGTCCAGACGATTGCACCTGCGGTTGCCGGGACAAAGCGGCTGGGCCTGAAGAAGAAGTTAAATAGGAAGATAGAAAGGGAAAAAGAAGGCGAGATGAATCATCGGCGATTGTGGATTATTATCATTGTTTTGGCAATTGTTATTTTTTTAGCAATTGGGCTAGCATTGTGGTTAATGAAATTTCAGTCTAATGAAACGGCGCCGTCGCCAGCAATTTCCCAAAAGATTGAGGCTTGGGTTAAAAATTCCACTAAACTTTTTGAAAACGTCACCTCAACCGACACTTTAAAAATCGATGATGGCACTTTTCGGATGTATTTTCAAAAAGATGGCAAGATCGTTTATGCGGACTCAAAGGATGCAGCAACGTTTAGCGATCCAGCCTCCACTGGTATTGATGAAAACCCAGGCAAATTCAATTCCAATCCAACGGTTTTAAAAATAAAAGAAAATGATTGGATTATGATTTATGAAGAACAGCCGCAATTGCCGCCGGGCGCAGAAAAAGGACCAGGGCCAGGGACACAAAGAAATTTACTTTTGGCCACATCAGAGGACGGTAAAACATTTACGAAAGCGGGGATAGCAATCGATAGTTCTAAGGAAGATCAGTATTTTGCTTCCGTACCAAAATTAATTAAATTGCCAGGCAGTAAAATCAGAATGTACTATGTATCCGAAGGTGATAAAATTGCCTCGGCGATTTCCGATGATGGAAAAACTTGGACGAGAGAGAAGGGTTTCAGATTAGAGGATTCGGCGGTTGACCCCGATCCGATTTTAAAGGTCTGCTGCGGCGGAACACAAAATTGGGTGATGTATTTTGCGACGCTTGAAGGGAACAATAATAAATTTTATAAAGCAACTTCTAAAGATGGGATTAATTGGCAGCGAGGTGAGATTGTTTTAAGGCCAAATAGCGAAAAGGGGGCGATTGTTGATCCTGACGTAGTGGAAATTGCCGCTAATAAATGGCGAATGTTTTTTGGTGAAATGGCCGAAGGCGAAGGGCAAATGGGTGGGTCCGCGCAGATCGATTTATATTATGCGGATTTTGAAGGCGATATTTTTGAGTAATTTTTAATGGATAAAGCCAATTTATCCTTACGGCAAAAAATTGATCGATATGACAAACTGAATCAGCGAGTAATTTCTTTTCCGCTGGTGACAATTATTTTAATTGCGATCAATGTGGCTGTATTTGTTTTAACGGTGATTTTTTATTCAAATTATCCGCCAACCTCTTATATTGGTCTTGCTGCTTGTCTAAAACAGAATAATCCTCAGTGCGTTGAAGAGCAAACAGATTTAAAAACAGTCATTGATTGCTCAAAGTATTATGAGGGGCCTGAACAAGAATATTGTTTATATACGATCAAACAGGAATGTTTAAACGATCAGAATATTATTAAACAGTGTTTGTCTTCTCGGGATCGTTTTTTCTACCAATTCGGCTATATACCAGCAAATTTTAATCAGGTAAAATCTTTTTACACAATCTTTACTTCGATGTTCATGCATGAATCTATCGGGCATCTTTTAAGCAACATGATTTTTCTTCTATTAGTCGGCGCTTATATCGAAAGTCGCTTGGGAAAAATTAAATATTTACTTTTATATCTTGTTTCTGGAATTGTTGCGGTTTTGTTTTACACGGTTTTTAATTATCAGAGCACGGTGATTTTAATTGGCGCCTCGGGTGCAATATCGGGGCTGTTGGGAGCAAATTTAGTCATGAATTATTGGGATCGTGGTATTATTAATTATCGCGCGGCAATTTGGCGATTTAATTTTATGGGCTTTGGCATTCATTATTTGTTGTTTTATATTTTCATCCAATTTTTGTTATTCTCTGGGCCGGGAGCAGAGCTTGCTGACATTGCTTACGCCGCCCATATTGCTGGATTTTTGGCCGGTTTATTATTAGCATATATATTAAGGAATAGAAATACGATTCAAACAAATCAGGTTTAAAATGAAAATTGAGGAAATAAAATTTGGATCAATTACGGTTGATGGGAAGCTATATCATGATATTATTATCAGTAACGATGAAGTAAGAAACCGCGATGATGATAAATTGGCAGAACTTTTTGGCACCGATCATCAAATTGGCGATTGGGAGGCGAGTGCTTTGCTGGCCGGCAGCCCTAAATA
>Ga0210057_1009323_pt1 | contig 11385 bp, 10 predicted proteins | sample CryGeyCG2114_010_2_FD_183968 | JGI IMG/M metagenome (GOLD analysis project Ga0210057, IMG submission 183968) | Groundwater microbial communities from aquifer - Crystal Geyser CG10_big_fil_rev_8/21/14_0.10 (SPAdes) (version 2) | ecosystem: Environmental > Aquatic > Deep subsurface > Groundwater ...
GGAATGCCGCCGACATTGGTCGCCACCGTTGGCACGCCGGCGCGACCCGCTTCAAGAAGTGTGTAGGGGAGGCCCTCTTTCAAGGAGGGCAGGACGAAGATATCGGCTGCTTTTAGGTACGTATCGGCATGCGGAACGGTTCCAAGGAAGAATACGCGGTTCTCCAGATCCGCGTTTCGTACCAGGCGTTTCAGTTCGTCTTTCAATTCGCCGTTCCCGATGATGACCAGCACGACTTCTGGAATATCAGGTAGCGCCGCAATTAAGGAGCCGATGTTTTTGTTTTTTGTCAGCTCCGCCACGGTCATGACCCATGTGTCTCTTCTGGCAAGGGGACCATCGTAAAACACCTGAAGTTCGTGCCGTGCATCGGTGCGCGTTTTGAGCGGTACGTCGGCTTTGACGCCGTTATGGATACGCACTAAGGAGCCGCGTTTCCAGAGTGACGGCGCGTTTTTGAAATCGTTTTCAGAGACGACGATTGTGTGGTCCGCGAGGAGCACCGTGAACCAGGAGACAAGCCGGATGAGTGCGCGCGCGAAGAGATTTCGCGGTTCCTGGTGCGGCCAGCCGTGCGCGGTGAAAACGATGTTCGGCACGCCGGCAATGCGCGCCGCCAGCGCCCCCAAGCCACCCGCTTTTGAGCTGTTGAGATGCACGGCGTCGGGTCGCTCACGATTGAAGAGCGAGAGCAATTCGAAGAACGCCATGGCTTCTTTCACGAAGAAGATATCCCGCGTGAAATTCCGTATGAAGTGCGTTTTTACGCCCGCTTCTGACAGAAACGCCGCGAGGTCGCCTGCTCCGGCGCCTTTTTCGCCGCTTCCCCCGAACGCGACCGCTACTTCGTACCAGTCGCGAGGCAGTGAGCGCGCAAGATCGTACACATAGCGTTGTGCTCCGCCGAAATTTGACTTTGTTACCACGTACAAGACCTTCTTTTTCGTCATGCTCGTATCTGTACCATTGTACTGGGTGAATTGGTACTATGTATTAAATGTATTCCATTAGCCGGAACGAGTGGCTGATGTTGGTCGTGGGCGACTTGGCAGCGCTCGCGGCTTCGCTGTGGCTAACGCTCGCGGTGCGCTATTTCGAAGTTCCGTCTTTGGACCTCTATATCCTACACCTCATCCCGTTTTCCATCTTGGCAATCGTATGGATCGTGGTGTTCGTCATCTTCGGCCTCTACGAGAAACACACCACCTTTTTCAAACTGGAACTTCCGGGCCGGATTGTTCAGGCCCAGATCGCTAATGTCATCATCGCGGCGACATTCTTCTTCATGATTCCGTATTTCGGCATCACGCCGAAAACGAATCTCGTTATCTTCCTCATCGTCTCGTCGGTATTGATCGGTATGTGGCGCCTTTTTGTGTTTCCACACCTCGGATTCAAGAAACGCGCGAAGGCTTTGATAATCGGCTCCGGCAGGGAAGCGAACGAACTCTTTGAAGAGGTCAACAGGAACTCCCGCTACAATATCGAGTTCGTGGATTCATTCGATCTTGCCCGAGACGGCAACCCAAACGATACTCAGAAAGAGGTCTTGAAATTGATTGTGTCCCGCGACGTTTCCATCGTCGTCGCGAATATGCGCGAAAAGAACCTGGAACTCATGCTTCCCTTGTTGTACAACCTTTCGTTTGTGCAGACCAAAGTGGAAATTATTGACATGGCGGAGCTGTATGAAGATGTGTTCGAGCGCGTCCCAATCGCGCTCATCACGCACGAGTGGTTCATCGAAAACGTGGTGACCAGAAAGCACCTCGCCTATGAGGCCTTCAAGCGCAGTGTTGACATCATCGGAGCGTCGATCCTGGGCTTTTGTTCGCTTTTCTTATATCCACTCGTGTGGATTGCGGTCAAACTTGACGACGGAGGACCGTTGTTCATCACGCAGGACCGCGTTGGGGAGGGACAGCGTTCTATCCGCATCGGCAAGTTCCGGACCATGGAAGGCGCCACGAGCGATGTTGGAGACGAAGCTCTGAAGAGCACCAAACAGGTAACGCGTGTCGGCACGTTCCTGCGCGATTCGCGCATCGACGAATTGCCCCAGCTCTGGAGCGTGCTTCACGGCAAGCAGTCGTTAATCGGGCCGCGGCCGGAATTACCGGCATTGGCAAACGTGTACAGCGAGAAAATCCCGCACTACGCGGCGCGGTTTATCGTGAAGCCGGGGCTTTCCGGCTGGGCGCAAATTCACCACCAGGAGCATCCACACCATGAGACCGACATACAGCAAACGCGAATAAAGCTGGGGTACGACCTCTACTACATCAAGCACCGTTCCGTGTTTCTTGATATGCTGATTGCACTTCGGACCGTGCAGATACTCCTGTCACGGGTCGGGCGTTAATCAGGTACTATTCGTATACATCATGAGAAAAGCAATCGTCGTCGGAGGCGCGGGGTTTATCGGCTCGCATGTCGTTGATGCGCTCATCGCAGACGGCTACGCCGTCGAAGTTATCGACGACTTGTCCGCGGGCAAACGGGAAAACGTCAATGAAAAAGCCATGTTACATGTCCTCGACATGCGAGACAGAGAGGCGATTGAGCCGTTGTTTGAAGGCGCCGATGTTGTGTTTCATCTGGCCGCGCGACCGCGCGTGCAGTATTCAATTGAGCACCCTGACGAAACCAACGACATCAATATCGGCGGCACCGTGTCGGTCTTGATGTCGGCACAGCGACAGGGAGTGCGGCGCGTGGTGTATTCAGCTTCGAGTTCCGCGTACGGCAACCAGGAAACGCTGCCGTTGGTTGAATCAATGCAACCGGACCCGCTCTCTCCGTACGGCCTTCAGAAATACGTCGGCGAGTTGTACTGCAAACTTTTTTGGGACGTGTATAATCTCGAAACGGTTTCCTTGCGTTATTTCAATGTCTACGGACCGCGGCTTGACCCGGAAGGCCCGTACGCCTTGGTCATCGGCAAGTTCCTTAAGCAACGATCAAAAGGGGATCCGATGACGATTTTCGGTGACGGAGAAAATACCCGCGACTACACGCATGTCTCTGACATCGTTCGCGGCAACGTGCTTGCGGCAGTGTCCGACAAAGTGGGAAAGGGTGAAGTGTTGAACCTGGGCGCCGGGCGGCAAGTAACTGTGAACGAGCTTGCGGAAATGATAGGCGGAGAGGTGGTGCATCTTGAACCGCGGCTCGAACCAAAATATACGCTTGCGGATACCAGCAAAGCGCTGGAGCTTCTGGGCTGGGAGCCGACAGTAAAGATCGAAGAAGGCCTGGCCGAGCTGAAAAAAGAATTCGGTATCGCCTAGCATGTTGTTTGATGGAAAGAAGTTCGCGGAAGAGCTGACACAGGAACTTCGCCGGGAGGTGACAGCGCGTGAACGCGCGCCACGCTTGGGCGTATGTATGGTCGGGGATAACCTCGTTTCGAAACGATACGTCGGCCTCAAGAAAAAAATGGCAGAGCGAGCTGGCATAGACGTTGTCGTTCATCATTTTCCAGAAGATATTACGCCAGAGGAATTGGAGAAAAACATCAAGGAGACGGTCGCGCTTTATGACGGTTATATTATCCAGCTTCCGTTGCCGGTTCATATCGATACGTCGGCAATGCTCGATCTCATACCGATTGAGAAGGACGTGGACATGCTGTCGTCTTCATCAATGCGAGCGTACTACGCGGACGCAACTAATCTCTTACCGCCGGTTATCGGCGTGTTTGCTGAAATCCTTGCTCGCCACGCTATCGATGTCCGCGGTAAACAAGTGGTTGTCGTAGGGTACGGAAAACTGGTTGGCAAGCCCGCCGAACATTGGTTCAAGAAGGAGGGAGCTGATGTTACTGTCATTGATAAAGGAGACGATTTGCTCTCTGCCGCGAAGGGCGCTGACATCATTGCGTTGGGTGTCGGAAGCCCGTCCTTGTTAAAACCGGATATGATAAAGGAAGGGGTGGTCATACTTGACGCGGGGACGTCGGAAGACGGGGGAGCATTGAAGGGCGACGCTGACCCGGCGTGCGCGGAGAAAGCGTCCTTGTTCACCCCGGTTCCCGGCGGCATCGGGCCGATGACAGTCGTTATGCTTCTTAAGAATCTACTTATCCTTTCCGATCATGGCTCCTAAACCACGGCTTATCGTTTTTGCCTCTGGCACCAAAGAGGGCGGCGGAAGCGGGTTTGCGAACCTGGTAATGCATGCGCGCACGCCATGGCGCGCGCTTACCTGCGATATCGTTGCCGTCGTCTCGAACCATGCCGAGGGAGGCGTTTGTAAGCTTGCTCAGAAATTCGATATTCCGTTTGTCCACTTCAACTATCCATATACCGCTGAGCGCTACGCGCGTATTGTGAAAGAAAGTGGCGCCGAATGGGTCGCGCTGTCAGGATGGCTCAAATTCGTTTCAGGGCTTGACCCGTGCCGCACGGTCAACATTCATCCGGGCCTTCTTTCCGCGCTTGGCGGAAGGTTCGGTGGCGAAGGAATGTACGGAGACAACGTGCATAGGGCGGTACACGCGGCGCTCCATAATGACGAGATAACCCATTCGGGTATCTCGATGCATTTCGTGACCAGTGAATATGACGAGGGCCCGATTTTTTTCGAACATTCCGTTCCCATCGACAAAACGATGTCGGTGGAAGCCATAAAGAAAAAAGTGATTGCCGCCGAACACCACTGGCAACCGCGGATTACCAATATGGTGATTCACGGAAAAATCGCCTGGGATGGGAAAAACCCCGAATCGCTCACGGTTCCTGATGGATACCAGTTTTTTCCTTCGCAATAATTCGCTGGAAGAGGATGCTCTCATCTGGCATACTGTCTGAAATGGCAACAACTCGCATAGTCGGAGCGTTCCTTATCCTTTTCGGAGCGTTCCTCGGGTGGTTTATCTACACGTCGAACACCGACGCGGCGCGGTTTCCGTTCCGGCTCGGCCTTGACCTGGCGGGCGGTACACATCTCGTATACCAGGCCGATATTTCAGGCGTTGCCGAAGAAGATGTACGTGGCGCGATGAGCACACTTCGCGAGGTGGTGGAGCGGCGCACGAACCTCTTCGGCGTGTCAGAACCGGTGGTACAAACCGAAGAAACATTTTCCGGCGACCACCGGTTGGTCGTCGAGCTACCCGGTGTAACCGACTTGGAGGAAGCGGTAAGGGTCATCGGCGAGACACCTTTGCTTGAATTCAAACTGCAGGGCGATGCGGACGAAGAGGGAAACGCTACGTTTGCCGACACAACGCTCACGGGCCGCTTTGTGGAACGCGCACAGCTTGATTTCGGCCGGTCGCATTCGGGCGGCCTTTCGAACGATCCGGTTGTCATCCTCTATTTCAATACCGAAGGTTCTGATTTGTTCGAACAACTCACGCGCGACAATATCGGCGAAATTTTGGCGATATTCCTCGACGGCGAGCCGATTTCACTGCCGGTTATTCAAGACGCCATCCCGGGAGGGGTGGCAACCATCAGCGGAAACTTCACGCCGGATGAAGCAAGACAGCTGGTACGCGATCTCAATTTCGGCGCGCTTCCGGTTCCGATAACGCTCCTCTCCTCCTCGTCGATTGGCCCTTCCTTGGGCGTTGAAACGCTGAACGCGGGCGTGGTTGCCGGGCTGATCGGCTTCGCTCTGGTCGCGCTGTTCATGATTGTGTGGTATCGGGTTCCCGGCGTAGTTGCGGTCGCGGCGCTTACTATGTACGGGGTGTTGGTGCTCTCTCTTTTCAAGCTCATTCCGGTAACGCTTACGGCGGCTGGCATCGCGGCATTTATTCTTTCGGTGGGTATGGCGGTTGACGCGAACATACTCATATTCGAGCGCATGAAAGAGGAGCTGAAGAACGGTCAACCGCTTGACGAGGCGATTCGTGAAGGATTTAAGCGTGCGTGGCCCTCGATTCGCGACTCGAACCTCTCGTCGCTCATTTCCGCTTTTGTTCTGTTTTGGTTCGGTACCGCGCTCATCAAGGGGTTTGCCCTCGTGTTCGCCCTCGGCGTTCTTATGTCCATGCTTTCCGCGATTACAATTTCTCGCACGCTTCTCCTCTCGCTTGCCTTCGACTGGACGAGAAGCCGCGCGAAGTTCCTATTCGGAAGTGGCGTCAAGCTAAAATAGGCATATGTTTATCATCAATTTCAGAACAATATTCGTCTCCATTTCGCTTGTCCTCATTCTGGCGTCGGCGCTTGCCGTTGGTTTCCTCGGCTTGAAGCCATCAATCGATTTTACCGGAGGCACGTTGATCGAGGTGTCGCAGGGCTCGGCAACCCAGGCGGATATTGCGAGCGCGGTGAACGCCGTTGCGGGAGGCGGCACATCGGTCAGGCCAACCGACAGCGGGTTTATCGTGCGCACTCCCGAGCTTTCGCCTGAGACCTTGACCGATGTGGGCGTGGCGATTGCCGGACTTCAGAAGGGGGCGGAGGTGCTCCGCGCTTCGACCGTGGGTCCGACCTTGGGGGACGAGCTGTATCGGAAAGCTATAATCGCGCTCGCGCTCGTTTCTTTGGGCATCATCATCTTCATCGCGCTTGCGTTCTGGCGAGTTTCGAAACCGGTTTCAAGTTGGGTGTACGGGTTGGTGACGCTGGGGACCCTGGCACACGATGTCTTAATCCCGGCCGGCGTGTTCGCGCTTCTCGGATATTTCCTGAACGTCGAAGTTGACGCCTTGTTCGTAGTCGCGCTGCTCACGGTACTCGGCTATTCAGTGAATGATACGATTGTCGTTATGGACCGCATTCGCGAAAACCTACGGCTTAACAAAGAAACCGAAAAACACGAGGACTTCGAGCGAACGGTGGGCAGAAGCTTGACCCAAACCTACGCACGCTCTATCAATACGTCTTTGACCACCATCATCGTCCTTTTGGCGCTCTTCTTTCTCGGCGGTTCGCAAACCGAGGACTTTGCGCTCGCGCTCCTGATTGGTGTCATGGCCGGCGCGTACTCGTCCATTTTCTTCGCCTCGCCCCTATTGGTACTGATCGAGCGTATGGGGAAGAAAAAATCCTCCTGAAGTATGATTATCGGGCTTGCAGGTTCGTTTGGTGCGGGGAAGGGGGTTATCGTTGACTACCTGGTTAGCAAGTATGGGTTCGTTCACTATTCGATGAGCGGCTTTATCACAGAAGAGATTAAGCGTCGCGGCATGCCGGTCAACCGCGATTCGATGATCGAGGTTTCGAATGATTTGCGCGGTACATACGGCCCTACCTACATAGCCGATGCATTGTATAGACGTGCAGAAGAGAAAGGAGGGGACTTTATTATTGAGTCATTGCGAGCCGTTGCCGAGGTGAGGCGTATCAAAGAGCTTGGGGGCGCGGTAATCGGCGTTGATGCAAAACCGGAACTGCGTTATGAACGATCGGTGGCGCGCGGTTCGGAAAAAGATGATGTTTCTTTTGAGAAATGGATTGACCAGGAACGCCGGGAATCGAATCCTGATGACCCGACTAAGCAGGATATTTTCGGCGCGCTCAAGGAAGCGGACTATGTGGTTACGAACAACGGTACGCTCGAAGAGCTCTACGCGCAGGTAGATGCAGCCCTTGAGAACATTACTGCGTCATAGTTAGGTACACTGTTGGCATGCTCAATAGTTTCACCAACTTTTTACACGCGCTCGCATTGGGGACATACGCTACGCTTGTGTATGTAGGAATGCAGGCAGGGAACACGCTCTACACCTGGCTCATTTTTTTGCTGTTTGTACTTTTGTTTGTGTTGAAAATTCTTGGCGTGGTGGTGCATCTTCCGCGTATTGAAAAGGAGATTGCCGTACGTACCATAGTGTGGACGGGTATTGCGCTTGGGGTCTTAGTGCTCAACGTAGTGACCCTTCAGGCACTTCATCTGCACACGATGGTTGTCGCTGCCGGTACGATTGGTACCGCAGTTTCGGTAGTTGTTTTTTTATACATTCTGCGCACGCGAGTACGGTACGTTCCAATCGCGCTTTCACTGTTTTTCGTGTATCTGCTCGCCGCGTTCTACACATGCGGATTATTGCGTGTTGGATTTTTTTTGGTGGTCGCCTCAAACCTCTTGTGGATTCTTCTTGCCCGTGTTCCGTTCTTGTATGAGCGGGCATACCACAACGACATCTACCACCTTGCGCTTATCGTGAGCACCTTTGTCCTCTACCATTCAGTGTCGCTTGGTCTGTGGCAAGCCGGTGCGTGTTCAGTTTAAAGCGTTTCTTTGTGCGCGAGATTGATAAGACATCGTTTGGCGAGTACGCGGTGCGTGAGCCCGGTGAGATGTAGCCATGGGTGCCAGGGAATCGGTTTTTCAAGTCCACGGTTCATAGCGCGAATGAGTGCGGTGGTACATTGGTTGGTGACTGCGTGGTAGTGGTTCACTGTGTCGTATGCATCCGCAGCGTCTCGGAGGCATGCCTGGAGCACGTTTTTGATTTTTTCCTGAGGAAGGAGGATGGGGTAGCGGGAAAAGCCGCGTTTCCTCACTACGTGACGAAAGCCGCAAAAGTATTCAAGCGTTGCAAATATGCGCACGTTTTCGGCATTGCTACTCGGCCGATACTCTTTGCCAAGCGGTTGGCGCACTTCAATTGAGTAGAGCAGGTTGGTGCCATCGGTAAAAGAAAATCCGATACAGGTGTGTGCAAACAGTAGTCTTCTGAGATTTCCAAACTGTTCAAGTGGAAATGTGTAAAAGTGAGCATTCGTGACGTGGGCGATATCTATGGTTGTCTCCGACCACCGATACACTGGCGGCGCGTCAGGAGTAAAAATAAAATCTCGAATGTTACTGATGTGCCATTGCCCGTCTCCACGCGACTCTACACGTGAGACGTGCTCGTGCATCGGTTCCCACTCCCGTGCCGGTTTCATGGTGGGTTAGCGGATGACGCTACCGATAAACGCTTCTCCGCTGAGGTATTTTTCTATCTCTTCCAGTTTATTGCCGTTAATAATAGCAACCTCGATGCCGGATTCCTTTGCTTCGCGAGAAGCTACTGGGTCGAACGGTGCCGAGATGTTTGGCGACCAGGTGTCGGGAACCAGTTTCAAGAATTCATCCCAGCGCATTTCCTCTATCTTCTGTGCGCTCATGTCCTCATTCGGATCGGCGGTGTAGGCGTAGTCGATATTTGAAAGGTTGATGACTTTCGTCGCACCGAGGTTTTTTGCGATCTGGACGGCGCGCAAATCGGTGGAACTTCCCGGCTTGTAGCCCGAGCCCACGATGACCGGCTTGTCGGATGTGGGGAGCTCGTTCGGGTTCGTTACCAAGTATTCGTCGGTGAATCCTTTGAGGGCGATTTTCAACAGCTGGCCATTGAGACGTGTCGCGTGGATACCGATCCAATCAAGGTCGTCGTCCGTTACATTGGGCATCTCCTGAAGCGCCTTGTGATACATGCGTGCCGTCTTGCCGCCTCCCGCAATCAACACCAATTTACGTCCCTTCGCAACGTTTTTTTCAACGAAATCCCTGAGCGTTTTGAGGAAAGCGGTGTCCGGAGCTCCATCGCCTTTTGAGGGGACGATGAGGGATCCCCCTACGGAAATCACTATGGTTTCATGGTTCATTTAGCGGTTATTCTATCCCGAATTTCCTTCTGTGGAAAGCGCTTGACCGCTTCAGGACGAGAGGGTACAATAGCCATCCGCACTGAATAAGTGCGTCTTGTCTTGGCATCGTTATATGAAAGCTGGAACCTAGACTCTAAAACCTAGACCCTAGTTTTTGATGCCGAGCGAAGAGACTCGGCTCTTTTATTTCTCCGAGCGTTGTTTGAAAATTGAATACCAGCAGTACTTCAGACATCCAATCTGAAGTACACAACCATTCCGATTATCCATCGGGATGGGCAAACCCCGTTAGATAGGCGTATGTCTATCTAAACGGGGTAAACCTGAAATCAGATTAATTATCTGGATAAGGAAAACTTGTGCGGAAGAAAACATTCTTGTTTCTCTTCTGCTTTAGGTCTATCGATTGGGCGCATCACACGGTGTGTGATGGCTAGGTGCTAGGTGTCAGGTGCTAGGTTCTAGCTTGAAAGCTAGAACCTCAAACCCGGAAGCTAGAACCTGGACGCATTGCGCTTCGCGTGATGCGTCCGATCTTAACTAAGAGTTTGATCCTAGCTCAGGGTGAACGCTGGCGGCGTGGATAAGGCATGCAAGTCGAGTGGGTTTAGGCCCACGGCAGACGAGGTAGTAACACGTGGGTATCTACCCTCAAGTCAGGGATATTCCATCGAAAGATGGCGCAATACTTGATAGTCTCTACGGAGTAAAGATTTATCGCTTGAGGAGGAGCCTGCGCAGTATCAGCTAGTTGGTAGGGTAACGGCCTACCAAGGCAATGACGCTTAGGGGGAGTGAGAGCTCGATCCCCACCGATAGCACTGAGACACGGGCTATACTCCTACGGGAGGCCGCAGTCAAGAACCTTCCGCAATGGACGAAAGTCTGACGGAGCGACGCCGCGTGGTGGATGAAGTCCTTCGGGACGTAAACACCTTTTATCGGGGATGACATTTCGACAGTACCCGAAGAATAAGGGGCTCCTAACTCTGTGCCAGCAGGAGCGGTAATACAGAGGCCCCAAGCGTTACCCGGAATCACTGGGCGTAAAGGATGTGTAGGTGGTTGTGTTAGTCGTTCGTGAAATCCTTCGGCTCAACCGAAGGAATGCCGGGCGAAACGGCACAACTAGAGGACGTAAGAGGTATGCGGAACTCACGGTGTAGGGGTCAAATCCGTTGATATCGTGGGGAACACCATAGGCGAAGGCGGCATACTGGGACGTTCCTGACACTGAGACATGAAAGCGTAGGTAGCGAACGGGATTAGATACCCCGGTAGTCTACGCCCTAAACGATGTTCTCTGGCCATGAGGAGTATCGACCCTCTTCGTGGCGAAGCTAACGCGTTAAGAGAACCGCCTGGGTAGTACGAGCGCAAGCTTAAAACTCAAAGGAATAGACGGGGACTCGCACAAGCGGTGGATCATGTGGCTTAATTCGTCGCTAACCGAAAAACCTTACCAGGGCTAGAAACCAAGCTGCATACTCTGTGAAAGCAGAGTAGCCTTCGAGGGTGCTTGGCAGGTGATGCATGGCTGTCGTCAGTTCGTGGCTTAAACAACTTGAGCCTTCGTTGAGTAATCAACGTCGAAAACTCGGCTCATAACGGTGGAACCCACCTTTCGGTTTATACTGAAAGCAATGGGCAATACCGTGGGAAGTTTGGTGCTCCCAAACGTACTTCATGCGCGCAAGCGTCTGGAGCTCATCATGACCGACTTGCAACGAGATATTCTCGTTGGGTCGGTATTGGGAGATGCCTATATCACGACACTGGGGAAAATACGCGTTGAACAAAGTGTACACGCAGAAGCGTATGTGCAGTG
>Ga0210057_1009324_pt1 | contig 11385 bp, 18 predicted proteins | sample CryGeyCG2114_010_2_FD_183968 | JGI IMG/M metagenome (GOLD analysis project Ga0210057, IMG submission 183968) | Groundwater microbial communities from aquifer - Crystal Geyser CG10_big_fil_rev_8/21/14_0.10 (SPAdes) (version 2) | ecosystem: Environmental > Aquatic > Deep subsurface > Groundwater ...
TTTGGATATTGCTTAATTTTAGATAGCATTTTATCGATCAACTCTGGCGGGGTTGGATAGAAAGTTTTATTATTTATCATTTGGTTTCCTCCTTTTTTTCCTGCTTGGCATCCTTGCAGGGTGGTGTTAAATATGCAGCCTTGCAGGGACATTTTGCATTATTATAGCGATCAAAATATTGTTGCCGTAGCTCCTCTGGCAACTCTTTAGCAGCGTCCAAAATTACATTACACTCAATCATGTTAATTACCTCCTCTATCTTAGCTGATTATTCAATTACATTTACGGAAGCATAATTTATTTTTTTTACTATTGGGCTTTGTAGTTTTTTCCACCTACGGTTGCCCCAAGCATATTTTTCCGTAAATGTTATCGTGTTGGTTCCTTACATTGTATCCTTTATCCATATCTTCTCCTTTATATATCCGTTTTATTCCAGCACAGTTGGCGTTATCTTGCTCCTTGTCTGTCATATCTCTCTGCCAGCGTATCTTCTATTTTTTCCCTTGTCGCATCGCTAATGCCTTTATAGTCTACCTTTGCTGTGCTATCGATTGATGGAGCCAGTCTGAATATGCAGTACAATTTTTTCTGTAAAACTTTGTATAAGTTGCTGTGTCTTCTACGATTATCTTTTTTTTATAGGATCTTGGCATTGCGTATCTATGATACGCATACAGCCTATCCCCTAATCGAGACACTCTAATCTTTGAAAGGTATATCCCATTATCTTTATAACTATTAATAGCTATCTGTTTTAGTGTCTCAATATGAGATAGATCCGCATCAGAGCAATCTTGCGTGATATTTACTTTAATCATCTTACTCATCCCTTTTGTTAAATCCTTATTTCTGCATTATTTCATTGACTATATCTGCTGAGTTTTGCTCCAGAATGTTTTTGAAGTCTTTTACCATTTGTTTGATAGCTAACTTTACATTTTTTTGCATCTGCTTTTGTGGCATAAACCCCAAAATTATTTTTTGCCACATTTTTCATTTCTCAGCATAAGGCATTAATATCATACATCTTGCTCACCCCCTTATATTTCTATTGACATTCCTGTTATCTTTAACAAAAAATTTTTCAAACTGCCCTGTTTTTCCTCCTCATAACCTAATTTTTTGTGACAAAAATTATCTAATTCTAAAATGGGAAAAATGTATACTCCAAAATAGGTAAGGACTCTATCTAAATATTGTCTTGTGTCAAACCCTAACATTTGCAACGCATTTATTGACACTGTATCTTTGGCATGGAGAGCAATAAAAATATAATCAGATAGCCTCATATCACAACAGGTATGGTTACTGGCTTTTAATAATTCCATTGTTACATCATACCCATAGTTAGAATATGTGCTTTGAATATACGAATAATCTATCTTTGGCATATCAGGAATGTCAAAGCTGATGGTTTTTGATATGGCTACTGTTTGATAACCAACATCTGACTGGAAAAAAGTAATTTTATTATTTTTTTCTGTAGTTGTCCATGTGTGTGGGAAAAACCGAGGGGAAACTCCTTTACTTTTTTCATATTTATATACTTTCATTTGTGCCTCCTTTTACTATCAAATTTTTAGATTGTTAGATTTTTAAGCCCTTATCCCTACCCACCAAGCTGATGGGCAGGGTAAAGACTTTTACCATTTTTCAATAGGATATTCGCCATCATTCGTGATACTGGCAATAACCTCTTTTTTTGTGTTGTATATTCCCTGCCAGTGTCCAGGGAGTTGCTTAATTTGCTCAGAGCTTAATCCTCTTTGGTCTTGACTTCCTGTGGTTTTTCTGTATGACCATTTATTATCATAGGTTTTGGCTATCTGATAGCCAACTTCATGGTCTTCACAATATATAATATGTGTTGTTTTCATTTTTTTCCCCCTTTATCCGGACCGGCTCGGCTGCCCCGCCCGGAGCGTAAAAATTATCCTTATCTGCCTAATTTTACCTCCATTTCGTTGGGCGTGAGATAGTCAGCTCCTGTGTTTGTATCGCAGAAAAAAAGGTATGTTTCGATTACCCCAATTTCTTCCGGCGTGAATGCTTCATGTATTTTTGCATACATTTTCTCCGGGATTGCACTTTTTTTCCTATTCATGCAGAGGATTGTATGTGCACATTTTTTTAGTCCTATGCTTTGTTCTTCCCATTTGACATCTCTGATATTTTTCATCTTTCTCCCCCTTTATCCGGGCCGGCTTGGCTGCCCCGCCCGGAGCGTAAAAATTACCCTTATCTGCTATTTTTTTTCCTTATGCAACTTTTCTTGCTTTATGGAAAAATCAAACTCCATAATTTTCCCACATTGACAAGCTGTAATCGCTCGTGCATGGCTTATCCTTGCTATTGTTCGTACCTCCACCTTGCCACAATTGTTACATTTGCTCGTTATCCTTATTATCTTTATCACCCCCTTATTATTTATCTTCTCAGGCAAGCCCACAGCTATCGTGTGGGGACTGGCAGCTCCATGTGAGGATGTTGGCTTGCATGAAAAGATAAAAATGCAAGAGGCATAGCAGTTATCCGCTCTGCGAAGGCTAATGCTTGCACACCAAACAGGTGTGTAGTCCTGCTATGCCCCTTACAATTTATATGTCAGATACAATATATGTTTATCATAGCACTGCTTTTTTTTGGAGTGTTGCCATATAAGGCAGTATGTTTTTCTCCACAAAAAAAGCAACAGATATATTCTACCTGTTGCCCTGGTTGTCTTCTTTTAGTCCTCTTTTTTGATTTAGAAAAGAAGGGGCTACGCCTTTACAGCAGTAGCCTCCTTAATGAGACTGTCGGTTTCTATCCCCTTACACTTTGCAAACATGCTTAATATTGCCATAGGGGAATATCCTTTTGGTACTACCAATTTATGAAAAGCACAAGCAGCTACCGCCTGTGCTTTTATCTTGGCTGTTTTATCATTCAAATCTTTAGCTGCCCTTACTTCTTCGTTTGTTATTAGGGCAGAATAAGACCACATTCTGTCCTTATTTTCAAAGATGATTTTATTCACATCTCCAAAAAAATCTACAGGTAATGCAGTTAAGATCTCAGACAATAGCATAGCTGGCGTTTGACAGTTTACTACTGTCAACGCCAGCTTTTTTTTCTTATCTTTAATCTTTAACATCAGTGAGTCAAAAATCTCCCTGTCATTTTGGAACTCAAGCAGTCTATTCTCTAAAGAAGCAATCTGCTCCTCTAATCTTTCAACTGGTTTATATTCCTTTGCTAGCATAACTATCCCTTCGATAATATCTCTTATCTTCATTTTATCCTCCTTGTAATAGAGGACTAAAAGAAGACAACCAGGGCGTTGATTGTTTTATTTGAGGCTTAAGGTCTTGCGAGTTGCCATGGCACAGCTAGAGCTATGCTTTAGGCTATCGTTTTCCAATGCCTGGGTGACACAGGGTGCTACTCCTGTTATACTGTCCTTAGACAGGGTTATAGCGATGTTCTCCCGGCTTTCGTGCTTTTGGCATGACAAGGCGGAGATTTTGAGGCGGTTTTATCCCCTTGTGAGTTTCCTCGCATCACTTATATACCTTATAGAGATACCACAGCAAAATGTAATTATGGCATCTACATAAGACATAGATTCCTGATGGGTTTATACCTTTCTTTTGATTCGATTCAGCTTTTCCCTTTCCAATAACAAGACTGCTTTTAAGAGGCGCAAGTTGGATCGTTGAAATTGTTTACTATGTCTTGCTATATGCAATGCTTTTTTTTCTGCGTATGCTTTTTTATCCATCCTTAATCACCTCTTTTTTTGTAGTTTTTTGAACCCCACACTTTTATATATGCAAAGTTGATGCCAGAACTTCAAAAAAGTCATAAAGTCAATAAAATCAAAAAGTTATAAAATTTTATCAATTTGAAAAATAAAAAAAATGAACGCCTACGGACAAAAAATCCATTTTTCAGGTACACTTTGCCAGTTTTATCCCCCTGATGTATACATCAAATATAATTGCTATTATATAAAGGGGGGTATTTTTTGTTGAATTTTACAATATTTTTTTGATTTTTAAGTTGATAGGTCAAGGGAATACAGATTATCAATACATAACCTCTACTGGTGCAGGACACCCTGTCCATATCTCAAAGGATAATGCCCCTTGATGAATTAACATACCTAACCCATTTATTGCCCTTGCCCCACGAGCTTTAGCCGCTTGCAAGAGCAGTCTTATAACATGGACATTGATTTATTCTTGGTTCAAGTAGATGATAGCAATTAGGACAAGTATGCTTACTTTTTATTCATAAAATATACCTATCAAAGTTAAGATTAAAGGCTCACTGCTCAAAACAGGCTTAGTATACCATTTAGGGATAATACAGGGTAATGGTTTTTTACCTATTTTCTTTTTAAATCGATTTTTAGGGCATTGTTGGCGTTATCCCCTATTTTTGAGGCATTTTCTCCCAATATGTCATACATGTAAGTATCACTACCACTAATACTCCACCGATTACCGCTCCAATACCAGCATATATTGATCCTCCCAATAATGCTCCCCCTATGGCTGGTAATACCATCCTATCAATATCTGTCCAGCAGAACCTTTTCTTTTTAGAATTTATTACATCCATCTTTCTTGCTCCCTTTATCAATTCAGAGTTATTCTTTTAACGGTAGGAATTAGTGGTTGAATGTCTTTATAAAGCTCTTTCATATTTATCCCTTCCGTTGTTATCTTTTCTTTATTAGGCAAGATTATACTAAATCCAGAAAATCTCTCCTCAAAATCGCTACTTAGCATAAAGTTCTTTTTAATAATAGGCTTAAAATACTCTATTAATTTCTTATAGGATTTTGCCTCTTCGCTTATAGGGATTGTAACTGGTTTAATAACCTCTATAGGTTTTAGAATAGGTGCAGGAATAGGTGCAGTCTTTTTTATTACTGTTTCTCCAGAGTATCCAATAACACTAAGTATCTCAAGGCATTGTTGTCGTATCTGCTCCTTAAAGTCTGCATATTCAGGCAAGTGGATTACTTCTTCAAATGTACGAGTACCTACTCTTATAAATCCAGTATTACCACCTACCGCTTGGCGGGTATCTTCAAATGGATCAACCGATACATCAATAGCCCCAAAGACAATTCTTCCAGCAGGTTTCATCCCATACTTTGGGCTTTTCTCCATAATAGCACGGCTGCCTTTCTTTTCCATAACCCTGTTCATACCACAGAGAGGGCAAATAGCATACAATAGCTTCTTTGGTTCTCGTTCGATTCTTTTAGTTGCCATTATTCCCTTACCCCCCTAACATTATAGTATACACTTTAAACTTTAATGTGTCAAGTTAGACAAATTGTAACCAGTTTTTATAACATTTCATATCAGCAAGAAATATCTTTTTTAGAACAACTTTAATCTTCTTATCACCCTTCCAGTTATCATCAAATGGCTTATTGACAAATTCATGTATTTGCTGGCTACTTTTACCTATGCCATGATGAAGACAATTTTCCTTAAACAAAGCTATTGGTTCATTACAACCTATATTTATAAGTATTTTTAACCTATCTAATGGTAAGACAGGTAACCTTTCTACTACATAGGCAACATTAAGTTTAAGTAACCATGCTAAACACTCTAATACTTCAGGCTTATTCTTTTTACAATTACAGCTTAACTTATCATCACATTTTGCAGCCTCTGCCATAACTTCTAACTTTTTAATAGACTCTATAACCCTGTATATATCTTCAGTATGATACATTCTAATCCGGGAGGCTACATCTTGTAATACAACTTTTTCCTGTGCCATAGATCCTCCATTAATACAATCCAGCATAGCAATCATTTTTTCAAGGTGTTCAATTTGTTGGTTTGTCGCAGAGCTTTTAACTACTATGGTCAGTTCATCCCTATCATTTATCTCTATTATCCGTATTTTTGATGTATCCTCACAAGCTGTTCTACTACTACCAAATAAAAGCCTTTCTACCCTGATACGAGGCTGTAAAAGTTGTAACTGCTCTGCAATATCTTGATTAAATATTTGATACTTAAAAACACTATACAGAGCATTAATATCATCAGCCACCTCATATACATTACCCCATTCTTTTTGACATGTCTCTGGCTTTCTTAATATCCGTCCAACCTGCTGCTCAAATAGCCGCATACTTAATGTTGGTCGGAGCAGAATAAGGTTTTGTAAATCAGGAAAGTTAAAGCCTTCAATCAACATACCAACAGTACATAAAACATACGGTGGGCGATGTAAGTCTTGAAAACTTTCCATTAATTCTCTTTGTTCATCTTTAGGCATGTCAGAGGTTAGATATGCTGCATGTTTATAATTACTAAGAATATTTTTATTAGTAAATGGAATTGTAGGGATAAACGGTTCTCCATTAAAGATTATAGATGATAGTTTTGCGTGAAATGATGTTATTTTTTGGTTATTAAGATTTTGTGTTGGAGCACAGAATACCAAAGTCTTTGTCTTAGCATCAACCTTTGTATCATATATCTTTTTAGCCAATTTAGTTCGTTTTATAGCAGATTGTAGCTTTCGTGTCGTAGAACAATCCATGGTTAGTTCTTGCTTGGTTAGTTCTTTTAGCCCACGAGTAAAGTCAAAAACATCTACAATGCTCTGGCTGCTATGAATAATGGTATAACTGATTTTTGATAGGATATTCTGATTGATACATTCCAGCAATGACTCATGATGGATTAGTTTCATCCCATCACATATCTCATCTACATGCTTAACATTACCTAATATGCCTTGAAAAGGTGTTGCAGTCATGCCAAAAATCTTACATGTATGTGGAACACTTTGGATAAATTCCTCACCTCTATTCTTGATAAAATTATGGATTTCATCAACCACAAGCAGATCAATTTTTTGTCTAAGCAATTCTTTTATTTTTAAGTTTTTAGGGGTCAAAAGTGTTTGAAGAGAGGCAAAGATAACACAACCCATATCAGACTTAAGATGATTACGAATTACCTTAATATCAGCCTTCTCATGTTGTGAGGATAGAACAAGGCTATTGTCAAAGGCAAGTAATTTTTTATGAAATGCTGTCTGCGTTAGTAACTGATTGTTCTGTGAAACTACAGACAGCACATTCATTTTATTATTAAGATATTGTTGGATTAAATGTTTTGAGAGAAAAGTTTTACCCCATCCTGTGGGGACATGAAGATAGCCTGATTGGTTAGATATATAGAATTGGTTTATTTTATTTAGGATTAGTTGTTTTTGAGGATATAAAAATTGTAATTTCAACTTATCCGCATCCTACATAAGCATTTTCAGGACAATCAAGGTAAAAAGTTTTATCATCTACCAAAATACTACATTTTATTTTATTTACAAATGCTGATGGAACTTCAGTTGCATTAAATATTTTAGCTTCAGGAGTATCTATATCTATTACCTTAATAGATGTTTCTTTAGGTATTTTAGATAATAAACTTTGACAATGTGGACAATTATTACTTTTGATTAATGTTATTTCGCAAGCCATTATATTCCTCAGAAAGCGAGGGGGGTAAAAAATCCTTATCCTCTACCCCCCTATTGGTTTTTTTAACTTTTGCGTTCTTATAGTCAACAATAAATATGTTTTTATCAGAAACTAATACTTCTACCATTTTCTTTTTGAAATATTTATTATCACTATGTTTTGGCATAATTATCCCTACTTCTTCGCTGCTGCTGTTCTCTTGTTTACAGGAATTAGTCTTCCTGCGGCATCATACGCTCCGCCTTTAGTGCCTTTACCTACCAGACCTGCTATAACTGCTTGTTCTTTTAAGCATTTAATGAATTGTTTTTTTGGTATAACCACAGTTTCATTTTTACATTTCCCTGCGAGCTTTGCCTTTCCAAAAGCTTCATTAACAGCCAGAACATTTTGCGAATGTCTAATTACACCTCTTTTCCGAAGAATAATATTACCCTCAGCATCAACAAATGGCTTAAACGCTGAACCTAAGCTTGCCATAATGACACCTCCTATTAAATTAAATTCTTAGTAGTTTTTTTAACTACACTATAATAATACTATATTTTATTCACCTTGTCAAGCATTTTCCTTGACATTTTTGTATACCTATAGTATAATATAGGCACTATGTATCCTCAAAACCGTTACTCTCTATACGATATTAACTACTATTTTATTTGTATACCTGTTATTCCCTTAACAATAGAACAACAGGAATTTCTATGTTTACAAATAAAACAAATACTTGCTAAACATGGCTGTTATATATATGAGATAAAGGTTATGGATGACCAGACCCACATATTATTTACAATGCCAATAAACCAGACATTAAAAAACATAATTAATGTTGTTAAGTCTCATTCCTCATTCCTTTTACGCAAACAATATCCAGAATTAAAACAATACCCAGCTCTATGGCTAAAGAATTATTTTATCTCCACAATAGGTGCTAGGAATGAAAAAACAATATTAAGAACCATACATAGATTAAAGAAAAATTAATTCTTCTTACACTGTGGCATTTTCTCTAACCTATTTAATATCTCTATTGCTGGCTGTCTTAACCTCTCAATAAATTCAATATGATCAGCCGCATCTATTGGTTAATTTTTAAGCATAGACTCGTATTGTTGTATAGTGTGCATCAACGATGTGTGAATAATTGTTACCTCGGTTTCTGTCATGCAATCACATTTCATTTATTTTCACCTTCCCTCTTTTTAGATCTCCATTTTCCTGCACAATCCTTCATGCCATTACCATCTTTCATACATGTTCCAATAAACTGGTTGTATTTAGATGGCTTTCGCTTGCCTTTCTTTCCAGACTCAAACTCAAGCCATTTATCCTCTAGACAAATATCAATATCCTCAAGCTCTTTAATAATCTCTCTTGGGGCATCAGACAATATAATTTCTCTTAATTCTTTTGACATACATTTTATGCATGGCATATTATGCTCCTTTTTAGGCACTAAGCTATCTTATCTCTTCTAAGAAACCCAACAGTCGAGATAACTATTAAACCAACTGCAACGCCAACACCAACCTTCGTGACACAATCTTTTGTAGGAGTAATTATTGGTTTTAGTTACAAGTGCCCGAAATAGTCTCTCATTTTCTTTTAGAGTAGTGCATCCACAGTCCATAATATTCCCCTCTAATGGCAAAAAGATTGAGAGCTCCATTTTATTTTACAAGGTTCTTTAAGATAATTTGAGTAGCAGTATTTTTATCTAAATTTTTAAGACTCTCTTGCATTATACTAATTTCATATTTTGTAGAATCATCTAATATTAGTATTCTTAACTTTCCTGTTCCCATATCATAAATGAATATATCAACATAAGCTGCTTTACCATCTGGTAATGGATACAATTGTGTAAAGGTTATTTCTGTATCCGAAGATCTTCTTGCCCTATAGTAGCCGCTCTGCATAAGGATTTTTATATCTTCTTTTGCTCTATCACTTAATATCTGTTGCCATTCTCTCCGCCACTGCTCTTGCGTTGAAATACTTTCAGTTGAAGTCCTTCCAGAAAAAGTATACATTGCATTTGCTCTATTTACCAGAAAAAAACCTATAGCACCTGCAATGCTTATCGGCAATAGCCAATTTATCTTCTTCTTTTCCATAATCGTCCTCCTTATAGGATATTACTTTTTGATACCCAAGCTATTCAGACTTATAATAACTATAGCACCGATAACACAAAACATATTGCTACCTTATAGAACCTAAGCAATAGCTGCTATCTTCGGTTGGTTATCTTGGATAGCTTTGTTAACTTGGTTCTCAGCGTGTATACTCCGTGTCCTAGCGTATATACTTTGTGTCATAGCGTATATATGCTGTGTTATAATAGTTGCAAGCAATACTCCTTGTAAAGCAACCGTAGCATAAAATAACTTATTGTTTATAAAATAAGTTATTCCTGTTGCAATAACAAAAGGGGAGGACAATAGTAACATCTCACTCCCCTTTTTCCCGATACTGGGAATCACCATCGTAGCTGCTGTTCCGACATATGCACTCGCAACCAAATTTTTTGTAGTCATGATTTTCCTCCTTTATTTCCTAACATCCACCACGCTACGGGTATTAGCAATATCCACCAGTAGTATGTATTCTCACTACCTTGTATGTTTTTACTATCTTCTGCTATTGTTGGAGGAGCCATATCTATTAGGTTTTGCTCTATAACCTTTTCACCAGAAGATAGTATTGTCTTGTCTGCTACGAAAGAGACTACAGTTGGTGACTTAACCTTTTCCTTCTGTATAACCTTTATGTCTACTCGTGCAGTAGTATCACCCTTAGCATTACTGGCAGTAAGGTAATATGTAGTATCAATTAATGGGGCAACTTCATAAGCTGAACCTGTCATAACAGCACCTTCAACAGTAGGATCGGTTGCTGCCCTAAGAACAACCTTATCTGCTCTTAAAATCTCCCATCTTAATATAGTTGACTTACCTTCGGTTATGGTATCTGGATAAGCCTTGAAATAACCTATGCCAGGAGCTTCCACAGGCAATATTGGTATTATAGTAATAGGTATATTAGGGTTAATAGTAGATTTAGCATTAGCAATGACAAAAACACTAATCTTATCACTCTTAATACCATCAGCCTCTATAAAGAAGATAGTATACCCTAGTGGATATATTTGCAGATGTCCAGTGTTTTCTATCTTTTTTGACAAGTTTGCATTACCCATTTGTATCTCGAGCCGAACATTGTTAGCATCAGTAGTTTTCCATTGTATATCGACAGAACCTCCTCTTGGAATAAAAACTTTATCTTTTTCACTATTACCTCTCATTTCAATATCAAAAGGACTGCCCTCCATAACATTTTCTCGTACTATTGTAAATAAATCTATACTTGCCATATTATACCCTCTTTTACTTTTTATTTTTTTTAGAAGCAACTGCTCCAATAATTCCACCAATAATTAGCCCTTGCAATAGTTTACCTCCAGTATCTTGATCTGCTTTAACTTTTACATCTGCAAGTTGCTGTTTTATCTTACTTTTAGCATCCATTAACACAGCAGTATCTCCACGCAAAGTAAGCCTTGTATCAGCAAGAGATTGTTCTATCCTTGTCTTTTCATCAACAAGTGCCTGCATATCCTTGGTTGCTTGGTTTTTAGTATTTATACACTGTTGCTCAATATTGTTTTTAGCAATAGTTAGGGAAGATATGTCAGCATCAGCTTTATTTTTTATGCCTACAATAGTAAGGTTTAAGCCGTTTATTGTGGATTTTAAGGCTTTAATCTCAGCCTCCTCAGCAATGTTTTGAGTAGACTCTTTGTTTATAGCAGTAGTCAAGCTATTAACTTTAGATTGTAGTTCTTCTTTCTGTTTTTGTAATTC
>Ga0210057_1009326_pt1 | contig 11384 bp, 4 predicted proteins | sample CryGeyCG2114_010_2_FD_183968 | JGI IMG/M metagenome (GOLD analysis project Ga0210057, IMG submission 183968) | Groundwater microbial communities from aquifer - Crystal Geyser CG10_big_fil_rev_8/21/14_0.10 (SPAdes) (version 2) | ecosystem: Environmental > Aquatic > Deep subsurface > Groundwater ...
TTGGGTAAAGCTGATGGCACTTACAGGCTTGCATCAAACTGGTGGGATAACGCAGGGAATTTTCAACAATGTACACAAGATTATACGTTTGACAGAAATCCACCAAAAACAACATTAATTGGCCCAACTCAAGTTTGTTTGAATCAAACTTATACATATTCAATGACTGCTAACGCCCAAAACGGCTTAGATAGGGCTTACTTTACCTATTACAAGCCAAGTACAAGCAGTTGGCAGACAAGTCCATATCCTCTGAATAGTACTGGGTTATCTGGAAACACCTATTCTGGTTCTGGCACAATTGCTTTTGCAACAGCGAATGGTTTTTCTGTGGGAAATAGCTATTATGTCGCCTCATGGTCGTATGACGATTTAGGAATGAAGTGTACAGGTAATCAATTTTATTTTCCAACTCCCGGTTTATCTGGTTGGTCTGATTGTGGTTCAAGTTCGAGGCAAACTGTTAGCGTGATTAGTACGCCAAGTGCAGTTATTAATTTAAGAGGCGTTAATCCAGATCCATCAATCGTAACGTTTAGGTGGGATTATGCTGGTTTGCCATTTACAAGTTATAATATTTCAGGACCCGGGGTTAAGTGGGGTTATAATGGTTGCTATTCACCATCAAATTTTTGTCAGGCAAAATATAATGTAGGTAATTGCAAGCTAGATTATACGTACAATATTTCTCCGAATAATGTTTGTGGCGTTGGACCTTCCAAATCCATAACCCTTTCACCAAACTGTGTCCCTACTTGTAGTTTAAGTTTTGCAAGTGGATATGGTAATCCTTCGTCTCCGGGAACAACGATTACTATAAATTCGGCTGTTAATGCAGGAGATCCAGGTGACTATATATCAAATTGGACTTGGAGTGATAATGGTCCAGATAAAGGGAGCTATTACTCGGGTGGTGTATCAAGAGCTCAATATACATTAATAAATAGATATGGAGCAACAACAACATTAAAACAAAGCGTTTTTGATTCTTTAAATTCATCGTACAGTGGAACTTGTTCATTGACGGTTAATACAGCTGATCCAACTATAGTAGTTGGTCCGGCATATGCTATTTCAATTACAAAGAGTTCTACTGTTGCGACAACGCAAGAACAACAAACTGTGTACTCTTCGTTATTAAATGATAATAATGGAACGTTAACATATAACCAATCTGCTAACTTAACATACAATAGTGTTTCTTATAAAAATATATGTATGGAAACTGGTGTGACTTGCTCATTTTCTGGTATAGCAAATGTGACATCTACGTCTATTCCTGGATATCCGCCTAGTACACCAAAGGGCTTGTATATTACAGTTCCAAGAGCTTTGACACCTGGTACATATGCTTATGGAATGAATCTGTCTTCGACAAAATGGGATGGTACGCCCATATCAAGTCAGAGTAATAATCTATTCGTTGTATATAATCTTGCGCCAACATGTATTAAACCAGCATTAAGTGAATACAGCACATATGGAAGTGTTGGGTATCCATTGGGGCACAATATAACAGTTACAGGTTCTGGTAGCGATCTTGATGGAACCGCTGTTACTTATAAATGGAATGACCCTAACCCTGGTTCAGGAACACTGTCACCAACGACTTCAACAGTTAATACGACTATATATACGACTCCTAACAATTACGATAGTTCAAATAGAATTTCATATTCGGTCACTGATTCAAGTGGTGGAAAAACGGTTTGCCCAGTTTCAGATTACATAACAACACTAGTTCAGCCTGGCCTTTCAACCAGTTGGTATAATTATTCCATTGATATAAATAAAACCCTAACAGATACAAAAACTTTCACATGGACGCAAGATGGAACATCTGCTGGATTTTATGTTGCAACAAGTTTTGGTGTTGACATAAGTTCTTCTACAGTTGGTGGAATGACAAATATATGCAAAATTGCAGGGGTAACCTGCAATTTTGCCCCAGGGATAACAAGTATCAGTCAATCGGTTGCAGGAGCCACCTCTTTGACATCGAAAAATTATTCTTTGACTATTACGGTTCCCACTTCACTTGGTGTCGAAAATTATGGAGTTAGAATTTCAGGGTCAAATACATATAGAGGAACTTCATATCCATTTGATAGCATAGAAACCGTTTTTATAACCGCAAGCACTTCTGATATAAGCATTACGTGTGCAGATGGATCAACTGGGAACTGCTATACATTTACACAAAATAGAGGATGGGTATCTGGGGATTTGATTTATCTAGTAAAATCAAATGGTTTTACGGGTACTTTTAATTTAATCCCTGATGGTTCCAGTCTTTGTGGGGTGGCAGGAGTTACTTGCACCGTAAGCCCAGCAGGTGGCACTTTTTCACTAACCGAAAATGAGTCAAAAACTGTATATCTTAATATTCAAGCAACTTTATCTTCCCCGCTAGGAAGCTATAACGCAAAATTTAAATCAACTGGCATAAGAGCTACGGTCGGAACTTCAACTGGAGAAAAAACAAGTCCAGCTACTATTGTGACTTTAAATAATCAAGCGCCGACCTGTGGAACGCCTACATATAGTTTTAATCCAAATACCCCAGTATCTTTAGCAAGCACTGTAAAGGTTGTAGTTGGAGGTGGGGCAGACCCAGATTCTGATCCTTTAACTTATGGTTCGTGGTCGGTAACAAGTGCTAACTCAATTACCGCAGTGTCAGGAGAAATAAATTCTGCAAATGTTGTAATGAATAATGTTTATAATTCGTGTACTGAAGTTAGGTATAAGGTTTATGACAATAATAGTGGTGTTTCTGCCACGTGTGTTGTTCCAAATACACTTTGCACTATTCTTGATAGCGTCCCTCCTCAAGCATCGCTTACGACCGGAGCTAATTCAGTTTGTAAGGGTATTTCTTATCCTGTAGCATTTAATTACACAGATAATGAAGTATTGACTGAAGTCTCTATAAATAAAAAAGATCCAGTTTCTGTCGTTTCAACAAACTCTGGCAATTTTGGTACATCTACTTCCCTATCAAGTTCGACAACTTTTGACACTGCCGGAACATATTATGTTTACCCAGTTGCAAAAGATGCAAATAATAATATTTGTGATAGTAGTGGTTCAATTTCTTGCGGAACTGGAACACTCAAAGAAGTTACGGTAAACGAGAATTCAAGTGCTCCAACTATGTCTTTTGTGACTTATGCATACATTCCAACAAAAGTAAGGGTTACTTGGACAAAGCCGAGTAATTTAGCTGCCAGTAATTATACGTTGGGTGGGACTGGAACTCTAAGCACCGTAACTTGTTCCGGCGACAATTGTGGTGTTGATATTACAGAATTAAACTGTGCAAGTTCATATTCATACACGCTGACCGAAAACGATGAAAATACTTGCAATGCAACTTCAACAATTGAGAATGTTTCTCCAAACTGTGCGCCAACATGCTCTACTCCGACTGTAGCGAATTCACTTAGCGTATATCCTTTGGATACAAGCCAAACTATCAATAGTATGAAGTCCGTTGCGACTTTTGATTCTGAAGATGGTGATTCCGTAACTCACATTTGGGCTCCTTCCTTAAGTGGAGCTGGGCTTGGTGAAATAACCGCAGGTGGCGCTGATGCAACGTATTTAACCCCAAATAGAAATAATATTACTGTTCAAGTCGTCCATTCTGTAAGAGATACTGGCGGTCCAAATGACGATAATTTTGTTATTGTTTCTTGTGGAGCTGTTTCTTTTCCTATGGTTCCTGATGGTTTAAATAATTATTCGTTTAATCCAGGAAGTATTACTGTTGCACGAAATACTGCAAACCCATCTGGTACATCTAATTTTGGATATGATCTTTCAAACTATCAAGACGGAACTTTTACAATTGATACAACAAATACTGATAACTCATCATTTATAGGAAATAATATTTGTGTTTTAACATCTCTATTGACATGCGTGGGTGGTGGCGTCACAGCTTCAGTCGGGAATGGAAGATCGCTTCCTGCGACTTTAACTTTTGGAAATGATGCACGTGTGAATTTTGATACAACAAAAACATATAAAATTAAAGGTACTGTTACCTACTCCACGACTGATACATCGGGGGATTCTGTTAGCAAAAACGCTTCTGCATATCTAAACGTGTCTGTTTCTGATACGGCTCCAACTTGTAAGGTCTATTCTAGATTAAACTCTGCCGACGCTTGGGCTGATGTGACTGGGCAATACTTCACATATTCAAAAGGTACAAATGTTCAAGTTAGAACTGTTGGCAGTGATGCGGATGCCGACACAATAGGCTCGTATTCCTGGTCTACATCTGCCGGAACAATTTCTCCTACAGATACGCAAGAATCAGCATATACAGTTTTACCTGTTGATGGGCTAAATGCATCAGTTACTGGCCGCGTTAATGAAAGTGTGCCAAATAATCTATATGGGACCTGTTCGACTGTTATGAAAACTCCAGACCCTGGTACACACATAATTGCGGCTGGAAGTATTAATGGGTCTTCTACATCAGCGACAATTGCCTATTCTTATTCCGGATATGTAAATGATAATAACGGAATTGGTGTTAATGGTACTTCAACAATATCAAGTGGGGCAATTGCAGGATATATAAACATCTGTACGGTTTCTGGGGTCACTTGTACATTTGAAGGCCAAAGCGTTGGCACTGGTTTGATGATAGGAAGTGGAAGCTCTAGTTCAAAAAATATTATAGTCGATCTTGGTTCGGTAAGGCTTGATAATACTAAATCATATGCCGCAAAAGTTTTATTTTCTGCTCCGACTGCTGATGGTGGAACTATTACAGCGTCAACAACAGGGGGAGTTATCGCCATTATGGATGCTGTTCCAACTTGTGGAAATATTTCGATGTCTCCAGCAAATAGCGTTTTATCAGGAAGTTCAGACGCCTTAACAATCACCGCACTTGGATTTGATGATTGGACCATGTCTTCGGCTAAACTTGAATATAACTCTAATATTACTGGTACAAATGCCGGAACGTGGACGACAATTGGAACAGTTTCTTCATTTGCTAGTGTCGTTTCACCTAGTGCTGTATTTTCTTGGGCTCCAGGATCCTTCGCTTTAGGGCGATATCAATTGCGAGTTACATGGACAGATAACAAGTCTCCAACAGGACAAACAGTCACTTGCAGTGCATTAGATTCAACAATAACTACAACCGATCCTTCTAGTCCAACAGATACAAATAATGCGGTTGTGACTGTTAATGGAAACAGACTTTCTGGAAGGGTTTTCATACAAAGTGATGGACCATCAAACTCTGTTATTTATAAAACTGTAAGTAAAGATGCTGTTTCAAATCCATTTGTTATTACAAGCAGTGAGGGAGCAACATCTTGGAATAATTTAACAGTAGATCCATCTGGCAACCCTGCCAATTGTGCGGCTAGCTATCCTGATGGTACTGCTGATTCGAATAATTGTAATAATGATTTCTTTGTTTCCAATACGACACATCTTGTTAACACTAGCTTGACTGCATCTATTGCAAATCTTTCAAACAAATATGCGTGTACATATGATGTTTGGGGTTTAGATGCAAGTGGTGTTAGGGTGAAGAAAATTGCAAATGGAGCTGGTTGTACGACTTCACCTTTTAGTCTTGAAACTGGTCTTTCTTCATATTCTGCAACCACAAGGTGGACAACAGAAGTTGATTTTTATCTTACATATAATACAGATCAAGTTGGAGGATTTGTTTATACGAATAATGGATCGAATGCCAGTGACCCATTACTCGGACTTTCAGGATATATGATATCTACGTCTGGATATGCTTCTGGGAGTTCAATATCTAGTGGCAGTTATGCTTTCCCAGATAGCGCTGATTCTGCAAACTATTTACCTGATGGTAATAGATCTTTCACCATTACGGGAGCTAATATAGGATCCAGCGCTTCATCAAAGAAATGTTTTTACGCTTTTAGAAATGATGGAATAAACAGTTCGTTTACGTATCAAAATATGAAAACGATTGTAGAATCTGGTTCAGTTTCTGGTTGGACTACCGGCGAGGGTTGCACAACACCAAACTTAACTATTGCTCATGGAAATCTTTCTCCGCAAAGGCAAAATTATTTATACTTCTTTATTGTTCCAAAGATCATAATTGATCCTGCTTCCACGGTTACTTTAGTCAAAAGTTGTACTGATAGTACCATTATAAATGATCCGATTGATCCTACTATTAATTTATATAATTCAAGTGGTAATCCAATTGGAGAAGATACATATGATTCTGGAACAAAGATGTTTTCTATTGTGAACAATGATGGGTCAGGTGTTAAAACAGAACTTTTATGGAATAGCCTATACGAGGCTCGTTTGTCGATTAATGTTAACTTTATTATTTGTAATAACGGCTCTCCAAGTTTTACGGTTGGGACAGTAAGTACACAGCCAAATGTAGTCAATGCAGACTTACCTTCATACCCATCTCTAACAGATACGGAAAACCAAGTTAAGTTTACTTTTGAAGTTGCTTACAAAAATAGTAATAACTGGTGGCAAGTTTATAACGGTGGTGTTCATGCAAATGGAATAATGGATTTGGTTAAACTTCCACAAATAGATGTCTCGGGAACTGCAACGCCACTCCCATTGATTGAAAACCCGACATTAAATAATCTTGCGACATATTATACTGGTGCACTTGCTTCATCGTCTGATACTGGAAATGTAATTGGGCTTGGTTTTGGAAAGGCAGGAAACTCCCCAAGTGAATGGGCAACCGAGAAACTTAATAACAAGATGGATGCCCCGTATGATAACAAATTCTTTGATGATGTTCAGTCTTCTTGGACAATCAAGCCTAACTTTGTAAGTGCGACTGGCTCAGCGAATCCAATTGCCGTATATGTCGATAATGGAGATCAATCTCACGATAATTCAAACAACAAAAATAAATATGCCAGGCCAATTGTCATTATTGGAAATCTTGCAATAAATGCTGATCTCCTTGTTGATGTCTCTTCTTCAAGTCCGCTAGTCATTATCGTTCAGGGAGACGTTAGTATTGCAAAAAGTGTTCAATTGATAGAGGCAACGATTTACGCTACTGGAACAATTACTGTTAATACACAAGGCGATGAGACCGATCCTGTCTTAACTGTTAAAGGAAGTTTAATTGCGAATCAATTTGATTTTAAGAGGGATCTTCCAAATATTCCTTCGAATAATGGTGTTCCATCACAAAGGATTGTTTTTGACCCAAAGGTATTGAGTAATAGTTCCATTCCAGTGAGTATGAAACAAGTTAATGCATACTGGGTGATTAGTGATTAGAATCTGATGATGAAATTCCTACCTAAATTATTTTTAGCTATATTTGTTTTGTCGGCTCCCCTATTTACTAATGTTGATTCTGCATTTGCTGGATGTAATGCATTAGGCTGTGCGACAGATGGCGATTGTGATAGCAGCGGAACAGTTTGTGGAAGTGATCCCGCAAGTTGTGCAATCGACTGTTCTAACGCATGTACTGATCCAAGTGATCCAACAAAAACAATCCCAGGGACTGCTGTAATTACCGGTACTAGCTGTAACTTATGTGATTATGATGTTACCTGTGGTACGTGTGATTGCGGTGGTGGGGGTGGTGGACCTAGTGGAGGTGCTTTAAATGGCGTTGTTTTTGCGACAGATACATTAAAAAGGTGGGTTCAATCTCCGCTTACGTGTAATCAATCTTATTTAGGTGTTAGTGTAAAAGCTTATGATGAATCTGGTGCATTTACTTCTAATGGAGGTTTTAATTGCAATACTGAATGTAGTAATTGTGATGGAAATGGCCATTTTGATATATTTGGTATCGTTGAAGCAAACAAGGAACTTTCTGTCATTTTAACAATCCCAGCAGGTGGATACTCTTGTTCAAGCGCTAGCTGGGCAGTTACCGACAGGAACGATTTAGGTAATCCTTCTGACAACGTTATAATTGGGGGCGGAAATGGATGTGAAGCATCTTTTATACCTGATAATAATGTATTTGATTGGCGATACGGGATCACTTTTTTTATGAATACTATTGATAACGATCCTCCAAGTAATCCGGGGGATCCAGTAACAGCGGCTTGCATTCCAATTAATGGAGGGATAATGCCTATTACATTTACTGCGTCAACTGATAATGATTCTGGTTTAAGTCATTATGTTGTCAATGTAGACGAAGATAACAATAATTCAAGTAATTTTAGTGTTGCTTGTAGCGATGTAAATAATTCTGGAGATGTGTGTATATCAACAACGTCAACATCCATTAACTATAGTTTTCACGATGATAAAATTTATCGAATTTGGATAGACGCTTTTGATAATGCTGGAAATAAAAGTTCATCAAGTGAAGTGATTTACTTGCCAAAGACTGCCCCGCCTTCTCCATCATCGGTAGATGCAACTGATGGATTAGTTTCTAAGATAAATATAAGTTGGGTAGATAATTCAAATCAAACATATAATAGTGAGACGAGTTTTGATGTAATAAAAGATGGAAATGTCATTGGGTCTGTTTCGCCAAATATAGTTGCGTATTCGGACGCAAATGACCTTTGCGACGGGAGTAACCATTCATACAATATAAGTGCCGTGAATTCATGTGGAAGCAACCTTTCCGCCCCTGCAAATGCAGGAAGCTGTGTCACACTATATGACAACGCATGGTGGCAAGTTTTTAATGGAGGAGTCCATTCAAATGGTGGAATAGTCCTTGATGGAGTTCCTTCTGCTGATTTTGTTATTGGCGATGGATTGGCGGTTGACCACCCATTTATTGTTGGCGAAAGTGTTTCCACATTTAATGGATATGGTTTGGTTTCGAGTGTTTCTGGCCCAATTGATATATCAAATGGAGATGCTGGAATTGCAGGGCACGATTTCTTTACGGAAAGTACAACCATGGATATGGAAAATGTCGCGACTCCGGAGTTTTTTGATGAGATTCGGGCGGTAGGTTCGGCGTGGAACGCCGAACCTACCGCCGAACCTACCACCGCACTCTCTTCCATCGGTAGTTCAACTAGTCCTTCCTATTTTGAAAGGAATTCATCTGACACAATAAATTCGATAATTTCATACAATGAAAACAAAGTTGTCGCTGTCATTTTCACCCCTTCAACTGGAACGCTTACTTTGCGAAAAGATATTGTTGATACATCTTATGATAAAGATAAGTTTTTGGTTCTTTTTGTAGATGGAAATGTTTTGATTGATAGTTCTGTTTTGAGTATTGATGCGTTTATATTTGCTTCTGGGAAAATAACAGTTGAGTCAAAAGGTACGAATTTAGATAATCAGGTGCTAATTAAAGGTGGCTTATATGGGCATGAGGTAGTACTTAATAGGGATTTAAGGAATATTGTTGTGAATAATAATAAGCCCGCAGAATTAATTTTGTATAATCATAATTTGATGTTGAATCAGCAAGATATTCCGCTAGAGGTTAAGGAAACTCCGATTATCTGGGTTCTAGAAGACTAATTATTTCTTCTTTTATCTGATCGGGCGTTAGTGAGTCTTTTATTAAATAGTCATCTGCCCCAAGATCAAAAGCTTCTTTTATGACTTTTTCTCTTGATAGAACAGTCATCACAAATATTTTAATTGATTTGTTTTTTGGATTAGATCTTATTTTTTCGAGTACTTTGATGCCATCGATTTTTGGAATCATCAAGTCGAGTAATATTACATCTATATCTGGGTTTGTTTTTACTAGATCTAAAGCTTCTCTGCCATCTTCTGCTTGAATTACTTCAAACCCTTCCATGTCTAAATATTCTGAATAGACAAACCTAAGTGAGGCTTCGTCTTCTACTATCAATATCTTGTACTTCTTATTCACTATGAGTTAGGTTAACAGAATTTCTAATTTGTGTAAAGTTTCGGAATTGTAAACCAAAACGTGCTCCCCTTACCGAGTTCAGATGAAAATCCGATTTTTCCGCCAAGTTCTTCTATCATCCTTTTTGATATGTAAAGTCCAAGTCCTGTACTTGCACCAAGTGTTTGCTGTTTTAAACCAGCGTTTCCTCTTCCAAATTTTTGAAAAAGTCTAGGATAGTCTTTTTTCGCTATTCCAGGTCCAGTATCTGAAACTGATATTTTGATGTCTTTTGTACTTGTTGAAAGCTTAAGCTTTATATGTCCTTGTTTTGTATACTTTATACCATTACTTATTAGGTTATCGAGTATTTCGACTATTTTGTCCCTGTCTGTGTATGTATCTTTTATTCTTGTTTTTGTATAGATTAATTTTAAATTCTTTTTATGAACCAAGTCTTTGTAACTTGCGACTACTTCTTCGATTAGTTGGTTAATATCCGTTTCCTTTTTCTCGATTACAAGTCTTCCCTGTTCGATTCGTGATATATCTAGCAGGTTACTTACAATTTTTGAAAGTCTTCTTATTCCTTCATCTGTTTCATTTAATAATCGGATTTGGCTCTCGTTTAGTTTTGATTTAAGTGTATGTTCGAACATCCATAAATTTGTTTTTATTATTGTGACTGGAGTTTTTAGCTCATGTGATGCAATTGATATAAATTCGTCTTTTTTTCTATCAAGTTCAATTTCGTCAGTGATATCAGATAGTGAAACTACGCATTCTTTTGTGTCTGAATTAATGGTTATGTTATTAAAATTTAATTTATAATATGAGCCTTCGTCGGATTCTTTTTTAACAATAATTGGGTCACCAAAATCTTTTTTCACTTTGTCTTTTTTCAGAAATGCGTAGTCGTTTGTTTTAATTGGTTGTGCATTTTTGTGTGAAATTAAATTTATAATTTCATCGGCGTGTTTGCCGATTGCCTTTTCTTTACTTATATTAAAAGCGATTTCTGCACTGGAGTTAAAAACAACAATCTTAAACTTTTGATCTATAGAAAAAATAATTTCAGCAACTTGAAAAAGCACTTCTTGTATTCTTTTCCGCTGCTTATTTAGTTCAAGGTTATTGATATAAAGCTCTTTGGCAATTTGCTTTAAAAGCTGATTAGAATTGGGGTTTACGGTAGCTTCCATATATTATTTTAGATTTTCGGGTATGTCAGAAGACTCTAATTCATGTCCAAGTTTTTTGATAGCTTCCTTAGAAACCTCGATTGACGCTTTGCCAAAAAGACTTGCATACTGATCTACTAAATCTTTTAATACAATTTTAGGATCACCTTTTATCTCGACCCTATTATTCTTAACTAATAAATTATCAACAAGTGCTGTCATTTGAATCGAAAGCGTCTTCCCCACTATCTTCTCTTGCTCTTTTGTGATTGTAAGAATTGCTTTTTCATATAAATCTAGTTTTGTGTACATTTTAGCTTTTTACCCGCCCCTATTTTATCAACTACCTCACCAAACTGTAAAATTGCTAGGGACAT
>Ga0210057_1009327_pt1 | contig 11384 bp, 14 predicted proteins | sample CryGeyCG2114_010_2_FD_183968 | JGI IMG/M metagenome (GOLD analysis project Ga0210057, IMG submission 183968) | Groundwater microbial communities from aquifer - Crystal Geyser CG10_big_fil_rev_8/21/14_0.10 (SPAdes) (version 2) | ecosystem: Environmental > Aquatic > Deep subsurface > Groundwater ...
TGGTTCCGCCAATGGCTGCAGCTGCCACAACTCCGATCAAAAGAAGGCTTATAAGTACCTTTTTTTGTTTAGGCATATATGCTTGGGGCTATTAATTTATAATTAAATTCAGTATATGCAAGTTCTATGTATGTTGTCAAGTGGGTATTATGTATGTATTCATTTGATATGCTTAGGTCGGAGTATCAGTGAGTATATGAGTACTGTAATTGTTATTTTTTACTATCTGTAAAAAGACTAAAATAAATCAAATTATATATAGACCTTAATAATCAACTAAATGATATTTGTGACTCTAATATGTATTTGAAAATAAAAAATACATATTAACAAAGAATAAGAATCTATTATTCTTGAAGAAGTTGAGAATAACATTGATATTGAAATGAGAGTTCTTTAATTTGATCAATGTATTTTTGTTTTTCCGTTGACAAATGAACGAACTCATACATTAAATCATCAATACAAGCTGCATCTGTGCAATGTGCTAAAAGTAAATTGTCGTGATTATTTGAATGTAGAGTAAAAACTTCTTTGTGAATATTTTTTCCTTTACTTTTTATCCAGGTTAAGTATTTTCGATTAAAGTTATCATAGAGATCTTTTGAAAGGGTTGATAGATGCGATTGATTTTTTAAATTGTGTTTAACAACGAACTCATTAATTAATTTTAATAAAGCTTTTTCCGCCAGCCTGAACTGTCGCTTCTCAAGAAGGGTAAATAGTGGAATTAAATGCGTTTTTGTGGCAGTCGAACAATCTACCATGGCAAAATTATAACAGCTGAAATTAAAGATGTCAAGTGATTGTTGTTATGATTCGACAACATGTCAAGCAACAATAACAATTATTCTCTTAAATGCACGACGTCTTATTGAAAAAAGCTAATTATGTTAGTAAACTGTTAATTATTAACAACAGTTGTTCTAAACTGACATTTACAATAATAGTATGAAAAAAATTCATGATTATTTAATTGATCTTGGTTTAACTGAAATCGAAGCGATTCTATATCAGGGTTTACTGGAAACAGGGCCGACCACGATAAAAAGACTATCAGATCATGTAAATATAAAAAGAATCACAGTGCACTTCAATATAGAAAATTTAATTAGTAAAGGTTTAATTACTCAAACGATAGTTGGAGCAAGACGACAAATATTAGCAGAATCACCAGAACGCTTGAAATATTTTCTTGATAGAAAGATTGAGTCGAATAGCAACTTATTAAGAAGATTCCCAGACTTTTTAAGAACCGCCACATCTTTACAACAAGCAATTGATCGAAACAAAGAGGTTGAGATAAAATATTATGAAGGAAAAAAAGGGGTTGAGACAATTTATGCTGATGTGATGAGATCTAAAGAAGTTAGATCTTATGCTAATCTTGAAATTATTGCTAATATTTTTCCCGAAAACGTTGATTTATTTATCAAGGGGATGAGGGATAATCCGAGAATTAGACTTAGAGAGATTGTTGGTCAGTCAGAAATATCTCGTAAAAATTCCGCACTTTTTGCCAAAAATCCAAGATACCAATATAAATTTGCGCCAGCATCAATTAAACTGACTCCAGCCGATATCATGATTTATGGAAATAAAGTAGCGATTGTTAATGTGGCAAAAGAAACTTCAGGAATGATATTTAATAACCATAACTATTATCAAACTTCTAAAGAAATCTTCGATTTTATTTGGAGCGTAATTTAGTAAATAGATGACCTAGTTTGTTTTTTTTCGTAAGAAAATAACCAATGTTATATTGATTCGGATTCTCATCAAGAGTGATTCGTTCTAAAACTTTGATCTTGTTTATTTCTAGGGCGGCAAGTTTAGTTGGGTTGTTGGTAATAATTCTAACTTGCTTAATTCCTTTGTCAAGTAAGATATCGGTAACAACTGTATATTTTCGATCGTCAATATTTAAACCAAGACTTGTACTGGCTTCGACGGTATCGATTTTTTTTGTTTCTTGAAGCTTAAGCTCTTTAGTTTTATTAAACAGCCCATGACCGCGACCTTCTTGATCGAGATAAAATAAAATACCCTGTCTTTTGGCAATTACCCGCATACTTTGGTCAAGCTGATCTTTGCAGTCACAAAGTTGCGTATTAAAAACTTCACTGTAAATACAAGTAGAATGAATACGAATAATCGGGTTCTTTGGAATTTTCTTGGTTTGGATCATTAATACGTAGTTCATATTAGGTTGATCCGGGTAGTTGGTTTTAAAAACGGTTAACTGGAAAGTTTCATACAAGGTGGGTAAATTAATTGTTTCAATCAGCTGATATTTTTTAACCATTTTAATTATAGATTTAATATATCAATAATATATAGAAATTGATCGGTGATGTGGTTGAATTATACAATGGCTATTTCGAGATATCCACCAAAAATAATTATCTATTTGAATAGCTGAATACTGATTACCAGTGATTGATAAGAGCTGCTTTTTCATTAGCTCGATTATCCAAAGAGTAAAACATCTTATTTCTATTTCCTGCGGAGAGTTATGTTTCAGTTCAATTTGTTTGTCGACTGTCTGTTCGAGTGATTTTACATATTTAATGATTCCTAAATGGCGAAACAACTGGGGAAGGCGATAGTCAGCAAGACCAGTTAAAATATTAATATCATGGATCTTATGTTTAAGTTCTGCGAGATAATAAAGATGTGAAATTAGGGCTTGAATCCGTTTGTTAAAAATGATGGTTTTACCATTATATCGACTCCAATCCTTAAATGAAGGAATTAATTTTATTGTTGCGGTGACAATTTTACTAATATCATAATGGACTTTTTCTAAGAGGTTTAAATATGAATTATTTAGTTTATTAAAAAGGGCGTGCCCGGTTTGTTTAATCAAATTAACCCTTTCTTGCAAAAGTAGTATTGGTTGTTTGTCGATTATGTGATTAAAATCTGACGCAGAAAACTTTTCAATCTGGTTTGTGGTAATGAGTTGAGAGATGGTTTTCCAGCGATCATACAAACCCATCATTACAGCTAGTGAGCCACGATGATTTAAACCCTTTCTTCGATATTGTAAGTTGGATCCCCAAAACGCGAAGTTAATTGAAGCAAATATCAGTAAAAAATTAACTCTTTCGTTTAAGTCATTAAAAACAAGCTGACAATACGGTCTTTTAATATCATTTTTACTTAGATTAATTGATTTGCAAACATCTGATAATCGTATTTGATTAATTGAAACATATCTGGCATTATTTACAACATATTTTATATTTCCCAATCGGTTAATCGACATAAGAATTGTGACATAATAATTTTATTTAGACGTTGAATCAGCTCGTGCGGTTTTTTTGACGGTGGTCTAAAATCAATTTTCTGATAAACATCGACTTTGTAACATTATTAGATCGGCTTGTTTCATCAAGATAGTTAAGTAGGTCAGGGGTGATAAAAAAATTAAAACGCTTGTCCCGAAGCTGGCTGGCGGCTTTATAAGCTTCTTCGAGAATTTTGTTGAGGTTGCTGTCATTATAATTACGAGCAATCAGTTTTTCGTTACTAATTCCTAATAAAAAATAAGGCACATTATCCTTAAAATACAAAACAATTGTAGGTTTGTTAAATTCAAGTGATTTGGCAATTAAATAACCGACAGAAAAACTTGGAACAGTAGCTTCAAAAACACAGACATCTGCTTCTTGGAGCGCTTTAAGTTTATCGTGATAGAGCTTGTTATATTCTTCTTTTCCGCCGTTTTTTAAACGATGATAATATTCTTCTTCTTTTGTATCAATGATATCATCTTTAAGAATAAGAAATCCCATGATTTCCGTTTCTTCAACAATCCGTTTATAATATTGTTCAAAGTAACTTTTCCCTTTTTGAGAAGCGGTAAAAAATACTTTCATATATATTGAATATATATGAATTATACCAGAATGTCAATTAAATATGTATAACCTGACAGGTTCTTATTAAATAGACAATTTTCAAACCTGTCAGGTTTTAGCCAATCCACCGACGCGGTGGAATTGGGGATGGTGTGATAAGCTAATCATAGACATAAACAGGCAAATCTGTCTCACTCCAATCATAGACCTGTTTAGCAATGCCAATATCCAAAGATACACATCCACCAGTATGAGGAGCACCGATGAATTCACGCGGACGCTGAATTTTTTGTCCGTCAAAACTTACCCAATATGGTAGTTCATGAATTCCATAATAGGAATTGGTTTCTTTTTCAAAGTAAAAGGCCATCCAAAAAGGCATATAAACATTATAAATATCCGAATACGCATTGGTTGCCTTATTAATAACTTTGAATTCTCCACGTGGCGTTGGTTTATATAGTCCGGATGAAATTCGATGGCGGGCAATCAAAGTGCTATTTTCAAAGAGGTACATTGCTTGTTGGGAAATATCAATCTCAATATATTTCAATGCTTTTTGTCCGTCCGTGTTAGAACTTTCTTTAAGTTGATTAAAAATTACGTTTGTAGAAATTCCATTCATCCGATCGGTCATAGCACCAAGAACATTTTGACTAATGGCATTTTTCGTCAGCCTAATATCAGAATTAAAATTTGGTGCAAGCTGTTGTGAGTAAAACTGATCAAATGGGGTTTGGTTAATGGTTAGAAGCGTGGTAGTTTGGTTAAGAGAATAATTAATCGTAATGAATTGTTTTAAAAGCGATATTGGGATGGTTTGTTTAGTGAGATTACCGTTTCTGTCCATCACAATTTGTAAAGGTTGAGAAAAAGCCTCTGATAGACGTTGGTTTTGCTCAATTAATTTTCTCTGTTTCTGTTCGTCAGTAAGTTTTATCAGTAGAGGAGTGATGATTAACGGTTGTTTTGAATAATTAAAAACAATTTGAGCGCGTAAATTATCTGCGTCAATTTGAAACTTTTGGTTGTTTTCTTGGAGATTAATTGACTTATTGATATTATCAACCACAATTTGGTCGCTGCTGGTTGAAAAATCAAAGACAGTTTGAGTGAAGCGGTAAAAATCTGGGGAAAAAGCAAGAACCGGAAGAATTTGTTTTTTGTGCGTTAATTGATTGAACCATTGCTTGATGCATGTAATTATTGGTCTATTATTTGATTCAAAGATCGCATTGATGGTTGCGTTTTGATTAAGAGAGATTCCAAGATCCTTTTGGGAAAACTGATAGCGACGATTATTAACAACAATAATAATATATTGTTTTGTCATTTGTTCTAACTGGTGCTTGACTTCGGAAATTGATTTTAAACCGATTTGACGTTCTGATAAGATTGTGTTGGGAAAAACACGACTATTGAGTTGAAGAATTATGTAAATTACAAGTGTAAAAGATAGTAAGATTGATATAAATAATACTTTCTTCATTGAAATATTGTATATCAAAATTGATAACTATTCACACTTTTTGACAAATCTTTACCAGACAATGTCATTGCGAGCACATGTAAATTTCTTAAAGGAAATTTACAGTGTTAACGAAGCGTTTACCCTGTAAAATATTTATTGAAATTTTACAGGGCAGCAATCCCTGCCTGCCGGCAGGCAGGTCGTTACCGATAGGACATTTTATATTAACGGGATTGCTTCGCTATACTATGATTGGCTCGCAATGACAGTTTATATCAAAGACAGTGAATCCTTAACTAAACCGTTTGTTTAACTAACAGTTCAATGGTAAAATTAGAATCAATAAAAAGCACCCATAGCTTAACGGATAGAGTAATGGTTTGCGGAACCATTGATCCCAGTTCAATTCTGGGTGGGTGCACAAAAAAAAGAAGAATAATAGAGTATGGGGGTGTAGTTCAATGGTAGAATAGGGCTCTCCAAAAGCCTTGATGAGGGTTCAATTCCTTCCACCCCTGCTACGTTCAGCTCGCTACACTCATGAACGTAGTAAACATTTACTATCGCGAGCATGAATCGTAGCCTGCCATAATATATTCATGTAAACTAAATGGATCTATGTATTATTTTTATATTCTTAGAAGTCTTAAAAATAATAAATTATATCTTGGTTATACTCCAAATCTAAAAGATAGAATTAAATCTCACAATAACGGAGAAAACAAAGCAACAAAACCAAATATTCCATATGAATTGATTTATGACTCAGCTTTTAAAAGTCAAAAAGATGCAATAAATAGTAAAAAATATTTCAAAACTACTGCTGGTTGGAAAAGGATTAATAAGATGTTAGAGAATGTTTTAGAAGAATAAAAAACCTCGTGAAATTATTCATATAATGGGTTTAAGAGCAGAGAATGGATCAAATATATATGTTATAATATCTCTATGTATAATTGGTCGGTGGATGAAAAATATCTACGAAAATTTCCAAAAAAATATAAACTCTGGTGTCTTGAGCAAACCATTTCTTACGGTTTAGACGGCGATAAGTTGAAAAAAAAAGAAGTGGTTGCTAATTGGGACTATTTGAAAAAAAGAATTGATCCGCGCCGTCGAAAATTTCTTGAATTTCTTATATGGCCAAAACAATCCTAATTGATATGCCGATTATGATTAAAAAAGTTAATATGAATAAGCTGAAAAAATTTTTCCTGAATGAAGCAAATAAACTGGAAAAAGAAATATTTAAATGAAATATTTTCAGTTAGTCGTTTGGAAATCATCAACGGATCTCTTCGCGTTTTATTAAACAGATAATTTTTTCTTTATTATCTTCGTCTTTGCCTAGATGGATACATCTCTCTATTTCTATAACGTTGTAATTCATCACTTCCAATGTCAATTAAAGTATTTTGACCTTCACAAAAACCTAAGGATTTGAGATATTGTTGTAATTCTGATAAATGACCTGAACAAGTGAGGTATGTCTGCGAGGAATAAGGGCCACGATGTATTTGAGAATCATATGGTTTTCCTTCATAAACAAGAACAGCAAAACCTCCAGTAACTTTCTCTTTACATTCTGCTGTTCCACATTTTGGATTTATCCATGAGCCCGTAAATTGAGTAAATTGCATTTTAACATTATATTATAAGATAATATAAAAATCCAATCATCATAAATATTCAAACAATGTTAATCCCCTTCGATAAATCTCAGGGTTATAACTTACGGGGTTGGGTGAGGAGATGATTTTGAGGTCAAAAATAAACCTTTGATATTTTAAGATTATTTTGATGTTGGGAGAAATGATTGTAGGTATTCCTGGGGATTGGCTAAGAATTCTTTTGTTTGCAAGACTAGTTCATTGATAGATTTAACTTTATTGGCTATAGTTTCAAGAAAGTCGGTAACTGCACAATAGCGGATCTGATGAGTTTCGACATTATTATCGTCGTCGATATATTTGTAGAGTGGAATTAATACGTCAAAGTATGGAGGATCACAAGCCAAGCCATAAGCTCCCTTCCCATTAGGGTCAGTTATTTCTTGGGGTAAATTATGGTCCTCTTGTCCCTTTAATTGTTGCCAAGGATGGTAACTTTTTAGCTCTCTTTTTAATGGTTTTGATGCGTGTTGGAGTAAAATCTGGAAAAAAAAACTATGTTTGCCGTCAGAACGTGCACTTTTTTCAATCTGGGTTGCAAGTTCTTCAAGTGTCGTAGGCGGTGTTGTTTGTTCCATTAGGTATTCACTGATAACTTTTTCAGGCCAAGGGCAACCATTGGAAAAACCTATCATAAATCGCTGCTTCAAGGATAGAAGTGTATTAGGGAGAAGTGGATCTTGAGAATCAATAGTTATAACAATATTTGCCTTGCCCATTATGTCAGTCAACGCTTTTAGATAGTGTGGATATTCTTTTCTACTAACAGGGTTATAAAATGAAGGTTTGATAGTTAAACGGCCATCACCATAGATTCGATTAGGAAATTCTTTTGGCATGATTTAATTATATCATAACTATAGGATAATAATCTATGTTATAGTAGTTAACCCTACATTCTAAATTGAAGTGCAACACCTACTTTTTTTTAAGAATTATTTACTGAAGCGATTTTTGATAAACTACTCAAACACCACAAGCGCCGCCGGGGCATGAAGGAATTATTTTTGTGGGAGGAAGGAATAAAAAATAAATCCCAAAACCGTCGACCTACGAGGTCGACGCTGGTTGATATATCAATCTCCTTTCCACCGCTTCGGTGGATTGGCAATCGTCCGGATAAGGTACAATTTCCAGCCAGTTGGCAGTTTGAAAATCGTCAAGCATATTCAGTTTACATGAACGTACTCAACGAGTGTTTGCTTATTAAAACAAAACCATTTTACTGAAGAGTTTTTATCATATCAAACAATCTTTCTTTTGCTATTTCTCGTAATTTGCTATCTTTGTAATTCTCAATATGAGAGTCCAAGCATAAAAAACTTATTGACAGTTCTGTTTTATAGAAATAAGCTTTTGGATTTTGAGTTTTTGATAAACCAGAATTAGGAATATATAAATGAAGCCAGTAAATTTCGTATCCGCCAAATCCTTGTGCCAATCCTATATTCTTTGGTGTAAACATAGGAGATTTAAGATAGAAGTGTTTTGTTAACAAGTTTTGAATATAACCGATAGTTTGTTCCGCAGTAGTTCTTCCAGGACAATGTTTATCAATAAACTCTGAAAGCTCTTCAATAAAATTTGGGTGGTGTTGGAAATATGGAACAGAACTCATGTTTATTTAAGATTTGGAGTGTCTCTATAGAAGGTAAATTCATAGGGGATTACGTCATATAAATTTACTGCCGAATATGGCGCTTGATTGTGAGATAATTTTTCCAAATCTTTTCCGGTTTTATTCCCGTAAATTTTAATAATTCTATTTAACATATTTTGTTCTTCTTTTGTGAATTTAAAGTTTGTTTTCTTTTTTGGAGAAAATATAACAGTGTCGTTCTCATGATAAGACATTTTTCTTAATTTTTTAATTTCAATACTCCCTTCTTCGATAAGTTCATCAGCTACTGAATCAAAATATCTTGGTGCCGGTCCCATTGGCAAAGCCACATAAGTTTCGCCAGTAAATGGTTTTTCATACGCCTCATAATAATCAAAATCAAGAAAATAAAACAGTTTATAGGCTTTCTTTTTACCTTCAATTTTCCCTAATTTATTTAATATATAGAGAAAGGCAGCTTTATATTTATTTTTATCTGGGAAATAATTAATCATATATTATCATTATCTTACATTCTAAATTGAAGTGCAACACCTACTTTTTTTAAGAATTATTTGTCATTTCACTCAAGCAATTCTTGATATGCTATTTCTGGATACGGCATAATTTGAAGCCAGTTAGCAGTTTGGAAATCGTCAAAGAGCGCCTTGGAGTTTAATAATCCGTGGTATAATTTAGTTGGAAATATTAACTAATTCTTAAATCCAATAATGCAACGTGAAAGATTAAATAAAACTGAACTTATTAATATCGTCGGATGCTTATACTCTCCTTTACAAGCAAAACATCCACATATTTTGCCATATGTTGGCGTTGGTGGAAGTGTTGCTAGACCCAGGTCACAAACGTTTGGAGATGTTGATATTATTGTTTATCTATTACCGGGAAGTAATAAAATCGCCTATCCTCAACTCGACGCGTATTATGAAGTTGTAGCTAATATTTGTCGAGGAACCCCGTTTGCTTCGTTATTTGAAGTAAGAAATCAATTATTTGAAAGAGAATATTTTATTCTTTTAGCAGAACTTTATTCATCTTTAACTATACCAGGGTTTAAGCCAACACGTTTTTTTACCACTATTCAAGGTTTTTCATCTACAAGAGGATAGTCTTAATTCGCGTATATGTAAAACCTTCGATCATACTTGACAGTTTTACTAATTTAGTATAGACTATACTTTATGCAACCTACGATATTGGAAAAACTAATAACTGACTGGAATCCTCACTTTGAAGATGTCAGTCGCGGAGCATGGAAAGGGACTATTCCTCGTGAAAAATATTTAAAGAAACTTAAAGAACTGATAAATATCCGTCACACGGTGATTTTGACAGGTGTACGGCGCGCCGGTAAATCAGTGCTGATGCAACAACTGGCTGGTTGGTTGATAGAGGAGCAAAAAGTTCCGCCTCAAAATGTTGTTTATCTTTTTTTGGAAGATATCCAGGTGAGCCAATACTTAAAATTTGGAGCTGATCTTTTAGAGTCACTTTATGCCTATTATCTTGAACGCTATAACCCTCAAGGTAGGGTATATTTGTTTTTAGACGAAATACAAGGCGTGAAGGACTTCAACCGCTGGATAGGAAGTCGGTATGAGCGAAAGGAAAATATAAAGTTTCTTATTTCCGGATCCCGGAGATCACTAATGGAAGCGGAAAGTGCCACAGTATTGACTGGTCGAAATGTTCAAATAGATATTTATCCTTTCAACTTTTATGAATATCTAATAGTTCATAATATTAAAGTTAGAGGAGAAGAAACGGCACAGTCTATCTGGGATTTAAATTTTAGCCGTCAAATACCCATTCTTCACCATCTTGGAAATTACCTATATGAGGGTGGATATCCAGAGATAGTTCTCGCTAAAAATGAAACGGAAAAAAAAGCTATTGCAGCAGGATACTATCGAGACAGCGTTACTCGTGACGTGTTGATACCCAATAATCTTCGAAATGCAAGAGATATTGAGTTATTGGGGCTGCAGATACTTTCTGATTTTACTAAAACACATACATTAAGTAGTTTAAGTAAACCTAATAAATTATCAGTAGACACGGTGAAAAATTATCTTGAATATTTTACAAAAGCTTATCTTTTCTTTGAAAGTACATTTTTCTCCTATAAAACCAAAGAAACGCAAGATATTCAAAGACCTAGAAAAATTTATGTGGTTGATAATGGTTTACGCAACTTTAATACTGCACAACTTAGACCGGATTTAGGTCAGTGTGCTGAAAACGTCGCCTTCTTGGAGCTTAAAAAGAATAATGTGGCAGTATCTTATTGGAAAGGGAAAAAAGAGGTGGACTTTGCGGTTCTTAATCCCAAATTGTCTTTATATAATATTTCCTATACGGATCAGCTGCACGATAGGGAAGCGGAAAGTCTTCTTGAAGGCTTAAAAGAATTTAAATTAAATAAAGGAGTGATACTTACTAAAAATTATTTTACAAAGAAAAAGTTGATGGGAAAAACCATCGAGTTTATCCCATTATGGGTTTGGTTAATTTTAAACGGTAAAGTATTTCTTTAGCCGGGGCCGGTTTTTTTCATCGGGGTTGATTTTTCCCAATTCCCTTTCCACCGCGTCGGTGGATTGGCAGCATACGGTGGATTGGCAACATGCTAATTTTTATGAGATTTTGCAAGTAGCAGATTTGGCAATGCGGCTGAAAGAATAATCAATCCTCCACCAATTATCGTACCAATTGTTAATGATTCAGCAAAAAATATGATACCAAAACTAATTCCA
>Ga0210057_1009328_pt1 | contig 11382 bp, 12 predicted proteins | sample CryGeyCG2114_010_2_FD_183968 | JGI IMG/M metagenome (GOLD analysis project Ga0210057, IMG submission 183968) | Groundwater microbial communities from aquifer - Crystal Geyser CG10_big_fil_rev_8/21/14_0.10 (SPAdes) (version 2) | ecosystem: Environmental > Aquatic > Deep subsurface > Groundwater ...
GATATCCTAAAGGACATTTGTGGAGCAGAGGAAAATTTGCTTCTTCAGTAGGCTTTGTTCAATTAGATGTTGTAAGAAATTATGTCAAAACTCAAGATGAACATCACTCGTCAGGAAACTCCACACTTTAGTGTGGAGAGGATGTCATAATATTTTTAAACTATATCCCAATATTTTTAAACCTTATTAATTAGATTTATTGATGGAAGAAAATGAAAGAAAAAATATAGATAATTCTTTAAGATTTATCGCTAAATCTTCTTCTTTTATTTTAATTGGAGTTATTTTTTCAAAAATAGCTTCTTACATTTATAGAGTATCTATTGCAAGATATTTCGGTCCAGAAGTTTATGGATTGCTTTCTTTATCTCTTATGATTACCGGTTGGTTAATAGCTTTTGCAATGGTCGGAGTTAGTTCAGGAGTATTTAGATTCATTCCAATTTATCGAGGGAAAAAAGAAATTGATAAAGTAAAATATATGTTTAGGTTATCTTCTGCTTTTTTCTTGATTACAGGATTAATTGCAATGATGATTCTTTTTTTACTTGCAGAATTTATATCATTAAACCTTTTTCATAACCCTAATTTGATTATTTTCTTAAAATTATTTTCTATATCCATCCCCCTTTCGATTTTTATGAATCATTTTACATCAATAACTCTTGCTTATGGGAAAGTTTCTTGGTATTCTTTTAGTTTCCACATCTTAGGAAATTTAATAAAAATTATCACTTTATTTTTATTTATTTTTATTGGCCTCGGAGTTAATTCTGTAATCTTTTCTCATATTTTAGGAATTTTTGTAATCTTAGTAGCTTTGTATTTTGTATCGAAATATTTAATCAAAGAATTATTTCAAGGGTATTCTTTAGATAAAGATGCTAAATTAAAAATAAGAAAAGAACTTTTTTCATATTCTTGGCCATTTTTATTTTCTACAATTGTAATTTATATATTTTACTGGACAGACTCATTTATGATTGGATATTTTCTTGATGTTGAAAGTGTAGGATTTTATAATGTTGCAATTCCAATAGCTTTGCTTTTAACAATAACTACTGAACTTTTTATGAGTGTATTATTTCCTTTGGCCACTAAAGAATACGCTACAAAGAAGTTTAAAATGGCCCGTGAATTAATGGAGCAAGTAGGGAAATGGATTTTCTTAATAAATATCCCTATTTTAATTTTAATTTTCATATTTTCTAAAGAAATAATCTCTATCTTGTTTGGTTCAGAATATTTAATTGCAGAATCTGCATTGAGAACTCTTTCTTTTGGAGTTTTCTTTTCTTCGATTTTGAATGTATCTCAAGAGGCTCTTAAAATGATGGGCAAATCAAAATTAATCCTTTCAGATATAATTGTGGCAGCAATATTTAATGTTTGTTTGAATTTTATTTTAGTCCCAAAATATGGAATTTCTGGTGCAGCAATCTCTACCACAACCTCTCTAATTTTACTAAACTTTGCAATGTTTTTTCAAGCAAAATATTATTTTTTAATATCTCCTTTAAGGAAAAACATTGGAAAAATATTCGTTGTTTCTTTGATTCCTACAATAATTCTTTTTATTATAGTGGGCTATGTGGATGTAAATAATTTTTCTTTCATATTTTTATCTTTATTTTTTATCTTATTATACTCCCTTTTAATTTTAATTACAGGATGTTTAGATAAAAATGATTTTACTATTTTGAGAAGTTTTAAGAAAAAATTGTTTAAGTAAAATATTTTATCTAGATAAAAACAAATTTAATGCATCGCGTTTATATTCTCTCGCCTTTTTAATAATTTCATTTTTTTCTATAGGAACTAATTTTTTTAAATCTTCATCCATATAAGAAATTTTAAATCCCGATTTTGAAATATCTTCAATAAATTTTTTTGGATCGTATCCTGCCTTTTTAATAGCCCAATCCCAAAATTCAGTAAGTATTTTGACATTTTTATTTTTTTTCAATATTTTTTTCATTCCATTAAAAGCAGCAACCTCACTTCCTTCAATATCCATTAAAATAAAATTAATTTTATCATTTTTATCTTTAAAAAAATCATCAATTTTTATAGTCTCAATTTCTATATATTTTCTCATATCCTCTGCTTCATAAATTCTATGGCTCCCTCTATTTTCATTAGATAGGTAAAGTTTGGCCTTTCCTGTTTTATCAGATACAGCTTTGTTAATAGGAATTATATTTTTGTAATTATTTATTTCAATATTTTTTTTGAGAATTTTGAAATTATTTAAATCAGGTTCAAATGCAAATACTTTTCCATTTGGTCCAACTAATCTTGCTGCTAAAAGGGCATAATAACCAATATTTGCACCTATATTCAAAACTATATCTCCTCCTTTAAGGTTATTTTTAACAAGATTTGTTTCAAGAGGTTCCCATATACCATTAATTGCTAAATGTAATGTATCTAAATCATCTAAGTACATTTTGTGTCCTAAAACATTAACAATTTTGGGAGTTGTTTTTCTTCTTATTTTTCTATTGATCGAAAGAATGAAAGGCATTTTAGATATTGCAAAGTATTTGTCGAGTCTATTATCTAAGTAAATTCTAATTGCTCTTTTTTGTATATTGTGGATAATTCTTTTCATATTTTTTAAATTGTCAATAGTATTTTAAATTTTACGCAAAACAAATATTAATTCTCCTGCCATTGGAAAAATTCCATAAAGGTGGCGCTCATAATATCTTGGAGGAATAACTTTATTCAATATAAAATTAATTATTCCTCTTAAATGAAATTTCTTAAAAGAGTGATAGTTATATCTTTGTTCAATAATCTTAAAATTATACCTGTCTCCCCAAACATCTCCTTTAACCAGCATATCAAAAGTGTTCCATCCAAAAAACCTTTTATGATCTAAATTACTATAACCAGATCCATTTGAAAAATGAGGAACCCTGATATAAATTACTCCGTCTTTTTTAGTTATTCTTAATAGTTCCAAAAAAGTTTTCCTAAAATTTTCAACATGTTCTAAAACATGCGAACAATAAACAAAATCAAATTCTTCCGTTTTGAAAGGGTAAGGAAATTTATCTAAATCATGCCTATTATCTGCCCTATGTTCTTTATTTGTTTCTAGGTTAATCCAACCCTCTCGATAATCTCTTCCTGCCCCAATATTTAATTTCTTTTTCTCTGGCCCCAGGTATTTTAACATATCTTTTAAGGTTGCCTTTTTTCTAATTTTTGAACTCATTTTGGGAATAAAAAATCTTAATACCTCTAACTTATAAATATTCTTATACTTTCAAACAAATTAGGTATTCATAAAATGTAACATTTTATTGCCAATAAAAACAACAAGATATTTTTAAATAGTCAAATTATACTTATGGATTAATAAAAATGGAACAAGAATCTTCTAAAAACAGAAAAATTTACTTTTTTAATTATGGTTCTGGTAACTTTCATGAATTATATAATGAATTGATTAATAATCCTCCAAAAGGATATGAATATAATGCGAATAATCGACTAAGTTTTTCAGTTAATGATGTTAGTGGTCTTAAAAAAATAAAAATTATAAATTACTTATACAATCTTTTTTTGAGTAAATTTATTACCCCCAACTCCTTAATGAAATTTTTATACCGTTTTAGAAAAATACCTCGCGAGTTTGATTTTGTTCATTCTGGAGAAACTATTTTTTCACAAAAATTTCCTTGGGTAATTAGTTTACAAAGTGCTAATGCTTTGGCAGGACATAATAGTGATATGCTTAAAAAAAATAAAAAAAATATTGAAAAAGCTTTTAGTTCAGATTATTGTAAAAAAATAATGCCCTTTACTGAAGCTGCTAAAAAAACTTTAGAAGTTAGTCTTGATACTAGTGGTTTTAAACATAAAATAGAAGTTGTACACTTCGCAACTAAAGTAAGATCTAAGAAAATAAAAAAAATAAGTAAAGAAATTAAACTTTTATGTGTTGGCTCAAAAAGACTGAATAATTCTGATAACTTTTATATTAAAGGTGGAGGTGAAATAGTTGAAGCTTTTAGAGTTTTAAATAAAAAATACTCTAACTTAAAATTAATAATCGTAGCTTATGTTCCAGAGGAAATAAAAAATAAACTTGAGGGAATAGGAAATTTTGAAATAATGAACAACATAACTCGTGAGGAATTATCAGAGATATATCACCAATGTGATATTTATTTATATCCTACTTTTCTTATGCCAGGTTTAGCAGTTGTAGAAGCCATGGGTTCTGGGTTGCCGATAATAACTACAGACATCCCTGGAAATTCTGAATTAGTAGAAAATGAAAAAAATGGATTTGTTATAACCTGCCCATATAAAGACATATATTCCAAAGGAGGAAGTGTTTCCATAAAAGATTTTGACAAATTTATTCATAAAATGAAAAGAGAAAATGGAGATAGACTTACTAACGGGATTGTTGAAAAAGTGTCAGAATTAATTGATAAACCTCTTTTAAGGAAAAAAATGGGAGATTATTCAAGAGAAAAATACCTTAAAGAATTTTCAATAGAATCTAGAAATAAACATTTAAAAAGAATATATGATGAAATAAAAATTTAGGAAAAGATAAATGATAAATAAACAAAAATATAAAAAAGTAACATTAGATATTCGAAATGCAATTGCTGTATTTTTTTTAATAATTTATCTTTTTTTTAATTGGAATCCAAAGAAGGTAAGGGGGGCATAAATAAAATGAAATCAATTATTTTTACTCACTTAAAACCAGATATTTTTCAATATAAAGTAGGAGTTGTATTAAGAAAAAAAGGTATTAAGACTATTTCTATATCTCTTATCAAAATAGATAAAGAATTTTTTAAAGATTCATTTAATGAGATAATTTCTCTAGAGTTAGATAATATGAAACCAATAACTTTATGGAAATCTTTTGTAAAAAATCCAATTAAAAACTTAAAATTTTTCTACAAAATTGCAACAATAAATGCCGATTATAGTATCTGTCAATCTGCCCCAAATTATTTATCTGCCCTTTTTATTAGATTATTTAAAGACAAATTTCCAAGGATTTATTTTCCTTATGATATAAATTCAGCAGGATATAAAGACATAGAAAGTTTTTTACCAAAAAGAGAAATCTGGGGAGAGAGGTATTGTTTTGATAATTGCGACGGATTTATGTTTAAATCTGGCGAGGGAGAGTTGAATTTTGTACCTAAAGAATTTAATCTTTTTGATAAGCACAGAATAAACTTTTCTGCTTATGTTTTGAAGAAATGGTGTATTATCCCTGCTCAAAAAGATAAATTATCTAATCAAGATGGGGAACTACATCTTGTTTGGGCAGGAGGTTATCCAAAAGATAAAGGAAATAACATTGTACCTACTTTTTCAAAAATTTTTAAACCCATAATTACTCAAAAAATACATCTCCATTTTTATTTAGTTAAAGGCACAACAATTCCTGAAAAACACATTAATGAAATGGCTCCCACAAATGAACTTAAAAATTTTATCCATATTCATGATTTTGTTTCTCCAGAAAAACTCTCAAAGGAATTATCCAAATATGATTTTGGATTAAATATTCATGAATCTTCTGAATTTGCAAAAGAGGGTTCGATGAAATTTCAAAGTGCAAATAAAGTCGCATCTTATTTTGAAGCAGGAATTCCATTAATTGTTAACAAAGAATTAGAAATTTATTCATCTATGATTAAAGAAGAAGGAGTAGGAATAGTGATAAAAAATGATTTTTTTGGTATAAAAAAAGAAGTAGAAAATTCAAATTATTCAGAGATGGTCAAAAATGTGATTAAATTTAGAGAAAAATATTCATTTGAAAACAACATCCAAAGACTAATAACTTTTTTCGATTCTATTCATCAAAATTAAATTATAATAATTCTTTATGGAGTAAACCAATAATAATCTCCAGTATAACTTACTTCATCAAATAAAGCTTTCCAAGCATCTACAGTGATAAACGCATTTTTCCCAACTCTTTCTATTTCTCTTAGAGCTTGTTTACAATCTTCCAAGTTTAAATTATGGACAGTTGTTATTGCAGTTACTAAATCATATTCTTTATCTTTAAATTCGCTTAGATTTTTTACATTTCCTACATTAACATATTCTTTAATTTCGGGGATTGCATTTTCAATAGCGTAATTTGAAATATCAATTCCTCTAATAGTTATACCTGGAATTATTTTTTTAAAATCAAATAACATGAATCCTTTCGCACACCCAATATCTAAAACTTTACTTTCTGAAGTTAGCCCATAATAGTCTCTCATATCTTCTACAACTCCTGTAAAATATTTTGAATTATAAGAATATCCACCATAACCATATTTTCTATCACCATCAAAAAATTCTTTTTCAAACATTCTCGCAATTTTTCGATTTGTTTTTGTTTTTTCGCTAATTCTCTGAGATAAATCTTTATTCCTATTTGACTTTGGATATCTTGCCATTAGATTTATTTCTGACATAAAAAGATAAATAAATATTCCTTTAAAATAATTTAGATATTCTCTTTCTACAATCCATTTACATTTTACCATAATAATCCTTAAATATCCACAATTAAAAATAATTTAATGAAAAAATCTATAACAAAAGAAGATTTAATTGAATTTGAAAAAAGAATCGCTCATCACTGGGAAAACGCAGAAATTCCTTATCCAGTACATCTTTCTGGAGGAAATGAAGATTTTCTAATTAAAATTTTTGATAGAGTAAAAGAAGGAGATTATATTTTTTCAACACATCGTTCACATTACCACTATCTTTTGGCAGGAGGAAGCCAAGATGAATTGGAAAAAAAAATAATGGATGGGAAAAGTATGTATGTTTACGATAAAAATATAAATTTCTTAAGTTCTGCAATCGTTTCTGGAAACGCAACAATTGCTGCAGGTGTAGCTTTAGGTTTAAAAATGAAAAATTCTAAGAATCACGTTTGGTGTTTTTCAGGAGATGGTGCAGAAGATGAAGGTCATTTTTATGAAGCAGTAAGGTATGTCGAAGGCCATAAACTCCCATGTATTTTTATTTTGGAAGATAACGGGCTTTCAGTAGAAACTCCAAAAAAAGAAAGATATGGCAACTTTGAAATTAATTGGCCGTCTTGTGTTGAAAGATATTCTTTCAAACCAACTTATCCTCATTTGGGAACTGGAGCCTTTGTCAACTTCAAAGCAGGAAAAGCAGGAGGTTCATCTTTCTAATGAAATATGTTGATGCGATTAAACAATCTATGAATTCCTTAGCAGAAGATGATAGAACAATTTTCTTAGGGTATAATATTAGTTTTGGTTCACAAGCTTATGGGACTTTGAAAGACATTCCAAAAGAAAGAAAAAGAGAAACACCTGTAGCAGAAAATTTGATGATAGGTTTAGCAACAGGATTATCTCTTATCGGATATAGACCTTTAGTTTTTTTTGAAAGACATGATTTTATGTTAAATGGTTTAGATGCAATTGTTAATCATTTAGATAAAATAGAAATAATTTCAGAAAGACAATTTCAAACTCCGGTAATTATTAGGGCAAGTGTAGGAGGAACAAAACCAATAATGCCGGGATTACAACACATAGGAGATTTTACAGATTCATTTAAAAATTTAGTCAGCTTTCCAATTTACACTCCAGAAACTCCTATTGAAGTATTAAAAGCTTATGTAATGGCTAGAAAATCCCAAAGGCCTACAATGATTGTCGAAAAAAGAGATTTATATAATAAAGAAGATTAATAAAAATATACAAATATTTTTATAATCGATCTTTTATATCTCCTCATGGAGACAGATACTTTTAAAATTGATAGCTCAAAAATCGTTTATCATCCAGAAAGAATATCTCAATGGATAAAAGCAGGAAGTGATTGGGATAAAGCTAAAAAAGTTTACCCTATTTATGTTGAAATTTCTCCCATGGGTGCTTGCAATCATCGATGTACTTTCTGCGCTGTAGATTATATTGGTTATCAAAATCGTTCATTAGATGAAGATACTTTTAGAAAGACTATTCAAGATATAGGGTCCTTGGGAGTAAAAAGTGTAATGTATGCTGGAGAAGGAGAACCGCTATTATACAAACCGCTTTCAAAAATAATAAAACATGCAAAAGAATCTGGGATAGATAATTCCATAACAACAAATGCCACTCCTTTAACAGAAAGATTTGCAAATGAAACTCTTCCATATATTACTTGGATAAAAGCCAGTATTAATGCAGGTTCTCCAGAGAATTATGCAAAAATTCATCGTGCAAAGGAAGGAGAATTTGAAAAAGTATTTTCTAACATGCAAAGAGCTGTAGAAATTAGAAGGCAATTAGGATTAGATTCAAAAGAACACACTCTCGGAGCACAAATGGTTTTACTTCCAGAAAATGCTCATGAATCCTTCGCATTTGCATCAAGGGCTAAAGAGGCAGGATTAGATTATGCGGTAATAAAACCATATTCCCAACATAAAAAAAGCATCACTGAAATTTATAAAGATCAAAAGTACGATGAGTTTATGGAAATGGAAGAAAAATTAGATGCTTTACAATCAGATTCATTTAAAGTAGTTTTTAGAAGAAATACTATGAAAGAATTATCAAAAGAATCTCCTCAATATTCTGTATGTCCTTCAACACCTTTTATGTGGGCATATATTATGGCGAGTGGAGATGTTTATAGTTGTAGTGCATATTTAGAAGATGAAAGATTCAACTTAGGAAATATTCAAGAAAATACTTTCCAAGAAATTTGGGAAGGTGAGAAAAGAAAAGCAAATATGGAATTTGTTTTAAATGAATTGGACATTTTAGAATGTAGAAAAAATTGTAGAATGCATCAAGTAAATTTAACTCTTGACGAATTAATTTCTTCTACAAATCCTTTAGAGGAACTAGCTAAAATAGATCAATCAAATCCTCCAAACCATATCAATTTTATATAGCAATTCTTATAAATTGATTTTCAGAACTCTTATTAACATGAAGAGGAAAATTGTAACTTTAGAAGAATTATCTAAAATATCTGAAGAATATAAAAAAAATGGAAAATCTATAGTTCACTGTCATGGTTCTTATGATGTTTTACACACAGGCCATATACATCATTTTAAAGCAGCAAAAACTCAAGGAGATATTCTTGTGGTAACTCTTACTGCAGATAGATATATAGACAAAGGGCCAAATAGACCGGAGTGTAAGGAAAATTTAAGGGCAGTCACACTTGCAGCATTAGAAGATGTAGATTATATAACAGTTATAGAAGATCCAACAGGATTGCCTGCAATAGAGGCAATAAAACCTTCAGTTTATGTTAAAGGGTCAGAATTTAAAGAAGGAAAAGACATAACAAATAGAGTTAAATCTGAATTTGATTTAGTTAAAATGTTTGGTGGAAGAGTTTATATTACTGAAGAAATAACTTTCAGCTCAAGTAAGATGGTTAATCGAGCAAATCTTTCAAATGAAGCTTTTGCTTTTGTGGATAGATTTAGTGATGAAATTTCTACAAAAGAAATAGCAGATTCTTTAGAAGATTTAAGAGGAATGAAAGCCTTAGTGATTGGAGATACAATTATTGATGAGTATCATTATGTTAGTCCATTAGAACGACCTCCAAAAGAAACAATGATTGCTTCTAAATTTCTTTATGGAGAATCTTTTGCAGGAGCAACACTCGCTGCCGCAAATCATTTGGCTGGATTCTTAGATAATGTAGATTTAATTACTTGTTTAGGATCTGATTCTTCAACAAATTATGAGGATTTCATAGTGAAAAATTTAAAATCTAATATTTCTCCAACTTTTTTTTATAGAGATGATGCTCCTACTGTTATTAAAAGAAGATACATTGAAGAAGCTTTCTTAAAAAAATTATTTGAAATTTGTTTCATAGAAGAAACAGATATGCCTGAAAATATTTCAAGAAATATTTCAGAATATATAGGAGATGTAGCTAAGAATTATGATTTAGTAATGGCTGCTGATTTTGGTCATGGGCTTTTAGAAGGAAGAGTAATAAATGCATTAGAAAGTCAAAGTAAATTTTTAGCAGTAACAACTCAAACAAATGAATCTAATTCAGGATATAATCCTATAACTAAATATTTGAGAGCAGATTATGTTTGTATTGATGAACCAGAAGTTCGTTTTTCAACACACGATCGTTTTGGAGACTTAGAAAAAGTAGTCACTAATCTTGCCTCTTTAAGAGAGTATCAAAAATTTTCAATAACAAGAGGACATAAGGGGTCTCTTATGTATTCTAAAGACGAAGGATTCATTGAAATTCCTGTATTTTCTGGATTTGGAATTAAGGATACTATCGGGGCAGGCGACGCTTATTTTGCAGTTACTTCTCCTTATGTTGTAGCAGGTAATTCCCTAAAAAATGTAGGATTTTTAGGTAATGCAGTTGGGGCACTTGCAGTTAACATTATTGGAAATAAAGAATCAATAGATAGAAGTATGGTTACAAAATTTGTTAATAGTTTATTAAAATAATTATTTTTACAATCTATTATTTATCCATTGGAAATAATAATCAATTCCAAAACTTCTTTTAATAGTATAAAATAATTTTTTTTGCTCTCTTAATTTATATTTGAAAAAATTAATTGATTTTCTGATAAAAGGCCATTTTGCCCCTCGATATACCTTTCTATCTTTGTCTTTATATCCTGTATTAATTTTTTTATTTAATGAAGGAGGAGTAAATTCTTTAACTCCTAAAAATTTGAAAAGTTTATTTAATTCCTCTTGTCTATTTTTATTTTCCATATCCATAATAAAAATATTCTCTTTACCAATTTCATTTATCCATTTGTTTATTATTTTATTTTGATCATAAAATTCCATTTTTGCCGGCAGTAAATCATAATATTTTGTCCTCTTATATAGAGACTCAGCTCTTTTTTTATCATCTCTTTTATAGATTATTATTTTTGTATTGGGGAATAGTTTTTTTATTAATTTAGCAGATCTTTCTTCATTAATTATTAAGGTACTAATCTCTCCAACAACTTTTTCAAAATTACATCCTCTAAATTTTTTTATGTAATTTTTCAAACCCATTATTTCATATTCTTCAGGAAAATAATTTATTTCAGTTGTTAAACAAAATTTAGGCATAGATATTTCAGGATGTTCATATAAACAATTCGCTAACCATCTACTTCCACTTCTTCCAAATCCAATTCCTAAAAAATCCAGTCTCATAAAAAAGCTATTATTAAATCCTTTAAAAGAATAACTGTTGGAGAGAATAAATGTGCGCCTAGGAGACATATGTCACCCCCTAAAATAATAATTTAAAATCATTATAAATTTCATCAGGAGTCTTCTTTTCTAAACTAGTATGGGGTCTAAAATGATTATATCTCATTCTCCATAAATC
>Ga0210057_1009332_pt1 | contig 11377 bp, 12 predicted proteins | sample CryGeyCG2114_010_2_FD_183968 | JGI IMG/M metagenome (GOLD analysis project Ga0210057, IMG submission 183968) | Groundwater microbial communities from aquifer - Crystal Geyser CG10_big_fil_rev_8/21/14_0.10 (SPAdes) (version 2) | ecosystem: Environmental > Aquatic > Deep subsurface > Groundwater ...
ATGTTCAAGGACTCGGTGCTATATATTTGGGTTCCTCTCTCAGTATTATCGGTATGGCACTCATGAACGAGCAGCGAAAGCGGAAAGGAAAATCGCCGCTGGGTACGCTTTGGTACTGGCTCGCCGCCATCATCCTCTCCATTCCCGCGCTCTATCTTTTTAACCCGCTTGCTACACTCATTCTCTCCGGTCTTGCGGCGGTATGAATAATCATTCATCAATGACTATGACATACGGCAAACTATCGAAAATCTGTGCCATAATCTCCTTGATTCCGATAGCTTACGGCTTTCTTGTGTTGGACGAAGTTACGAACTTTGGCTGGACAATGTTTTTTATATTCTTAGGATTTGCAATTTTATTTCACGAATTGGAAAAGAAAGACGACGAAATCGAAGCATTGCGTTTTGGGGAAAAACAGAAACCAGAAACGACCGGACAATCAACCGACCCACGCAGTTTCGACCCTTGAAAACCCATAGGTGTCACCTCTAGGTTTGCAAGTTCCTGACACCTTTCCCCCAAGGTGGTATTGTGAAAAAGTATGGTCTGGAGCAAGCACTGCGTTCGGTCGGGAGACCACGAAAAAATGGTGGCTGCCCCCATTTTCTCTCTTTTTTTACCCTTCCCCCCATCATTATTATCTGCGCATGATGGCGAAGCCAACCAAAATACCTGACACCATAGATAGGACGAGAGAGCCGTGTTATAAATAGAAGTATATATGAAACTCAAACACTTTCTTTTATTGGGCGCGATTTTTTCAGTAGGATTTTATTTGTGGTGGTGGTTGTCACCTTACTTTTGGCTCGATCTTACGTTAGAAGATGGGAAACTTTACCAAATTCGCCGAGAAATTGTTTTGTTGGAAGCCCTAGCGTTTTATATTGCATGGCGAGTAACTCCTGAATCTAAACCATTATTATAAAAACACCTGGAATAAGGTATCAGGAACCTTTTCTTGGTCGTCCGCGCGGGGTCTGATGGTCGTTTCGTGGGGAAAAAGGTTCCTGATGCCTTTTCCTTTTTTCTCCATCATATAATATTAGGTGTTACGAAATATGATTGATTATTCACAACCAAAAATACTGGCTAGCAAGGAAGCGCAACAGTGCTTAATGAAAAAAAGGTATCAGTTGCGCGTACGCTCTCTGAATAAATGGGTTGACCTCATAAGAAAAAAGAAGGGCGATCAGTATTCTATTCCATATTTTGACCCCAACGACGGAGGAGTAAAAGCGTCGGTACTCTTTCTTCTTGAGGCACCTGGCCGTCAAGCCAGGGGAAGCGGATTTATTTCGCGAAACAATCATGACGGCACTGCCGCCAATATGTTGGAATTTCTAAGTGACTTTTCGCGTCACCAAACAGTTTTATGGAATGTTATTCCTTGATATATCGGCAACGGTCGTACCATTAGAGCAGTTACACAAACAGACCGCGAGCAAGCACATCCTTATCTTAAAACACTTTTTACAAAACTGCCGAAATTGAGTGTCGTTGTACTGGTAGGCAGAAGAGCACAGCAAGCACAGCGGTACATCGAGGAAGCTTTCCCGAAATATACTATTATTCCATGTCCTCACCCGAGCCCGCGAAATATTAACATTAGGCCGACTTACCGCAAAAGAATCATGGATGCTTTTAAAAGAGCCAGAAAAGCTGCCAGGATGTCTTAATCTGCGACAGATTGACACGCCTCAGGCAAATACACAACCCCAGAGGACCGACCTCTGGGGTTTTCTAAAATGGTTCGGGCCAGTTGGAAAACCAAAAAATGGTTATTGACCCCATTTCCACAGTAGGAGAAAAGTATTGCAACATCCCCCGATTTTACGCCACCGCCCGCCACTTTGGAGTGGTGATAAGTTGAGAGTTGATACTTTGCTTGACACATTCTATTGCAGTGATAGTTTTCGTATATCAATAACTGCCCGCACGTATGATAAAAAAACTACTCATCCTTGCGATAGGAATACTCGTTTTGCCGACGGTTGTTTTCGCGGCAAACATTACGGTATATCCTACAATTGAAACTGGATGGGGGAATCTTCATCCTACAAACATAAATCAATCAAGCAAGGATATAACCACCTGCATTGAAGTGAACAATGCGCGGAGAGAGTGTCAGACGGGAGTACCAACCTACTTTGTGCCGGAGGGAGCCAGTTATACTATTCTTTTTCAACCCCCCACAGGATACACCTACAGTTATGACAACAACTGCTCCGGCGTTGCCACGCGCGATGAAAACACTAATATGGCGGTTGACGTCACCTGCCATGTTAATTATACGGACAAACCTTTAGATCCAACGAAACTCGAGGTACAAGATAAAGGAGGTTGGCTCGAAGTCCTAGCAAATGGACCGTTCTCCAATCCAACGCCCGACCCGATGGTAACAACCACACCTGTCATACAAACAATTGTCGCTCCTCCAACCCCCGCTCCGATTACCTTTTCTCCGGCGATTACCGGCCCGCTCACACAGGCACAGGCGGAAAGCCTCATCAATATTGTTCAGACCTCGCCAGGGACGCCCGCGAGCGCTTTCACGAACCTCATAACAGCTTTTTCGAGCATAAGTGTGGTACAAGCTGATTCTCTCATTTCCGTGATACAAGCGGCCCCTGGTGTTCCGGCGAGTGCTTTTGTAAATCTCCTCATCTCTTTTACTACACCAGTGCTAGGGTGAGCGTATCAACTGCCCGTATGGACACTCATCGCTGCCCGCATTGCGGCAAAGAAGAAATGGAAATGGGAGGAAATGAGGAAATGGGGTCAGCCACCATTCTAAAAACCTAGAGGTGTCACCTCTAGGTTTTTAGAATGGGTAGGGAAGTGCGAATGTTAGGATAGAGAAATGATGACGCAGGGGGAGGCATTGGGTGTGCTGAAAACAGGGGCGAATGTGTTTTTGACGGGGGAGCCGGGGAGCGGAAAGACGCACACGGTGAACGCGTATGTCGCGTGGCTCCGCGCGCGGGGGATTGAACCCGCCATCACCGCCTCAACTGACATTGCAGCAACGCGTATGTAAAACTTTCACGGCCGTGAAAGTTTTACACACTATCAGCGGGTTATCTTGAAGTGCTTTCTAAGCGTGCTCCCGTACTCAATGTCTTTTGTTTTGAGATACACGAGACGTTTGCCGATATGTTGATCGGCCTTGAGAAGCTTGATGTATCCCTCACATTCGTCTGGAGATACCCACACACTCCATTGCAGTTTTTTGAAGCCGGCCTCGACAAGCTCGCGCCGGAGGGCATCGCGTCGCGAACGTTGTGATTCCGGTATATCAAACATGACGATGCGCCAATAGCCGTCCCAGCGCCGTTGTTGAGGACGATTCACGAGCTGAAGACGCTGTTTTTCAAGATAGGTGCGACCCGCTTTTGTAATACGCACATGCCGATTTTTTCCTTCTCCTTCATATTCAATGTACCCCTTTCGATTCAGCCGCGAGAGTACATGCGATGTGTAGCGCGCGTCCACGCGCCTTTTTCGATAGCCGAACCGTTTAATCGCAATTCCCATTCCTGGTGCTACCGCCACCAGTGCTATAAGTCCGACCGCTCCGATTACCTGGAGAGCGATGAGAGCGGCGGGGATGGTTCGGGAACGAGCCATGGTGCTAGTATACTGTGTAAAACTTTCACGGCCGTGAAAGTTTTACACACGCGTTGGAGGTGTTTGGAAAGTGTGCATTTTTCGGTGATAGGATTCATGTATGGGTATTCTTTTCGTTGTTACCGATACCAAAAGAAAAAGCCTAGTCTTTGTAGTTGATACAGGTGAAGTATTGTCGCTCCACAAAATGGCCGAGGCGGCAAAAAACAGACTTTTCGAGGGGATATACGCGGTTACGGGAACATCGGGCACCTACATTCGCTCAGCGCCAGACAAGACGACGAAAAATAATATTGACTTCCTCTCCGTTACCGGCCCGCACCTTGCCGCAATCGCTCAGGGTCATGCAAAGAGTACGCCTGCAGTTGGCGCATACGTCGAACGGTACCTCGAATTCAAAGGGGGGCCGCCGTACCTAAAACCGGTTGGGAGTTTTCGCATTCCGCGTATAGTAGTGAAAAAAGTTTTTGAGAGCCATGTGCCAACTATTATAAAGGCCACCGCTGAATTTAATGTGGACCGCTATACACTCGGCGCGATTATAATAGACGAAATTGCGCGCCTCGATCCGTTCGAACCGATTTACGAGAAACTCTCCTCGGGTATCATTGGAAGAAATACATCAGTTGGCGTTGCGCAAGTGACGCTCGAAACTGCCAACCATCTTATCAAGGCGGGCGTATACCACCCACACTCAAAGGATACACGTCTTCCAATACGCAGCGCCATAAACAACACGGATAGAAAGATTCTCTATGAATACGTGGTTCAGCCGAAATACGGAATCCGTTTTGCCGCGGCAAACCTCCGCTTCATCATCGACGTGTGGATGCCGTATGTCGATCTTTCTAAGCGACCAGAGATATTAGGTACGCTCTACTCCAAGGGAAGCGGAACGCCGAATGCACATCCGGAATCTAGTGAGCGTGGCAAACAGATCGCCGGTGAATTCTACAAACTGGCAAAACTATGGTTGAGAGCGAAGTAGAAACCGCAGATCATCAATGGTGGCGTATCGTGGTGCGTGTCGCCATCATTATGTTAGCGGCCCCTTTCGTTATTGTTGTATTTTTTGTAACGCTCGACATAACGACTAACGAGCTGATTCGTCTCGATATTCTCAATGAAACACGCAGCTACGCCCATCCGGAAGATTCATATCGTGTACACAAGGTATCCCAAGTAGGGAACTTTTCTAATTCGAATGGGTGTGATGTGATCGTTGCCGATATACGGGCAAGCTTGCTTCCGCCGGATGCTTTGCACACGTTCTACATGCCTGTTTTGCGAGAATCAAAAATGGACGATACGGTTCCGCTTCGCGATGTACATCTGTATGTTTTTGATAATCCTGATGATCGAGTATCTCTTGAACGGTGGCCCTCGCCCGACTTGTATTGGAAAGTTGCGAGTATCGCGTCGGAACACCAAAACGTATACATAATGCTTTCGTCACGCACCGAGTATCCACCCAATCTTGACGGGCGTTGTCACTAATCGAAGACACGGAAACGTAGGCGGGAGGGGTGTATGCTTTGTGTAAAACTTTCACGGTCGTGAAAGTTTTACACATATCTTCGTTCAAAACACAAAGTACAAACATGTGTGTTTTTAATGGAAGGGAGAAAGACAAAGAAAATGTTAGGATAGAGAAATGATGACGCAGGGGGAGGCATTGGGTGTGCTGAAAACAGGGGCGAATGTGTTTTTGACGGGGGAGCCGGGGAGCGGAAAGACGCACACGGTGAACGCGTATGTCGCGTGGCTCCGCGCGCGGGGGATTGAACCCGCCATCACCGCCTCAACGGGGATTGCGGCAACGCACATCGGCGGACTCACCATCCACTCGTGGAGCGGTATCGGTGTGAAGCGCTGGCTGTCCGAAGAAGACTTGGACGCGATAGCGCAAAAGAAAAACGTGGTGAAGCGTGTTGCCGACACATCGGTCTTGATTATTGACGAAGTGTCCATGCTCTCCGCGGGCACGCTTTCCATGGTTGATGCAGTGTTGCGGGAGGTCCGCCGAACGGCGCAGCCGTTCGGCGGATTGCAAGTGGTTTTGGTGGGGGATTTTTTTCAGCTCCCGCCAGTGTCGCGGAGAGGAGAGCGGCATGAAATTGCCGCAAGGGGATTGTTTTCTACGGGAAGAAACGACGAGACCGACGGTTTTGCGTTTATGTCTCCCGTGTGGGGCGCGATGAAGCCGCTCGTGTGCTACCTCTCCGAGCAGTACCGGCAGGAAGACGCGGAGTTTTTGGAACTTTTGCTCGCTCTGCGGCAGGGGGCGTTCACGGACGCGCATCGTTCGCTTCTTGAGGAGCGGATGGCGGCGGAACCAAAGCAAGATATGCCGAAACTCTATTCGCATAACGCGGATGTTGATGCAATAAACGCGCAAGAACTCGCGAAACTAAAAACTCCGCTCCACACATTCACCATGAAAGAGCACGGCCCGGAGCAGGTCGTTTCCGCCCTGAAGCGTGGGTGCCTTTCGCCGGAAGAGCTTTCATTGAAAGAAGGCGCGCGGGTGATGTTCACTAAAAACGACGTGGCGCGCGGGCGCTACGTGAACGGAACGCTCGGCACGATAACGGGATTTGCTAAAGAGAGCGGATACCCTATGGTGAAAACGAGGAGCGGACGAACTATTGAAGCCGAGCCGGACGAGTGGCGGGTGGAAGATGGCGGACGGGTCATAGCGAAGATAGAGCAGGTGCCGCTTCGCCTCGCGTGGGCGATGACGATTCACAAAAGTCAGGGGATGTCTTTGGACGCCGCGCACATGGATCTCTCGCAGACCTTTGAATACGGGCAGGGGTACGTGGCGCTCTCGCGAGTACGCACGCTCTCGGGCATCTCGCTTGGGGGATTGAACGAGCGCGCCTTGGAAGTGCACCCGGATATTTTGGGGAAAGATGCGGAATTTCGCGCGTTTTCCGAAAAGGCGCGCGCGGCGTTCGGCGATATGCCGGAGAGCGAGCTTGAAGCGATGCACGCGAATTTTGTGAAGGCCTGCGGCGGAAAAGAACCCGAGCCAGGCACAGAGAACCGCGCTAAAACATCTGCGGACGTTGGACGTCCGCAGATGCGGACAAAAATACACAATGCCTTAACACCCGACATCGGATGTCGGGTGTTAAGGGGAACGGAGCGGTGGCGGGGAACGTTTGAACTTTTGGCGAGCGGGAAAAATTTGGAGGAAGTGGCGGACGAGCTTGGAGTACAAGTAGCGACCGTATTCAAGCACCTGGAGCGCTTGGCCGAAAAGGAACAGCCGGATTGGGAGCGCCTCGCGCATCTCGCGAGCGCAAAAGATATTGAGCGCGCCATTGCGGTTTTCGACACGCTTGAACACGCCTATCTCAAGCCGGTTTTTGAAGCACTTAATGAGCAGATCCCCTACGAAACAATCCATCTCGCGCGCCTCATCGGCGGCTTCGCCCCCCCTCCTTCAAACGAGAAAAATCAAAAACCCACACCGTAAACGTCTCACTACAGAGGTCGGTCTTCTGTACTGCATTTGAGAATCAGGACTACAGAGGGCCGACCTCTGTTTTTTGAGGTTGATTTCGGGGCGGTGGTTTGGTAGTGTGCCTTTCAGCACGACTGGAGACAATAGGCAGGCTACTAGGCCGCTAGGCGCTAGCAACTAGCCAGAAGACCTATCGAAGTCGCGGAGCGGTCGATCCGCCCACCTCTCATTTCGTGCTCTCTAGGCTTTACTAGACGCCTAGAGCCTAATACCTAGTGCCTGATTCATATGGCAATCACACGAGAAAAGAAAGTAGAGCTACTGAAGCAACTCAAAGACATCATTACCAATGCCACCGCGATTGCGTTCGTGCACTTCAAAGGACTTTCAGTAACTGAAGCGAACGAAATGCGCGCGGCGTTGCAGAAGGAAGGCGTCCGCTACCTGGTAGCGAAAAAGACTCTGCTGAAGCGAACGCTTGACGAGGCGAAGGTCGAAGGCAATCTTCCGTCGCTCGATGGCGAGGTTGCGTTCGCGTACCTGCCCACTGATGCGGGCGAGGACATGACCGCGCCAGCGCGGAGCCTCAACGGGTTCGTGAAGCAGTTCAAAGACCGCCTGGTATTCCTAGGCGGCGTTGTGGAGAATCGTTTCCTCTCGAAAGCAGAGATTGAATCGGTTGCCGCAATTCCTCCAACGCCAATACTTCGCGGCATGTTCGTGAATATCATCAATTCGCCGATACAGCGATGCGCTATTGCACTCAAGGCCATTGCGGAGAAGAGGGCGTAAATTATCAAAGCTTCCAGCTTTCAGGTTCCAGCTTCCGGATTTAAATCCAAAAAGCTGAAAGCCGGAAGCTGGCAGCTATAAGCTTAAGAAATATGTCAGAAGAAGAAAAGAAAACCGAAGAGACCACCGCTCCGGAAGCTCCCGTGGCGGAAGCAGAAGAGGTACAAGCAGAGGTGCCGAAAGAAGAGCCGGCTCCTGCGGCGGAAGTTCCCGCCAAGTTCAAGAAAATCGTCGAGGAAATCGAGGCGATGACCGTGATGGAGCTCAACGAGCTCGTTAAGGTTTTCGAAGAGAAATTCGGCGTGTCGGCTACTGCCGTTGCCGCTGCCGGCCCTGCCGCAGGTGCTGACGCCGGAGGCGATGAAGGCGCTTCCGAAGTGAATGTCAAACTCACGTCGGCCGGCGATCAAAAGATTGCGGTCATCAAAGCGGTGAAGGAGGCATTGGCCTTGGGTCTCAAAGAGGCGAAGGATCTTGTTGACGGCGCTCCAGCCGTTCTCAAGGAGCATATGAAGAAGGAAGAAGCAGAAGAGCTTAAAAAGAAAATCGAAGCGGCTGGTGGAAAAGTCGAGTTTGCTTAACCGTTTTCCGCAAAAACGCCCAGTTTTTCACAAAGACGCCCCGTTCGGGGTGTTTTTGTTTTGGCGGGGGAAGGCGGTACAATATCAGGAACCAGCATGTTCCAAGACCTTGCCTTCATTTTCAAAACGCCGCTCCGCGCGAAAGTCGCCACGTTTTTCATCCGCCAGCCGGGCGAATGGAGATGCGCCGCTGATGTTGCATCCACCATTCAGTCAACCAAGAGTGCGGTTTCGAAAGAGCTCGCGCGGCTGGTACGCTTCGGCTTGTTGAAGTCAAAACGCATGGGGACCACCGCCGTGTACGCCAGTAACGAATCGGATGAGCTTTTCGCTCCGCTTGCCGCATTTCTCGCCACTGTCGCGACGCCGACCGACAAGGAAATTCTGGACGCGCTTCGCGCTGTGCGCGGTATCACGCTTATCGTCGCCGGCGGGCTTCTGACTCAAGAACCAAAAAGCTCCGTCGAGCTTCTTATTGTAGGAAAACACCCGAATACAAAACTCATCGAGAGGGCGGTGAAAAAGCTCGAGAACGTTGCGGCAATTCCTATCCGCTTTGCGGTCTTGGAGGCGGGAGAGTATTCCGAGCGCCGCCAGGCCTACGACCGCATGCTGAGGGATCTTTTCGAGTTTAAACACAGGGTCATCCTTGAAAAAGGGTCCTAAAGAGACCCTGAAAAGCCGCCCGTGCTCTATCCACAGAATTATCCACGCCTGTTTTCCACAGTGGTACCATTTTCAATAGGGAATAGGATCCCTGAAAAGTTACTAGTTTAAAGAGTATCGACATGCTTATTGAAACATGGGCTGATGTGTTGACCCGCTCGTTCCAGGATCTCTGGCTCGGGGTCATCGCTTTCATCCCGAACGTTATTGTGGCGCTCATCATCTTCGTACTGGGGTGGTTGGTCGGTGCAGCGCTTGGCCGCGTTGTGTCGCAGATCATCAAGTCGCTTAAAGTTGATCATGCGCTTCAATCAACGGGTCTTGCTGACGCGGTAGAGCGTGCAGGATTCAAACTCGACTCTGGCGCATTCGTGGGCGCGCTGGTGAAGTGGTTCTTCATCGTTGTGTTCCTTGTTGCCGCGCTCGACGTGTTGCGCCTGAGCCAGGTCAACGTCTTCTTGCAGAGCGTCGTCTTGGGGTACCTGCCGCAGGTCATCGTTGCGGTCTTGATTCTGCTCGTAGCGGCGGTTATCGCCGAAGTTGCGGCGCAGGGAGTCGTGGGCGCCGCAAAGGCCGCGCATGTGAAAAGCGCGGGCTTCGCTGGTTCCGTTGCCAAGTGGGCAATCTGGATCTTCGCGATTCTTGCCGCCCTTGACCACTTGCAAGTGGCGAGCGCATTCGTACAGACGCTCTTCACAGGGGTCATTGTTGCAATCTCGCTTGCGTTCGGTCTTGCCTTCGGGCTTGGCGGCCAGCAAGCGGCGGCGAACTACATCGAGCGTGTTCGCTCGGACATGAACCACAAGTAGCGTATTCAGTATTCGGTTATAGAGTACGCAAAAATCCCGCGTAAGCGGGATTTTTGTTTTGTCACAGGTTTATCACCAGCGTTCTCCACAAAATCGGCCAAAAACCGTGGAAACCCGCTCAATAGAGGGGTTTTTCTACAGTTGCGAAGCTTGACAGGGGGATGACGGTCGGGTAGTATGCCCAGACGGTTTATGAGTAACGCACTGAAGAAACCCTGCGGCCACGCCTGAGCGCGCTTTGCGCTTGCTCACCTGACGGCCGCCGAAAGCGGCCTTTTTCAGTGCTCGACTTTATAAACCCGCCCTTTGACAACGTCAACGCAAATAACCAAATAACTCCGCACGCCTAGATCGTGCGGAGACACCGAGAACAATTAAGTATTGTGGTTTTCAGACTTCCTCTTGGGAGTCTGTAAGGGTGTATGGTGGATGCCTTGACTCTCTAAAGCGATGAAGGACGTAGCAATCTGCGATAAGCTTCGGGAAGGTGATAAGCAACCTGTGATCCGGAGATTTCCGAATGGGGAAACCCCTCTCATAACGAGAGACTCATGCCGTGTGGCATGAGAGCGCACCCGGGGAAGTGAAACATCTCAGTACCCGGAGGAAAAGAAACCAACATGAGACAGCTTCCAGCTGTCAGCTTCTCGGTTGTAGCTTTTTGTTTTTCAGAAAGCTATACACCGAAAGCTATAAGCTGAAAGCTGTTTCTTGGAATTCCCTTAGTAGCGGCGAGCGAAAAGGGAGAAGCCCAAACCGGCGCATCACGGAGAACGTGATGCGCGAGTGGAAAAAAGGAAAACGGAAAATAAAAATTCCATCTTCCTTGTGTACTGTTCCATTCGCATCGCGCTTTGCGTGATGCGCCGGGGTTGTAAGGCAGAGACATTCCACTTGTGGAAGAAGAGTTAAAAAACATAGATATAGGAGAACTGGCTGGGAAGCCAGACCCCAGGGGGTAATAGTCCCGTATCCGAAATGTCTGTGACTCTTTTGTTTCTGTTCTTGAGTAGCCCGAGACACGAATAGCTTGGGTGAATCTGCCGGAACTAACCGGTAAGGCTAAATATTTAGAGAGATCGATAGTGAACTAGTACCGTGAGGGAAAGGTGAAAAGCAGTCCGTTGAGGACGGTGAAATAGACCTGAAACCATACATCTACAAGGAGTCGAAGAGGTCCGAGACCTCGACGGCGTGCCTATTGAAGAATGAGCCGGCGAGTGTATGCATGCGGCCTAGGCTAAGGGGGCGAGCCCCGGAGCCGTAGGGAAACCGAGTGTGAATAGCGCGATAGTCGTACGCATACGACCCGAAGCAAGATGAGCTTGCCATGAGCAGGGTGAAGGTTGTCGAAAGACAGCTGGAGGCCCGAACCCGTTGGTCGTATAACGCCTTGGGATGACTTGTGGTAAGGAGTGAAAAGCTAA
>Ga0210057_1009333_pt1 | contig 11375 bp, 13 predicted proteins | sample CryGeyCG2114_010_2_FD_183968 | JGI IMG/M metagenome (GOLD analysis project Ga0210057, IMG submission 183968) | Groundwater microbial communities from aquifer - Crystal Geyser CG10_big_fil_rev_8/21/14_0.10 (SPAdes) (version 2) | ecosystem: Environmental > Aquatic > Deep subsurface > Groundwater ...
CCATTACCAAACGACACCTCGACCGCGTGGTTTCAAAGATGAATCACACGCCGAGGAAGTCGCTCTCCTGGAAAACTCCCGCGGAGGTGTTCAAAGAGTTGTGTTGCACTTCAAGCTAGAATTCAAGCACAGTACACGCTCCACCTCCTATAATATTTTAATGTTTTGCAAAACGGTAGAATGTTATTTTTCCGCCAAAACATGAAGAAAGACTGCGTTATTCATTTGCTATAGTATCTCTGTATGCATATGAAGGCGACGATTTACCACAATTCGCGTTGTAGCAAGTGCCGAGCAACACTCGCCTTGCTTGAAGAGCATGACGTTGATATAGAAATGATCGAATACCTCACAAATCCGCCAACGAAGGAGAAGCTGGAAGAACTGCTCGCTATGCTTGGCATGGAAGCGTGCGATTTGATGCGGAGGAGTGAAGAAGTGTACAAAGAACAGTATGCAGACAAGGAACTTTCAAGAGAAGAGTGTCTCAACGCGATGGTTGCTAATCCGGTTTTGATTGAGCGACCCATCGTCGTCTCAGGTGGCCGTGCCGTTCTCGGTCGACCGCCTGAGAACGTATTGAAACTGATTAAGAGCTAATACACCGATCAAAACACTGCGCGCCGGTTTCTTGATTCATGCGCCGTACCTCACAGGACAGTGACAAACCGGAAGAAAAAAGGGAATGAGCTTATGCCGCTTTCGGTAGCCCCTCTTCCTGTTCTATTTCTTTCAAAGCCGCCTCTGCGCGCGCTATTTCCTTATCCTCAACTTCAATCATCGTACGGAGCGTCTGAGCAAAGCGGTGAGCTCTTTTTTCTCCGTTTGTGAGCCGGTGGTATGAGATTATTGAGGCACAAAAGGAGCATGGCAAAAACCGCTCATCATCGAACTTGCTACCACTTCGTTACCCTCTCTTCCTTGTGGTTCTCGGCCGTTTGATTTTTCCGAGAAGGTCGCTCGCAAGGTAGTGAAAACCATGAGACCTCTTCTGAGCAAGTAGCCGCGCAGCGTGGCTACTCGTCGCCGCGGCGCGTTCAGTGGCCGCGGCGAGGTCAAGCCCTCGCGCAAGATATCCCGCGCATAAGCCGGCAAGAACATCACCGGTACCCGCTTTTGTAAGACCCGGATCGGGGCGGGGGATATGCTTTGTACCGAGTGAGGTGATGAGAGCGGGGCGGGCTCCTTTTTTTAAAATAACAATATCCTTTTTTACCAACGTCTCCACATCGTTTTTCTCCGTGAGAAGTTTCCATTCGCCTGCGTTCGGTGTGAGTATTGCATGCGAGACGGCGTTGCCTTTCAGTGCCTTCAGTGCATCAGCATCAACAACCTTGAGTCCCTGCCAACGCATGAGCGCGCGCATGAGTGTTTGCGTCCCGTGTGCCGTTCCCGTTCCATTTCCAATAAGGAGTACATCAGCCGTCTTGAGCTGGTGCATGATTGCCTCTCTGTGCTTTAGCCCAAGGCGCTTTCCGGGGAGTTTGCGAGTCACCAAGTCAGGCGAAAGGGCGTTTAAAGCCCATGCCACCTTTTCCGGTGTCATGACTATGACGGATTCCGCTCCCGCACGAAACGCTGCAAGAGCCGCAAGATACACGGCACCCACGTACTCTTCCGATCCGCCAACGATAAGCACGCGCATGGAAGTATTGTAACGTTCATTTTTGCAGTATATGAAAATGTCTTTGGTGTGCAGAGTTTGATGTGTAGAAATGATGCACCCTTAAATGACGGCAAATGCTACATTTCACCAGCCTGAAGCATTCCAATCTCCCACGCGATGTTTTCCCGTGCCTGTTGCTCAAACTGCTTTTGTGCGGATTTCGTTAAAAAAAGTTTTTTACGCCCTAACAGTTCCGTGAGGAACGTTATCCTGCCTTCGCGATATCGCGTGACCGAAGCGCCGGTGTACTTTTCACTATATTCTTCTTTGATCCCGCGTGCATACAATGCGTACTCTTCAGGCGGGGCACCGAGGATGGACATATCGGCATCCAGAAATATTTCCATGTCTCTTGCAAAATAGTCGGGAAAACGTTTCGGGTCGATGGTCGTGTGATCAGCCGTTGCCATCACTAAAACGCTTGCACGTAGAGCGATATCTTCGTGTACATCGAGCGTTCTCAATATTGCGCGTGCGAGCATCGCGCTTTCCAGTTCGTTATCAGTTTTAGCGGTGTCATAGATTGCATCGTGAAACCATACCGCGAGTTCAACCACGCGTCTGTCATGAACATCCTGCGTTTCAAGGTACGACAGCATGGAATGAATGTGTTTGAGCGTGTGGTACGAACGGGATGGTTCGCTGTATTTTTGTATCAACAGATTGAACACGTGCAACAGTTTGTCTCGGTCTACGTTAAGATCATTAAAGAGCGAGAAAAAGTGAGTCCCCAATTCATTCATTTCCTCCAACGTAACGTCACCGGGCATTCTTTTTGGTGATCTCTCATCCATAAGGTGAAATTGACTATACACTGAATTTTTTATTTTTCAAGTCTCTGTGGGGTATGAGTAGGAAAGAATATTCCGTTTCGCGCGTCTGCTACAGTGAACGGTATGAACAGCAAAACATTTCTTGCAATCTTGGCAACCGTTATCGTAACAGCTGCGGGGTTCTTGGCACTCTATTCCTACACCACCGAGAAACAGGGAGTGAGCAGTGTGTCCGAGTTTGCGACCTATTTTGCTGATCGCGCGTATGAAGAGGCGACTGCGGGCGGTCTGATTCCGATTGAGGGGTTTGACGCGAACCTTCTCATGGGGGCGTTTCCGGGTCTCACAGAAGCAGACTTTGACGAAGTGGAGACCGGAGCCTCGAGCAAGGAAGGGGTCTATATGTATAAAAACGATACGCTCGTTTGGCAGAGAACAGCTGGCCAGCCGATTTCTTCCGCAGAAAAGACGGTGACGAAAGTGGGCTATGCGACACTGCTCCGCAACCTGTCCGTACGCCTCTCACAGCCGATTAATGAACAAAGCGACGTCGATCTGCTCATACAAAAGCTCACGGACAGTAGGGCGAACGGCTTTGAAGGATGCGTCGGCGCCGGATTTGCCGTCATGGAAAGCTATCCTCGGCAGTGTAGCGACGGGACGCAGACGTTCACGGAGTTTATCGGCAACGAACTTGAAAAAACCGACCTCATCCGCCTCGATACTCCGCGCCCGAATCAGGAAGTTGAGAGCCCTCTCGCCGTTTCCGGAGAGGCGCGCGGATACTGGTTTTTCGAAGCTTCGTTCCCTGTCGTCCTTACTGACTGGGATGGCAGAATTATTGCTCAAGGAATCGCGACCGCGGAAGGTGAATGGATGACGGAAGATTTCGTGCCTTTTACGGCAATTCTCACATACGCGTCGGAGTTAGACTCGTACAGCAACAATGGGACACTGATCCTGAAAAAAGACAACCCGTCGGGATTGCCGGAGAAAGATGATGCGCTTGAAATTCCGGTCTTGCTTGGCGGATTTGGAAAATCGGAGGGAGGCGCCGGCACTTTTTCCTCCTTGTCAGGCGTTCGCGGACGCGTACTTTTGGGTCCCGTATGTCCCGTGATGAAAAATCCGCCCGAGGCGGGCTGCGACGACCGTCCACTTGAGACATCCGTCCGGGTGTTTGTGACAGGGAGTATGGGCAAACCACCGCTCGCGACTACCATGACTGACGGGGAAGGGAATTTCTCATTTTCACTGCCGCCGGGTAGTTACACACTCCAAGCAACCGGTGGACAACCTCTTCCGCGTTGTGAAGCGAAAGACATTACTGTCCTGCCCGGTACGATGAGCGAAGAGAATCTCTCGTGCGACACGGGTATTCGCTGAAAACGTCAGCATACTTTCTTCAGCGGATGTGACTTCCCCAAGTTCGATTAAAAAGATTTTTGCAACTGAAAAAACATCATGCAAAAAACACCCATCACAATACTCATCCTTGTTTTCCTTGCGGTACTCGGTTTTTTTGTCTTGAATTCTTCCCCTTCCGGCTCCGGAGAGAAAAATGCCGACGTAAGTCTGGTTGCGGACTACAAAAACGGGTGGTACACGGTTGCCGGTACGTCGGTGCACTTAGTGAATGGCGTTTCCAAAATCCCAGCAGCACCTGGAAGTACTTCGATGATTACCACTCAATACTTCGGAAATGAGGTTGTTGCTGATATTGACAAAGATGGCGACGACGATGTTGCTTTCATCATGACTCAAGATGGGGGAGGAAGTGGAATTTTCTTCTATCTCGTTGGTGCAATAAAAGAAGAAAATGGGTACCGTGGCACACAGGCGGTATTGATTGGCGACAGGATAGCTCCGCAAACGACAGAATTCAGGGATGGACTGGTGATCGTGAATTATGCCGATCGCGCGCCGGGCGAAGCGATGGCGGCCCTGCCATCGATCGGCAAAAGTTTGTACTTAAAGTACGACCCTGCTTCGATGCAGTTCGGCGAGGTAGTCAGGGACTTCGAGGGTGAGCACACGAACACGGACACTTTTGCGCGCGTAAGCGGTCACAGGGGAGAAAAAATAAGTGCGCTTGATGTTTCTGTTACCGTGAATAAAATCCTCGAAGACAGCCGATGTCCGGAAGATGTTGTATGCATCCAGGCAGGTACGGTGCGCGTTGTTGCAACCCTCCAAAGTGGTCTTGGCACCGCGGCAAATCAGGAGTTCAGGTTGAATGAGCCGATTACTACCGAAGCGGAAGAGATTACCTTGACACAGGTCGCGCCGGTGCCGAATTCGAAACGCACAATACAAGACACCGACTACCTTTTCTATTTTGAAATAAAGAAACGCTGACGATTGGTTACGCCACCCTGCCGCCCGAGATGCGGTATAGTCTTTCTGTGAGGATTTTTTTTGACTTTCTCTCCCGACACAAACGGCACGTGGCGACTCTGGCCTTGGTTTTCGGCTTCGTGGTCGACATCATTACGTTCCAAAATCTGAATCTAACGCTCGCGCTCTGGCTCCTTTCCGCTCACCTTGTCATCGTTGCTGGTTCCATTTTTATCCTCTCGATTCCAAATAAGGGAGAGCGGGGGCTGGCGAAATTCATTCACTCGTGGCTTCCTGTTGCATTGCAGTACTCGACCGGTAACCTTTTATCTGCATTTCTCGTTCTTTATTCCGGCTCCGGTTCCCTGGTTCAAAGTTGGCCCTTTTTTGCGTTGGTTGCCGTAGCCGCGATAGGAAATGAAGGGTTGAGATTTGATACCTCTGTATTGCCATTTCGCACGACCCTCCTGTATCTCAACATCCTTCTTTTCTCCGCGCTCGCAGTTCCTGTCAGACTCGGTGCTATTGGTATGTGGACTTTTCTCACAAGTGTCGCGGTTTCCAGTGCGGTTTTTATTGCCTACATTTATCTCGGACGCCTGTTTCTCAAAACTTCTTTTCGCGGAAGCTTCGGAAGAATACAAAAAAATGCGGCTACCATCTTGTTTGTCTTTCTCGTCCTCTACTTCACAAATCTCATCCCTCCTATTCCGTTATCGATCAAGGCGGTGGATTTTTATCATGACGTATATAAGACAAACGCGGCGTACATCGGTTTGGACGAGAAGCGCCCTTTTTACGAACGCTTCTTTTCGCTCTCCGGTATTACCTTGCATCTTTCAAGCGGTTCTCCGGCATTCGTGTATACCGCGATCTTCGCTCCCGCAAAGCTGAATACCTCTATCGTCCATCGTTGGCAATATTTTGATACGTCTTCCGGTACGTGGGTCACGAAGAACGAGGTTTCGTTTCCGATTATCGGTGGCAGAAACGACGGTTATCGCGGGTACTCATTTACTGAAAATCCGGAAGCAGGGAAGTGGCGCGTGGTCGTAGCGACTGCGCGCGGGCAAGTGGTCGGTCGTGCGTATGTCACCATACGACACCCGGAGGAAGAAGTTTCATTCTCTGCGATTGTACTTGAGTAGCGGTTTATCTTACTTGAAGAAGTCGACAAAAAACTGGGGATTTTGTATCGCTACCGCGATGAGAATGGAAACGGCAAGACCGAACAGGAGTCGAAGCATATCTTTACCCACGATAGGAAATATATCTTTGAATTTATATTCAGACATTCGAGTGTACATCGCCAATTCTCGTCCGCTTAAAAGGCCGATAAAAACCCATGTCGTTGACATGGGTATATTGTTTATTTCTTTGAATACAAAAAGAATAATCCCGTAGCAGAGGTCGATGATGGTGGCACTTCTGAGATAGTTCGTGTGCATCTTTTCCATGACGATGTGCTGGATTTTTCCTCCTCGCATCCAGAAAATGTATGCCAACCCGATAACAAAAACCGCGAGCACCATGAAAAACTGTGTGACAGAGAGTGCGCGGGGAAGGAAAACGGCTATGTTTGCGATATCGTGAGAAAGCCAAGTGAACCACAAAAATCCCGTCGAGCACCATTGAAAGACACGCCATATCGGTTCGTTATGCGGCAGAACCGGATTTTTCTTATTATCCCACTTGAAGATGACAACCCAGAGAGTGTACGCGACAACTGCGGCAATTCCATAACCAATCGCCGATTTGAGCAGGATGTCGCTGAATGTCACTGAAGAAGCGAATGAGCTCAACACCAGCAATGATGTCGACACCGGCACTCCGAAGCGGGTCAACAGGACAAGGACGACCGGACCGAGCGCGTGGTACCACTTGATCTCAATGACAGGGATTCGCGCAAGACGGCCCGATGCGATGTCGCCGATTCCACTCCCGAAGTAACTTAATGAAAGCACCCCGATTAAAATAAGGGCCGCGAAGGCCCAGAGGTAGTACCATTTGGTCTTTTGGTTCGACGCAATAAAGGTCCCCAACGTTTGGATGCTGTCGTTCCCGATGACCGAATACGCGGCAAGCAGGAAGCCGATGATAGCCCACACGGTAATACCCTCGGCTCCTAACATTGTTCCATTCTATCAACTGAATTCAAGAAATCATTGGTTCTGCACATGAAGCAAGACACCACCATCTTCACTTTTTTGAAGTTCTCCACTGTGTGTGGCTCGCGTATACGCGCACAGAGAGTTACCATAACAGCATGGCGAACAAGATCGTCCACTCTTTTATGGTTTCGATTGAATGGCGCCTTATCGCCTTTTTCATTACTGAAGTCTTTTTGTGGGCAACCACCGGACATTTTTGGAAAGCAACCGTACTCGCGTTCGCGTTACAGGTCATTCTCTTTTTTTCTTATACGATTTGGTATTTCTTCCGGCAAGAGCTTCGCATGCCGCTTTTTCCCGGCATAGCCAGAAAGCAGATTGAAATAAAAGAACAAAGCACCTAGTCTTCACCGTCTTGTTTGTACGGGGTGCGTTTCGTTAACGAAAACCCCCGCGTGGCGCGGGGGTTTTGTTATCTCACGAAGGTAAGGGCTTTTCCGAAATTACTGCCACGGCCGGTTCTACCGATCCTGTGCACATAGTCTTCATATGTCATGGGCAGATCGTAGTTGATGACGTGGGAGACGTTGTCGACATGGATACCGCGCGCGGCGACATCGGTCGCAACCAGTATCTTCACATTTCCGTCCTTGAACGACTTCAAGGCACGTTGTCGGTCGCGGTGCGATTTGTTTCCGTGGATGGATTCCGCGGGCAACCCTGCCGCGGTAAGTTCTCGGCTCAAGCGCTCCACGCTGTGTTTCATTGCGCCGAAAATTATAACGCGCGTAAAGTCTTGACCCTTCAAGAGTGTCGCAAGCGTTTCAAATTTATTTTCACCGATTCGGACGACATCTTGTTCGACCCGTTGGGTTATGTCGGCCTTCTTCACCGAAACAGTCAGAGGGTCACGCAGGAAATCCTGAATTAATTTTGCGATAGTCGGGGGGATTGTCGCGGAGAAACAAAGCGTGTCTCGCTCTTTGGGAATGTCTTTGAGTATCTCGCGGATGTCATTGATGAAGCCCATGTCGAGCATGCGGTCTGCCTCGTCAAGAACGACGGTGGTCACCAAGCGCGGTTGGAGGGCGCCTCGTTTAATCAAATCGAGAATGCGTCCGGGAGTCCCGATGATGAAATGGTTTTTCTTCTTGAGGTTCCGTATCTGCGGGTTGATGTTTGTGCCGCCGACGCAGATTCCCGAGTACATGCCCATGCCGACAGAAAGTGTGTGCATTTCCTGTTCAACCTGGATGGCCAACTCTCTCGTTGGTGTCAGTATCAACACCTGGCGCTTGTAATCCTTGAGTGCCCTCTGGATGAGGGGGATTAAGAAGGCCGCCGTTTTCCCGGTGCCCGTGTTTGCGATACCAACGACATCTTTTCCGAGGAGAATGTGCGGGATGATCTCGTCTTGAATCGGAGTCAAAGACTCAAAGCCGACGCGCTTGATTGCCGCGATGAGTCGGGGGTCGAGATTGAAACTTTCAAAAGTGTTCACCGGCACGTATGCCGCTTCGGGGCTGTGTGCTATAGGGTTTTTGTTGATGTACTTGGATACATCAAAATTGCCGAATCGGCGTCCGCCGCCCTGGGGTCTGCCTTGGGACCGGCGAGGTCCTCCACGCGCAAAACCGCCACGCTTGTGCCGAGGATTTCTGATAAATGATGACCGTCTGCCTCCCGATGAAGGGTGCCCGCTTCTTCGCTGAGCACTTCCCGAGGAAGTCCGACGAGGTCGGTGTTGTGTATACATTATAGATTTTTAGGGCTCTGCCCTGTTAGTAGACTTTTGGCATAGCAAAGCGTGTCCGTGTGATGCCCATCCGACAAAATGAGGAATTCAGTAATTCCAAAAATGCAACGAGTATCCTGAGCTTTGCCATGCACAATGCCACAAGCTCACTACGGGGCTGTGCAGGAGAAGTAATCGAATCGTATTCGCAGCTCAAGAGCCCTACACCAGTATCTTAAGGTACGAATATATTACTATAGAACCTGGTTTTCGTCAATTTTCATGAGTACTCCCAACCTCAGTGTTATCCGTTATATTCGTTCTCTGATCACTTCACTTTTTAAATTTCAAACCGGTAACTATGTGCATATTCGTATGAATATGCACATAGTTACATAAAAAACCCCGCCGGATGGCGGGGTTTTAAATTCAGAGGCACGAGTTATGCCTTGCTGACGTTGACTGCGTTCGGTCCTTTTGGAGAATCCTCCATCTCGAAGGTCACCGTGTCACCCTCATTGAGGGCATCGAAGGTAACTCCGACCAAAGAATTTCCATGGAAGAAGATATCCTTTTCCTGTCCTTCGACGGAAATGAAACCGAATCCTTTGTCCATTTTCTTTTTTACTACACCTTGCATACTTTTATGTCCACGTTTAATGATACGTAAGTTTAATACTCTGAAGCTCGACCACTATGCTCCTTGGCGATACTATAGCATATACTATGCCTGTCAACCTGCTATAGTAGGTACCATGAAATCTAAGCCACAATCCAAAATTAACGGCCTTTCGCCCGGACTGCGCAAGCTTATTACCGCGGAAAGCGGTGCAGGAGTACAGGCAGGGAAGGGAACCTTGTCCGATTTTGTCCGAGGCAACGAATCCCCGGTCTCTGCTTTTGCAGAACGCACGTTAAATCACTGCAATGGGGGAACAACACTGCAGGCGGCGCTGTGGCTTAAAGAGCACGTTAAAAACGGAGGAAAAATTGTCGTTTCGATTGCAGGTGCGTTGAGTTCATTTCAGATCGGCGTCATGCTTGCGGAGTTGATTCGTCAAGATAAAGTACATCTTATTTCCGCAACTGCCGCGAACCACGAAGAATCGTACTATCGCTATGTCGCACATTCGCACTACGCGTACATCCCGCGCTATACGGAACTAACACCGGATCAGGAAGCGGAATTGCGCGATGCCGGCCTTCGCAGGATCACCGACACGTTCCTCCCGGAAGATGAGAGTGTGCGCATCATGGAGCCGCACCTTCTCAAAATGTGGCAGGATGCTGAAAAGAAAGGGGATCGTTACTTTCCGCATGAGTATTTCCGACGGCTTTTTTCCGAACACCTCATCGTGCCTGATTCCGAGGCGAACGAAAACGATTCATGGGCATATGCCGCTTATGAGAAAGACATTCCTATCGTCATCCCGGGCTTTGAAGACTCAACAATGGGGAACATATTTGCAAGCTATACCTATGGAGGGAAGTACCGAGCTGAAAGCGGTGTTGCCGTCAGTCCGAACGTAATGAAAACCGGTCTCGAGTATTTCACCGGTCTCTATGATTGGTACATGGAAACAGCACAGGACCACCCTATCGCATTCTTGCAATTAGGCGGCGGCATTGCGGCTGACTTCGCAATCTGCGTCGTTCCTTCGCTCAAGCATGATTTGGGACACAAGAATGTTCGCGATTGGGCGGGGTTTATCGAGATCGGCTCCAGCCCTATGTCATACGGCTCATATTCCGGCGCGGGAGGGAAGGAGAAAATAACGTGGGACAAACTTTCAACGAAAAGCTACTACCAGATTATTCAGAGTGATGTAACCGTTGTCTTCCCGTGGATTGCGGCGGTGTTGCTCGATCTTTAAATGCCTATGAGTCGTGTCGTCGTGGTCGGTCTGGTACAGATGCGGATGAGCGCCGATCCTGCGGATAATCTGGAGCGTGCGCTTAAGGGGGTCGCCGAAGCCGCGGCACTCGGCGCGAATATTGTGTGCCTCCCGGAATTATTTTTGAGCCCTTACTTCTGCCAAAAGCCAGACGACACCTCCGCGTTCGATACGGCCGAGCCAATACCCGGACCCTCGACCGAGGCGCTGTCCGAGGCGGCAAAAAAATACGGCATCGTTCTCGTCGGCGGGTCTCTGTTTGAGAAGAGCGGATTGAAGTTCTATAACACAACACCAGTTTTTGATACGGACGGCACGCTCATCACCTCATATCGGAAGACACACATCCCCGAGGATTTTCTCTATCATGAACAACATTACTTCACGCCCGGTGATACCGGCATCCCGGTAGTGGATACGAAGTTCGGAAAACTGTGCCCCCTCATCTGCTACGACCAATGGTACCCGGAAGCGGCGCGCATCGCGGCGCTGAAAGGTGCGGAAATAATTTTCTATCCGACCGCGATAGGTCTCATTGACCCGGATGCCGAAGAGAACATAACGGGGGATTGGGAATCGATGTGGCGAAACGCGATGCTTGGCCACGCGGCAGTGAATAACGTGTTCGTGTGCGCCTTAAATCGCGTCGGGAAAGAAGGGGCGATCACATTCTGGGGGGGTTCATTCGTTGCGGATCCCGCGAGCAAAGTAGTCGCACAAGCGGGGGACAGCGAGTGCGTGCTTACCGCGGAGTGCGACCTTGACCGAGTGAAGGCTCTGCAAGACGCATGGAGATTCCTGCCGAACCGTCGTCCCGGTGAGTATGGGACAATCACCGAATCATGACACCCGACGTTC
>Ga0210057_1009336_pt1 | contig 11373 bp, 9 predicted proteins | sample CryGeyCG2114_010_2_FD_183968 | JGI IMG/M metagenome (GOLD analysis project Ga0210057, IMG submission 183968) | Groundwater microbial communities from aquifer - Crystal Geyser CG10_big_fil_rev_8/21/14_0.10 (SPAdes) (version 2) | ecosystem: Environmental > Aquatic > Deep subsurface > Groundwater ...
GAAGTGAGAATGCCGGCACAAGTAACCACAATTGGGGTGAGAACCCCCAACGCCGAAAGACCGAGGTTTCCTTGGCACTGATAATCAGCCAAGGGTTAGTCGGGCCTAAGTGAATGGCTAAAGCCGAACACGATGGACAGAGGGTTAATATTCCCTCACCTTTCGTCAATGCGATGGAGTGACGGAGTGCTGTATATGATGCCTGCAATTGGATGTGGGTTTGTGCCGTGAGGATGTACCTTCAGGAAAATCCGGGGTATAAGTCCGAGCGGAGCAGAAATGTTTTGGTTCGCCAGAATAAATGTCATAAAGCGCGCTTCCAAGAAAACCTTCTAAGCACAATTGACGCGAGTCCGTACCGCAAACCGACACAGGTGGTCTGGTCGAGTAGACCAAGGCGAACGAGTGAGATGTCCTCAAGGAACTCGGCAAAAAAGCGGCCGTAACTTTGGGATAAGGCCTGCCCTACTCTGGACACTAGACGCTAGGAGCTAGAGGCTGGAAGGATATTCCTTCTAGTTTCCAGTATTCCAGTTTCTAGCGCCCAGGGTGGGGCCGCAGCGAAAGATTCCCTGGCGACTGTTTACCAAAAACACAGCTCCCTGCGAACTCAAATGAGGATGTATAGGGGGTGATGCCTGACCAATGCCAGAAGGTCAACTACGGTTGGTGCTTTGTATTTATATGAAGTGCTGGACTGTATAAGCCCTGGTCAATGTCGGCGATAACTATAAAACGGTTGTAGTTATCTAAATAAACTTTGCTATATGCTGGAAACCCCGTGTATCCAACAGTACCAGTGATGGTAACAATCTGTTGGTGCGGGCAATCAGCAGGAAACTGGTCAAATCAGACCAGGCTCCTCAGAGACTACACGCAGAGACAACACAGATTCTCATTGGAAAAGCCGAATGAATTTGCGTTGCAAGATATAGTCCGACCTCTATGGCGACATGGAGAGTTGCACAGAGCTACCGAATTGCTGTGCAGAATAACAGACGTAAATCGTCCTAAGGTTTCAGTCACAATACAAAACAGTAAAAAGTCAAGTATTGCGATTGAAAGGATTGGGACGATTGCGTGATAAACAGATCAAGCTGCCTTGTCATGCAGTAATGTATGAATTAATCCACAAAAACACATGGCCATATGCTGGGAAGGGAATACCTAAGGTTATAATATACCTTAAGTATGAACGATCAGCAGGAAAGGTCAGAAATTGAGAATTGGATCGTCGGATTTACCGACGGAGAAGGATGTTTCTCGGTCAGTATTTTTCGAAATAAGACTTCGAAATTCGGATGGCAAGTATTCCCTGAGTTTGTGATTACTCAAGGACAAAAAAGTTTGCCAGCACTGAAGTTGTTTCAGTCTTATTTTGGAAGTGGAAATATATTTGTGAACAAACGGTATGATAATCATCATGAATATCTTTATAGATATTGTGTGAGATCGGTACAAGATTTGTACCTAAAAATTGTCCCGTTTTTCAGAAAGCATTCGCTTCGAACTGCTAAGCAAAAAGATTTTGAGCTTTTTGCTGAAATAGTTCAAATGTTGATTAAGAGAAAACATCTAACTTCGAACGGTATGCAAACGATTGCTAAGAAAATCCAAAAAATGAATAGAAAGAAAACTTCTCAATTTTTGAAATCCTCAGAGACCATACGCCATGCCCCTGCTGAAGCAGGGTGAAGATATGGTCCTTCGTCTCAGGAAACGAAAAGCGTAATTCCTTGTCTGGTAGTTGAACTGCCAGCTTTGTGAGTAATTGCAAAGAAAAACCCAACTATATCGGTGAAGCCTATGTCTGAGCACCTGTCTAAGGAACAGGAGCGTTTGAGGATACGGTAATACCGAGGGAAGTCGTAATTGACCCCGTAGAGACTACACGTTGGCTCCGGTGATTTATTCATCGGATGAAGATATAGTCCATGCCGGTAGAAATACCCGGAAGAACATGAAGTTCAGACGTGCACGAATGGTATAACGACTGGGGAACTGTCTCGAGGACTTGCTCGGTGAAAATACAATACCGGTGAAGATGCCGGTTACTCATAGTTAGACGAAAAGACCCCAGAAGCTTTACTGTAGCTTCGTATTGGGATTGCGATTCATACGCGTAGCATAGATGGGAGAGGTTGAAGTAACGGTTTTGGCTGTTATGGACTCGTCAGTGAAATACCATTCTTATGCGTTGCAATTTCTAACCTCGGGAAAACACCCGGGAGACAGTGCGTGGCAGGCAGTTTGAGTGGGGCGCTCTCCTCAACAAAGCGCCTCAAGGCAGATCACTCCGGTCTGCGAAAAAAATAAATAGGGGGACTCCGGACGGCGACGACCGGATGCACATCCGACTATATGCTGGAACATCTGCGCATGCAGAAGTACTCGCCTGATTCATTCGGGCAGTGAAAATCTTCTGCCGAGGCAGACAATCAGCAGGGAAGATCCCGAGATAAATCGAAGGAAACCCTCAGAGGCCATACGTCGGATTCCATCAACTGATGGAAAAGATATGGTCCGAACTCCGTGGCGACACGGAGAGGCAGGCAGAAATGTCCTGTCCGCGTAATTCCGCGTTCAGTCTACGACTGTCCGCGATTGTTACGACGTAACAATGTGCCTAAAAAGTAACGGAGGAGTCTACAAAGGTCAGCTAGGCGCGAATGGAAACCGTGCCGGTCGTGTAATGGCACAAGCTGGCTTAACTGCGAGACGTACTTGTCGAGCAGACACGAAAGTGGAGCATAGTGATCCGACCTTTTGCATTAGATGCAGGGGAAGCCCAACGGATAAAAGTTACTCTGGGGATAACAGGCTGGTACCGCCTAAGCGTCCATAGCGACGGCGGTGTTCGGCACCTTAACAAATCGGGGTGCCATGCAAGTAATTGCATAAGCCGTCTTATTATTCGAGTGTAGGAACTCGGTGAATAAGATAAAAAAGTGGCTTATAACGGTGAACTCCATAGATAAGATAAAAGTCTTCCTACCCGCGTTCGCTCGGAAGAAACACGTACATAACATGTTTCTTCCCTCGCTCACCAGGTAGTAAAATATGGACAATACCGTGGGAAGTTTGACTCACACACAGCGATCAATAATCATTGGAAGTCTTCTTGGTGACGGATACTTACGAATCGTTCCAGGACGTCGAAACGCACTCTTTGAAGTCAATCATTCTTTCATTCAGAAAGAATACGTTGACTGGAAGTATGAGATGCTGAAATCGATATGCCGGAGCGGACCGAAAGTTCGTCGCGGAAACGGGAGCAGGGTTGCATATCGTTTCAACACAAGACAGGACAAAGAGCTGACGGGATTGCATCGGATGTTCTACAAGAACGGACGAAAAATAATTCCACACGCGCTCATACTCGATCCAATGATGCTGGCTGTATGGTTCACGGATGACGGAAGCAAATGCAGGGAAAGTGACGTGTATCTCAATACACAACAATTCAATGCCCTTACGCAGGATACATGCAGGCGCATGCTTTCCGAGTGCGGTATTGAAACTACACTGAATAAAGACAAAAAGTATTGGCGGATACGATTTAAGAAGTCGTCTTTGCCCATCCTTTGGAATCTTCTTACTCCGCATGTGATTTCTTCCATGGCATACAAATTGAGTTATAACCCCGTAGAGACTTGTTCTTAACTGAACGGAGTCGTCGAAAGCGACGGCTAACACGCCAACGCCTCTCAACTGATCGAGAGGATGAAGATATAGTCCGATCCTTCCGGTAACGGAAGAAAAATTGACAGCGATGTCGGCTCGAACAGCAACTGGGCCGCCTTCAGTGTAAACTGAAGTGAAGAATTACGGCTTATAACGGTGAAGTCCTTTTACGAAACTTGCGAATCGTTCCAGGATAATACCGTGGGAAGCTGAGCAATCACTTTATGCAACTAACTACGAGGCAACAAGCCATCATTATTGGAACCCTGTTAGGCGATGGATGCTTAGAGCGTCGTGATAACCATGTACGACTGCGCATTGATCATGGAGTTGATCAACGTCAGTACGTCGGGTGGAAGTATGCAAACTTGAAAAATATATCAAGGGCGCTACCGCACACGGCAACGTACTTTCACGAAAAGCATGGAAAAACGTACACGAATGTTCGTTTTTCAACGCTTGCGCACCCGGAGCTGAATGGATTTTGGAAAGATTTCTATCCTCACGGACGGAAAATCATTCCGAAAAACCTACAGCGCCTACTACAGCACCCACTGTCTTTGGCAGTATGGTTCATGGATGATGGATATAAACGAAACGACTGTAATGCGTTTCGCTTGAATACTGATATGTTCAGAAAACATGATCAGTTACGCCTCGTCAAAATACTTCGGGAGAATTTTTCTCTCGAGAGTACGTTGCATAAAAAAGGAAACTATTGGAACGTGTACATCCCTTCTGCATCTGCAAAGAAATTTGCCGATATAGTGAGGCCGTATATCCTTCCGAGTTTCAAGTATAAAATTGCTTTAGCCCCGTAACGACTGATCCGAAAGGAGAGAATCGCTCCGAAGCGATTAACACGCCGTCTCCTGTCATAAAAAACCACATGAATGGTCGAATGACCTTCTCATGGGTGACAGGATGAAGATATAGTCTACGCACGTAGTAATACGTGATTACATGCACCACATCCCGGGGGTGGAGAAGCTCCCAAGGGTTTGGCTGTTCGCCAATTAAAGTGGTACGCGAGCTGGGTAAGTGATTCATGAGCCCAGCAGTCTCCTACGAGAAAAAATAATAGGAGCAGTAAACTGACTCATAACGGTGAAGTCCATGACTGTAATGATAAAATACAAAGTATGGATGATACCGTGGGAAGACTTCGATCTCTATTTCCACCACGTCAACTTGATGTGGTGATAGGGTCATTGCTTGGTGATGCGCGGCTGGAATGCCGCTCAAAAGGAATTCGATCGGGCGCAACTGCACGATTTCGGGTGCATCATGGCGACAAACAAAAAGAATATGTCTTCTGGAAGTATCGGATACTCCGCAGTCTTGTTTCTCAACCACCGCGAAGCAGTTCGTGGGTGAACAAGAAACGAAATCTGAGTGAGATATCATGGTACTTTCACACAAGAAGTTCGGAAAAATTCGGAATACTCCACAATGTGTTCTACAGAAACGGAGTAAAAATTCTTCCAAAAGAAATATTTCCGATCTTTACTGACAGAATGCTTGCAATGTGGTTTATGGATGACGGTTCAAACAACTTCCATAAGCTTACGCTCAGTACCCATTCTCTACCCCTGATAGATCAGCACCGCATTGGTGAATTTTTCAAGGAGAGGTATGGAATCTGTCCAACGATTGTGAAAGACAGAACTCAATGGAAACTGGCGATAGGGAAAAATGACATGGTTTCGTTTTTGTCTATCATAGAGCCGTTTGTCCCGCACTGCATGTCCTACAAGGTCAAAAGTCCCCGTAACGACTTGTCCGCCTTCGGTTTGCAACTGAATGCGGCGGAGCGCGTAATGCGCTAACACGTCAGTTCTCAAGCTGGAAATCTTGAGAAAAGGTATAGTCTGTGCCGTTAGTAATAGCGGAAGTACAATGTCAGACCGTTCAGCGGCTTTGAAAACAGCCATTGAACAATCTGAATCCACTTCGAGTTTAAGCTTTTCGTCTGTTAAACAAAGAGAAGAAATCAACCAATCACGGCGGTCGTTCTAACCACTAGGGTATAGAGGTTAGAACGAAGAAGTTAGCTGTATGCATGAAACCCCTTTATTGGGGCAACACGCAGGAAACCAAACATATGTTTGGGATCCTCAGAGACTAAACGCTAACCCCGAAAGGGAAGATATAGTCCGATCCCGCGAGTAATCGCGGCGTTAGATGCTGAAGTGAAAGACTTTCCAGTCTCCAGCTTCCAGCCTCTAGCTACTAATTGCGTGAGACAGGTTGGTCTCCTATCTACTATGAGCGTTGATTCTTGAGGAGATTCGTCCTTAGTAAGAAATTGCTACTTCAGGAAGAGATTCCTGATGAAAATGTGACTCATAACGGTGAAGTCGTCTATCGTTTACGGCTCCAAGAGTTTTTAAGCACACGGTCTGTGCATAAAAACTCGCTTGAGGACCGTAAACTGATACGATAATACCGTGGGAAGTCGCTCTAAAACGGACTTAGCATACATTGCGGGGTTTCTTGATGGTGATGGTAGTCTCATGTTGCAAATCAAATTACGCACCGACACAAAACGTGGCGTACGATTTATGGCAACAATCTGCCTCTACCAAGACACCCGCCATGAACAACCTCTTCTATGGATTCGCAAAACTCTCGGAATTGGGTATCTGTCGCGTAGAAACGATTGCATATCCGAACTCCGCATCAATGGATTTAAACAAGTAAAAGCTATATTGCTTAAACTTCAGCCTTTCATTCGCTTCAAAAAGAAGCAAACAAAAGTGCTCATCCGTGCATGTGAAATGTTAGAGCGCGCGTCTCTGCGCACTTTAACCGAGAAACAATTGCAAACATTGATTGATCTGGCGTTTGCCATCAAAAAGCAAAATTATGTCAGTCGTTCAAGTCATACGAAAGAGAGTGTATATGCTCGTTTGGGGTTGACCCCGTAACGACTTGCGCTTTATGCGCGGACTTAGGAAAAGGGTAATTACTACAAAGATAGTAAACGCTTTCCTAGGTAACATGTCACCACCCTCGTTTACGCATAGGTAAAACGGGTGAAGGTATAGTCTACACTCCAGGAAACTGGGGATGTCTGTGACGAGAGGACCGGGATGAACTGACCTCTGGTCTGCCTGTTGTTCCGCCAGGAGCATTGCAGGGTAGCTATGTCGGGAACGGATAATCGCTGAAAGCATCTAAGCGAGAAGCCGCCTCCAAGATTAGGAATCGTTAAGGCCCGTGAGAGATGATCACGTTGATAGGCTCTAGGTGTACAGCGAGTAATCGCTTCAGCCGAGGAGTACTAATTCGCCGATCTTCCGCGGGGAAGCATGAATGCCACAAAACAGTGTTCAGTGGTCAGCGTACCGTGAACAGGGAATTTCCCTGAACGCTAAACGCTAGTCGCTAAACACTGGAAGTTATGCTCAGTGTTTTCGTTACGTTACTGTTTCTTGAAACTATTGTTCTGGTGATTTGACGCCGTGGATACACCCGGTCACGCATAATTTTCTGCTGAAAATTTACGCGACCCCGTCTCAACACCTTCGCGTTTCCGACTCTGAAACGCTCCAGGTATTCGCGTTTCAGCCCATTCCGAACAGAATGGCACACATTCAATATATTGTTTTGGTGGCTTGTCAGTGGGGTAATACCCGTTCTCATTCCGAACACGGAAGTCAAGCCCACGAGAGCCGATGGTACTCGCAAGGGGAGAGTAGGCAGCCGCCAAAACAATGCATTGAATAAAAGTCCACAACTCAAAAAAAAGGAAGAAACGCGAGCTTCTTCGCGTTTCTTCCGGTCCCGCACATCGGGCTTGGTTGATGTCGCAGGAACCTCGTAGGTGGAGCGAATCGCTAATCGCCAGAACAATATTTTCAAGCCCGTATAACAGCGGATTTTCATCCGGCGAAGAGCGCTCAACGGATGACTTGATATATCAAGTCATCCGTTGAAACAATATCCGTGATTTGCTCCTGTGCTCCTGTGCTCCTGTAAAGAAACTTTTCAGAGCCTTTGATTGCTACGCAGTTTTAACGCTGGACGCTCCGCGCTATACGCTATACGCTGTAGCGGTATGCAGTGGTCGCTCCAACGCCAACTTCTCTATGCCTTTGCGGCAATTCTCATTGTGGCGGTTTTGGGCACCTTGGGGTGGTACGCGTTTTTTTATACGCCGCCGTCGTGCACGGACGGTCTGCGAAACCACGGGGAAGAGGGCATTGATTGCGGGGGGTCTTGTTCTTTTCTCTGTGCGGCGCCGAACACATCTTCAGTCTGGGCGCGCTCGGTCAGGATAGCGCCGGGGGTATACCACGCGGTCGCCATGGTGCGGAACTCCTCATCGTCCGCGGGAACGACAGAATTGCCGTACACATTCTCCTTATTTGATGCGGAGAATATTTTGATAGCGGAGAGGCGGGGAACGATGGCGCTGAGCCCGGGCGAAGTCGTTCCTCTGCTTGAGCCGAATGTCATTACCGGCGAACGCATCCCGGCGCGCACATTCGTGACATTCGGCGAAGCGCGATGGCAAAAAATGTCGCGGTCTGAAAACCCCATTCACATCGCATCGCAGGATTTAGATCAAAACGCGTTGCGCCTCTCGGCGTCAATTGAGAACAACAGCGTTGAAACCGCCGCCCGCATTACCGTTACGGCGCTTTTGTATAACGCGGATGACGTGCTGGTTACCGCGTCGCAAACGGTTATTGACGCGCTCCCCCCGCGCGGCGCCCGGGCGGTGGTATTCACGTGGCAGGAACCGTTTTCTGAACCGATTGTCCGCGCGGATATCGTTCCGCGTTTGGCGCCGTAACCTATGGGCCTCGTCAAGCGCACCGACTGGCTTCTTTTAGGGAGTGCTCTTCTCGTATCGTTAGCCGGACTCTCGGTTATTTACGGTTTTGGAACAGACGACTTTCTCGCCATACGCCAAAGCATCTGGCTCGCGATCAGCGTCGGCGTTTTTTTTCTGATGAGTGTTATTGATTTTCGCTTTCTGCGCAGAACGAGCACGGTAGTATCCATTTATATCATTGCCGTCGTCGTGCTCGGACTTTTGTTTGCGGTAGGTTCGGTGTTTCAAGGCGCGCAAAGCTGGTTTAATCTGGGCATTTTTGCCGTCCAGCCGGCGGACCCGGCAAAGCTCGCGCTCATCATCGTCCTCGCGAAATACTTCTCGCGGCGGCACATAGAAATTGCACGCCTGAAGCACATCATAGTGTCCGGCTCCTATATGTTGATTATGTTCGCGCTCCTCTTTTTTCAACCCGACTTCGGCTCGGCGGTAATACTTGCCGGTGTATGGATGGGCATGGTGCTGATAGCGGGAATCCCTCTGCGGCACCTCGCGATTATTATCGGAGGAGCCATCGCCGCGATAGCTCTCCTGTGGACATTTGCGTTTGCCGACTATCAGAAAGCCCGCATTCTCACGTTCCTGCATCCCTTGGCCGACATTCAGGGCACCGGCTACAACGCGTTTCAGTCAACCGTTGCCATCGGTTCCGGCGGGTTGTTGGGGAAGGGAATCGGATACGGCACCCAGTCGCGCCTTGAGTTTTTGCCGGAACACGAGACCGATTTCATCTTTGCGGCGTTTGCCGAGGAGTGGGGATTTATCGGAACGATGATTCTCCTCTCTCTTTTCGGCGTTTTGATTTTTAGGCTGGTGGTGAACGCGCGCGAAGGCGCAACAAACTTTGAAACCCTCTTCATCCTCGGCGCCGCAGTGCTGTTTGTCGTGCATATCGCCATCCATGTCGGCATGAACATCGGGCTCCTTCCCGTTACCGGAACCACGCTCCCTTTTATGAGTTATGGCGGCTCGCACCTGGTGACCGAGTACGCGATGCTCGGCATTGCAAACGCAATGCGCCGCTACGGGCGGGCGGTGCACGCGGATGAACCGTATGAGGTTATTGGTATACAGTAAGGGTTTTTTCCAGGAACGCTTCAAATGAACGCGGAGTATTCCGCGGTTTTGCATTCGGCATTGTTGTGGCGATTTCTTGTATCGCGCTCGCAAGCGCCTTTCCGTTTTTTGAAGGAACAATACGGATTTCGGAAAAATCGCCGGTTTCGGATTGTACGGATTCGGTCGCCACAATCGGCAGTCCGGCCGCCGCCGCTTCAAGAAGCACATACGGCATCCCCTCTTTAATTGATGGCAGAATAAAAATATCAAACGCGCGAAGATATCTTGATGCCTCTGATGAAAAATCGGCCTGAAGGAGGTGTATCGGAGGATTGATGTTTGCAAATGATACTGCCGATGCAAGGTTTTTAGCTTGTACCTCTCCCGTCAAGAAAGATTCCTCTTCACCTTTACCGAAAATCATATAGGTATAGGTACCCGGTGCGCGTTTTTCCAGTTCTTTCATCATATCAATGCCGTAGCGGAGTCCTTTATTCGGAGTAAGTTCGGCTATCGTTACGAGACGAACCGCTTTTAGAAACGACGTTGCAGGGCCGGTAAAAAGAATTTCTTCCGCTTGTTTTCGGGTAAACATTTCCGAAGGTATGCGCGCAAGAGGAATATAGATAATTTTGCCTCCGGTAAACCACATGCGTTTCCCCAGGCGTTCGTCTTCTTGTGACACCACTATGACCACATCACTCAAGAGGGAGGTCATCCAACTTGCGAAATAGAAAAGAGTTTGAACAAACACATTCCGCTCTTCTTTAAACGGCCAGCCGTGGACGGTAAAAATTATTTTTTTCACTCCCATAATGCGGCCGGCCAAAGCGCCCAATCCGCCCGCTTTTGAGCTGTTCACGTGCAGTATGTCCGGCCGCGCGACCCGTATGACATCCATAATTGAAAGAAGCGCGCGCACTTCCTTTACCAGCGCTATGTCGCGTTCAAGATTCGGTATTTCCATGACCGGAACGTGCGCGTCGGAGAGACGCCGTATCAGCTCGCCCTTTCCTCCGCACGCAACCGCCGCGTCGAAACGATTTTTGGGAAGATTGGTTGCCAGGTCGTACACATAGCGTTGCGCCCCGCCCCAGTTTGATTTTGTTACGAGATACAAAATTTTCTTTTTCATACACGTTCGCATCAAGTCTACCCCTGCGAATTTTTGTACTTTTCCTTATCCGTCATGGTAACAGAGCGACGGGGAGGGATGAGCGTCTAGCGTTTAGTGATGAGGGAGAAAATCCTCAATCCTGACTTCCCCTAAACGCTCATCACTAAACACTCGTCTCTGGTGCGGGGGCTTGCGACCGCAGTGTTCTTTCAGTAGTATATGCTTCAAGAATGTCTGCTCAAGGACGGCGTGAAGCCCCCCTTCTTTTTGCGGGGGATATATGTTTTCTGGTTTTGGCTCTCTGGGTCACGCTTTTTGTGCGCTACGGGACGCCGCCGGGGAGCACAGTTTTTATACAGCACATCATTCCTTTTTCTTTCCTGTTTCTTCTTTCGGCGCTGGTTTTTTTTATTGCCGGTTTGTACGACAAGCACACGCTCATTTTTAAATCGCGTCTGCCGGAAACAATTTTTTACGCCCAAATCGCGAACATAATCGTTGCGGCGCTTTTTTTCTTTCTTATTCCCGCGTTCGGCATCCAGCCGAAAACAAACCTTTTCATCTATCTTCTGTTTTCAACCGCGTTCATATCAATGTGGCGTGTGTATGTGTTCCCCCTCTTTTCCACGCGCATCCGCGAATCGGCATTGTTGGCGGGAGACAGCGC
>Ga0210057_1009337_pt1 | contig 11371 bp, 8 predicted proteins | sample CryGeyCG2114_010_2_FD_183968 | JGI IMG/M metagenome (GOLD analysis project Ga0210057, IMG submission 183968) | Groundwater microbial communities from aquifer - Crystal Geyser CG10_big_fil_rev_8/21/14_0.10 (SPAdes) (version 2) | ecosystem: Environmental > Aquatic > Deep subsurface > Groundwater ...
CATAATAAATACGACCCGATAGGAAATCCTCTATAAAGAGAATCAAAAAGATCGCGAACTTTCGCATCCCTCCAAACAAAAGGTCTTTGTATATCTGGCAATCCCAAATCACCCATATCAATATAACCGAATAACTGCTCAAGATGGCCGTTTAATGGGTTAAATAATGCTGTTTTTTGTGGTACCTCGTTCATATTAATAAATTTTATATTTTATTTTTAAAATATTCTTCATAACATTTAATGCAAAACTTTTTTTTGTGCAAAGAGTGTAAAAATTTATCTTTCATACTTTCGGCATAGTAAAAATCACCTGCATTTATTTGTTGTCCACATTTCATACAATTATGATTTACTCAGGCCTTTTTTCTTTTTATTTTTAATAAATTTATTTTACTGAATTCTCTACAATCTTAATATCGTCCGGGGTGAAGTCGTAAGGTTTATGAAACAAAAAACTACTACGCGTAAACATTTACTTCTGCGTCTACATAGTTGTCATAGATATGGAAATAAACCTTTTGTGTTCGGTCTTCGCAGTCCTGCTCGGAGTAGGTCGGTTCGGGTAAGTTGTCGTAGAGTGTATCCCGAATGGTTATTTCTACGTCAGCGCGCGTTTCTTCTTTCCGTTTCCAATCTAGGACGAACTTTTCCGCTTTGAGTTTAGCCAATAGCTCCTGCGCGACTTTTTTAACTTTTTCTACCTCATCCGGATCCAAGTTTTCCTTCACGAGAAGGTCAAAAATTGCCAACTCTTCTTCTGTGAGTTTTTCTTTAACGGCCCGGCGGTCTTCCTCGCTTAACTCTTTAGCAAGTACAAGAAGCTCCTCAAAGAACGCATCTAAATCACGAGACCCGGAGTTATATTCGTGAATCAACGAATTGAGACGATCCAAAAAATGCTTACGGAGTTTATTCTTCCTTGCCATCTCTTTAATTTTTTCCTCAAGCTCCGCGCTTAAACTTTCGGCGACAATGTTTTTGTTTTCGGCATCATCGAAAAACTTCCGGAGCGCCTCAAAATCAATTTGGCTTAGGTCTTTTAGTTTCGGTGCCTTAATTACAAACTCCCCGGCCTTAATGGAACGATCCAATAAATCCTCAAGGTCTTTTTTAACCTGACTCACATCGGCTTCTTCTTCAATGACCTCTTTAATACGAGATGCAATCACCTTGTAGGCCGTAACTTCGTGATAGTAATCTTCCGCCTTTGGCTCGGGCAGAACCGATTTGTAAAGTTGATAGGCATCTGACGCAAGATCAAGGAATCCCTTTTTCATTTGCTCGTCCCGCAAGATACGATTCGTGAATACATCGACAAGACGTATCTTTTCCGCGTCTTTTGCTTTCAGCAGGTCGTCAACATCAAGATCAAGCTTTTTCAAAAATTCTCTCGTTTGCTTGGCAGTTGAAACCAGCAGTTCCACAAGTTCTTCTTTTTCTTTAATGATATCGTCAATTGACGCGCCGCTCTCGGGAGTAGCATAGATTGAAAGCGCTCTTTGAAGATTTCTAAATACGCCAATATAGTCAACGATAAGGCCGTTTGTCTTGCCCGGATACACCCGATTGGCACGAGCAATAGTCTGCATCAGTGTGTGATTTTTTAGCGGTTTATCAAGATAGAGCGTTGAAAGGTTCAAGACATCAAAGCCGGTAATCCACATTGCGCAGACAAAGACCATACGCAAATTGCTGTCAGGGTCTTTAAATTTTGTTTCCAAATCTTCATTTTGTATGCGGGCTCTAATTGGCCGCATATCAATCTCAAATTCTTCCATGTCGGCAATTTCATTCTGGCCTTGACTTACTACTACCGCCATATCAATTCCTTCGTATTGTTCTATGGTTTGCCAAATTTTTTCTTTTTCGTGTTCATCGGTGGCTTTGGATAGAGCGATGTTCAGTTTTGCCAAATGACGCTGCATTTGTTCTTTAACCTTAGTGTGCATCCGAATGGCTGTTTTCTTATCAATAGAAACTACCATCGCTTTTCCGTTGTATCCCCGAGCGGTGAAGTGTGTGACAATGTCCTCGGCGACTTTATTTAAGCGGTCTTCGCGGGTGATCAGATGATAAAAAGTTGAAAATTCCTGCTCCAGCTTTTCCTCCTCTTCCGGCGCAAGATCGTAAAAATTCATTACCCGTTCCAAATCTTTCTGAATATCCGGATTTACATTCTCAAGCTTCGGAACGCGGTTCTCGTAAAAAAGAGGTACGGTGGCGCCATCTTCAACCGATTGGGCGAAATTGTAGGTGGAAACATAATCTCCGAACGCTTCCCGGGTTTTTTCTTCGCCGCCGGCCATTAAAGGCGTGCCGGTAAAGCCAATAAATGACGCGTTAGGCAGGGAGATGCGCATATTCGCCGCCATGCGGTCGTATTGCGTACGATGCGCCTCATCGGCCATAACAATTACATCGCTTCTATTGGATAATTCTTTTGGTTCGGCAAATTTATGTATAAGCGTAAAGACATGACGATGATCTTCTTTGAGCAACTGCTGCAGATGTTCTATGGATTCCGCATGCACTTCATCCTCATATACAGCATCACAAGCGGCAAATGTTTTGTATATCTGCCGATCAAGCTCTTTGCGGTCCGTAACCACAACAAAAGTAAAATTCCCAGTTAATTTGCGAAACACCTTTTGGGACAAAAAAACCATTGAATACGACTTGCCGGATCCTTGCGTGTGCCAAAAAACACCGAGGCGACCCTTATTTTTATCTCGTTTTTTTACTTGTTCAAAAGCGCGATTCACGCCGAAGAATTGGAAATAGCGGGCAATCGCTTTAATGCGTTCTCCGCGAGAATCGTCAAAAAGAATAAAGTTTTCAACAATATCCAAAAGCCGCACTGGTTCACATGTCCCCTTAATAACAGTTTCTAAACTCACTTTACCAAGCTCTTTTTCATCCTTTACTTTCTTCCACTCACTGAAATGCTCGTATGCACCAGTGATAGTACCGACCCTACTTTCAATGCCATTAGAAATAATAATGAAGGCGTTATACCAAAAAAGCTGGGGAATTGTGTCTTTATAATCCCGGATGTTCTGGCTATAGGCATTGCGCAAATTTTTGTGCGATACTTTAAGTTCAATTAACACAAGCGGCAAGCCGTTTACGAAGCCAATCAAATCCGGACGGCGTTTGTGCAATTCGCCCGTGATCCAGAGCTGGGATACAAGCATAAAATGGTTTTCTTTCGGATTTTCAAAATCAACAACTTTTACCGTTTCGGTTTGCTGTTCGCCTTTTTCATTTTCCGTCTCAACTTTTACGCCGCCTCGGAGCAGCTGCCATATTTCGTGGTTTGCATTTACCATACTCATCGCCGAGCGGTCCTTGATAATCTCGTCAATCGCAAAGTTTAATGCTTCGGTAGATACATTCGGATTAAGCTTTACTAAAGCGATTTTGAGATAATTCATCAAAACCACCTCTCCCGGATTTTCCCGCCCGAATTCCGCGTCCGTTTCTCCGGAATACGCATTGGCAAAATTCTCCGCACCCCACAAATCAGCGAATAACTTAATCGCTGTTTGCTCTACTAAATTGTCTTCAGAAAATTCGTTCATAATATTTATGCCAGCAAAAAAAATTCTAGTGGCACTGCCACGGCGGATTGTTTTGTATCTACTCTTAATTCTGAAGCGGAAATAACTAGCCCATATTTTGCTTTAACCTTTTTAGCCGTTCGTACTACCTGTGCGAATCCTTTTTGTCCTCTTCCCACTTCAACAGCAATGCTTTCATCGTTATCCCGCACAATGAAATCAGCTCCGCTGGCGGCAGAATCATAAGTAAGAGATATCGACCGCTGTTCACAAAGCCGTCCTAAATATAATCCAATTACATCTTCCAACAGCTTGCCCTCGTATATTTCTTGACGTTGAGTGCTGCCAATAAATTTAAAATACATCGCGCGAAATGCAGGCGAAGTGAAAAGATATTTGGACGGCTTCCGTACTTGTGATCGATGAGATCCGTGCGGATATACGCGCATTATCGTTTCCGTCTGCTCTAAAATACGCAGCATATGCATTAGTGTTGGCCGGCCTATTTCCATTGTCCGCGAAAGACTATTTAAACTAATTTGTTCTGAATCGGCGATAGCATATAGAAGCATTGGAAATTTTGAGGCAACATCTGGGCGAAATTTACCAACTTGAGGGATATCTACAGAGACGACGCGTTCAAGCGATTTTTTAATTTGGTCATACACCAACGCCTCATTTTGCAATGCAACCATATATGGCAATGTACCGTAGTTAATGTAATGTGATATTTCTTGTCGCTCAACATTTAACCAATAGTGTCTAACTGCTTGCTCACACGAAACAAGTTCTTGATGTACTTCCTGTGCCGACTGAGCATTTAGCAACGCTTTTCTCAATTGCGTTCCTAATCCCTTTTCTTCATATTTACCGTGCTTAATTTTCATAAATTCTGTAAAACTCATAGGGTAAAGTTTTTCCGACACGGCGCGGCGAGCAACATCCGCATTCATATTAAGCATAAGAGCAGAAGAACCGGTTGCGATGATAAAAACTTTTCGGGTGCGGTCATACACTGTTTTCAAAAATCCAGCCCAGCAGCGATCGTATTGCACTTCATCAAGAAATAAGAATACCGGCTCTTCTAGCTTTTCAAACGAACCACCAACCGCTTCTTCGTATACTTGGATAATTTCTTGAAGTGAAGCGCCAAAGGTCTGTGTAACCTGATCTACTGAAAGAAATAATTTTCGTTCAGTAGGCACATTAATATCGTTATACAACTGCGCCAAGAGTGTTGTTTTACCGGCGCCGCGAAGACCGGGCATAACCAACCAGCGCACGGAAGCGTCGCCGTTCAAGAAATCCCGAACATGCTTTTGTGTACGTAAAAACATACTCCTCTGCGGATTACGCTCTCCGCGATCATTAAAAACATAGGCGCGCGTGCGGAAAACACCCTGCGCTATCTGGTCGCGCACAAATTGATATAATTTTTCCTTCCGTTCTGCATTCATAATTCTTGTATTATTTATTTGTTTAAGTTTACAAGAAACCATCATCTCTTGTCAAGTATACATTACAAGAGGTGCATTCCGCCCTATTTCATGTGCACAACAAGGGGTTTTCTTGTATAGTACTTTTGCCCATCTGTATAATCTATACATATTTTATACAGTTTCTATACACTTCCTTTCCTGCCTACTTCTTGTCAAGTGTACATTACAAGAGAGAGATTTACGCTCATTTTAACCGTAAAATCAAGCTTTTTCTTGTATAGTATTTTCAAAAAATCACCTTTTCACCGTAATTTCTCCCCCTACTAATTTTGGCAAAAGCAAATCCCGCGCTTGGCGAAGGTTTTCGTTTTGAACCATTAGGTCAATGATTAATTCCATGGTTGGTTGGGCTGTATCAAAAAACTCTTTCATTATCTCCTTTGTCGGCAAAACAAATACCATATTATTTATAGATTCACTAGCATGCAAAATCGTTGTCCCTTTTGCATTCTCTTGAATGGTATTCTGTATATTCTCAGATTGCATCAATTCCCATACAAAAGGGTTGTTCATGAACTCTTTTTTTTCTTCTTTGGTGACAACTTTCCTTATCCCCGAGGAATAAGCCCCCTCTAATCCAATTCTTACGATGCCAACAGTACCATCCATAGAAACTGCGATATTGCTTTTAGATAAGACCTTGTTATTGGCCAATTCTTTTTCTATAAAAATATTTGATTGTCGAGCACCCAAATCTCCAACCCTCAAAAATGGCAGAAGCCCATCTTTTGACTGTTCTTGATAATTTTTACTTCCAGTTTCAACCCCTCGAACGAAATCTACAAAATCCTTGACCTTTTTCACTTCCCACCCCTCCGGAATTTTGCCGAATTCGGTTTTGCTATCAATCATTTTGATCTTTTCGTGGCCGGGAAAACGAAAATATACAAACCACTCCTTATAAATCGCCTGCGCCATTTCTTCCAAAATTTTAATCCGCTTCGTGTTGTTCTCAATAAGATTATCATAGGTTGAGAGGATCTCGGCGATTTGTTTTTGTTGCGGTAAATCCGGTGCTGCTATCTGCACATTGTCTACAACTGTTTTGTCTGCTCGTTGCCGGCCGGAGGCACCAACCATACTTTTTACTGCCGGATCACGAATAGTGTCTGTGCGAGAAAGATAGTAAACAAAATCGGAATCAGATACTCCATCCTCGCCTCGAAATACAAAAAACTCTGTTGAGCCAAAACCAATCCCTTCCTCTAAGCCCTTAACCATCGCAATTTTGCCGTTCTCTAAACATGGCGTGATACGAGCAAAAATAATATCCCCATTGGCAAATTTAGCTCCGCCGCCCGAAAAACTCTTACGCTTCACTTCAAGCGGAAATTTATGTTGACCATCAACAACGTCCATTGGGATAAACGGATATTCTTTACCACGCTCAAGTTTTACAGACGGAGATGTGTCTGCAAAATCTTTAAATTTCATTCTCTGCCAATTTTTCGGTTGTGATTGTGCTTTTGGCATAATTTAAGATCGAAAAGTTTTCCTGTTTTTAAAATAATCATCTATCTGCCGTAAATATCGAAAGTGTTCGCTGAAATAAGGGTTGTTTGGTGGACCATCATGCGTTCTTAATCTTTCTATAAATGGTTGTAGAAGTCGCCCTGTATACATAACGCAGTATTTCGACGCGTGTTCAATTATTTGCCCATGTACTAACAAATCGCCAAGATCATTAATCTGCGATAGGTCTTCTCTTGTGTGCCGTACAAGCGCAAAGTCAATAGGAGGCAGTATCCTTATGCTATTAGGGGGATGCGCGGTGAGAACTTCGTTCAGAATATCATTGTAAAATTTTATAATTGGTTCATTTGTAAGACGCATGCTATCTCCGTCTGATAAATAATCAACGATGCTATATCGCTCTCCGCTCGCAAAATCATTCATAAACAGAAGTATTTTATATTCTAGACTTGTTGGGGATAATTGAATACCTATTGTCTGTCGTAGATTTTCAAGATTATGGCCATGCGTTCGTAGATTAGCCGACGGATTTTCTAAATGAATAATTAACTTCATTAAACGCTCCAACCCAGTACTTAAAGAGTAAAAGGATTGATAGTAGAACGCATGTCCTCTCGAAACTTTGCGCAAATTTTCCAGCCCTGAAGTAAGGAGCTCGGCTATAATTCCCGCCTCTCTGTTTAAAATATTGAATTTGCTAGTCGTAATCGGCATATCTTTTTACAAAATTTTTTCTAAATTCTCAAAAACTTTACTCTCCAACTCATGCGCTTCGCCGGTTAATCCTTTTAATTCGCTGTGAAGTTTTTTAATTTTTTCTCCAAAATTACCGTCATCTCCATTTCCATTGTCAGTAACACCGACATAACGGCCGGGGTTAAGTGAATAACCGGCCCCTTTCACTTCTTCTATCGTTGCCACCTTGCAAAGCCCTTTTACATCTTTATATTTTTTTCCAGTTCCTTGCCCCGTAGTCAGCTTTGCTGTACTACTGGGGTCGCCACGATAACTTCTTACAATGCTCGCTATTTGCTCCATCTGTTTATCAGTCCAGTCGCGATGTGCGCGATCTATTTGCCTATAAATGTTGCGGGCATCAATAAAAAGAATTTTATTTTTTCGATCTGTCTTATTTTTGCCTTTATCTAAAAACCAGAGCGTTACCGGAAGCGTCACATTGTAAAACATATTAGGGCCCACGGCGACAATCACATCAACCACGCCGTCCTCTATCATCTTTTGGCGAATTTCCTTTTCGCTATGTCCTGCGTCGCTGGCTGAATTTGCCATAACGAATCCCACGCGCCCTTTTTCATTGAGCGAATTTAAGAAAATTTGAATCCAGAGGTAATTGCCGTTGTCTGCTCGAGGTATGCCATAAGAGAACCGCGGATCGTCTTTGATGCGCTCCTTATCAATCCCTTTCACATTGAAGGGAGGATTAGCCATCGTAAAATCAAACTTGCCCAAACTTTTATGACGATCCTCGTAATAAGTGTTTCCTTCACGAATATCTCCTGAAAGGCCATGAATGGCAAGGTTCATTTTTGCAATGCGAACAGTCTGGTCTGTCTTTTCTTGGCCGTAGATCGCAATCTCGCGCGAAGCTCTTGTCTTCTGTCCGTTCTCAAGATGTCGCTTTACGAATTCGTGCGACTGCACAAACATACCGCCGGAACCGCAAGCCGGGTCATAAATTCTGCCTTGATACGGCTCAATGATTTCCACAATGAGCTTGACAATACTTGTCGGCGTAAAAAATTCGCCTCCGCGCGAGCCGTCCGCAAGCGCAAACTTACCGAGGAAGTATTCATAAATCCTTCCGAAAGCATCACCCTCAATATCGTCGGGAATTTGATTGAAATTTTTGAGAAGCGCGATTATGGATCGGTTATCTAATTTTTGAAATGTTTTTGGCAGAATACCGGAAAGCTCTTTATTTTCCTCCTCAATCGCCTTCATTGCGTCATTTACGGCTTTACCCATATCCGTGCCTTCCGGCAATTCTATGAGGTAGGAGAACCGAGCTTTTTCCGGAACGAACAACACGCCGCGCGCGTGATAATCCGCGGAAGAAACCGGACGCTCGCGAGAGATAGAGGCGCCACCATGACTTTTGGTTTTCTTCTTCTTTTCTTCGATTAATTCATTTGCGGTTTTAGAATGTTTTACTCCCGCGAACTTAAGAAAAATCAAACCCAAAACCGGCTCGGCGAATTCATTGAGCCGTAATGGAGAGTTAGCGCGCATATGATCCGCCGCCTCCCATAATCTGTTTTCTAAATCTTTGATATTGGTGCTCATAACAACTTTTCCTCTTTAAAACTAAAAACACTGTTTGTTGCGATAATGACATGATCCAAAACCTCAACGCCCATCATCTTGCCGGCTTCCACCAACCTCTTTGTAATCTCCAGATCGTCTTCTGATGGTTTCGGGTCTCCCGAAGGATGGTTGTGTGCAACCATGATGTTGGCCGCCGAATGCTTAAGTGCCGGCTCAAAAACCTCTCGAGGGTGGACTAAATTTGCGTTGAGGGTGCCGATTGAAATCGTTTCTTTATGAACCAACTGGTTTCTGGCATTAAGATACAAAACAATGAAGTGTTCCTTCTTGTTTTGGTACAGCTCGGTTAGTTGAGCCACGACATCTTTGGGGGTAACGATGGTCGGTAAATTAGTATCGTTAACTTCCATCGCGCGTTTGGAAAGCTCAAAAGCGGCAAGAAGTGTTGTGGCTTTGGCTGAATCAATTCCGTTAATTTTTACCAAGTCCTGATAAGTCATTTGCAAAAGCCGCTTCTTGGAATGTTTGGCTAAAATTTGTGAAGCAATTTCAATAACATTTTTCCCGGCCCTGCCAGTCCGCAAAAGAATAGCCAAAAGCTCCGAATCCTTAAGATTCTCGGCTCCTTTTGCGATAAGCCTTTCTCTGGGACGTTCAATTTTTGGCAATTCTTTTATTTTCATAATTATTTAGCTTTATATACTCCATCATAACCTGGAACTAAAACTTTAACTTCTGTCATATTTTTATTTCATTAAATCATTATACATTAAGCTATTTTTAATTATATCTCAAAAAAATAATTAAACAATGTAGAAATCTATTGTAACCACGCTATAAATGGCGTGGCATTCTATCTTATTACCCCAGCACCAAATTTTGCAAGACAGATAGAAGCAGCTCACTCCGACCCAAGGTCAGAGCCCCTATTCGGGGACTGAGCTGCGAGAAATTTAATTTTCTTTTTGATTATTCCAAATATTCTAAAATTTGGATGGCAAAATTGGTGCGGGGTTATTTGTTTCTTAGCCACAATTCATCCTCGCCGTAAACAGCTCAGTATTCTTGTAGAGAAACAAATAAAAAAACAGAGGTTTAGGGCTCTGTTCGCTATGTATTTTAAAAAATTTACTTACTGAGCGGATAGAAAAGATTCCTTGGAGTATTTTTCATATTGTCTTTTGAAAGTTCTTGACAATATCTCATAAATTATCTATAATAAAGACAGTTATTTAACTACAAAAAGGAGGAAAATTGAAATGAAAAGAATATCAATAGCTTTAATCGTTTTTTGGTTACTTGGTTTAAACCAAGTAAATCCTGAAACAAATACCCTACCGACTGGATTTATTATCTATACCATTCGGAAAGATGATACTCTCTCTAAAATTGCGCCTTCTGAAGGGTGGCAGCTGATTCGGAAAGTTAACCGCGTTGATGAGTATCATTTAATACCAGGGAAAAAAATTCTCATTCCAGAAAATTTGGAAGAAGCCAAAAAATTTTGTCCAGTTCCTCAATCCATTGCTGACGAGTTAGAAAGAAAAATAATTTTCTTTCTAGACATCCAGTATTTCGGGGCTTATGAGAAAGGGAAACTTTCCTTCTGGGGGCCAATTTCTTCAGGAAGAAAAAACCATGAAACGCCGGAGGGTGAATTTTACGTTCTCTGGAAAGAAAAAAATTATTGGTCAAAAAAATATAAAGTACCTATGCGTTACAGTGTCTGCTTTTCCTCTGAAGGTTATTTTTTCCATAAGCAGGCGCTTCCAGGAAAACCGGCTTCTCATGGTTGCGTTCGACTTCTCGCGGAGGATGCCGAAAAATTATTTGATTTTAGTAAAAAAGGAGACCCCGTCACTTTAACTAACGAAAAAGAAGGGTTTCCTAAAGTTGTAAAGGGGCGGCAATGAGAAAAAATCTCTAGCCGCCTATTTTTTATTTCACAAACTTTAAACTCTTCTTCTAATTTTTCGAGAATAGGAGAAAACAGCTGGCAAGGAACACAATATACGTTGTGAATTATTACTTATAACTTTAGAGACATATCGCTAAGCTATTCCGTAGCCTTGGCAAGGGATGGCTGTCTGTCCTGAACAAAATCCGAACTTTTTTCAAAGAAAATCCGGACACAGAATTTTGATAATTTCCGCTCGGGCGGGCAAAAAGGAAGGGGGTTGGAGAGTGGACGTCCACCAGGAATTTTTGCCCGCCCTCGCTTTTCCGCCGCCGCCGAATTTCGTGCCAGCGAAACTGGCGCGCCGCCTATAATATCAAATCAACCCAGTTTTCAAAAGAGTTATCCTTAAAATCTTTACTTGTCTTCTCAAAACAAACCCAGCGTCCGCGGTAATTCCGTTCGGTGTTAGCGACTATTCCGCCATAACATTTTTTGCCTTTTTTGCTCTCGGCTTGAATATATTTATACAATCCATCAATTTTTGGTCCGGCGACTTGTTTGGTAAATCCGGCTTTAGTATCAAAAAGTCCAATTCGGTCATCTTTCAATTTCACAATAAAATCAACATAAAAAGGTTTTTCCTCGCCGTTG
>Ga0210057_1009340_pt1 | contig 11370 bp, 10 predicted proteins | sample CryGeyCG2114_010_2_FD_183968 | JGI IMG/M metagenome (GOLD analysis project Ga0210057, IMG submission 183968) | Groundwater microbial communities from aquifer - Crystal Geyser CG10_big_fil_rev_8/21/14_0.10 (SPAdes) (version 2) | ecosystem: Environmental > Aquatic > Deep subsurface > Groundwater ...
ACAGTTCAATGACTTGGGTGAACTCCAGCGCGCCAACGACGACAAAAAGACCCATAAAGAAAAAGATGATTTCCCAGTCGATTAATTGCTTAAAAACCACGTGTGGCTTGCGGTGAAATAAAAGCATAGCGAAGAATGCAGAACCGAGGGCGATGGTCGCATTGTCTAAAGTAATACCAGTTTTACTAAAAATATATTCTTTTGAGATCATCAGAATGATCGCGAGAACAAGAATTGGGGTGCCACGGTAGAGCACCCTCATATTTTTCAAAGCAGAGGCTGGCTTGTAGAGAGCGACGTCAGATTTTTTTACTTTGACTTTAGAGAGAGGTTTTCTGAAAATAATCAAAGAATAAATTGTCGTGATTACTGATAATAAAAGCACGATTAGGCCAGAATTACTGAGCACTTCCATGAAACCTAATCCCACTGTTTTCGCCTGGTAATAGGTGGTCGGGTCGGAAATTGGAGTCATAGCACCGCCTAAATTTGCCATCATAACTAGGATAAAAAGATAAGGTAGATAAGGAAGTTTCAGCGAGCGTACCAAGATTAGGACGATGGGAGTGATGATGAGGACGGCGGGAATGTTTGAGAAAAAGGCTGTCATAAATAGGGTGAGATAGCCGATGACGATGAGGAGGAGGTGGGGGTTGCCGCGGACTTTTTTGACCAGCCAAATGGCCATGGCTTCAAAGAGGCCGGAGTCGCGGACGATGCCGACCAGCATCATCATGCCGATGACGAAAAAGAGGATATCTAAATTGTGGCTGATGAAGCTGAAAGCGTTTTCTTGGGAGGTGTGGCTGGCAGTTTTAAAAACCTGCATGAGGATAAGGAAGACGGCGCCGAGCATCGAGACGATGACTTTATTGAGTTTTTCGCTGATGAGGTAGTAATAAACGATCGAGAGAACCGCGAGCGAGAGGAGGGAGAAGAAGGACAGGCCGAGGTCTAGCATAGGCAGTTAAAAGTATCCTTTGAGGCGCATGCCGTAGGCAAGGGCTTTCTTGATTTCGCTTCTGGTAATGATGCCGACGAGTTTGTCTTTATCGATGACAGGGACGATGTAGAGGTCGTTTTTGAGGAAGTCGGCGGTGACAGCCATGATGTTGTCGTGAAGGCCGACAGTGACGAAGTCGCGGCGCATATGTTTCGAGACGGGGTCATTCTCAATGGCTTCGCAACTTTCGGTAAAAAAGCCGCGCCTATACATGGCGGATGCCATCTGGACGTTGTTCTTAAATTGCCTCGGGATAGTGGCACCGGCGATGTCTTGGATGGCGAGGACGCCGACGACTTTTGAGTCTTTGTCGATGACGACGAGGCCGTTAATCTTTCTGTGGATGATGGTGCTTAATGCATCGCGAATGGAAACGTCTTCGCGGATGGTGACTGGATCCGGGTGGTAGAGTTCGTGAATGAGCATGTGTTTAGTTTACTGGAAAAGGGAGAGGTGTGGCAATCGACATATTTTTATAAATTCAGCGGTTTGTAATCGACGTATTCGTGTAAATTCAGCGGTTGAAAAAATCACCTACAATGTATATACTAAGTAGTATGAACACAGTAATTAGTCTAAGAATCGATAAACAATTAAAGACCTCAGCTCAAGAGGTGGCCGAGAGCGCTGGCTTGAAACTTGGCACACTTATTAATGCCTATCTGCGTCAAGTTGTAGCTTCTCGTCATATTTCTTTGTATGCACCTGAACAAATGACCCCAAGGCTTGAGTCACTAATAGCAGATGTTGAAACTGAAATTGCTGACGGTAAAGTTAGTAAAGAATTCGATACTGCCGATGCTTTTTTAGGTGACCTAAAGAAGTAAATAACTATGAGAATTAGATATTCTTCTCGATTTAAGAAACAATACAAAAAACTTCCCAAGAAATTTCAAGAGCAATTTGACGAGCGCTTACAGACTTTTCTCTCTGATCCACTTAGTCCGAGACTTCGCATTCATCCACTTAAGGGAAAATTTTTAGGTTATTGGAGCATGAATGTAAGCGGAGATTTAAGAGTCATTTATCAAAGAATTGGAAATGAATTAGTCATTTTTGTTCTGATTGGGACTCATAGTGAGTTGTATGGGTAGAAGCTTGCGGTAACCGTTGTATTTCCAGGAATATGTCGATTCATAATCGACGTATTTATACAAATTCAGCGGCTTGGATATTCCATCTTCATCGCTTTTCGCACGCGCTCAAGAGTTTTCTGTGCTTCGAGACGAGTTACTCGTGTTCCCTCAGCTAATATGTCCAAGACAAATTTTCGATTATTTTCATAGTATGAGCGTTTTTCCCGAATTGGATTTAAAAAGTTATCAATGACCACAAAGAGTTGGGTTTTTACTTCAACATCGCCAACTTTACCTTTGAGATATCGCGCCTTTAAGTCAAGAACTTCTTCTTTGTTTGGATTAAAAACATCGTGGTAGATAAAGACAGGATTATTTTCGACCTTCCCCGGGTCGCTTGCGTGTATTCGGGTCGGATCTGTAAACATGCCCATAACAGCAGTTTTGACTTCATCCGTGGTCGCAGAAAGCATGATGGTGTTGCCTAAACTTTTGCCCATCTTTGGTCTGCCATCTGTCCCCACCAGTTTCCCAACATCCCCGACCAAAGCTTTTGGGCGAGTCAACACTTCACCATATAAAGAATTAAATTTATCGACAATTTCATTTGTTTGTTCGATGTGAGCCAGCTGATCTTTCCCGACTGGCACAAGATTTGCGCCAACGCAGGTGATGTCGGCAGCTTGGTATATTGGATAATTAACAAAACCAAGCGAGTAGGAATCTCCCTGACCCTTTGTAATTATCTCATCTTTAATCGTTGGATTTCTCATGGCTCGAGAGTGAGAAACGAGCATACTGTAGATAGATGCCAACTCATAAATTTCTGGTATTTGTGACTCAACAAATATATGTACTTTTTCTGGATCTAAACCAACTGCCAAGTTATCTATCGCTACTTCGATAACCGACTCTCGAATTTTCTCTGGCGACTCAGACAATGTTGTATAAGCATGCAAATCAGCAAGAATAATAAATGTTTCGTATTTATTTTGGAGTTTGACGCGATTTTCTAGAGTGCCGACATAATGGCCGATGTGTAATCTTCCCGTCGGCGTGTCTCCGGTTAGAATTCGTTGTTTTATTTGTTTTTTGATATTTTTCATATAGGTTCTGAGTAGTAATAATCAACAATTCCTTCGGCCAACACTTCGTCGGAGCTAATTGTTTTATCTCCAAGAGCTTCGTAGTTAAGTGCCAATGGAAGCTCGGTGCAACCTAAGATGATGGTTTGTGCACCTCTGTCAAATATGTTATTCATAGTCTCGACATAAGCCTGTTTTTTGTCCGAGGAATTTCTGCCTGCTAAGACATCTCGAATAATGCTGTCAGCAATTTCAGTTTCGTTTTCGGTTGGAGGGACAAGTTCAATACCATGCTTTCCCAACGCAGTTTCATACAGTCCAGACTTAATCAGAACAGGGGAGCCGAGCAGCCCAACTTTTTTGAATTTAGATGCAGCGCATTTTTCTGCTACCAACTCAATCATCGAAATAAATGGAACGGTTGTGTTTTTCTCCAATTTTTCTTGCAGGATGTGGACAGTATTACTGCCAATGCAAATTTTAGTAACGCCTGCCTGCGTTAGTGAGCGAGTTGACTCGATCAACATCTCAGTAGCCAGGTCTATCTTAGAAACATCGGAGATGAAGTCTGGCACGGGAACACTTTCGATAACTAGCTGAGGATAGTCATCGTTATTTTTCGCTCCGTATTTTGTCTGGGACAATTCGATGATCTTGCTATAGATAAATTGAGTTGCTTGAGGACCAACTCCACCGATTATGCCGATTTTTTTGTGATTTTTCATAATTTATTTTTAGAGATTTTTAAAACTTCCTCGTTTCAATTCCCTCGAGCCTCTTGTTACAGTCGCTATTCCAATACCTAGTTTTTCTGCGATCTTCCGTTGTGGAATTTTTTGTTTTAGCATTTTGGCTATTTCCAATCTAGTGCAGAGCTTTTCGATTTCATCAGGGGTGAGAATTGCTTTTAAAAATTTACCCAGAGATTCTTCACTATCCTGTAACAGAATTGTCTTAGTGAGATGATTGAATTGTTTGTTGTCCATATGTATTCTCGTACTAGTGCAGAAGTACTATATCACTACACGTAATTATTTGCAAGATTAAATGTGATCGGGGTTTAATTAAACCTCCACCTAGACAACTCGCTCTCGAGTTGTGGTAACTTTCTTATTTGACGCAACGAATCACTTTGAGTGACATTTTTGATGGCGCAAAACGTAGAATTAAAAGTATGTGGGGTTAAGATGCGAATTTTGATATAGGTTTAAGGTCTCTTTATTTTCGTGATCACGCCCCTCAATCTCAGCAAAAGCACGCGCATCTATTTCCCAGGGACTATTAAGATATTGCGTATTTTTAAGGTAAATGACTATCAGCGGAATTATTATTTGCCCTAAAATAGGCTCGATTGAAGCTGGGAGAGAGTAATGAGCAAGTTGCGCAGGATATTGCCAAGGCGCATCAATTAATGGGAGATTAATAATAAAGTGTTCTATTGTTTCTTCCAACAACCCAAATCTGCGTCTTCCATTACCCCTATCTTGAATGAAATGTCTAAGTTCATGAAGGAATATTTGTTGAAGACTTATCTCTGCTGATCGATTTATTAATTTTTGAAGAAACGAATACTTCCTATAAGAACTTATTTCGGGATTACTCAGATATTTGGGCAATCTATCTGTTACAAGGCAATCATTAAGTCTTGCCAATATTTGATCGCGAATTATTTCTCGTTCTTCCCATATTCCTTTAAATTTTTCCTGGTCGTAATAGCCTGTAATCTCGGCCTCCATATTGGCTCTGCTTAGTTTCACTTCATTTTTATGCATTCTATATTTTGGAAGATATTCCTTCTCCCCATCAGGACCTGGAAGTCCAAGATATACGCGCAGGTCAGACAAACTACGTTTTGCTCCCATAAGGATAGAAAATGTATTAATGACTATTGATCACGAGCGCGTCGATCATACTCAACTCTTGGACAAGCGCGTGTTCTATTTATCTCTGGATTATCAAAATTTGGCATAGATAATGTTTAAGTATCTGCGTTTGTCTGTCTAGAATCAATAATCAGGAAATAAATGTTACAAAGTTTTTTGAATTAATGACTTCGACACTCGAACCTGGATAGGCTGCTTTGAATTCAAGTTTTGTCTTTTGTGGAACTGAAGACTTTTTCCACTTGATTTCGTAACCAGAAATTTTTCCTTTTGCTTCCTCCACCAAGTCAATTTCTTTTTGGTCATACGTTCGCCAAAAGTATCTATTCACCGACTGATTGTTGTAGTGTAAGTGCTTTATTCGTTCGGTGAAGATAAAGTTTTCCCAGAGCTGACCAACGTCGTTTCTGATAGAGAGCTTGTTAAAATTCTGAATAAGTGAATTTCGTACACCCAGGTCAAAGAAGTAATAACGGTCATTTTTACTAATTTCTTTTCGTAAGTTTCTAGAGAAACCAGCAACACGATAGATGACAAAGACTTTTTCGAGTAAGTCTAGATAGCGCTCGACTGTTTGATGATTTAGAGAAAGATTTGTTGCAAGTTCTGCTATAGAGACCTCCTGACCAATCTGAAATGCGATGAGCCTCAATAAATCCACAATTTTTTCAGAGCGCCTTATGGATTCTAGCTCGAGGACGTCTTTATATAAATACGATCCAAGTAGTTCGTCTAGGAATGTTGCTTTTTTTACCGCACTCGCAGCAGTTACACTTTGAGGATAGCCTCCGTAAATTAGCATTGTCTCAAGTTTTGTATGAGCAACATGAGATCCAAAATGATTAAACATTTCTGTGAAACTTATTGGAAATAGTGACAAGGTTGTTTTTCTACCCGTAAGGGGTTCGCTGATTTTGTTAGCTAGCTCAAATGATGCAGAGCCAGTGGCAATAATTTTTAGTTGGGGTTGGGTGTCGACTAAAATTTTTAAATTCAACCCAATATTTGAAACTCGCTGAGCTTCGTCTACAACCAAAAGATCATATCCTTCGACCAATGAGGCAAGAGCTGAGGCATTCTGCACCTCAAGGGCTTCGCGGTTAACAAGTTCGTCGGCATTAAGAAACAAGTGCTTACCTTCGTAATTGTTAATAAATTCCTCAATAAGGCTAGTTTTTCCAACTCGGCGTGGACCATAAACGACGACGACATGGCCGGGTTGTACTGATTTCTTTAAATTAGGTTGCAATAACCGAGGTATTATCATGAATTGATGATACCATACCATACGTATTAATACAAATACGTCTGTTTGACCACACTCAACCCATCCTCCACCTAGACAACTCGCTCTCGAGTTGGGATAGTAGAACAATGACAAACACCCCCCCCAAAGAATTAGCAGCCGCCGTTCAGTTCGGTACTCCGCGCGAAGTCAGAGAGGCGAGGCTAGAGCTTTATACTTTAGCTTCCCAAAATGATATTCGTTTAGCCTCGATCCAAGAGCTTTATATGGCGCGTGCCAGAGGAGAGCATCAAATAAAGTTTTGTGTTCCCGCCCTAAACATTCGTGGGCTTACTTTTCAGACGATGCGAGCGATTTTTCGCGCTGCTAAAAGGCAAGATGCCGGCGCCTTTATTTTCGAACTCGCCAGATCTGAAATGGGTTATACAAAGCAATCACCAGAAGAGTATGTAGCTATGGTTTTGGCTGCGGCTTTAGCAGAAAAATGGACAGGTCCCGTTTTCGTCCAGGGAGATCATTTCCAGGCGAAAGCAACGAGATCTGGTGTAGCTAAAGTGGGTGAGATCGAAGCGATTAAAAAACTCATTGAGTCTTCACTCTCGGCGGGGATTCTAAATATAGATATCGACATGTCGACTTTAGTTGACTTGGAAAAGCTAACCGTAGAGGATCAGCAAGTTCCGAACGTGCGCTTTACTAATGAACTGCAAAACTTTATTCGCGAACGCGAACAAAAGTGCATTGTCACTTCTGTCGGTGGCGAGCTTGGTCACATTGGCGGGACAAACTCGACGAAAGAGGAGTGCGAAGTTTTCCTGTCTCAGGTTCCGGGTCTGAGTAAACTTAGTATCCAAACAGGCACCCAGCATGGCGGGGTTATTTCTGAAGATGGCACGGTTCAGAAGATGACGGTCGATTTTTCTCTCCACAAAGAACTATCGGGATTTATCCGTGAGAAATTTGGTCTGGCTGGCACGGTTCAGCACGGAGCCTCGACCCTGCAGGATGAGGCCTTCGGAATGCTGCCAGAATCAGAGGCGGTCGAGGTACATTTAGCCACAGGTATCCAAAATATGATTATGGATCATCCCGCTTTTCCTGAGGCTTTACTTGAAAATATGCATAATTATATAGATGAAAAATATAGCTCTGAACTTGGCAAAATGTCCGATGCTCAGTTCCATTATCGCATGAGAAAAAATGCTTGGGGTGAATTTAAAAGAGAACTTTGGGAACTCCCCGACCCAGTCACGGCTACTTTATCGAATCTGGTCGAAGAGTGGATGACGCGAATGTTTGGTTGGCTCGAAGCTACCGGAACAAGAGAATTGGTAAATAAGACGATTAAGCATCCAGCCTTTGAGCCGATCATACTCTCTGGAAAAACTGAGGTGAGTGAGGGGGAGACAAAGGGGTTGGGGGATTAGGGAAAGCCAGTTATGGTAGGCGAAAGAAAGACGAGCGATTATGAGGGCGACTTAGCACATGTTGGCGATTCGTTTTCTTTCTCTACTGAAACAAAAAAATATATTAGTCAGCTTTCAGCAGAGCCTGGAAAAAGGCAAGAATTAGGCGGCGCAAAGAGATTTGCAGAAATGCAAAAATTTAGACCAACATTTGATTATTTGCATCAGTTGGCTAGGAAGGCTAAGACCAAGGGTAGAATAAAAAGACTAAGACACGAAAAAGGTTCTGCTGATTCCGAAGAGTTATTTACATTTCTCGATTCTCATGGGTCTAGAGTTTTATATAATTTTGACTTTATAGAAGATGAGATAGTATGTTTTCCTGAACGTAATCCAACTCTCGAAAAAATTTGTGAATTAGAAAATCCTAAGCGGTTCCTCGAATATTATGCTGTTTTGACGGGGGACTCACAACACTACTGGTCAATTGTTTTTGACAAAATGTCTACGACTGATGTTGAAATGATTAACGAGCTCTGCGATCTGCAACCAGTCGAAATTGAGCGTTTTATTGGTGAAATTTCTAACTTTCCATGGGTTAGCACGGAATTGTTCAATGGATCTGGATTTTTGATTTTAGAACAGATTGGTTCAATTATTCAACTTGCAAAACAAGATGGTTTGAGCGACGGACAGAGAGAATCATTCATTTGTGCAAATGCTCTAGGTCTAATGAAGCAAAGAACAATATATGCTTCAGAGGTTTTAGATGTGGAGAAAACAACAAATCAGATTCGGTTAATTAATATTCTTATTTCAGATTTTAAACCTCATCAAAAGCATAACATTGATGTAAACGAGCTGTTGGAAGTTGTTATTAAGAACGGACTACTATACAAATTAGTATTTTTAGCGGAGCTTGGTATTGAAATTTCTAGTTTGGTTAAAAGACTTAGCAAAGATCGTAAATTGATTTCGTATGTTGAAGCTGTGGTAAGTGAAGTTGATTCACTCATTGATTCAGTTAGAAGTGTCGGAGAGACTGAATTTAAGAGTATTCTACAATCCATTGAATTGAGGCCAAAATTGTCTGAATCATCAGGGATAGTCAGATTTATTGAGCTAGAGGGAGTCACGAAGGAGTATTTTGAGAAGTTAGGAAAAGTTGAGAAAAAAGAACTCATAATGAGCTTTGCTAAAAAGAGTTCTCTAGTTTCAAGAGCTGAATTTGAAGATTTTGACCCAGAGTCGGCAACAGTATTTTTTGAGATGCGCAAGCTCGCTGGCGTATTTCCAAAATTAAAAGAAAGAATATTCTCAACATTTATAGCCAGTATGGAAGAGAAGGAGCGCGAAAGATTGGCATTTCTGATCATTTCTGATATCGATGCACTTGACGATATGAAGGGATTAATTGAGTCAATGCCGAAGGGAATAGCTGGCTTATTAGCTGAGTTTAAGAAAAATAAAAATTTCAAAATTCAAAGATACTTTGAATATTTTTATGAATTATCTGCAAGAGAAGAGCTTGGGGAGTTTGACAGAGAGAAATACGATTCACTTTGGGATTTTTTGAATAAATACTCTAAATGGTTCGAATATTCAGACGAACATGAAAAGAAAGCCTTAGATATCTTTGTGAGGAATAACGGAAAAGCTGATTGTCTTGAACTCGTGTTGTTCTGGGTAGAAACTAATAATTACATGGCTCTTATTCAAACCTTCTCGAAGGAGTCATTTACTGAAATTGTCGGAGACGAAAAGGCTGAAAGATTTTTTAGATCATTGCCCACTTCTTCTGACGAACGCAGAAATGCATTTCTTCATAACGATTACGATAGAACCTCAGGATGGCTTGCTTTGCAGGCCGCGGCTTCTGGAAAGAATTATCAGATGATAAATGTAGACAGGCCAGAGGGAGACAGAGAAGTGTTATTAAGACACGAGTTTAATATCATTGAAGAAACTGACTTAGTTTCCGATTTTATTTCTTCCTTTGGTTTTTCTGATCAGACAAAGTTGTTTGCAATTTATAGGAGCCTATGGCTTCATGAGCATAACGGGAATGAAATTCCAGATTTCGTAGTTCTTTTTGGCGTAAGCTCAACGTCGGAGCTGGTCCAACATTACAATGCGCTAAGAACTATCCTCAGCTCACGTGAGCCAATAAGAGAATTACCCTCGTTTTCAGAACTGGAAAAACTGCTTTTTGCCTCTATAACTAAACATGACACTCACACATTTTCTGGGAGGCTCTCTCTAGGAGAAATTTTAAGAGATTTTGAGCTCAATCCTCGGAATGATAGAGATCGTTATTCAGATTTTGAACCATTTGAGATTAATGTTGGAACTGAGAATGTGAGCTTTGAACCAACGGCTGATGATAGGAAAAAATTTGACAATCTATCAGGTGAGTTCATTGAAGCAACAAAAGAAATTGCCAACGGTGAATATTGGAGTTTGTTGAGAAATGAGTTGAGGGAAATGATTGACGAGAAGCTTGGTAAGCTTATGGGTTTAAAACCGAATCAACACATTGATAAACAAATTGAAAAACTACAATCGACTTTAGAAAATGTGATTTCAATTGACTCAACACTCATGTTCATAGAAATTTTAACGGCTGAGTTTTATCATCAGGATAAGAAAACACAGGCTTTTATTAGTTCAATGATAAGGAGGTTAATCTTTCAACAGGTTATTAGTCATCATCCGAACCAAGGCAGAAACTCAGTCATTCAAAGTTTTGCGTCATCAGATATTTCGCCAAAGGCTGTTCGTTCTTTATCAAATTTCCTTCGAGAGGACATCTCTCATCATGCGCTTGACTTCTCCAAGGAGGAAATATGGGACAAGGAAGTGCTGGAGTTCGCAAATAAGTTTTGGTCTAAGAAGAATATAGATGTGCTTAGAACAATTATTAATGACGAAATAGCTTTCTGCGAGGATATGAAAAAACGCTTTTCAGTAGATAAAAGTGATGGAAGTTTCTCTTTAGAGTTAATCCCAGATCGAGGGCTGGTTGGAGAGTTCGCGGGCTACATAGCAAATGCATGCTATACGGCTGAGCATCCGTTACTTAATTGGGATGTTGTTCCCCATAAAATAGTGGATGTATCATCTGATTTTAGAGATCTAATTGGCTCAGTTCTTATATTTCCAAACCTTGCAACAGTAGAGGGAAATCCAGCGCTCTTGGTGAGAGCTATAAATATTCCAATCGAACAGAATATCGATATCTCGGCCTTTATTGAGACATTATTGGACAAAATGTTGATTGCTGCGAAGAAAATGGGTGCTGAATTAGTTCTACTACCTGGAATCAAGGGAGCAATTTCTAATTATGATACTGCTATTAACCATGTTTCAGACACTTATGTTTCACCTGAAAAGCGAGTCTCATTGAGCGAAACATTTGCTTTCAACGGGCGAGGCCATGATCTAACAAATGACTGTTATATTGCACGAAGCGTTTAAAACCCCTATCTCCACCCCTTTGCCAACTCACCCGCATTTGTAAACGGTGATTGGTGGACGAGTGGGCCAGCTTCTAGCTGCGGCAATTCATCCTGATAAGTCGGTCGGTCGGTTTTATAAATTATTCCCAGTGGAAACTTTTCTTCCATTGGCAAATGTGCAATTTTTAAAGCCGCATGGTAGTCAGTCGGATC
>Ga0210057_1009341_pt1 | contig 11370 bp, 11 predicted proteins | sample CryGeyCG2114_010_2_FD_183968 | JGI IMG/M metagenome (GOLD analysis project Ga0210057, IMG submission 183968) | Groundwater microbial communities from aquifer - Crystal Geyser CG10_big_fil_rev_8/21/14_0.10 (SPAdes) (version 2) | ecosystem: Environmental > Aquatic > Deep subsurface > Groundwater ...
CCCAGGATAGAGCGTCCCGCTGCCGATATTGCCAGACCTTTTGGTATGCGGTCCCAATGGGACACTGACGCAATTTCGGAAGAGACAATTGCCAAAGGCAATGACAACATCGGCATCGGGACGGTTAAAGCCGAATACGAAAAATTATCAAAAAATATTTTTCCAGACCTGAAGATCGCTCTGCTCCACGGCAAGCTCAAGTCCGAAGAAAAAGACAAGATTATGGCGGATTTCAGCGCCGGCCGGACCGATATCCTGGTCTCAACTTCCGTGATAGAGGTTGGTATTGATATTCCTAACGCCACGACCATGATGATCGAAGGCGCGGAACGCTTTGGTCTGGCACAGCTGCACCAATTGCGCGGCCGCGTCGGGCGCGGGCCGCATCAATCATATTGCCTGCTTTTTACCGACTCGCCTGGCGCCCAAACGCAAGAACGGTTAAAAATTATGACGACCTGCCATGACGGTTTCAGGCTCGCAGAAAAGGATCTGGAATTACGCGGACCGGGTGAATTTTTCGGCACCAGCCAATCGGGCCTCCCGGATCTATCCGCCAGCCTCCTGACCGGCTCCCTGATTGACCTCATCATGGTCAAACAAGCGCGAAGTGAAGCCGCCAAAATTTTACAGCAAGACCCCGAGCTAAAAAATTATCCTCTGCTCAAAGAAAGACTCCAAAAGTTCCAAAATGATATCCATTTGGAATAAACGGTTTAACTGCTTCCCCCTCTTAAATTAAGAGGGGGTGAGGGGGGCATTATTTTCTTTCTTTAAAGAGCATTTTAAACCAATTCATGCTATTATGCCCTAAGAATATACAGTTTGGTTATCCTTGTTTTGTCATTCTGAGGCCGAGCACAGAGCACAGTCGAGGCCGAAGAGTCTTACGCGCCCACATTAGACAAGCGGACGCGTATAAAAATAGTTCTTATCAGCGGAGCGGCGTAGCGTTAGTAATTGACCAAAAACTTTTTCACTTTTTACGACATTTTCAGGGAGGGGGAAATGGCTCAAGAAACATCAAAAGCGGAAAAAGAGGTGAAAACAGTTATGAGTAGCGACCGGCGAAGCTATTTCCAGAGATTGCTGCTATCAATGAAAGATGAAGCCTTAAAAGAGATAGCCAGTCTTTCTCGGGATCGCAAGCTAGAGCTTGATATCGGCGAAAACGGTCAAAGCTCCGATGATCGCGCCGCTAATCACCTGGGCGATCCCAGCGCCTCGGAAAAGCTCATCCGTAAGCGTAAGAATCTGATCATCAAAGTTGACGAAGCGTTAAAGCTCGTCAATGACGGGACTTACGGAATCTGCGCTAGGTGCGAAGAGCCGATCGATGAAAAAAGACTGGAAGCCAGACCGATCTCCGACCTTTGCTTTTTCTGTAAAGAAAGAAAAGAGAGGAAAGAGAAACAGCTCCTGGGCGGCAACGGCACCAAGCGCCCCCGCCTATCGCCGCTCTGCGCCTGAAACCAATCAGTAAAAGCAGGGAGCCTCACGCGCAATGCGATGAGGCCTTTTTTTTATATTCTTTCCTCTCCTTACGAAGGAGAGAGATAGGGTGAGGTTAATTCGCGCTGTCCGACGTCCCAAATAGTTGTCATTGCGAGGAGAGTAGCGACGAAGCAATCCCGTATGCCCGGCCGCATCGCGGGATCGCCACGGCCTTCGGCCTCGCGACGACAGATCTTGGACGTTAGATGTTTCGCCTACGCCTAGGCTACGACAGACAAGCAAAACATTAAATTATTAAAAATTTTACTTTTTCACCTGACGCACTTTAGGCGTCGCCCAAAATCCCATATACTTGCCGAAGATCAAACGCGTTTGCGCTTCCAGGCCCGGGACCGAACCAAAAACAATTATCGTGAAAGGCATTAAGATCCACTGCAAGACCATGAAAAAATATTTGTAGGGCTGCTGCCGCCGCGGCCGCGGCGGCAGCAGCCGGGTGCCATAAAAGGCCGAGGAAATAATGCCGACCATCGCCACGGTCATGATGGCCCGCGTCACTTGCGGCAGATTGTAAGAAAGCAAAGTAACATTAAATTCCTGCCCGCCCAAGAACAACGGCAGCCAACCCAGCATAAAGATCAGCAGGGCATTGGTGCCCCAGGACCAAAAGCCTTCCAGGTGGTTGAACGCCCAAAAAATTTTCGTCTTCAGCGGAATATTCTTGTTGTGCCGGAAACCGAACAGAACATAGGGCACGTTTTCCACGCCCCAGCCCCATCGTCTCTGTTGTTTATAAACATTGACCGCGGTTTGCCACCAGTTATCGGCTAAATTGGCATCCATGGAAACCGGATAATATAACGGCACCACGCGGTATTTAGCGTCATAAAAAAGCAACGCCTGCCAGAAGATCCGCGAATCTTCGGAAACATTCCTCACCGACCACCAGTCCATCTCCACTAAGGCCTTAAAGCTCATGGCGTGCGAAGAAAAAGTGGCCAGCCGCTCGGGCCGCTCCTGCTGCATCATATGCCAAAAAGTCCCGCTTTGCGCCGCCACGCGAGAAAAAGACGGCGCGTCCCAGATATTATTATTAAAGATAGGTACCGGCTGGAAACTGCAGCGCAAGCGGTCAGGCGCCTCCAAAAAGACATATGTTAAGCGGCCGAAATATTCCGGATAGACCACCGTGTCCACGTCAAAAACCGAAACTATGATCTTCTCATAAGAAAGGTTCAATTTATCAATAATCACTTCTTTCGCTTTTTTAGCCGCCCAAGTTTCATTTGACCCTTTGCCGGCCAGTTCCCCGATAATATCGTCCGGGTGCGTGACGATCAAAAAATTAAAGAACTTCTGGCCGTATCTAACTTCGATCTTTTTGGCTACCGCTTGCGCTCGCTCGCCGGCCCGCTTTTCGGGAGCCAGCACCACGATCATTTTTTCTTTGGGATAATTTGAAGCCAGCAAAGATTCAAAATTTTCCGCCACCACTTCAAAAGACTCTTTATACATCGGGAAAATTACCAAATGATAAATTTCTTCCCACGGTAAATCCTGACCCTGATTTTTTTCCTTCACCAACGCCAGCCAATCCTGTTTGCCGATCTTTTTAATAATGGCAAAACTGGAACGCAAGTACGCCGATAAAAATATAGTTTTGAGTAACCAATAAATATCAAAGGCGATGATAAAAAAAGCGATAAAAACCGGCGCGGCCCACGATAAAAAAACGACGCCCAGCAGCGTCCCCCAAGATAGCAGCCCCGGCAATATTTCGAACAATCGGTAGACCCGCCTTTCTTTAGCGTCCGCGATATCCGCCGCGTTGCCGATCTTAATATACTCTGATTTTTCCATTGATATTTAAAGTTTGCAAACCAAATAATTTATTCTCCAGTATACTGGAATACTGAAGAATACAGACGCTACTCTCAACTTATCTTTTTTTATCTAAAATGGCGTTCACCAGAAGGAAATGCAACGGATATTTATGGCGTAACCAGCCGAAAGAAAAAGGCGTGCCATAACCGCTGCTCCTTTTTCCGTCTTTTACCCCCGAGTTTTCCTTTTCATATCTCTTTATAACTTTTTCATAGCCGCCAAAACCGGCCTGCAGCCAACGCTGCACGCCAGCGATGGTAGAATATCCAACTTTTAGTTTCTCCCTAATTTTTTCTTGACCTATGCCGGCTATCAGCATTTTAGCTATTTGTAATCGACGCGCCAACATTACCGACTCACTGAGCGTTAGCAAATCTTTTAAAAAATCCTTAACCTCTCCCCTATCTTTTAAGCTGGCGACCATTGAATAGAAATCGCCTAAAAATTTTATCTTCTCTTCTTTGCTTAATTGATTGTATTTTACTTTTCCTCCGGTCATATTTTTAACCCAAAATTTAATCCCTAGAGAAATATCCAAACAATTTAATTCTACAGCATACTGAAATACTGTAGAATACGATTACTCCTATTATACATAAGTAGCGCTACGGGGAATCGAACCCCGATTGACGGCTTGAAAAGCCGATGTCCTGACCGTTAGACGATAGCGCCAAGCTAAGCTTGGCAAAAGCCACGCTGAGCGTGGCGCCAAAAACTAAATAAATCATAGCTTGAAAAATGAAAAAAATAAAGGGCCAGTCGGTTTTTTTCGATTGGCCCACGCTCTTATTTATACTGATTACCATGCTTACAGAACCGCGTAAGCTTGTTTCACCGCCGCCTTAAAATATTTCAAACGACGGTCTGTATTCGCTTCTTGAGAAGCCACCTGTAAGGCTAAAGAAGCCACCCGGCAAACTTTTTCCCGTAAACCGACCCTCGCTTCATGCGCGACCAGACTATCTAATCTGGCTGCTAAAGTTCCCGTCCAAGACACGTAATCGTGCCAATTGAACTTTTTGATAACTATTTCTTGCCCCAACCGCAGCAATAACCGGTCCAAGCTTACCTGAACATTCTTTAACTCGATAGAGAAAAGGATCCGCTCGATTAAGGCGCGGGCCAAAATAAAATCCTGACCCTCCAACGCCTGAAGCATCTCATCAAAATCCTTAATGACGAATGTCATCCAACGGCTAAAGGGTTGAATAAGCTTCAATGGCTCAAGACTAATGAACAGGGTCGTCAATCGATCAGCGACCAGCTGTTGCGATTTCTTGTTGCCTTCGCCCCAAATCAGCGACGAATCCTGCCGTAATTTATTCATCTGCGTGGACACCTGACTTATTGTCTCTTGCACCATTAAGAAAATCATCTTCAAGGCCCCTTCCTGGGCCTGATATCTCCTTGTCCAAGCATACATGCCCAGCAACCGTTCGCGCAGACGGTTAGTGATGGCCACGGTCCGGGCCAGCATCGCGCCAACATTAAGCCCCGCGGCCTTATCCTGATAAAGGAACAGAATTTTTACCATGGTCTCCTTCACGCCGATTTTTTGCGCCCGCTGGAAAGCGAAACCAAAAGCCTGAAGTTTATGGCGCAACGCCGAGGAAATTTTTTGCGGATCCATGGTGCCCTCACTAATGATGCCTCCCCGCACTTCCTCCGCGAAGACCGCCAAAGCCGCTTGATAGGTCGGACAGCTGACGACTCGCGCGCGGAAAATCGCCAGTTGCCGGCTACGCAATGCCGCGGGCAAGCCCTGCGAATAGACCACGTATTTCAGCTCTTTCGGACTCCACTTCTTTTGCGCCCGCTGACGCGGCGTTTTTCCCTCCTCTTTCCCCTGCCAACGAGGCATGACGAACGACCCGTCCGCCGCGATAAAAATGTCCGTGCCCGGCAATTGCCGGACTTTCAATTTCTTGCCGCCCTTGACCGTTACTTCGCGTTCCCGCCCTAAAAAAAGATCTTCCAGCTTCATGACTACGCCCTCCTTATGCGTATTTTGACAAAAATGTTTAAAAACTAGCCAATTTCCGAATATCAAACTATACCCGAAAAACCATAAAAAAGCAAGCGAATATTGAAAAAAATCGATTTTCCGCCTATACTTTGCCTATGAAAATTTTAGCCATTGAGACCTCCTGCGACGATACTGGCATTGCCATCCTGGAATACGATAAAACCTGCCGGCCAAAGATATTGGCTGATTTAGTTTCCTCGCAGATCAAAGTTCACGCGCCCTGGGGTGGCGTAGTGCCGATGCTGGCCAAACGGGAACACCAACTCAACTTAGTTCCTCTGTTCAAGCAAGCATTAAAAAAAGCTGGCATGCTCACTTTCGTTTGTCATTCCGAGCGAAGCGAGGAATCTCGCGGGAGCGGCTTGCCCGCCAAAGCCTTGGCGGCGGCGGGAGCGACCCGCGTCACAGATTCTTCGCCGGAGTTTACCCCGCACCCTGATGCGGGGGCTCAGAATGACAAAATTAAAATTTTATATAAAATCCTGGACCGCGAACTGGAACTTTTAAAAAAACTTTTACCCTTCCTAAAAAAATACCAAAAACCGGATATTGATTATCTCGCGGTCACTACTGGACCGGGCTTGGAGCCGGCGTTGTGGGTAGGCGTAAACTTGGCGCGGGCGTTATCGTATTTTTGGAATATACCAATAATTCCGGTCAACCATATTGAAGGTCATATCGCCGCTAATTTTATCCCTTCGGATAAAATTAGCGGAATGACTAATGACAAATTACTAATGACAAAAAAATTGCCGACTATTTGCCTCGTCGTCTCCGGCGGCCATACCCAGCTGATCTTGGTAAAAAAATTAGGTCATTACAAAATCGTCGGCGAAACGCGCGATGACGCGGCCGGCGAAGCTTTTGATAAAGTCGCCAAAATGTTGAATCTGGGGTATCCGGGCGGACCGACTATCGCCGCTACTGCGGCTAAATTTAAAATTGAAAATTTAAAATTTAAAATTAAGGAACTCCCTCGCCCCATGCTCAATTCCGGCGATTTTGATTTTTCTTTCTCGGGCCTGAAAACCGCCGTGCTTTATATTTTGCAAAAGATGACGCCGGCTCAAATTAAAAGATCAACGTCGGCCATCGCCGCCGAGTTCCAGCAGGCGGTCATTGATGTTCTAAGCGCCAAAGCTCTGTCCGCCGCCAAAAAATACGAAGCCAAAACGATTATCTTAGCCGGCGGCGTGGCCGCCAATCAAGCGCTCCGCGACAACTTATCGCTGGCTGCCGATCGCCTGTCGCTAAATTTCTTCGTGCCACCAATAAACTTATGCGTGGATAACGCCGCCATGATAGCCCTGGCCGCTTACTGGCAACTGGCCCAAAAACACGCTACCAAAATAAACTGGCGGACTCTTAAGGCAAACGCGAATTTAAGAATCTCATAAAAATCTTTTTCTAACCGCCCGTAGCGAGAAAATAGTCAGAAAATCGCGGCGAGTCGAGCGTTTAAAAATTGCCAGCGGGACGAGGAGCGAAGCGACCGAGTTGTCCGCGGCAATTTTAGCGAGACGAGCCCGATTTTCTCTATTTTCCCGCTCGAGCGCAGTTTTTACGCCACTTTTTGCTGTCAAAAAGTGGCAAGAAAGTGTTTTATAAATTATCGTTCTCTGCTATAATAACGGCATGGACTACTTTTTCTACGTCATTTTAGGCCTCGCGCCCAGCGTCATCTGGCTGCTTTTTTACCTGCGCAAAGACAGCCACCCCGAGCCCAAAGGCAAGTTGCTGTTGGTTTTTTTAGGCGGCGCGCTGATGGGGCCGGTGGCGCTGCTGCTGCAATTTTTTGCCATGTCAGCGCTATCGCCTTCTTCCTCCTGGCCGACTCTTTTCGCTTCGCTGAACCAAAACCGCTCTCTATTTTTCTTGAACATCATGATCCTGGCCCCGCTGAGCGAAGAATTGCTAAAATACCTGGTGGTTAAATGGCAAGTGTTGAAAAATCCCAGTTTTGACGAGCCGCTGGACGCTATGATATACTTGATTACGAGCGCTTTGGGTTTCGCCGCCACGGAAAATCTCCTTAATATTTTTTTGATACCTAATCTTACCTTCCAGCTGGCTTTTTCGCAGGCCTCGGTTCGCTTCCTCAGCGCCACGCTTTTACACACTTTAGCTTCCGGGACTCTGGGATATTTTGTCGCCTGCTCATTGCTTAACCTGCGGCATAAAAATTTCATTTTACTGACCGGATTTTCTTTGGCCGTCATACTCCATAGTCTTTATAATTATCTGGCCTGGCTCTTTACCTCCGACAAGTTTTTTGCCCTGATGATAGCGCTTCTCCTGGTGGCGATGGCCGGGCTCGTTGGCTGGCAATTCCGCTTTTTGAAAAAACAACTGTCAATTTGTAAAATAAGATAAATTAGCTACCAGAATACAGATAAATACAGATATACAGATAAGTGCGAGCAAGATATAAAATAAATACTTGCTTTTATCTGTATATCTGTAAATAATCTGTAATCCGTAGAGATATCATGAACAAGAAACCCTCTTTTTTGGAACGGCTCACCGGCGTCTTGGAAGAAGAAGAGAGCGCCAAAGACATCCAAATAAATAAGCCCGGCGAAGAAGACGAAGGAAACGAAGAAAGCGAAAACGAGAAAGAAACGCGCCAAAGCGCTGAAAAAGAAAAATCAAGGCTCGCCGCCCGCCAGAAAGATAACGAAGCGGGCAAAAAAGAAAAAAAGATCTCCTTGCCGGCTGACCGGGAAAAGGCCACGGACGACTGGCTCCCCGATTCAGAGGGACAGCTGACGATCGATGTCTATCAAACGCCAGCCGACATCGTCATCAAATCAACGATCGCCGGCGTCAACCCAGAAGACCTGGACATTACCATCACCAACGATATGGTGACTATCAAGGGCCGGCGCGAAAAAGATGAAACGATTGCCGGCGGCGACTATTACTATCAGGAATGCTACTGGGGCGCTTTTTCCCGTTCGGTGATCCTGCCGGTGGACGTGGAAGCGGAAAAAGCCGACGCCTCAATGAAAAATGGCATCCTGACCATCCGCCTGCCCAAAATAGAAAAGATCAAGACCAAAAAGATCCGCGTTGTTTCCAACTAAAGCAGAAGCGACAAAAAAACTTCTCTGGAAAGCAACTTTGTCGCTCTGTCTGCAAAGTTGCTTTTTTAGTTAATCTTGTTTATGAGCTTTAACCTGAACCCAAAAATAAAAAAAATCTTTTGGCTGGCCCCGCTGGCGCTCCTTTTAATTTTCGGCCTGGCCCTAGCCTCATTAGCCGCGATAAATTATAATAAAACGATCTCCGGCCTGACAATAGGGGGCCTCCGGATTGGCGGCGTCAGCCAAGACAACTTAGGACAATTTTTATCCGACCAGATCGCCAAATTCAGCAACCAAAAAATATCCCTGGCCTACGGAGAAAAAACCTGGACGCTCGCGCCAACGGATTTCGGCCTCAAGATCAACGCGGCCAAAACCGCCGCGGCCGCGCTAGCCATTGGCCGCGGTCCGATCCTAGCCGCGCTAAGTGACCAGATAAAAACGCTTTTTGCTGGCCGGGACGTGCCGCTTGACTATTCTCTAGATCCTTCAAAATTGAACCTAACCCTTGATATTTTCTCCACGATAGAAACGCCGGTCAAAAATTCCTCCATAAAATACGACCCGCAGCAAAACGATTTTGTTATCTTGCCGGCGCAAAGCGGCGCAACGGTTGACCGCGGCCAGCTCATCGCGGATATTTTAAAAAATTTCGGCGAGGCGCCTCAAACTGTCTCTTTATCGCTGGTCGAAGCCAAGCCCCTAATAACCGAAAAAGAAATAGAACAGGTCATGGAAGGGGCAAAACAAATAGTCAACGATGCGCCCTATTTCCTGCAAAGCACCAGCGTCACCTGGCGCGTGGACAAAGCGGAGCTGGCCGGCTGGATAACGACTACGCCTTCAGATAATGAACCGCAAAAAGTCCGATTGACCCTTGATCCTGAACAAATAAGCAATTTCTTAATCCCTCTGGCCGCCTCCATCAACCGCGAGCCGATTGATGCCCAGCTGACCACGGTCAACGGCGAACTGAAGTTTGCGGTTCTCTCTCAAGACGGCGCCAAGCTGAACATTGAGGCCAGCGCCCAAAAAATAACCGCGGACATTCTAACTGGCAAAAACAACATTGATCTGATAACCGATCTCGTCGCGCCGCAAATTTCAAACCAAACCACCCAAGAGCTGGGACTACTCGCGCTCCTGGGAACGGGCGAATCTAATTTTTCCGGCTCCCCCACTAATCGCCGCGTCAATATTAAAGTCGGCGCCACCAAATTCAACGGCTTTTTGCTCAAGCCCGGTGAAGAATTTTCTTTATCGCAAAACATCGGCGATATTGACGCCCAAAACGGCTGGGTGCCGGAGCTCGTCATAAAAAATAAGCAAACTATTCCCGAATATGGCGGCGGCCTCTGCCAGGTTTCCACCACGTTATTCCGCGCGGCGGTGAACGCCGGCCTGAAAATCACCGAGCGCCACCCTCATGCCTATCCCGTTCACTACTACGACCCGCCGGGCTTTGACGCCACGGTCTATCCGCCCAGCCCCGATTTAAAATTCATCAACGACACGCCAGGTCACCTTCTGTTGCAAAGTCGAATTGAAGGCAATAAATTAATTTTTGATATCTACGGCACCGCTGACGGCCGGGAAGTCAAAGTCAAGGGACCCGTCACCACGCAAAAAAATCCCAATGGCTCGCTCAAGGCCACGCTGACCCAGGAAATCTGGCGCGACGGACAGCTGGAACGAAAACAAGTTTTTAATTCCAGTTATAACTCGCCGGCTCTTTATCCCAACCCTAACGCCGTAAAGCCTACTCCCTCGCCCGCTGTCTCGGGATCTCCGGCTCCGTCGCCTTAGACAACCAATTAATTTTTTCTAAAAAATCCGTAATACTAGACGCGCGCCGAGGTGGCGAAATTGGCAGACGCACTAGCTTTAGGAGCTAGCGGAGCAATCCATGGGAGTTCAAGTCTCCCCCTCGGCACCAAAAAACTTATCTCTCTATTTTTTATTATTACTTATTATTGCCGCATATACGGCATTAGTGAGCAATCAATAGAGAATTTTCCCCCATATGATAAATCCTATTAAAAATAAAACCGATAACAGCCGCCTGAATAAAAATGATTGCGTGGAATTAGAAACAATTCTCTTAAAAAGAGGACTCTTGTCTAAGGAATCAATTCTAAAAAATATAATAGAAAATAAAAACATCCGGCAAATAGGCAAGGTGATACTGGCGGCTACCTTTATTGCCGGCGGCATCGCCATTGCCATAACCGCACCAAATCTTCTAGGCGCGCTGGGAAAGTTCGGTCAAAAACTCTCTAACGACAAAAAGAAATCTTTAGCCAAGGCTTTTTATAATCTGCAAAACCGCAAATTAATTAAAAAAGAGGCTCGAGGCGATAAAGTATTCTTCACGATAACGCCAAAAGGACAATCTGTCTTTTTCAATGATTATATTAAAAAAATTAAAATTAATAGACCGAAAAGATGGGATGGTCTTTGGCGTGTTGTTATTTTCGATATTCCTAACGATAAGAATAGTGAACGCGATATTTTAAGAGACCGACTAAAGTATCTGGGGTTTTTTCAATTCCAAAAAAGCGCCTTTATCATTCCTTTCCCCTGCCAAATAGAGCTGGAAGCAATTTTAGAATACTATGATTTATTCAATTACGTCACTTATTTAGAAGCCCAAAAAATTAGCGGCGAAGAAAAATGCCGACATTATTTTAATATTTAGTAGCCGCACGATACATAGACAATTGCTTATTAATGCCGCATATGCGGCATTAATAAGCAATTGGTTAAAATTAAGACTCGCGGCCCCAATCAAAAAAACAACACCCAAACCATTGACAGACTATTATCAAAGGTGTATAATATAAAATTCCGGTTAAGGCTGTTTTTAAGCCCCCACACCTAATCTAATAATGGCTTTATTAAAGGCACACTTCCTAAGAA
>Ga0210057_1009343_pt1 | contig 11367 bp, 16 predicted proteins | sample CryGeyCG2114_010_2_FD_183968 | JGI IMG/M metagenome (GOLD analysis project Ga0210057, IMG submission 183968) | Groundwater microbial communities from aquifer - Crystal Geyser CG10_big_fil_rev_8/21/14_0.10 (SPAdes) (version 2) | ecosystem: Environmental > Aquatic > Deep subsurface > Groundwater ...
AAATGGGTTGGCAGATTTTGTTCTATAATATCAGAAGAAATATCGAATTTGATGGATTTGGATTTAAAGAAAATCTGTCTTTTTTTATTTTAATTTTTGAGATTTATTTAACTCCGGACAAAGCCGAGAGATGAAAAGGCTTAAAAACCAATAACCTTTGTTTTTTGAATGATAAGTAATGAAAAAGTTGCAAGAGATAATCTTTTGAGAGAAAGCGAAGAGATAGAGGGGATTAAGATTGGAGGGTATGATTTTGATAAAGGAATTGATTATGCGAAGATTATTGGAAGTTTTAAGAGTTCTGGAGCACAGGCGTCTGAATTTAGCAAGGCGATGGAAATTGTTAATTGCATGATTAAAGATGAAGCATTTGTTTTTCTAGGATATACTAGCAATATGGTTAGTTCAGGAAACAGGGATATCATAAGATGGTTGGTTAAGAATAGAAAAGTGAATTGCCTTGTTACTACTGCTGGCGGAATAGAAGAAGATTTGATTAAATGTCTTGGAGATTTCTATTTAGGAAATTTTAGGGCTTCTGGGAGTGAATTAAGAGATAAAGGGATTAATAGGATCGGAAATATTTTTGTTTCTAATAACAGATATGTTGAATTTGAAAACTGGATTCAGCCAATTTTAGAAGAAATTTATTTGGAAAAGAAAATTATTACCCCAAGCGAGTTAATTTGGAAGTTGGGGGAGAAAATTAATGATGAAAGAAGCATCTATTATTGGGCCTGGAAAAATAAAATTCCAGTATATTGTCCTGCAATTACAGATGGTGCTTTAGGTGACAATGTTTATTTTTTTAAGTTTAAGAGAAATGATTTTGTTTTAGATGTTGCAGAAGATGTGAAAAGATTTAATGATTTGACAATTGGATTGAAGAAGTCTGGGGCAATAGTTTTAGGGGCTGGAGTTGTTAAGCACGCAATTTTGAATTCAAATATGCTTAGAAATGGGATAGATTATGCGGTTTACATTAATACGGCTGTGGAGTTTGATGCTTCTGATTCTGGGGCTATGCCAGAAGAGGCTATTAGCTGGGGGAAAATTAGGAAAGATGCTAAAAGTGTGAAGGTTTTTGGAGATGCAACGATTCTTTTTCCGATTTTAGTTGCAGAGAGTTTTGCTAAGAGTTAGAAACCACCAATTTTCTTTCTATTCTATCTTTTATTGATATTTTTGCTTCATATATCCTTGATTTGACAGTTCCTAACGGAATTCCTAGCATTGTGGATATATGTTGATAAGTCTCTCCCCTCAAAAAGAAATATAGTGCTGATGCACCTCTTCTTTCATTTCTAACATCCTCAGTTAAAATTTCAGATAATCTATTTTCTTCGTCAGTTGTTATTTCTTATTCAGTTGAATAATTATTAAGGGGCCCTTGAATATTTGTTGCAAATTCTAAATCTGTTTCATTAATAGGGGCAATCATTGACCTTTTTTTCGTAACATTTTTTCTTAAATAATCTCTAGCGGTATTTTTACAGATTGTTGTAGCCCATGGGCCGAAAGGAAAAGAAGAATTATATCTATTAAGATTTTGCCAAATTTTTAAAAAAGAGTCTTGCACAATATCTTCAACCATGTCTTTATCTCTAAAAAACCTCGAAGAAGCCTCTTCTAATGATTGCTGGTATCTTCTAAATAGAACTTTAAAGGCGCCATTATCGCCCATAACTGCTCTGAAAGCTAAGTCTTCGTCTGGGATATTCGTCAGAGGGCTTTTTTCGGTCACCATTGAAATTAAAAGAAGGTATAGTTTTTAAGTTCTTATATTACAGTTTAGTATAGTCAAATATTTAAAGAAGAGAATGTAATCTTATCCATATAATTGAAAGGAGGTATAAAAAAAGATAAATGGTACTTGATTTTGCAAAAGAGGCTATAGAAAATGCAGGCACACACAGTATTAATTTTGATGAGTTAAGGGCAGGAAAGGCTAACATCAAGGTTTTCGGTGCTGGGGGTGCTGGATGTAATACAGTCACTTGGCTTTTTAACAAAGGAATAAATGGAGCAACTATTTACGGAGTTAACACAGATGCTTTGCATCTTAGTATAACCAAAGCTGATGAGAAAATTCTTATTGGTAAGGAACTTACTAGAGGTTTAGGTTGTGGAGGGTGGCCTGCTAAAGGAAGAGAGGCGGCAAAAGAATCCTTGTCCGAACTAAAGAAAGCGGCAAGCAACGCTGATATGGTGTTTGTTTGTGCTGGAATGGGTGGAGGAACCGGAACCGGAGCAGTCCCTGTGGTTGCACAGCTTGCTAAGGAATCTGGAGCTGTTGTAATAGGAGTTGTAACAATGCCTTTCGAATGTGAAAAAGCCAGAATAGACAAAGCAGAATTTGGATTGCAAGAACTTAGAGAAGTTGTAGATACAGTTATCGTTATTGATAATAATCGACTTGTGGATATTGCTGGCAATTTACCAATGGAACAGGCTTTCGCGGTAGCAAACGAGCTGGTAAGTACAATGATTAAAGGAATTGTGGAAACAATTACCTTGCCTTCATTGATTAACTTAGACTATGCTGACGTTTCATCTATCATGCGAAACGGAGATGTTGCAGTTATTGGTGTCGGTGAAGCAGATACACAAGCAAGAGCTGAAGAAGCAGTAAGGCAGGCGCTGACACATCCATTATTGGATGTTGATTACAGAGGAGCTACCGGTGCTTTGATTCATATAACTTGCGGTCCTGATTTCAAGCTGGAAGAATTCGCAGGAATTGGACAATTAGTCACTGAGAATTTGAGCCCTGAAGCACAAGTAATAATCGGAGCGAGAATTGACAAAGGCTTTGGAAGCAAAGTAAGAGTTATAACGATTATGACTGGTGTTAAATCTCCTTATGTTTTAGGTAAGGAAAACTTTCAGGAGAGAACTTCTTCTAGACCTGAAATGTCTGACTTTGGCATAGAAGTCTTTAGGTGATTGGAATAAATTTATTTTTTTTATTTTTCTTTTTTTAGTAATGAACGATTAGCCAGATTGTTTCTTCTTTTTTACTTGTTTTTGTAACTCTGTGTTTTGTGTGCGCTGGAATGTTAACGTAATCTCCCTCTTTTAACGAAACTTTTTTATTATCTTCGAATTCTAATTCTGCGTTTCCCTTTAATATTATCAGCCATTCGTTCTTTTCTTGATTATACCATTTATCTTTTTCAGTAGTGTGCCCTTTGGAAATAATCCTTTCTATTTTTATTCCATTTTTATCTATTATAGAATTGAATACCTCTTTTGGAATTGATTTCGGTATTTCTGAAAAAATGTTTCCTTTTTGCATAGAACTACATTGTTTGAGGTTCGTGAGTGCCAGTAGGTCTGTTTCTATTATTCCATTTTTCCCAGCTGATTATATTTTCAAGAGAGACTTTCTTTGGAACTTTTGTTTTCCCATTTTCATATCCAACTGGAAGAATGGCCTCAATGGTTATATGTTCAGGTATTTTGAGAAGTTGCTTTACTAATTCATCTTGATAAGAACCAACCCAGCAGGATGATAAGCCTAATGCGGTTATTTTTAATAAAAAGTTTTCTATTGCGGCACCAGCTTGTTGTCTTGCATAATTTATTCCCCCTTCATAATAGACTTTTTCTAATTCTTTATCATCTGAACAGGCAACAACAATTATTCCGGCATCAGCCATCCAATATTGTTCTGATAATTTGGAAATTTTATCTTTAGTCTCTTTTTTTTCAACTATTATAAATTTTAAGACATTATTATTTCCCGCAAAGGGAGCTTTTCTTGTGGTATCTATAGCCTCTAAGACGCTCGACCATTTAACCCTTTTACTGCTAAAGTTGTGTACTGATCTTCTAGAGTTTATTACCTTGTCAAAATCCATGAATATTTTAGGGTTAAGGTGTATAAAAATCTTCTTACCTTATCTCTCCACCTCCTAAAATTTGTCTATTTTTATAGACTACGCAGGATTGACCAGGTGAGACACTAGAAAGAGGTTTTTTTAATAAGACTATGATTTTAGCTTTTTCTTTTTTTATTTCTGCAGGATATAAATTTCCAAGATGGCGGATTCTAATTTTAATGTTTTTTAAGGGGTATTTTATGGGATTTATCCAGTTTGTTTTAATTATTCTGAATTGTTTCTTTAGAGAAGATGGGTGATTTATAGGTCCAACAATAAGAACGTTTGATTTCGCGTTCTTGCTAATTACATATATTTTATTTTTTATTTTATTTCGATATTCTTTGTTTACATTGAATTCGGAGTTATTTGGGGCCCTTTGTCCAATAGTGTAATACATTATGCCGTTGTGGTTTCCTATAATTTTTCCTTCAGGGTTTTTTATTATGCCTTGTTTTGGCTTTATTTTATTCTTAAGGAACGAAATCATGTCTATCTTTCCCACAAAACATATTCCTGAAGTTCCTTTTTTGTCATAATTTGGAAAATTGTTTTTTTTGGCTATTTTTCTGACTTCTTCCTTTGTGTAACTTCCTATTGGAAATAATGTATGTTCTAAGTCTTTTTGAGTCAAATCATAAAGAAAATAGGACTGGTCTTTCTTTTTATCCTTGGGAATTTCTAAAAAATATTTACCTTTTTTATTATTGCTTTTTATATAGTGCCCCATTGCAATGTAATCTGCACCCAATGCTTTTGCTTTTTTCCAGAATAGGGGAAATTTTATTATTTTATTGCACAATGCATCTGGATTAGGAGTCAAACCTGCAGAATAATCTTTAAACATTGGCTTAATTACATATTCTTTGTATTCTTTTTCAAAATCAAAAATTACAAATTCTATATTCAGTTTGGCTGTAATTTTTTGAGCCATTCTTTTTTCTTTAATCCATGAGCATTCACCTGTCAATGAATCTTTGGTATCTGAAAAGTTTTTCATGAAGGCACCAATTACATTGAATCCTTGTCTTTTTAACAGGAGTGCAGCGACTGCGGAATCTACGCCTCCAGATAATCCAATGACGACTGTTTTATGTTCTTTCATTGTTTTATAAGAAATTTAGGGTATAAAAATCAGCGGTTATTTGAGAGTATCGTAAGAAGCATTATTTTTTATCCATTCGGATATTTTTTCTCCTGCTGATGTGTAAGTCGTTTCATCCCACATTTTTCCAAATTCTTTTTTAAGATGGTAAGCAGCTTCTCTACACAGAATGAAATATTTTTTATCTGGCTTTTTTTTGTGCTTGTCTATTAGAATAAGGTGATCTATAAAAAGAAGACCCTTTCCTATCTTCTTTTTTGTTTCAAAATCATAATACTCTGCTTCTTCAATATTGTACCAGTCTTCACGTTCTTTTAATTTTTTTAATTCTTTCTCATTCAGTTTGAATAAAACTCCGTTGAATTTATTTTTTTTTGATTCTAGGATATTCAGGACATCTAAGCCTTTATTTTCTTCTAATATATTAAATATTCTCTTGTATCCATTTACTATAACTGGTTTAAATTTCTTGTCTGAATAGTCCTCTTTAAATGAACTATGGCTAATAAGACTTCCATATCCGACGACATTGTAAATTTCTTTTTCCATCTTTTTAACGTCCCGGAGAGGACTCGAACCTCTGACATCACGGTTAACAGCCGTGCGCTCTACCTGCTGAGCTACCGGGACATAGTTAAAGAAATTTATAAGCTTATTTAAAGATTGCTGTCTCGATATTTTTACTATCCGATTAATTTATATATTCTAAATACTTGTTTTTATCAAGAGGTGATTTGACCATGGCAAAGAAAAAAGCTACCAAGAAAAAAGCTACCAAGAAAAAGAGAAGATAATATTTTATTTCCTTTAGCTTGGGCGGTTATTTTTATTTTTATTTTTTTATCTGAAAATTTTTTCTGTTTGATGTTTATTTTTTCTGTTTGTGCTTGGTGAATATTTTTAGAAAGTTTTAAATATGATTTTGTTCTGTTAATTAACGTAAAGAGGTGCGTTTATAATGGCTGCAAGAAGAAGAAGAACAAGAAAGACAACTGCAAGAAGAACAACAGCTCGAAGAGCAACTGCAAGAAGAACAACAAGAAAGACAACTGCAAGAAGAACAACAAGAAAGACAACTGCAAGAAGAAAGAGATAAGCTCTTTTTTTTGGGTTAATTTTTTTATTATTTTGGTGCTTTGTTTTATTTATTTTTATCTCTGTTTATTTTTTCCAAGTAATGGTAAACATTTGATTGTTTTGACCCTTTTATTAGGTTCGTGATTGCAGTTATTGCATGTTCTATTTCATTTGCTGAACCTATTATTCCCACGGCATTATCTCGGATTATTATTTTGCAATCTGATATTCCCTCAATAGTAGACTTTGTTCTGCCATGCTTTCCTATAAGTCTTGCTCGGACAGATTCTAGATTTTTTTTTCTTGTAAAATCTCTTATAGGTATTTCTCTAAATGAAACTTCGGGGTCTTTTAGAATGATTGATACTTTTGCAGAAAATCCAAAACTGATTGCTTCCAAAACAATTCGTGCTTCGTACTCTTCTAGAGCATCACCCTCTAAGGTGATCTTTTTTCCTACGATATTTAGTTTGACGTTTAACTTCCCTTCTAGGAATTTCTTTTCTCTCCTTATATTTCCTGTTCTTTCAAAAAAAACTGTTTCCATACTAAAATTCGTCTTTTATCGAGTTAAGAAGACCTTGTTTTTTTAGTTGAATTATTTCTGCAGGTCTGTATTTGTAGATTACATCTGCTTTTTTTTCGTCATCTTCCCAAGGGACTACGATTACGATATCTTTAGGACGAAGCCAAAGTCTTCTTTTGTATCTTCCAGGCACTCTACTGTTTCTTATTTTTCCGTCTGTTGAATGAACATGCATTCTATTTCCTCCAAGTCTTTCTATGATGACTCCAATTAATTCTCTTCCTCTAGGCATTCTTGCTCTTGCGACTTGAGTTTCCTGCTCTTCCTGCTCTTCCTGTCCTGTTTCTTCAAAATCTCCGAAATCTTTTTCTTCCATATTTTGAATTGGAAAATCAGGTTTTTAAGGATTGGGGTTACAATAAAACTAGAATAAATGGAATTTTCTGAACTGTTTTTACATATTCTGGGTTTATCAACTCTGCTTCTATAGCCGCTTTTATTGATTTTTCCCCTATAATATTAAATGTCGCGTCTTCCATTGACTGAAATTTTATTCTTTTTACAGCCTCTTCATATGAAATCTCTTCTTCTTTATAGAAAGACTCTCTACAATACAATTGCATCTTTCCTTCCTCGAACCTTTTACCTATTAAATTTGCATCACATACAGCCACTACATTTCTGTACGATTTATGCAATTTTATACAGATCATTATAAAAATTTAAATTAAATTTATTGCAATCCGCCCATTCGGCAGACTGTTGTTCCACATTTTGGGCATTTTCCTTTAGCTATCTTTGTGCCCTTTTTTGTTAGGGATTCAACAGGGTCTTTTATTTCAACCTTTGCTTTACATTTTACACAGTATCCTTGCGTTGCCATATTTTTTCCTCCTATCTAAAATTGTTTCGTTTTTATAGATTATAAAGGTTTTGTTTGAATTTTTTTACAGAAAAAATTTAAATCTTGCTTTTAATTGGATATTTTGCTCCACATGCAAGACAATGTTTGAATTTTATTCCTTTCTCCGATATGACTTCAGTGTCGGGCTTTTTACATTCATGACATAATACAAACTCTTTAACATAGAGCTGAATTTTTTCATTAACTAGATTAGAGTTTAGTTTTCTGTTTAATATCAATCTTGAATTATCAATTTTTCCTGAAACTGCAAGTTCCTTTAATAGAAATTTTGCTAATTGTTCTATTGGGCGTCTGATATATGATGCGATTTCTTGAATGTTTGTTATTATTGTATTTTTTCCAGCCACTTCTCCTTTTACTCTTGGAATTTCAAATCTTTCTGAACTTCCAGTTATAGTTTTTACTTCATTGTATGCTTTATCTAATAGTTTCTCATAGTCCATAAGTTTGTTTGATAAAATAGGTTTATAAATCTGATTGTATATTTGTAAGTATGATAAATTTGAAGAATATAATCTTTGGGATTGCGATTCTTGTATTAACTATGTTTGTAGGAATTTATGGCATTTCAACTTTGTATGGAGAGGTTCCAAAATACAATGACTATTGTCCTGAAAATTTGTATAATCAATCGGTTTGTGAAAATCAAGGGGGAATGTGGGTAGATAACACCCAAGTAGTTCTGGATGGGAGAGGAGACGTGAAGGCAGTTCCTATTCAAGGAGGGTATTGTCAGTATGATTCTACTCCGTGCCAAAAAAACTTGGAAGATGCGGAAAAAAAACATTATAAGAAAGTATTTTTGACTGCTTTGCCTGTTGGAATTGGAATAATTTTATTGGGTGCGTTGGTTTTAGGACTGGAATCAGTTAGTGCAGGGTTAATGCTTGGAGGAGTTGGAATGATTATATATGGTACCGGTAGTTATTGGAGATTCACAGACGATTGGCTGAAATTCTTGCTTTCTTTAATTGGTTTGGTAATCTTGATATGGACTGCTTACTGGTTTAACAAGAAAGAGAAGGGTTTCTGGAGAAGATTGTTTGTTAAGAAGAAGTAATTCAGGGGGACAATAATTTTTATAAGTGGGATGTTTTAGATATTTAATGGATGATTACAAAATAAAAACAATTGAATCTTATGATAAGAATGCAAAGAATTTCGCTGAATATTTTAAAGGATTAATGGATGTTCCAGGAAGGCCAGAATTTAATAAATTTACTGGAAGCCTAAATGGAAATAAAATACTTGATTTGGGATGTGGAGGAGGAGATCACTCTGTTTGGTTTAGAGATAATGGGTTTGAGGTTAGTGCAGTCGATTTGTCAGAAGAAATGGTTAAACTTGCTAGAGAAAAAGGAGTTGATGCCAGGGTTATAGATATTGAAGACTTGAAGTTTGAGGAAAATAGTTTTGATGGAATATGGGCTGTTACCTCATTGTTACACGTGCCTAAATATAAGATAAAAGAAGTTATTAGAAAGTTGTCTTTGATTTTGAAGCCAACAGGGGTATTACTTGTTGTTCTTAAGGAAGGAGATAGGGAGAATTATGTCGATGATAAAAATGATACAAGTTCTAGAGCTTTTTTGAAGAATGCAGGGACTAAGAGATATTTTGTGCCTTATCAGAAAGATGAATTTTTGGAATATACTAAAGATTCTTTTGAATTAATTGATTTTTGGAGCCAAAAGCCGAGAAATACAAATTATCTGCATTTTCTTTTTAGGAATAGGAAGTCAGCCTAGATATCTTAACTTACCTGGGCGAGGCTCATAAGCAATGCCTTCTTCCAAGAGCTTTTTGATTTCGCTGTTGATTATTTGTGGAGATTGTTTTAGGTCTATTATTAGAGCTTCTACATCTGCTCCGCCGTTATCTTCTTGCTTCTTCAATATTTCAAGTATCTGGTCTCTTAATTTGGATGCTTGCACTTTGTCTATAGGTTTAGGTCTTTCAAGGTCTGTTTCTAATTTTCTCAATAGAAGGTATTCAGGAGTGCGGGATTTTATTATTTCAGGAGATATGTAGATTTCATTGTTCCATGAGCGAAGAAGTCCGACTACTTGGATTGTATCCCCTTGAGAAACATTCTGAAATTTACTGATATCATCACCAAATGTCTTAAGTTTTATCTGTCCTGATGCATCATCTAAGGTGACTGAAGCAAATTTTTTGTCTTGGTCCTGAACAAATTTTTCTATGACGTTTGCTATGATATTCACTCTTACAACCTGCTTTTCTGTTATTTCCTGAAACCTGAAATGGTCCGCATCAAAAATTGTTTTTCCTGCCAAAATATCTCCGATTCTGTATTTGTAGGCAATATGGCGTTTGAATTGTTCGTCTGGCATTTTTGTTAAAATAATTCTGATTATTTAAGGATTGTTATAATTCTTCTTTTATATTTTCTATCCCAATATCTATTAGCTTTTCCTTAAATTCGGTTAATTTCTTCTTTTTATCATTTAATAGAGCAGAGTTATAGCGGTTTAACTCATATTTTTCCTTAATTGAAGTCATATTTTTAAGTTCGCTATCAATTTTACCAATTAATGAATTAAACCTTTTTTTTACTTCAACTCTTGACTTTTCCACTTTGGATAACACTTCTTTATTGTCAAGCTCTCTTTTCTTTTTTTTCATAGTTTCTGAATATAGCCCTTTTTAGGTCTGAAGATGTCTCCAGATTTTGATAATTGAGTAATTGCTTCTTCTAAGTCTGTTTCAGACATGCCTTCTCCTAGTTCTTTTTTTAATTCTTCTAGAGGTATTAATTTACCAAGCCTGCTTTCGAGTTTTGAAATAGTTTCTTTTACATTTATTATTTTTCCTCTTTTAGATGAAGGAATTCCACCGATTCTGTCTATGTCAAACGTTTGGGTTTCTTGGTCATAACCAACTTGTTGCATTGAAAATTTGAGGAGGTCTATCGCTCTTTTTGCATCCTTACTCTCTACTTTATCTGAAAGACGGATTTTTGCGCATGCTTCAGATAATCTTATAATTGCTTCCAATTGTCTTGCAGTTATAGGAATGGGTTTTATGTCAGAGTCTGTACGTGTAGATTGATTTCTTAAATTTATATAAAATGATTTTATTTCTTCTACTGCAGTATCTGACAAACGAGGTTTGAATCTTTTTGCATAGGCTACATATTTTCTTAATATTTCAGGAGGAATTACATCTCTCACAACTTTTTGCACATGCTCTTCTAAAACGTGAGACGCTATTGCTTCATCTTGTATTCTGTTTGGTAAGTCTCGGATGATGAAGATTACGTCAAATCTAGATAATAAGGCTGGAGAAATATCAATCTGCTGTGGAATAGGGCTATAAGGATCAAATCTTCCAAGTTTTGGGTTTCCTGCTGCTAAGACTGAAGTTTCCGCTCTTAATGTTGCTTGGATATTTGCTTTTGAAATTGTGACTGTTTGCTGTTCCATTGCTTCATGCATTGTGCTTCTGTCGTGTTCTGACATTTTTTCTATTTCATCTATGCAAACTAATCCTTTATTTGAAAGAACCATCGCCCCAGCTTCCAGACTCCATCCACGAAGAAATTCATCTTTTACGACTGCGGCTGTCAATCCTGCAGCTGTTGCTGCTTTTCCTGAAACATATCTTCCTTTGGCTGCAATTCCTGCTGTAAACTTCAATATAACTGATTTTGCAACTCCAGGGTCACCTACTAAAAGTATGTGTATATCTCCTCTTGTTTTCCCTTTATCTGATTTTACTTTAGATATTCCAGAAAAGAGTTGCAAGAGGATTGATTCTTTTATTTTGTCATATCCATAAACACTAGGAGCTATACTTTGTGTAAGTCTATGATAAACTTGTGGGTCTG
>Ga0210057_1009344_pt1 | contig 11366 bp, 15 predicted proteins | sample CryGeyCG2114_010_2_FD_183968 | JGI IMG/M metagenome (GOLD analysis project Ga0210057, IMG submission 183968) | Groundwater microbial communities from aquifer - Crystal Geyser CG10_big_fil_rev_8/21/14_0.10 (SPAdes) (version 2) | ecosystem: Environmental > Aquatic > Deep subsurface > Groundwater ...
AAAGAAAAACACATCGAGCTTTCTGACACAAAACATATTCCAAAAGCAGAGATACCTAATTTAATAATCGAGATAGAAAGCGAGATGAGAAAATCTGCTGAAATGTTAGATTTTGAAAAAGCGATTGAATTAAGAAATAAGGTTAAGAAGTTGAGGGAAAGGATGAAGGATTAGATTTAAAAAACATTTATTCTAATATGTGACATGACTAAAGGATATTTGACTGCATTGGTTGCTTCTGTTGTTATTGGACTTGGTTCTAACTCACAAGCATCTGCCGAATCTTATCAGTGTGTTGAAACGCCTGACGGATATGCATTTGTAGAAGAGGGGGTTGGTCAACAGAACAAATCACCAAAGGATAATGATTCTAAGAGAAATCCTGAATCAAGGTCTTATGCAATAGTGGGCGAGCGAGAAACAAGAGTTACTCAGAAGTGGAAATATAAAGATTCTGTATTTTGAGATTACTTCTTCTTCATCTTAAAATCTGTCTTTGTGTAGGGCTCGCAGACTCCGAATTCTTCGAGCTTGTCAAGATATTTCACAACAGCAATAATAAATCCTGCATGACTCCATGTCAAAGGAGAAAGAGAAAGAGGTTCACCAGTGTAAGGGTTTATCTGTTCTGGCAAAACTCCTGTTGGCATTGCATGTTGTGTTACCCATTTCAAGATGTCTTTTGCTTTTTTCAAATCGTCGACTTTTTTTGCTTTTGCAATGTAATATTCTGCAAGCCAGAGCGTTGAGATAAACCAGGGATTTCCAGGAACATTGTCTCCACGTTTGTGAAAGTTGTCATGCTCGTATCTTGCAATCCCTCCAATATGGGTTTTCACAGAAAGTTTTTCCTCAATCTTTTCAAAAGTCTTTTTTACTTTTTCATCATCAACATCTAAAACCTTATATTCAAAAACAGCATAGCCAGAGCTCACATCAATTGTCTTGTCCTTTAGATATTTATTATTGTCATCATAGTAAACCCCTTTCATAAAGTATTTTCCTTCTTTGTCATAAAGCTCTTTTACAATTGCTGACTTTACTTCTTTTGCTGCCTTTTCGTATTTTTTGAAGTCTTTTGATTTATTGAAAAGCTTTGCAAAGTTCTTTGCTGCTTCTAATCCTGCATATACTGTTGAGACTGTGAAAGTGTGTATCCCTAATTTTTCCTCCCAAAGATCATAGCTTTCTCTAGGAAGTTTTGAAGAATTCTTATGCCTGAATGATTCCAAAAAGTCTCCTGCTTTTTTTATGAAATCATACATCTCTTTTATGAATGACTTATCTTTGTATTCAATATACCATTTCCATAGTGCATCAAGAAGCAAAGCTGTTTCGTCTTCTTGTATTGGAATCTGCATTTTTCCCCGTTTTATCCAGGGGTGCCATGAACTTCCAAACGATCCGTCAGGACGGTATTTATGGAGAAGATAGCCTCCTTCACTTGCAACTCTTGCGCAGAACTTGAAGAACTTTGTGGTCATGTCTCTGTGCCCGACTTTATCAAGAGATCTTGCAATAAGTGCTCCGTCTCTAGGCCACATGTAATTGTAAGTGTCTTTTTTAAAGAAAAAAGTATCTGTGTCGCTTGCCGCGATTATTGCTCCCTGATTATCTGTCTGCGCCCTTACAATGAGAAGAGAACGATTGAAAAGATCAATTATCTCTTTGTCAAGTCCGCAAAAATAAAAGTTCTGCTTGTTGACCCAGGCTCTCCAGTAGTTTTCTGTTTCTTCAAGGAGTTTTTCAGGCTTTTTTTTAAGAACAAAATCATTGAGACGCTTTACTTCCATAAATTTTTCACCAACTGCAATCCAATAATGAACAAGCTGGGTATTACCAGGTGCAATGTCTGCGCAAAAAGAAATTGTTGAGTCAACAGATCCGTGCTCAATAGGGTTCTTGCTCAACTGTCCATCTTGCGCATCCACATAAGTCCCTTCCTGATCTGCAAAATCAGCAACACCTGTCGCATAATCAGTGAATGGTTTTTTGTTCAGCAATCCTGAGATAAGGAAATACCTTTTCCCTTTATAATTTATCAAAGAATTTAATTCAGGAGTGTAATAGACTGTGTCACCGATGTTTGCCTCGAGTATATGAAAGTGCTGATTGAAGAATATCTTTATCTGTCTCTTTCTTGATGAATTGTTCTTTATTTTTACCTCTTTCAGGAGTATGTTCTTTTCATAGTGAACTGCGTCGCTTATTGTCAACTCAACTTCCAGATTTTTATTCACTGCTTTTACTTCTGATACAAGTGAATGTTTTTTATAATCAAGATTCAATTCCCATGAGCTATCCCCAATCCAACTAAACTTGCCGTCGACCCAGATACCTGTTCTGTGATGATGCCCTGAAACATGATTTTCCTGACCGACGTAGGGATAGTAGAAATCTCTTATTCTATTATTGTCATCAAGGCATACAAGGATATTTCCATTTCCTAAAACTAGTGAACGTGCCATGCGAGGACACCCCCTGTTTTTCCTCTCTGCTCAGCCATTGAACAGCAGTTATTAAAACTTGGATGTGAGTCTGCATTCAATAACTTCGCACCTTCCTCTAAGCGCGTAAGGAGGGCATCCTTCAATTGCCTCCGATGGGATACCCTACATAATTTTAATTTATTAACCATAGAAAAGAACTCCATTATTTTAATTTTTCAGAAACCTTTTTAGCTGCATCTTTTCTGTTCTTGCATTTCTTCAGTTCAGCTGCCAATTTTCCTTCACCAAGAATATCTTTTACCCATTTTGCAAAGTCATTTTTTTTAGAGTTTGCGTGATAGCTGAAGGTGGAATCATTCATTTCATTGAAAGCTTTTTCAAGCTCTACCAGGTTTTTCATTATCCTTCCATCACAGCACCAAAAACAACTTTCAGGGCTAGCTTCTCTAAGAAGAACGCTTTTTGCTTTTTTTCCTGCCAATTTTTATACCTCCTTTTCTTTTAGTAATAAACTTCTGGAAATCAAGAATACTTTTTTTGAATTTCTTGATTATTGCATCAAATTTGTCTTTTTCTTTTTTAGAAAGAGACTCATAGTTTTCATTTATTATCCTCTGTGCAAGTCTTCTGTATTCATTTGCAACTTTTCTTTTTGGAGAGTGCAAAACTGCAGGAGTTGTTTGTGAAAGCGCTTCAAGAACTTTATCGTCATTAGGGATTATTGAAAGGACAGGAACACCTGTTGCTTTTTCAATGTCATCAATGGATAACTCATACTTCTTGTTTCTTGTTCTATTGAGAATCAATCCCAAAATCGGTGTGTGTCTTTGTTTTGCCAGTCTAACTGCATGAATTGTCGAAGCCAATGTTGGGTAATCTGGAGAAGTCACAACAAGTAATCCATCAGAAGCCATCATTGTTGCAAGTACTTCATCATTCAGTGAAGGGGAGGCATCAATTATTACAATATCATAATATTCTGAGATTTCTGAAAGCTTGTTTTTTAATAAACTTGGATTTGATTTTATCGGGTAAGGCGAACCCGGAATCAGATAAACACCTGAATCATGTCTGTGCAGTGCGTCAAAAACAGATGCTTTATTATTTAATACGTCGTGTAACGTTACTTTGGGATCCACAAGACCCATAGAAAGTGCGAGATGTGGAGTTGAAAAATTTCCGTCAACCATTAGAACATTTTTATTGAATTCGCTTGCAAGAATAGAACCAAGATTTGCCGTCACTGTTGTTTTTCCGACTCCTCCTTTAAGTGCAATTATTCCGAGTGTTTTGTATTCCATTATTGAAAAGCTCCCATAATTTTTTTTAGAAGAGTATCTTTTTGGGCACTTTCTGAAGAGATAGGTCTTGCATTAACAATTTTAATCATGTTTTGATTTTTCTCTGCTCTTTTCCCGTCAAGCAAGAATTTATTGATTATTGAGTGCATTTGTTTTTTGTTTTTTACATTCTTAATCTTGTTTGCAAGTTTAAACTCACTAAAAACATCTTTTATCCAGTTGTAGAAATCATTCCTTTCTTCATTTACATGATATCCAAAAGTAGAATCATTCATCTTTCGAAGAGCTGAACGTAAATCTTCCATGCTTCTTAATCTAGTGCCGTTGTTCAAAAAGAAGAAATTTTCTGACTTTATTGTCTGCATTTTTCACCCCTATTAGTTGATGGTATAATGTACTTAGAGCTTATAAATATTTTGTCCATTGGTAGTTTTTAATTTTTTCAGCTCATTTATCCTTATTCTCAAATCATGGATAACATTCATAAAAGAGATGAATGCCTCGTAAGGGCTTTCGTAAGGATTGAAATACTTGTGAACATCTCCATCTGCAAACCATTTTGTGCACATATAGTAAAAGTGATCAGAAGTCTGAAGTTTTCTCCACAAAGCAATAAGTTCTTTGTCTCCTGTTTTTAAGATGTCATCTCTTAAATGATATAACGTGCTTATTGCAGATTCCTGCATTGGATTTCCCAGCCAAGCACTTAAATCTCTTTCAACGTCTGCCCAGGATAAAAAGTTATGAACATCTATGTCTCCTACACTTGGATAGGATTTCATGACTTCACTAGGTGTTTTGAAATCATTGTCTGGATGTTTTAGAAGCTCACCTGGAAGATGCCTTAAAAAATCAAATATTCCTGTGGATTCCCATTGATGCTCACCGAAGGTTTCATAATCCATGAAGAGATTTACTGTGTTTCCGTCACCGTTTATTGCGTTAATCCAGTTTGCAAACTTTGGCGCGGTTAAAGGCCAGTCCTGCCAGCTTCTTTCTGAAAACCTGAATGCAATGTCATCACTTAACCTGTAATTTTTCAAAAGAAGTTTTAGATTATTGTTCATAACTGAATTGTAAACAAAGTTTGGGGAACGCCATCCAAGAACATGGTCAGCTCCTTCAAGAAGAGTTCCAAGATATCCCATATCTGCTACCTCTTTTGCAAGTTCATTGTTAAAAATCAATTCTGTGTTTCTAAATACTTTTGGTGTCTGATTAAAAAGCTCTTGTATTTTTTTCTTATGCAGAATTACCTGCCCTCTGAATTCTGGTTTTGAGAAAAGAAAAGCAAGAGAGTGATGATAGGTCTCAGACAAAAATTCTACTTTTCCAGTGTCTGCAAGTTCCTGAAAACTAGAAAGAGTTTTTGGAGAGAATTCTTCGAGCTGTTCCATCAAAGTTCCTGAAAGAGAATAACTTATTTTGAATTCAGGATGTTTTTTAATTAATTCGAGCATTACGTTATTTGTTGGAAGATAACATTTTTCTGAGACTTTTTCTATTATCTTCTTATTATTTAGATTAGATTCTGATTTATCCGAGAAATAATCATTTGCTTCCCCAATTTCAAAGACAGAGTATTTCCTTACTCTGTAAGGCTGATGAACCTGAAAGTAGAAGCAGACTGAAACCATTATTTGACTCCCAAAAGTTCGTTGTAAACTCCAAGGGTCTTATCTGCAGAGTTTTCCCATTTTATTTTTTGCACTTCCTTAAACCCATTTTCTTTAAGTGTTTCATGAAGCTCTTTATATTTTAATGCGCAGATTATTTTATTGCTCATTTCATTTACATCCCAAAAATCAACTTTAAGACAGTGAGTTAGTATTTCAGAGACGCCTGATTGCTTTGAGATTATTGTTGGAGTTCCAGTCATCATAGATTCTAAAGGAGTTATTCCAAATGGCTCGGACACCGACGGCATAACATAGAGATCTGCCATTTTGTAAGCTTTGAACAAGTCTTCACCTCTTAGAAAACCTGTGAAAAGAACATGGTCAGAGATTCCTAATTCTGCAGTTTTATTGATTAAGAATTTTTCCATGTCTCCACTTCCTGCAACAACAAAAATCACATTTTTGTATTTTTCAAGAACTTTTTTTGCAGCATAAATAAAATAATCTGGACCTTTTTGAATGGTAAGTCTTCCCAGATAGAGAACTATCTTATTGTGTTCTCTAAGTTTTGGAATTTTGCTTAGCTCGTAGTTTTCAAAGTCCACAGAATTATGTACAACCCTTATTTTTGCTGGAGAAACCCCATAATGCTCAACAATTTTGTTTTTTGTAAAATTGCTTACAGCGATTATCATGTCTGCTTCATGCATTCCCTGTCTCTCTATATCATAAACCAATTGATTATTTCCCTGTCCGCCAGTTCTGTCGAACTCTGTTGCATGGACGTGAACAACCAGCTTTTTCCCTGAAACTTTTTTTGCTGCGATTCCTGCCTTGAAAGTAAGCCAGTCGTGCGCGTGAATTACATCAAATTCTTCCTGTCTTGCGATTTCTTCTGCAATTCTGCCATATCTCTCTACTTCTTCCATTAAACTCAATCCATAATTCGTCGGATGAGGATTTATTGAGAATTCCTGATAATATGTTTCATGGTTTAGATATGCTTTTAGAAGAGAATTTACAACATAGACACTGCTGTTTTTGTCACCGAAAACTAATTTTAGATAATCAAGATTAAGGTCGACTTTTTTTGGAAGAACAAAGGTTATTTGCGCACCTTTTGCACTTAGTGCTTTCGTGAGTCCTTGGCATGCAGTTCCTAATCCCCCTGAATTATATGGCGGAAACTCCCAACCAAACATTAAAACTTTCATGGTTATAACTAAATCTTTTTAGAAACTGGTTTTATCTTGGCCTCCTTTTGTTAAAATACCGAGGGAAACTGGGTTTATTAAATTATCGGGGGAAAGTTTAAAAGAGATATTTATTCATTAACTTAATGAAAGTTGATACAAAGATATTTCAGAGGTTTTATCCTGAGGGGGTTCTGGAAACTGCGACTGCAGAGAGTCTTTCGGCGCAAGCAATTTCATTTTTCTTAGGAAGAAGCGAGGTTGTTGTAAGCAATGGGCCAGCTATAAAACTTGACAAAATCCTTAGGGTTCGCCATAAAGGGGGAATTACAAATATTGCTAGACAAAATAAACACTATCGTGAGACAGGAATGATTGAAGAATTTGCTTATTTATTTGAGGTAGATAGTGAAGAGACATATACCGGCCATGGCATGCTCAGTTTTAATTCTACAAGCGCACATCCTATATTCAAGAACAAACCTTATGCAGGAGCCACATTTACAACAGAAGATTTTAGAAGAAGACATCTTGGGATCAGGAGATTGCGAGTTTTGAATGCTCTTTCTCAAGCATTGTATGGGCTCCCTCTTCATTCTGATTATAACTTATGCAGAACTTTCGCAAGGGGGGCTTGGAGAAAACTTGTAGAGAGAGGTGAAGCCAGACAATTTCAAGAGAATAAAAAAGAAAGATATGTGTTCATTGTATCTTAGAAAATCTTATATAGTTGTGCTTGTGTTTTTTTGTATGAAACAGAACCTTTGTATGAAACAGAACCAAGTTGAAGGAATTGTGCATGATGTACTTTATTATATGAGTTATGAAAATCCTCTAAATCATGTCTTTGCAAAACACAAGTTTGAGATAAATCTGATTAATGGGAGTGTTGACTATCCTCAAGAAGACAGTATTTCTGATTTTTACAGGAAGAAAAGAGAGTGGTTTGCAAAAAGGGTTGCACGACTTAAAGGAAGACTCGGGAATTTCAAAAAGGCCAAGATAAATGTTTATGGAGCAAAGGAAAAAGTTGAGATAAACTATCGTGGGAAAAAGTTTGCAAAAGAATTTACATATGATTCTTTTGGACAGGAGATAAGAAAACTAAAAGAAGAAATTAAAAAGCTTGAGCCTTTTGAAGTGAGGTATTAATATGAAAAAACAAATCTACCTAGACAACGCAGCAACTACAAGAGTTGATGATTCTGTGCTAAGGGAAATGGCTCCTTATTTTAATGAGAAGTATGGGAATGCTTCAAGTGTTCATGTTTTTGGGCAGCAAGCAAAAGAAGCAATTGAGAAAGCAAGGAAGACTATCGCAAAGGCTGTGAATTGCAAGACTTCTGAAATTGTTTTTACTTCGGGCGGGACTGAAAGCAATAACTTTGCCCTGAAAGGTCTGACTTATCAAAATTATCCGAATAAAAATCATATTATTACAACAAAGATAGAGCATGATTGTGTTTTGAATTCTGCAAAATGGCTTGAAGGACAAAATGCGAAAGTGACGTATCTTGATGTTGACTCTGAAGGGTTTATTGACTTAAAGGAATTAGAAAATGCTATTACAGATAAGACTTTTGTTGTTTCTATAATTCATGGGAATAATGAGATAGGAACTATTCAAAACTTGGAAGAGATTGGGAAGATTTGCAAGAAGAAAGGAGTTTTGTTTCATACAGATGCTTGTCAGAGTTTTACTAAAGTTCCAATTGATGTTAAGAAAATGAATATTGATTTAATGACTCTTAATGGCCATAAGATTCACGGACCGAAAGGGGTTGGGGCTTTGTATATTAGAGATGGAATTAAAATTCAGCCTCTGCTTCATGGGGGTGGACACGAAAGAGGATACAGAAGCGGGACGGAAAACGTGTCTGGTATCGTCGGGTTTGCGAAGGCTGTTGACATTGCAGACAAGAAAAATGTTAAGAAAATGGAAGAATTAAGAGATTATTTTATAGACAAAGTCTTGAAAATTGAAAAAGTTAAGCTTAACGGACCGAGAAAAAATAGATTGTGCAATAACATTAATTTGACAATTGACGGAGTTGAGGGGGAAGCACTTGGAGGTTATTTGGAGAATGAAGGAATTTTCACATCAACAGGAAGCGCTTGTTCATCCCACACTGGCGCAAAAAGTCATGTATTGAAAGCTATTGGAAGGAATGATAAAGAAATTGCAAACTCCGTAAGAATAAGCATAAGCAAATATACAACAAAAGAGGAATTGGATTTTGTTTTAGAAAATCTTGAGAAAATTATTAAGAAACTTCGGAAGTGGGAATTTTGAAAAATGATAAAGAATCTTGCAGGTGCTAAGAAGTATGTTAATAAAATTAAAGATGGGTTAATTGAAAATCCCTTTGCTAGCAAAGATATTGCACACTCGCTAAAATTTCTTGCTCAAGATAAAGATGAAGAAAATTTTAGACTTGTCGTTGATTTATGGTGCCATGGCATATCAACCCAAAAAAATTTGAAGTTATACTCTAAAGAACCTCTAGCTTTAGTTGAATCATTTTGTATGGTTTTAGACCATCCAGAAAAAGCAAATCACCATATGTTTCAAACATATAGGGGAATAAAGATGAAAAGGCTCCCAATTGGAAATACCCAAAAATTCTTCCAGAAGATATATGGAAGTCGCTTTTTTAAGAGAGATTGGGATAAAGCTTTAAGAATTATCAAATAATTAACAATTATATCTATCTAAATCGTCTTTGATATCGTCAAGGTCGTTTTCGTAATCGTCAAGGTCATCCTGAAGATACCTTAAGTCTCTTTCAAGACTATCAAGTTGGGATTGCTGTTCTGCTGTTGCACCATCTTCTTGCCCTGCAATTTCTGATTCAAGAGCATCTATATCATCCTGCTTTTGGTTGATATCATCTTTTGTATTTCTTATATCATCTTTGGTGTTATCATAATCATCATCAAGATTGCTGCACTTTCTCTCATCTGTATTTGTTGTAGAAAGCGAGTTTGTATTAATCTGGTTCTTTAGGTTTTGTAATTGTGTTTGTGCTGAACTTAATTGATTGCTTAGTTGAAAGTTTGTTTCTTTTACAGAATTCAATTCCTGTGTAAGTTGTGCGTTTTGCTCTTGAAGTGTTGTAACGTCAGAATTTGAACCTCCAAAACCTGAAGTAAATAGATAAGTTCCGAGGACAAAAACAGCTATTAGTGCGAATACAACGATTGCAAGTATTGCTCCGTTTGAGTTTGACATAAGAATTAAGATTAATTTTGATTTATAAATATTGTTGTGATGTTGTGACTATAAAGTTATGAATACTAGGTAGGGGTGAAAAAATTAAGGAAAACTTAAAAACTAGTTTCTTTTCCTCTAATCATGGAACAAAAACAGACACCAAAGCAAGAACACAAGCACACATGTTCGTGCGGTGGGAATTGTGCGTGTAAAAGTAAGAAGAAAGTTGAAATAAAAAAAGATATGAAGATTATGGACATTGTTAATTCAAAGCCAGAGGCTACTGAAATTCTTTATGAAATTGGATTGGGGTGTGCTGGTTGCATGCTTTCAGGATTTGAGACTTTGGAACAAGGATGCAAAGGACATGGTATGTCTGACAAGGAAGTTGATGAAGTTGTGCAGATATTGAATGTTTAAGAAAAGTGCTCGCTAAAGCTCGCAGATTCTATAAAAAATTAATTGTAGTAATATAGAATAATTTAATCTTAACTCCAAAATCACTATAAATCTATATAAAGAGAAATGAATTTATTTTGTTATGAAAGAGTATAGAGTGAAGATTTTGAAAATTGAACAGATTACGCCGAATGTCAAGAGTTTTATGGTTGAGCGGCCGAAACACTATTCGTTCACACCTGGAAGTCATACACACATAATTTTTGATGACGGAATAAAAAAAGACAGGCATCCATTTACAATTTGTTCGTTGGGAAAAGCTGATTATCTTGAGTTTATAATTAAGGAATATTCTGGGGGGATTACGGAGGCACTTCACAAGCTCAAAGTAGGTGAGGAAATTACAATCGAAAAATCCGAAAACCAGTTTAAGTATAAAGGAAAAGGGATTTTCATTGCTGCGGGAACAGGAGTAACACCTTTTATCTGCATGTTTAGAGAATTGAGAGACAGGAATGAAGTGGAAGGCAATAAACTAATCCTCTCAAATAAGAAAGCAGATGATGTCATCTTAAGAAAAGAATTGAAAAACATGCTTGATGATGATTTGATTCTTACATTTACAAAACAAAAAGTCAGAGGTTGTCATTTTGGAAGAATTGATGCAGAATTTTTGAAAGAAAAGATAAAAGACTTTAATCAATATTTCTATATTTGCGGACCGAAGATTTTTGTTCTTCAAGTTAAGAAGATGCTGATTAATCTTGGGGTTGATGTTGAGAGGATTTTTGATTAGCTTTAATAACTTCGAGATATGCCACTGGATTTGGATTTAACTCCAATTTTTTCATCTCTTTTTTACCAATTATCTCACCATCATTGAGGTATTGTTCATTTCCTAATGAAACAACTGCATGAGACCAACCATAAGAATTATCATGAAAAGTTATATAGGGATAAGTAGATAATTCTATTACCTCTTCGTCTCCATGGATATTGCCCTTTCTAGTTTCTTCTTCAAAAATAGAGACTAAATGGTCTGCATTACCTGGATAATATTCTCTAATGATTTCTCTTATATCATTTCCCCAATCAACATGAAGCAATGCATCATATTTCCCTTTTGTAATGTCCCTTACAAGTCTTGTTACTAACCCGGGATTTGTGTCACCACCTTCTCTCACAAGAGA
>Ga0210057_1009347_pt1 | contig 11364 bp, 10 predicted proteins | sample CryGeyCG2114_010_2_FD_183968 | JGI IMG/M metagenome (GOLD analysis project Ga0210057, IMG submission 183968) | Groundwater microbial communities from aquifer - Crystal Geyser CG10_big_fil_rev_8/21/14_0.10 (SPAdes) (version 2) | ecosystem: Environmental > Aquatic > Deep subsurface > Groundwater ...
TAAAAGAAAAGAACAAATTGAAAACTTAATGAAATTTATCGATGCTAAATTAAAAGACAACAAAACCCAAATACAAAGGTCAAAATTACAACTAATTAACTGTCAATTATGTTCAGTGGCTTGAACAATTATATAAATTACTTCAACGGAAAGCATATTTGTGTTTTCAAACTACAAGAACGATAAATTACAAAAACAAATCCAAATTCCCGTCCAAAACTCCGTCCACATCAGAAGTCTCAACACCAGTTCTATGGTCTTTTACCATCTTGTATGGGTGCAACACATATGAACGGATCTGACTTCCCCATTCTATATCTGTTCCCTTATTTATTTTCATACTTTCTTCAAAAGTCTTTTTCTCTTCTTCTGCATATTTAAAAATCTTTGCTCGGAGCATAGACATGGCACGTTCACGGTTTGCTTCCTGTGTTCGCTCGCCGGACACATGCACAGAAATATTTGTCGGTGTGTGCACTATTCGCACTGCCGTCTCTCTCTTGTTCACATTTTGTCCGCCGGGGCCACTTGATTTTGCAAATTCTATTTTTAGGTCAGCTTCCGGAATAACAAAATCTTTTTCATCCATCTTTCCAAACTTTGGCAACACTTCTACTAGAGCAAAAGAAGTGTGTCTCAGCTTTTTTGCATTAAAGGGCGAGATGCGTACGAGTCTGTGCACTCCGCCTTCGTTTCTTAGTATTCCATAAGGCCCACTTCCATTCCCCAAAGCCTTGCTTTGGGAGATTTCAAAAGACACATTTCTGTACCCATTGTGGTCATTCTTGTGTTCATGAATAAAAGAAATTCCCCAGCCTTTTTTACTCCCATATTTCATATACATTTCTAGTAGCATACTAGTGAAATCTTCTGCATCATCTCCCCCAGCACCGGATATAATAGTGATGATTGCACTGCCTTTGTCGTATTTACCAACACCCTCTTTCTTTGCTTTTAGCTCTGCTATTTCTTTTATTATAGTCTGTGCTTTTATCTTGTCAGCCCAAAAATCTGGTTCGAGCATTTCAGCTTCGAGTTTTTCTATCTCTTTGTCTATATTACTTTCTTCTTTATCCATATAATATTTACTTTACCAAAAATTTTATTTATTTGCTATTATATAACAATGGAGAAACATCACTTCAACAAAGATTTTATACATCATCAAAAATCCAACATGGCAAATGTCCTCCGAGAAGTAGTATTCGGAATGGAAGACGGCATGGTATCCACTCTCGGATCTATCACAGGTATAGCAGTAGGTAGTGGCAACCAATCCACAGTCCTCTTGGCAGGAAGTGTCATCATAGCAGTGGAATCTATCTCTATGGGCATAGGGTCTTATCTATCAAACAAATCCGAAGAAGAGATGAAGAAGAGAAAAATACAAGAAGAAAGAGAAGAAATAAAAAAATATCCTGGAGAAGAAAAGAAAGAACTTTACAATATATATCTGACAGAAGGCTGGCCTGAAGACTTAGCTAAAAATATGACAGAAGTAGCATCTAAAAATGAAGAAATATTCTTGAGAGAAATGATGAACAGAGAATTAAATATTCCAAATGAACAAGAATCTGTCTCTATAAAAGGAGGATTGTATATGTTTTTCACTTATATCGTCGGCGGACTGATACCTCTTTCTTCTTATTTACTCCTACCAATAAAGACTGCAATACCTATATCTATAGCCACCACCCTGGCCGGACTTTTCATACTAGGCATAAGTACTACAAAATTCACAAGACAGCCCCTTCTCAAATCAGGGCTTAGAATACTTGTCATGGGAGGTATAGCTCTAGTTGCAGGACTTGTAGCAGGAATTTTAATAGGAGAATAGTTTGAGCCACCCCCGAGGATCGAACTCGGGGCTTCGTCTTTACGAAAGACGTACTCTACCAACTGAGTTAGGGTGGCTTTTACAAAATACAACTAGAGTGCCTCTTAAACGAGGCTAGAACTTACTTTATCAAAAATTCATAAGGAACTCCAGATCAATTTCTTCCGTATCTTCTTTTTCCAATTCTTCATCCATTTTTTATATTTTAGAATAAAATACTGAGTGCCCAGTTTTTCCTGTTTGTTTTATTTTTCCTTCTTTTTCTAATTGTGAAAGATATCTGGTAGCTGTTGCATCCGAGCAATGCAAATACTTTTCTACTTCGTCGTTAGTAATTTTAGATTGTTTCAAAAACAAAGCCATGATTTTATCCAACTTTTTTCTTTTTCGAAACTGGATTGCATTTTTTGCTTTCTCTAACAGTTCGCGTATTGAATTTTTTGGTGGAACAATTACGGGAACAGGTTCAGGTTTGATCGGCTCAGGTTCTGGAGCCAACGGCTCATTTACTGGTATTTGAGCCGTTGAAGGTTCAATAGCTTGGGCAGGCTCGAAATCCATAGGTGAAATAGGTGCATCAGCCATGGGCTCTTGGGGGCTTGCTGGAATAGAGTTTTCAGTGGGAATTGGGTTTTGAGTTGTATTTGGGTCATCGGGCATGAATTAAGTATATCAAATAAAGTTTGATCTAAAAAATTAACCAATGTATTCAAATTCACACCTCTCTCCATTAGTTAATCCTAAAATCGCAAAGTGGACGAAAAACATCTTCCATTCTGGTCCGAAAGACATTCCTACTGATTTACCGTTTATAAACTTCTCGCCTCTGTAACTCTTTTTCGCTAGATCATAGGTTACTAGAAGCCAACAGTCGCCACCGTAAGCATTGTAGTATTTCATAGAACATTTATCTTCCTCTTGTTTGAACGATTCCAAGTTGGGCTCGTACAAGGCTGTACCGAAGACGTTTTTACCGTTCCTTGTTCCGAATTTACCAAATAGAACATTCAACGAAAAAACATCTAACTCTGGTCGTTCCTTTATCTCTAGTGGGTATGGCACGAAACCAACAAATTCATGTTTGTTCATAAATTTGTTTTAGTTAATTTCATAAAATGTAACATTTATACTTTTTTCCTTATGTAATCCGGCTTTTACATAGGTAGCATCTATCATTTCAGCCATGCCGTTTTTTTCTATGCGAAAACCAACTGCTCTGTTTTCAAAATTCGTTGCATGTTTATGCGCCAGGAACATACACATTCCAAAAGAAATTCCCGATGCAGTTCCAATTTTCTTATAATTCTTTGACTCCTCCTCCGATAATTCACGTAATTTATTTTTCATAATAAATAAAAAATTCCTCTAATAAAGAGGAAAGATTTTTTGTGTGGACTAGACACAAACACATCTTTCCTGACACTTTCGTGTCTGGTTGGATTTAGCACCTTACAATTGCAGGTTGCTGTGGGGTCATCGAGCCAATTCTCTACCACCACTCTTGATCAAACTATTCAGTTGTATTTGTATTATAGCACGATTATAATTCTTGCCAAAGCTCATGAGCTTCGTCAACATCTAATCCAGTTTCATCCATAAGCTCTTGAAGCTCTTCTGCTTCGTCTTTACTCATATCCTCCTCTTTTGCTTTTTCAAATACTTCGTCGTCCATATTAGATAATTAAAATTATTGCAATAAATAAAAGTATTGCGCAAATAGATAATATTATTTTTATCCAAACACGAGTTACCATACCATCCCATGTTATATTCCACCATTGAAAAAAAGAGGCTAAGACTATTACTAATGCAACTGATAGAGATATTAATGAACTTAATTTATCATTACTAATTTGGCCAAAATAATCCATATAATTTTTATTATTTGATAAGATCCACAAACCTTACAGCTTTTTTCTTATTCCAATCCATAATTTTGACATACTTACCGTTGTGTTTATTGGATCGATTAAATTTACAACCTTCACATTCATATTTCTCAACAGTATCTGGTTTTTCTTCAAATAGTGTTGACATTCCTTTAATAATTTTAATCTCATGATGACAACTCATAGGGACAACATACTTAAGGCCATCCATTTGAAAAATGTTCCAGCTTATAATTTCAGCAAATTCTTCTTGTACTCTAGGGGTTGGTATTCGCTTAAATTTATCCTTATAATAATCGATAAACGTGTAGAGTAAATTTTCTCGTGCAAGTAATATATTATCGCCTTGCCACTCATAACCATAACTTGCCTTGAATGCTTCTTTTGCCCAAAAAATCCATTCTTTTTTATCTTGGCAATACTCCGATACTATTTCTAATTTTTTATCTAAAAAACCAACACGCTTATCTAATTTAATTCGTTTACCAGTATGCGCAGTTGGATCATAGCGACTCACAATAAAAGGTGCTTCGCCACACGTAATTTCTAATTTGAGTTCCCTCACATACTCTTGCCAGTTATTTTTATTGAGTAAATTATTTTCTACTGCTTTATTTATCTGATCTACAATCTTCAGTGGCGTAAACACTTCAGCTTTGTCTTTAGTACGATGACGCTGTTCAATCAAACTCTTTGCTGCACGTGGTTGTATGAGCATACCATTTCTACCAGAAACTAATTCTGGCATAATATATTTCTTAGCTAAATATTCTTTACCACGCTCTTCATAAGAATCTGTGGCCCAAATAATATTCTTTTTTTTTGTACGATCAATCAGTAAAATATCAAGCAAATTACCAGTTCGCCTTAATGTATTTTCTAATATATCAATTTTTCTTGTTGATATATTCATAATCTTATTTCATTTCCTTTTCATGAGTCTCTAAAAATTCTATTTCTTTCTTATCTAAACCATATTTTTTATACAGCTGTTTGTCTATTTTAGTAATTGATTTTGACCAGTCTATGCTAGAATTTACAGTAAAATCTAAAAGAGGAATAATAAATCCAAATGAAAAACTTCTGTTAGGTTCATTTAGAACCATGTACGCAAAAAATCTTGTTTGCATATACTTCATAAAGTTATCTACATCAGCTTTTTTGGGAGAATTAAAAATTAACATCTTACTTCTGCCAAATACTTCTTTAGGTTTATATATTTTGATTATTTCAGAAGCCCTAATAAGAACATTATCTATCGTCGGAACACCCGACACTAATGTTTTCTTTGGATAAGCAGATGGCATAGCAACTTTATATTCATCAATTAAATCAACGTTCTTTTCAATAGTTGTTCGTTCAATATAAAACCATTTTGCTCTACCGGCGGAACCTGATTTGTCATTTGTTAATAACTTAATTGGCTCTTTAAAATCATTAGGGGTTAACGAGAATAATTTGGGATTTTTTTCAATAAAATCACTTTCTATTCCAAATGTTTTGTTTGAAACATACTTTTCAAGTCTATCCCCAGAAAGTTTGATCCCAACCGTGAAATCAGGGTTTGGTGACAAGCTCTCCCATTCATCAATACTTACTGTCCTCGTAACATCTGAGTACATACGATTTGAATACTTAAAAGTCTTGTATGTATTTGTTTGGTCGCGATTGACTATTGAAACTCCTGCTGAAAGATTAACATCTTCACCAAAAATTGGCTTGGGACTTATGTCATTACGGTACCAAGCACGCCTATCACTCGTTCCTTCGAAAGCATTGATGGATACCGTGTGTCCGTCGCTTAAAATTCTTTTTCCAAATCCTTGATAATCCTTATTGTTGTCAAACCAGCCGCCGAATGGGTAAATTAGTGATGACCTATCTCCAAGCTTATCAGCCATATCTTGAAATAAGTAGTACACCCATTTTGAATTAGCTTGTGATTGACTTTCGGTTTTTTCTACCGATTCCTGATAAGGTGGATTTCCTACGATTGCTGTGAATTTCATATTTTTTCCAAATTTATTATTAATAATATCGTATAAAGCGTCTTGATTTTTAGACACCAGAGTATCTTCATACTCAAAATGAACAAAATTTTCAGCAACCTTGTACATAACTTTCTTGAATTCTGGTCGTCCCCGCATAAAGCCAAAAATTGTCTCACTGGATATTAAATATAAAATCTTACTTGGTGCAAAGCCGTATACTTGATGTGTTAATATATGTTCCAAACGTTTGTGCTTATTGGGTATTTGGCGCTCTAAATTATTATACAATCTTTTTACTATTTCAGTTATAAAGAGCCCCGATTTCATGTATGGATCAAGGAATGTGTTTTCTTTAGATTTAAATATGCTATGATTCTGCTTTTCGAGTATATCGATCATCATTTTAACAACAGTCTTTGGCGTATATATCTGATTAGTTTGCTGAGGAGGAATATAGTCAAATATATCTGAATCGTTATCGTTTTCGTAATAGTCTGCCAGACTAGCCTTACGGTTTAAAAATAGAGCAATAGAGGAATTAAAGACTTCTTCATTAAAAAGGTTGTGTTTATCTCGCAGTTCTTGGAACTGCTCTTTGGTGATACCGACAAGCTCTTGAAAAGTTTCGGAATCTATATACTTTTCAAAATTATTAAGTTTTGTGTCTGGCTTTCCATACGCCATCAAAATCATTGGAATAGCACGAGCAAAGTAACGCAAGTGATCATTGATTGCATTCTCTTGTTCATCCTTTTCTTTTTCGACCTGCTTTTCGAGATTAGTTTTTATATCAGAAGGAGGTAAATCATTAATAGTTGGTTGTCTATCTATTGGCAAATCCTGGTTGTCTTGTAATAATTCTTCGTATTTTTTCTTACCAAGGTTTGATTCGTTTAGTATAAGGTTACCATCATCATTGTATTCCAGTTGGGGCTCCGTGATACGGTTTTTGTTTTTATCATGCTCTACACGCCCCTTTTTAATAGTACCCATTTCATTCAATATCTCTTGAGCACTGGCTGGTAGGTGAAAAATATTGCCAATATTGAAAAGTTTATTTGAGGTAATAAATTTACCATCAACAATCTCCTGTGTCATCAACTTGAGAGGCATAGTAACAACCTCATTAGCATCAAGCTCTTTCATTTCACCATATTCATCTTCAGCTACTACAGTCAAGAAATTAAGTAATTTTTTTACCTTGTCTTTAGCTCCTTCACCACCCCCAATAACACTCTTGGCATAATCTTGGAATATGAGCAATAGTCGATCTGGGGCAAAATCAAACACATAACAGTTTTCTTTTATCATATCATTATCATTTTCATCCGTGTAACGCCAAGGATTTTGTCCGCGGAAAGCTGCTTGGAGGTATTTAGTAGCAGAAGTCTTACCACCCTCAGCACCATAAAGCATCAACACTGCAGTCCACGGCTTTACAGTTACACCAGTTGTAAGTTGACCACATGAAAGTGTAATAGTTTTGGTTTCAAGTGGTTTTTTATCCTCTCCAATAATCTTCTTTACCTTCTCTAGTGCAGTTTTACCCTCGTGCTCATTATCACCCTTAGCAGCAGCATCAATAATTTCATAGTCTGCAAAAATTTTGCGTGTAGGTGTATTTTGCCCATGCTCCTGAATAAGCTTCTTCAGTGCTTTTACAGCAGACACACCCGGAAGTATCCAAAATGTATGTCTTAGTTCATCACGAATTTCTTTGTCGGCAAATGGAAATGGGTGAGCATTTTGGTCATTTTTACTGTTAATGCCAAACATATTATCTAGAAACTTCAGAACCATATCTTCATATACAAACTTGGACTGCGTAGTTTTAAACAGTTCATTAAGATCAAATGCATATTCACCATCAGCAACAGTAGCATTGAGAGTTTTGGAAAGTTTGTACGCAAACATATTCATACGAGGCAGTTCATAATATGGATTTTCACCATCGGTCGGATCCCAGTTTTCTTTTGCAGACTGCTCATCTTCGTAAGTCCAGTTAAATATTTGTTTGGTACTGAATTTTTTACTTGTTAGTGCCTTAAATGGTGTCCCTGATAGATGAAGTGTAAAGTTCTTCTGTAGATTTTTAAAAAGTTTGTGAGCGTTATCTGTTTCAGTTGCTTCATGACTTTCATCTATAATAAAAAGATCCCATGATTCATTAAAAATCCATTGATTTTTTTGCTTAAAAGATTCTAGATTATTCATATCTCTACCTTTGATATCCTGCAATGATATAAAAAAGATTGTTGGCTCTCCATTTTTGATTGCAGCTTTAGTTTCGTTAACATTTAGTGCACGACCTTGTAGATTACCTCCAGTAGTAATATGTTTATTATCTTTTGTAGAACCGAAATTAAAAATGCGTTTAGGTTGAATAAATAGCCGGTAGTCATCATACCAAGAGTCAGAAATAGTTGGACGATTTGTGACTATAAGTACTTTTTTTGCCTCAATTTTCTCAGTGAACCAATAACTGGCCAAGGTCTTGCCGAAACGAGGTTTGGCGTTCCAAAGGAACTCACGTTTCCCCTGGAGCGAGTTACTCCAATATGCATAGGTTTGGTTAATAGCATCCTGTTGTTCATCGCGGGGTTCAATGTCCGGATTAATTTTTATAATGTCTGTGCTCAGGTTTTTGCGTGCTTCTATGAATGCAATAGCCTCGTTTTTAGTCATTTTATACCATTCTGCGAAGCGACCACTCCTAGAATTTTTCTTTGACTCACGTTCATACTTTCCAGTAGCGTCAATGATTGCATGAACTTCAAAATCACGGAATGATTTGCCATTCTTATCAATTGCTTCAGTAACATAGAGTGTTTCTGCTTTAATATTATCAGCTTCATTTTGCTCTTTTATGCGACCGGAGTTAAAGCCAGTTTGATCACCAATTTTTAACCAGCCTAAATGTTCTTTATTCTCAGGGTGATGATAGACATAAATTACCTTTTCCTCTTTACCTGTTGCTTTGATATTCTTCATAAAATTTATTTTAATACATTCTCCAACCACAATACTGCCGCTTCTCCATTTCGTTTATCTATTTCATTTAAATCTCTATTGTGTTTTATAGAGTTACGATAATTTTTAAAAGCACGGAAGTGTTGCTCAGCTTCACCTTTACTTATAAAGTATTTACCAAAGACTTCCCAATTAGATAAAATTATTTTGGAATAATCCATAACATCAAGGAAAGTAATTCTTACATCATCACGCATATATTCTTCTAACTTATAGGGATGGCGACGTAAATCATCTTGTATCTTTTGATTTACAACATTTTTAATATCAGATGGAATATATTCTTCCCAATATGAACCTCCTGCATCTTCTTGAAGTTTTTCATGCACAAAAGAACGGACACGTCCTTCAATTATATCTATGGGTTTAGTTGGATTACTATCAAAATGAGCTTCAGAAGCTGAACCAATACCAGTCAAAACACGAAATGTTTGGACCAATTTTTCAGCTCGATAATCTAGAAACTTTAAAAAATCATTTTCAGGAATACCTGAGTCTTGAACATTAGGAATTAAGTGATGCACAAGTATTTCTGAAAGCTCACTATTAGTTTTTTGAAAGCTTTTAAAATAATCACTTGGTGGTGTATCTAAAATTCCTATGTTTGTAACTGCTGGGATAAGCATAATATTTACAATACTATCAAATACCTCCTTATTCGTTGGTTCACTACGTCGTAAATATGCTTGTGGAAAAATATGATGAAGATTGTGCTTGTAATATCCAGTAAAGGCACCATCAAGTGATATTGATCTTCCGTCTGTAAGATTTTTAGGTTCAGCATGAGCATAAAGTGAAAGAACAGTTTTAACAAAGGCATTACGTAAATTATATCTTTGCTCTATCAAGCGACTTTTTAATGATGCCCAATCAATAAGATATGAGAATTCTGGATTTTTACCCTCTAGTAACTCATCAAAGGCAGAACAGTCTTCTTCTATTTTTGATTCCACTGTTGCATCATACCTATTCGAAAGTGAAGCGCGCCAAAACCATTGTTCTAATGCAATGATCTCAGTATGAGACAGTTCTTTCTTTTTATTAAATATGTACGCAAGCGGTACAAGTAACCCATCAAATGGTAAATAATTAAAACTCTTGATATGTAATTTGGATTGCGTAAATTCAACAGCTAAAAGAAGTGATTGTGTCAAAGAATCCCAGTCAGATTCAAGTTTTCGAATATTCGTTCGTTCTAAAATATCACGAGAACGACATTTACGATAATTAAGTATTACAGAAACAGCTTGAAGAATTGTTTCTTCACGAATTGGTTCAAGAGTTGGATGTTTTTTATAAAAATCATCAAGAGCTTCACGAAGATCAAATCCTTCTCCCCAACAACGAGCAACCATCTTAGCTACAACTGTTAATTTCTTTCCTGTTTCATTTATTCTTGAAAACATTCGTACCACTTGTTTAACTCCTTTGCTCTGCTCTTCTTCAGAAGTAGGATTTTTATCTATAACATCAATTACAGAAAAACGGTAACTTAATAATCTTTCGTAAAGAGTCACTAATACTGGCTGATATTCTTCTGGATATCGTTGAGCAACTATATTATATGAGGCAAGTCCAAGGAATAACGCACTTAATGGAACAAGAAGATTCTCATAATCATTTTCATCACTGTTTTCTTCACCATTACTTTTTCTAACAACAAATTTCTTACCACGAACATCAAATAAAAAACGGTAATTTTCTCCATCTATAGTGGAACCTTTTATCGCAGCAAAAAGAGAAGTAATGCGCTGTTGTCCATCAAGTACATAAGAAATTTCTGTCCCAGGATTAATATCTTTATGATCAAGTTCCAAACTACCAATAGTACGCGTATGTGGTAGCTTGCGAATAGTTTTCCAAAATATAAAACTACCAATTGGATATCCACGATAGATACTATCTAGTAAAAAACGAATATCACTCGGACTCCAAACAAAGGAACGCTGGAAAGGGGGTATTTGAATACGACATGTGCTAATACCAGATAATAAATTTTGAAATGTAATATCACCTGGTTTAACTTCCATAAGAACTTCAGGCTCATCCTCAACCTCTTCGGAATAATCGATATTAATATCTTCATCCTTCTTTTCTGAATTCCATTTATAGTATGCTTTACTAGAAAGATCAAAAATTTCCTGCGGTGGTAATTTTATATGTTTTTTGCCTTCATCGGTTAGAATCCACTTTCCACCTGTCTTTTTTATCCAATCTGCCTTAGTAAGATTTATTGAGTAAAAACGAAAGGTTGTTATCCATCGAAATTGACCAGAATTATTTAAGCTCTTTTCATATTCTGAAAGATTTAATCTCTCTTCCATATTTTTAATAAGTTCTTTTGTTGGGCACTCTCCGTCTTTTTCAGAAAGAATATTCAATGCCATTGAAAGATATTCGCCTATTCTATTTTTAGTTATTTGGGCCATATCTTTGTTCTAATTCATCAATTTTTTCATTTTAGCATTTTAAAGGAATTTTTTCTACTCTTGCACTGGGTTAGTATACAATTGACACTAAACAACTATGGTAATGAATCAAAAGAAAAGCACCCCCAGTACCACCCAAAACTTGTTAAATGAAGTAAAACACAATAGTCTTTTACGTATGATAACTA
>Ga0210057_1009349_pt1 | contig 11363 bp, 15 predicted proteins | sample CryGeyCG2114_010_2_FD_183968 | JGI IMG/M metagenome (GOLD analysis project Ga0210057, IMG submission 183968) | Groundwater microbial communities from aquifer - Crystal Geyser CG10_big_fil_rev_8/21/14_0.10 (SPAdes) (version 2) | ecosystem: Environmental > Aquatic > Deep subsurface > Groundwater ...
TGCGCGATCAAAACCTTTGAGGTCCATAAAGGCAAACTTGCGACGATGACAACCTGGAGCCACGTTCAAGGCCATCATTGCGGCCTCGATCAACAAAGTTCCAGAACCACACATGGGGTCCACTAGCGGAGATTTTTTATCCCAACCCGAGAGCATCACCAAACCGGCCGCCAAATTTTCTTTCATGGGCGCCACGCCCACATCTTGACGGTATCCCCGCTGAAATAAAGACTCGCCACTGGTGTCGACCATGACGTGATAATGGTTTTTGATGCCTTTGACATAAACCCTCAGCGTGGGGTTTTCATTGTCGACATTGGGACGCTCATCAAACTCATCACGGAATTGATCCACGATGGCGTCTTTGACCCTCATCGCCACATAGCGCTGATCTTTCAGCGCACAATCAATGATGGTTGCATCGATCTTTAAAGTTTGATCGGGGCGAATGTACTTGGTGAAGTCATGCTTCATGATGTTGTGATAAAGATCGTCGGACTTGTAAGCTGGAAAATCTAAAACAGGTTTTAAAATCCTGGAGGCCAAACGAGATTGCAAATTGGCACGGTAAACACCCTCCCAATTGGATTCAAAAAAAACTCCGGATGACATTTTTAAAGTTCCAGAATAACCGAGAGCCTGCAACTCGGCTTCGAGAGGTTCGACCAAACCTTTGGCTGTTGAGGCTAAAAACTGAGGCATAAAAAGCTCCTGTCCCTTAGGGAGTTAAAACCAGGAGCTTCCTAAATCATGTCTCCTGGTATCTTGGACCGCCACCGCCCTCGGGGACCGTCCAATCGATGTTTTCGAATGGGCACTTGATATCACAGGTTTTACAATGAATACAGTTGGTATAATTAATTTGTAAATCGTACCTCTCAGGCTCGCCATTTCGAGCTGGGACCATCTCATAGACATTGGCCGGGCAAAAGTGATTGCACGGAGACTTGTATTGAGGCTCACAGATCGAGCGGCAGATGTCGCCGTCCTTGAGCAGCAAATGATTGGGCGAGTCCTCGTCATGCATGGTTCCGGTCAGATAAACGGAACTCAGCTTGTCATAAAAGAGCTTCCCATCTGGTTTTGGCAGTTGATTGGCCGAATCACTGAGCCCCCCAGAACCCCAAACCTCCGCCACTTTCTCGGTGGTTTTGGCATCCTGATGGGTCGTCATCCCGTCCCTTAAACCGCGGCCTCCGCTGATTTCCTGTAAAGCGATCAAAGGCAACGAGGCAAAAAGCCCTTGGCTGAGAGTTTGGTGAAAGTTTCGAACTCGGTAGAGCTCGCTCCGAACATAACTTTCATGGATTTTTGTTTCATAGGCTTTAAGGGCTGTCGCTGAAAAGTCCTGGCTGACGATAGACTGCAAGGCCGTGTCCGCAGATAGCATTCCAGATTTCATCGCTAAATGAATGCCCTTGAGTTTTTGAACATCCACCATCGAAGCACTGTCCCCACAGACCATCCAGCCATCACCAGCCAGCGTCGGCATGGAATAATAGCCCCCTGCCGGCAAAGTTTTACCGCCATAAGCAATGACCTGCCCCCCTGCCAGCATTTTTTGCAAGAATGGATGAGTTTTCAGTCTTTGCAGTTCTCGGTGAGGGTCCAACAATGGGTCTTTGGTGTCCAAATAAACCACCAGACCAACGATGATTTTATCGCCAGGAATGGTATAGATAAAAGTTCCACCGATACTTTTATGCAATGGAAAGCCCATGGTGTGGATCACTTGTCCGGGCTTCACAGTGCCCGCCGGCATCTGGATGATTTCTTTCACGCCCTCTTCGAAGACCTCGGCATTTTTTCCGTCGCGAAGATGGAGTTTTTGAGAGACCTGCTTAAACAATGACCCGCGTGGTCCTTCTGCAAAAATCACCACTTTGGATTTCAAAATCAAGCCGGCCTCAAAGTTAGGTTTTGGTTGCCCGTTTTTATCCCGCCCCTTGTCGCCCGTTCGAACTCCGACAATGCGGTTGCCTTCGTACAAAGCTTCCACCGCCGCAAAGCCTGGAAAAATATTGATCCCACGACCTTCGCACTTTTGTCCGAGCCAACGATTAAACTTGGACAAAGAAACAATATAGTTGCCCTTGTTATGAAAGGGCGGCGGCGTGATTGGCAGCTTAAACGCAGAGCTTTCCCCCAAATAATAAACCGCATCCGAGACAACTTCGGAATCGATGGGGCAGCCCTCTTCTTTGAAATTGGGCATGAGCTCTTGCAAGGCTGTTGGTTTTAAAACTGCTCCTGAAAAACTGTGGGCGCCAATTTCGGCCCCTTTTTCCAACACCACAATCATCTGTTCGGGAATCGGGGTCCCCTGGCGCTGGCCACTGGCAATTTCTTGATTGTGTTTTTCTATCTGCTGCGACAAATGCAGGGCACAAGAAAGTCCAGCGGCTCCACCGCCCACAATCAAAACATCCACGTCCATTTGTTCTCGAGTCACACCTTCAGGCAAACTGTCATTAATGGCCATAAGTCCCTTCCTTGGTTTTTAAATTAGTCGTGAGCCTCGTCCGAGGGATCATCCACTGGCATCTGAGTAGCCGGAGTCATCTTACGAGTGATCAAAGGCAGCTGACTCTGAACCTTCAAGGACTCTTCGTCGCGCCCCCCCGGGTAAAGGCGCTTCTTAGCAATATTGTGAATCTGTTGTTCCTGGGCGGTCATAAGAACATGCTCGCCGACATCCCCTTGGGCAAAAACGGATCCCGAAAAAATCACCATAAAGATAGAAAATAAAATCAACCGCACCATAAATCTCACTCCGTCGAAATGATCTAAGCTCCTAGAAAATCTAACATATCTCTGTTTAAGATGGGACAGAAAGCTCGTATTCTCGACGCAAATTATAACAACGCGAGGAGCACATGGCTTAAAAACTATCTTTTTGTCTTGTTATTTCAAACGACGATGGCCGGACATAGGGATTTGACGACGAACTTTTTCGATCAGGTCACGGTCCAACTCGGCCAGAAGTATTTCCGGATGATCAGCAGAGCCCTCGGCAATGATTTCACCCCAGGGGTTGACCACCAGACTGTGGCCATAGGTTTTTCTCTCAGCCTCGCCCCCATTGCGGTGGGCTCCGGCCTGGGCCGTGGCAATGACATAACACTGACTTTCGATGGCTCGCGCTCGGAGCAAAATCTCCCAATGGGCCTGTCCTGTTTTGATCAGAAAGGCGGCTGGGACCAGGATTGCATCCACTGATTGATGCGCATAGATCGAAAAAAGCTCCGAAAAGCGAAGATCATAACAAATTGTCTGGCCCCATCGCCAAGAGACCATATCCAGAACCAAGGGTTCTGAACCATGGATAAAAGCATCGGATTCCCGCACCGGATTCTGCCCTTCGAGTGTAATATCAAAGAGATGAATCTTACGGTAAGAGCAGCGCGCCTCCCCCCGAGGAGAAATCACGACCGAAGCATTGCTGAGTTTTCCATTTTCTCGCAGAGGCACCGAGCCCAAGTGGAGATAACAGGACTTATTTTTGGCAAGTTCACCCAGACGCAAAAAGGCCGGATCCTCAAGATCCAAACCGCGAATCAAATCACCCTCTTTGAGGCGCATGAACAAACAATTTTCAGGAAAAAAAATGACATCTGCCTTTTCAATCGGTGCGCAGAGTTTTTCAATTTGCTGAAGATTGGCCTCAACATCGTCAACCGAAGTCATCTGACAGAGGGCAATCTTTAGATTGGAACTCACTTTACTCCTCCGACGAGGACACTCGAGAATCGCTGATGTCTTTGCACTTCCAAGAAGCTTTTTCTAGATTGATTTTGATGTTGCCAAGAATTTTCCAGCAACCGGCCGAGTAAGTCGATTCACTGACCACTTTGTCTACACCTTCTTTGGTGTACATGGTTTTGCATCCACCCTCGTCTTTTTTCAAAACACGCACCGTTCGAACAACATCTTTATTTTTACAGATCAGATAGTTGGTTTTGCTGGTAACACCACCGTAATCCACAGTCGGAGTTTCCGATTTTTTTTCGACAGCGGGTTTGTCCGCGGTTGCTGCCGTCGATGGAGTCTGCTCTGCAAAGCTGGTGCAGGCAAAAAGAGATAAAATTAAAATCAAAATACGATGTGGCATCATAGCCCCCTCAAATATCTTGCCATCTTTCTCGCCATTTTAAAAACGGCTCTTTTTGAGATCCCCTGAAGACGACTTATGACCAGAAAAAAACCCTTCGTAAGATCAGTCCAGGTCCAACAAACAATGCCTCAAAAACGAAAAAGCCCTACTTTGGGCAGGGCTTTTTGATCACTCATCAGAATATAAAAAAAAACTACGCTGTCTTAGACGCCGCTTTCTTTTTCCCTGCTGAAGTCTTTTTACCCTTTGCCGCAGGAGCTGCTTCCACCAAAGCGACGTTGGAATAATCCATAAAACCTTCGAGAGTTTTCATTCCGTCTTTTTTGTCGAAATGAGATTGAACACGAACACCTTGAACTTTGATTTTCATGGCTCGAGAGCTCACGGCCAAAACAACGCCTTTTTTGCCTTTGTCTGCGCCGGCGACCACTTTTACAGTCGCGCCTTTTTTGATTTTCAGTTTAATTTTTCCCATGAATCCCGCCTATTTCTTCTTTGCAGCCATTTTGCGACGGATGCGATTTTTTACGTCAAGAGCCCGTTTTGAAAGAGCTTTTTCTTCTTGGTTCAAAATAAAGGTGTCAAAACCGCCCATATGCTCCATGTCGCGAATGGTGCTGGTGGCAATCTGCAAACGAACCATTTGGTTCAAAATACGGCTAAATATTCGTTTTTTTTGAACATTTGGCTGCGCGATCTTCTTTGTCTTGATGTTTGAGTGGCTCACCAAGTTCTTCACAACGGGGCCTTTTCCAGTTAACTCGCAACGACTCATCTGAATCCTCCAAAAATAGTGCAGCATAGAGAGCCGCAAACAAAGTTAGGTGTCTAACGAAAAAGATGCTTGTTGGCAACCCCAATTTACAGTATACCCATGAACTCGTTAAAAATAATGAAGAGGAATGCAGATGAAAAAGAACGCTCGAGCAAAATACCGTCAGGAATTCAGTGGTGACCACCTTTTTGATTATAAAGATCCAATGAGCCTCACTCGCTTTGTCAGTGATGGTGGAAAAATCACTCCTGCCCGCATCTCTAAATTGAGCATTGCTCAACAAAAACAAGTGGCTGCAGCTGTTAAAAAAGCTCGTAACTTGGGACTGTTGCCAACAGGAACTTCTGCTTACGATACTTTCCACAGAAGTGACTCTATCTCTCCAGTTCCTTTCGAAGCTTAAACCTAATCTCTGAAAGATCTAGACACTAAAAAGCCGAACTTCAAAGTTCGGCTTTTTGTTTTTCTCCAGCAAGCTAAGGGAACCTACTGAGCCTGCTCTTGCTCTCGTTTGGACTCAAGATACGAGTCTGCGAAAAAGCACACCATCATAAGGATAAAGATATTGTTCGAGGTCTTGTGCAATTCGGGGCCGCTAAAGCCCAGAAACTGAACTTGATCAAAAGCTATGTCCCAGTGCCACAGGCGTAAAATGAAAATGGGTAGAGCACTGAAAATAAAAAACACCAATACCCCCCAAAACGAGGCGTGTTTTTTAAAATCTGGATAACGAGTTTCCCAGTACAAAATTCCCAGGCTGCTCCCGATGAACAAAAACCCCGCGACCACCGATGCCCATTTGACATCAGGGACCAGGCGGAAAATTCCCATCACCAATAAAATGACCAGTGCTTCCAGGGACAAATAGTTGCGGTATCGATTGCGTTTTTTTGTGATTTTCATTCCTTAGATTTTCCACGATTCTGGACGGCCGTCCAACGACAACGCGACCGGCGAACGCCATTGGCCCATGATTTCGACTAGGCCGCTGAAAAAGATGGCCCAAAAGATGAAATGGACCCCCTCCAACAAGAAATGCACTTTAAAAAGGGGGAATGCATGATCCAGTCTTTGATGAACGAAGTAGCAAATACCGGCCACCAACTCTTAAGCCAGGAGCTTCGGGTCTATGGCCTGAACCCCAGCGATTGGACTCTGATTCAAGAGGATCAAAAACGATATCGAATCCAGTCCAACTCGGACCGCGGATTTTCTTTCTTGGGTTATGCGAGAGAAAAAGCTCACGCTCTTTGCTGGGACCATATCGAGCTTTTCAGTTTATAAATCAGCGCAGGCGCTCGCAGCGCAACGAAAACAGGCTGCGAGCCCAGATCTCTTCGGGGGACAGGGTCTGGTCTGCCTTTTTTAAATAGTCACAGTTCAGGCAGGTCCCATCTTGAAAGACCGCGGCCTCGCCCGGCAGCAGATGATAGGTCGTCAGCCTGAGCTCGCTCCAGCCCTCGGTCCCATAGATTTTTTCGTAAACATCGCGAAGCTGACAGTACAGCGAAAGATCAGACATTTCTAACCAAGCAAATTTCTCCATGCCCTTGTCAGGGGGCTTGTCCCCCCAGGCCAGAAGAATCATCAGTTGCACGCCGTCTCGCAGAGCATTTTTGACCTGAGCGAGCTCCCCGAACGGCACCAGGCACTCTTGCGGAGCTCCCCTGAGATCTCGAACTACTTTTTTAAGCAGATTGAAGAGTTCAAAGCAGCCCCCTGGGCTGTTGGCAATTCGGCAGGATTCGACCGCCCGGGCATAGGTCGCCGGCGCCCGAGATTTCTCGGTGACCTTGGGGAATAGAGCTCCGGCCTGGGATTGCTTAAAGATCTCGATCTGTGGAGTACAGACGGTCTCAGGCTTTTGAATCACGAAAAAAAGAAGAACCCCGACGAGCAAAACCGCCGTCACGAGAACAGGTCGAGGTATTTTTTGAAAAGCCATAAACTTAGTGTACGGACCAAGACCACCAGGGGCAATTGAAGAGATGCGTCATTCGCCATGAATTTGACATTGAACCTGCCCCACCACTATTCTGCTGAGCTTCGAGTCGGGGAGTAGCGCAGTTTGGTAGCGCATCTGGTTTGGGACCAGAGGGTCGCAGGTTCGAATCCTGTCTCCCCGACCAATTTTCTTAGCCCAAGTCATAACCCATAAAAATGTAAACTATGTGTCAAGACGGACCCGTTCGAATTTTGCGAACTCTCGCCGACATCCGTCCAATTTCAAAAATCAAAACTAATTCCCCTCGAAGAATGGAGGCTTCTATGACCAACAGCGGAGTCCGTGCCCCCCCCCCAACGCCCCTGCGAGTTTTTTTGTTTGATCTGCCTTGAAGCTACCGCCGCCCGCGCCCAGGGAAAGAAAAACTATTTTTGCAGTTTTAAAGAATGAGAAATTGTTCCGTCGCCAGCAAACAAGATCAAGTAGTAATTTCCATCGATGGGACTCAAGCCAAAATAAACAGCAGATCCCGCATCGTGGTAAACAGCGTATTCCCCATCGGTCGCAAAGTAAGCATTGTAAGACTGGTCACCCAAGTATTTTGAATAGGGCTTCATATCCATCGTTAAGACGACAGAAGCAGAGTCTGTTCCCACCAGAAGAATTCCTGTTTCCGTTTCAGAGAGGGTGACCTTTGAAACATGGGAGAAAACACCCTTAGACCCTTCAACTACCTGATAACTTCCGACATATTGATCAAAAGAAGTATTTTCCCTCGCGAATGCCAACGATGAGAAAAGAACGAAAAAAGAAATAAGGGGGGCGATGACTTTCATTGGGACCTCTTTCTGTTAGTCGGCTACTTGGCTGCTGACCTATCGCACGTAGGTCCAAAGAGCAAAATAATATATATTCTGTCAGGCTAGCAAGTGTCACTTTTCTGTACAGCCCATTTTTTCATAAGCAAAGTCAGTTTAATCTTCATTCAGGCAGAAGGCCCGATCGACCTGATCTCAGTGGGACCTTGGTCAAAAAAACATTAAACCAGCTGCGATCAACAATCTCATCTTAACCTCGGAGTCTATGTCGAATTATCTCAGGGCGTAAAAATGGAGGTGCACCTGTTTCCGCGACTCGCCTTTAATCCAAACACGGAAGTGAACAGTGATCGGTATGCCGCATCCTGGTTCCGTCTCGCAATTTCATCTTTAGCATCGACGTTTTGCATCTCACCGTTTCGTACGAACATCAGTTTACCTTCATAGGTCATGGCCCTCGAGAGGCCGCGATCTATCAGCGTTACGGTCGATTCCGAAAGATTGATTGCTTTAAGCTTGGCTAAGAATCTGAGCGCTTTTCTTGAAACAATCTCATCTGGCGAGAGGCTATGGCTGACCGCTATTTCGTAGAGGTAGGCACTCAAAACATCGACGATTACGCGATCGCTTCGAGTCAGATATTTCGCCTTCGACATCGATTTCAAACTCTCTAAACGCGCGCTTAAGGATGCGTCATACTTCTTAACAATGCGAAGAAGTTCCTTTTGAGCAAGAGTGGAAACCTCGATATTTTCGTCGAATAAGACAGAAAGAAATAAGTTCAGATCGCGTTGCAAAATTAAAACGTTCGTATAAAGCATTCCATCTTTTCCCGTATACTCAGCGTTTCTCATCTCATAAGTCTCAAACAACAGATGAGACACATTATGAGAAGGTGAATACTCCCGCGCAAAAACACCTTCTCGATTTTCTATCGTTCGATAAACAAAAAAGTCCGCTTCGCGGTCTGCCCGGAGGTCGTTTTCTTGATCGGCCTTTTTAATAACGTCTTTGTATTTGTCAGCGAGTCTAACCTGCTCTGCTAAAATCTTATCTAACCCTGCGAAGGCGGAAAGAAGCATCCTTCGAGAGGCCGCATCTACATGACCCTCTGAATCGTACCGAACTGGATTCAAAATTAAACTTTGATAATCTTGATCGGTGATCTTGTTTGCATCTGTAGCGAAGGATTGCGAAGTGGTAGATGTCAAAACGAACGCGATGGCCCATGTTGTATACCAAGTAGTCAAAACGACGATTTTCGTTCGCTTCTGCATTATGAGCCTCCTCTAAATCAAAACTCTTCACAAATGAACTTGCAATACAGGTTCAATGCAAAAAGCATCCCTCCACGGGCGGTTCTCCCAAGATTCTGTGAGTCATAGATCCTGAGTCAGGTGGCGTTAGCTTGCTAACATGACTTCTCTTTCTTTTGCAAATCCTAATGGTGATTTCATTCCTAGTGCCGAGTGTGGATTGATGTTGTTGAATGATTCAATGAGCTGGTTCGGCTTTTGGTCGCTTATCTTGGCGTCTTTGTTGCCCATGTTCTTGTCCATTTTGTATTTTTATATGTGTTACAGAAAAGAGCTTTCAGAGGTCGAATGGCTTAAAAAATTACTCGTGGACATTCAATCCATCAAGTAAGATCACTTCTTTCGTGGGGACTCTATGTTTGAATGCCTGAAGGAGAATTTGGTAACCATATGAACATCAAAAACTGGGACGTCGGCGACATTTTCTTTCTTTGCCTCAAGCTTTTAGGGGTCATTCTTTGTGTCGGTGTTTTTGCCCACTTCAAGGCTGTTCGATTGCCGAGAATTGAAATGATCCTGCCGGAAGTTTTGGAAGAACCGCTTCAGCAAAACACAACCAAAGCTCCCTTTTTGGCTTTTGTCGAAGGCCAGCGGTATCGGATCACTCCGAAGGCTGAGTACCGTCTGCGGGGTTTGGTGGTTGCCACTCATGATTCGGCATTCATGGATATCACCCACGCCGCGGCCAAGGATTTTATCAACACCCACGATATTTGCGTCCTCTGGGGGGACAATGCGACCTCTCCGTATTTGAGGGACATGAAATTCACTCACGGAGATTGGACCTGTTATTTTCAGACACAGAGTCAGGAAGCATGGAAATCTTTTAGTAAATCAAAGATCTCGAACAATCATCTTCTGCCATCGAATGCAGAGATTGAAAAGGTCATCGCCTCGGCCCGGATCGGTGATCAAATCGAGCTTGCGGGAAGTTTGGTGGATTACACCATGCCCGAAGGTGGGGTCCGCAAAACGAGTCTCAGCCGCGATGATGTCGAGAACGGGGCTTGCGAGATTATTTACGTGACCCAAGCAAAAATTTTATCTCGGGGATCGCCATTTTGGTATGGCGTTCGAACAGCTTGCCAGGTGGCGGCGGCGATGGTGATCGCAGGACTTTTGTTCTCGGTTTTTATTTTGCCAAAATTTTCCCATGAATCGCCGAAATAAGCGTCTCTCTGAAACATCCAAGATCATTTTTTGTGCAAACAATCTGAGCAGAATGAAGACCCCTTATTTTGTATACTATATCATCAACACCTGGCCAGAATATGACCACCGGGATGTTCCAGACTGAGACATGACTTATTCCTGGATTGAGACAGTCCTCGGACAGCGCGGTCCTAGCTTTCATTTCAGATTTTATATTCGAGTACCCAAGGTTTGCCAATGCGACCACCGAGGTCGGTATGACCTTCGCAGTTTGGAGGACTGACGGGGGTCTTCATGAGTCCAATTCGATTTGTTCTGCGGTTTGCTTTAATGCTCACCTTTGGTTTTACAGCCTTTGCTTTAGAGAATTCTCTCACAATTGCGGGACTCAAATCTGGGATTAGCCCCGAAGAAAGTCCTCGGTTTTCTAAGGCTATTCGCACAGAACCGTTGAAGGTCGGTCTCTTTAACATGAACTCGGCAGATAAAAAAATCAGCGAGCTCTTTGAAGATGCAACGAGGCAGGCTGACCGCCTGAATGAAATAAAGCCTTGCAGTGTTGGTCGCGAAAAAGTGGGCTATCCAATGATTGAGATGACCACAACGCCAACTCTGAGCTCAAATCCCAGCTCATGTTCTCTGAATAAATTCATCAAAATGAGTCTTGACGATAAAAACAGTGAGGCGCTGACCAGCGATGACGTCAGCGAAAATGACTTTGGTTTCCAACGAAGATTTATTCTGAACGGCTCAAATGAAGACTGTTTGGATGCTTCCAAACAATGGATGAAAGAAACCTTGATGGGAAAAAACAGTGTCGGGAAAGCTCTCTGGAAATCCTGTGGTAAAGACTGTAGTTTTGCCAACATTATTCGGATCAAACGCAATCTTGATACTCTGCCGGGCCAATGCGATATGACGGCCAATCTTCAGGTTCAATGCGGCCCCCATCGAGAGGGCTCTCTCAGTTGGAAAGGAAGCATGAGTGTTGCGGTGAAAAACAATTTCTCCTGCGAGCTCATTGGCCCGTCCACTCAGGGCACCGGTGTTGCGGTTGGCGGAGCGAACTAGGGCTCTCCTGGCTGAGTCGCCCGCAGAAAACCACCCCTGACGATTTTGGTGCAAGGCTGTGACCAAAATCGGCACTATCAAATGAAATCTTAGATCATCTCTAACCCTCTGTCTCCGCGTACGGGAATGAGGCTTGCAGTGCTTTGGGGCTTAACATCCTATATGGAGGTCC
>Ga0210057_1009350_pt1 | contig 11359 bp, 19 predicted proteins | sample CryGeyCG2114_010_2_FD_183968 | JGI IMG/M metagenome (GOLD analysis project Ga0210057, IMG submission 183968) | Groundwater microbial communities from aquifer - Crystal Geyser CG10_big_fil_rev_8/21/14_0.10 (SPAdes) (version 2) | ecosystem: Environmental > Aquatic > Deep subsurface > Groundwater ...
TAAATCAATCACATCATCCGATAGTAGCAACAAGTCCGAAAAATTTTATCTTGACTTTCTGGGCAAGTCACTTTAAAAGCCACACCTCTTAACACCCTTATCCAAGCCACGAAAACTTAACACTCTCTGAAATCAAAACCTTTAAATAATCAAATTCTGCTTAAATTGTATACCTGCGAGTTAATGCGAGTGACCTGATTGTTTATTCGCTGACGCGCCTAGAGCAGGAAGATTAATTTCTTCTTGTAATGCCACTAAAATGAAATCAAAGACAAAGATTGGAAAACAAATTCAAAGAAAAACAGGTTCAAATTTAGTCAAGGCTGTTCTCTTGGCAAAGAAAAACCCTGAGTGGTTAAAAGTTGCATCCATGCTTTCTACACCTAGAAGAAAATTTTTGGCTCTGAATTTGGGAGATATTGAAGGGCTTGTTAAAGAAGGAGAAACCGTTGTGGTCCCGGGAAAAGTTTTGTCTCAGGGAGAACTCACAAAAAAAGTTAAGATAGTGGCTCTTAAGTTTTCTGAGATTGCTAAAGAAAAGCTATTAAAATCAAAGATACAGATGAGTACTATCAACGAAGAAATAAAAAATAATCCGGGTGCAAAGGGATTGAGGATTTTAACAAATGAAAATAATTGATGGAAAAAACGCAGTAATGGGTAGGCTCGCGAGCTATACTGCAAAAGAAGCGCTTAGAGGAGAAGAAATTGCCATTTTGAACTGTGAGCAAGTTATAATAACTGGAAGTAAGGTAAATATAAAAGAAAATTTTGAAAGTAAAAGAATGAGGGTGGGCTCAGGACAGAAAGGCCCTAAGCATTCTAGAGATTCTGAGAAAATCGTGAAGATGGCAATAAGAGGAATGCTGCCAAACTATCGTTTGGGAAGAGGAAAAGAAGCATTCAAGAGAATCAAATGCTATGTCGGTATTCCAAAAGAATTTGAAGATAAAAAGAAAATTGTTGCAGGAAAAGAGAAAACAAGTAAATTCATCAGAGTTAAGGAAATTAAAAAATGAAAAGAATAATTACTTCTGGAAAAAGAAAAAGTGCCGTTGCAAGAGCAATGATTAAAGAAGGAACAGGAAAGATTTTCATAAACAAAAAGCCCTATGAGCAACTCCAACTTTTAGATAAACTCAAAATAGAAGAACCTTTGAAAATTGCGGAACAGGTTTTGGGAAAAAATAATTTTGACGTGACCTTAAGTGCTAGGGGTGGAGGAGAAAAAAGCCAAATAGAAGCAGCAAGATTGGCACTCGCAAGAGCAATAGTAGAATTTACAGAAAGTAAGGAATTAGAAAAGGCTTACATCGCTTATGATAGAAATCTTTTGGTTGCAGACGTTAGGAGAAAAGAAGCATACAAGCCAGGAGACAGTAAGGCAAGAAGGAAGAGACAAAAGAGTTTCAGATAGTTATTTTATCCCCAATTTCTCCAACTTATTTTGAACATGATTGAAAAGAGTAGATGACAAAATCTGTTCATGATTTCCCTCATAAATTTCATTATCGAATTTTACTTTTCCTATATATGTGAAATTTTTTAATATTTTTTTCAGGCCATTTACCGAAAGGCGATGTTTACTTGCTAGATTTGTTAAATTTATATTATTGTTCAAAAATTCTTCAAAAATTTCTTCCACCTCTTTATAATTTTGTGCAGGAACTAGTTTTCCCTCTTCAATGTTGTATCCGAAAGGTGCTCTTGACATCACCATTCCATGTCTAGCTTTTTTTGTCATGGCTTTTTTTCTATCTGTATTAAGAGATTTAAGTTGTTCCAGCTGTTTTCTCAGTTCAATGTTTTCGTTTTTGAGTTTTTCTAATTCGTCCATAGTGGAAATAAGAGGGTTAACTTTATAAAATTGGGTTTTTTAGTATATCCACTTAACACTTATTTAAATTTGGTGAAGTTATGAGTAAAAGAATTTATGTGGGAAATCTTCCTTGGGGCATCACAAAAGTTATGCTTGACGGACTCTTTTCTCCCTTCGGTGAAATTGAAGATTCAATAGTCATTGCAGATAGGCAGACAGGACGTTCTAGAGGATTTGGCTTTGTAACTTATAGAAAAGATGCTGACGCTGATGCGGCTATTAATGAAATGAATGATAAGGAAGTCGAAGGGAGGACCCTTGTTGTTAAAGAAGCTTTGCCAGAAGGAGAGCGTTCTGATAAAAAGGAATAGGTTTTTAATAGAAGTCTTCTTGATTGCTAAAAGGTGATAAAATGAACTCTGTTTGGATACTTCTAATTGCATTAGTTTGGTTTTATTTTGGTTACAGGGTTTACGGGAGATTTGTTGAAAAAAGGATTAAAATCAATGATAAAAATGAAACTCCTGCTATGTCCCACAGAGCAGACCTTGACTATTCTCCATCGACCAAACCTTTTTTGATTGGCCATCATTTTGCGTCTATTGCTGGTGCCGGACCGATTATTGGACCGATTCTTGCAGTTAATTATTTCGGGTGGCTTCCAGTCGTTATTTGGATTCTGATTGGGGCGGTTTTAATTGGCGCTATGCATGACTATGTTTCATTAATTGCTTCCGTTAGAAATGGTGCCAAAAGCGTATCCGTCATCACAAAAAAATTCCTTAATACAAGATCTGGATGGGTTTTTGGTTTGATGATTTGGGTAACTCTTGTTCTGATTATTACAGTCTTCTCCGTGAGTGCGGCAGACAGTATTGTACAAAAGCCCGATTTAGTTATTCCTCTTATTGCGATAACCCTAATTGCTCTCGGACTAGGATTTGGTGTGAAAAAATATGATTGGAACTATAAGGTTGCTAGCATATTTGCAATCATTTTGATTTTCTTTTTTGTATGGATTGGGAATATGTTTCCTATTACACTTTCTTTTACAAACCAGAATCTTGTTAAGAATGTTTGGATTACCATTATTTTTGCCTATGCATTCATAGCATCGATAGTTCCTGTCGGAGTTTTATTGAGGCCAAGAGATTACCTTAGTGCGATTCAGATGAGCATCATTCTTTTCTTAGGAATTTTGGCGTTTGTGATTGCGAGACCTATTATTAACGCGCCGGCTTATATTCAGGGAAGCGTGTTTCCATTGTGGCCAATATTATTCATTACAGTTGCTTGTGGGGCAATTTCAGGATTCCATGGATTAGTTTCCTCTGGAACCACAAGTAAACAGTTGAGAAAGGAAAGTGATGGTCGCGCAGTGGGCTATGGGGGAATGCTTTTAGAGGGGACACTCGCCATTTTTGTAACTGTTGTCGCGATTGCAGGATTGAGTTGGGGTTCTAGCTCCGGAGGGTTTAGTGTGACTCTCGAGAAAGGATGGATTGTTTTATTTTCAACAGGATTTGGGAACATTGTAGGAAATATTATTCCGATTTTGAGTGTTAGTGTTGCTGCATTGTTAGGAGCGTTTATGGTAAACCAATTTATTTTGACTTCTGTTGACACTTCATCAAGATTGGGCAGATTTGTTATCTCAGAAAACCTCTTCCCAAAAATAAAAAACAAAGTTTTGACGACGCTTATGACGTTAATTCCTGCATGGCTCCTCGCTATAACGAATAGCTACGAAACGATGTGGAGGTTATTCGGGACAAGTAACCAACTCATAGCATCGATTACTCTCGTTGGAATTTCTGCTTTTTTTATTTCAAAAAAAATCAAGGTAGGATTTATAATTATTCCTGCCGTGCTTGTGCTGGTGACTACTCTCTCTGCGCTAGTTTATCTTACTTTTAGGTACGGAGGATACATCAGCGAGGGAAGTTACCTTCTAGCAGGAATTTCGATGTTGATGTTTGTTCTGGGTTTATTTGTTGCAAAAGAAGGTTTAGATGTTTTAAGAAAAAGGGAGATCTAAAATTTAAAAAGATATTTTTTCAAATCAATTTTATTGTCCTTTGCTTTAACACCTTCTTCCCTTAATAGGTCCGTTTTCTTTTTGGGCCCTAAAGCAAAGCCTCCAATTTCTCCATTTGACTTAATGACACGATGGCAAGGGACTCCTGGAGCATAAGGATTTTTATTCATCGCATTTCCAACCGCGCGATACGCCTTTGTGTGAAGAGCGCGAGCTATTTCCTTGTATGTTGTGACTTTGCCTTTTGGAACTTTTCTCAGAATGGCATAACATCTCTCGTTGAAGTTTTTCATTGAATTCCTAGTTTTTTAAATTCTAAAAAAAGTGATTTGTTATCCTTGAAAAGAACTCCATTCATCCCTAATTTTTTAGCTGCTGCAACGTTTTTTTCCTGATCGTCTATGAAAACAGATTCTTCAGCTTTTACATTCAATCTTGAAAGGATGAGTCCAAAAGATTTCGGATCTGGCTTTCTTAATTGATCATCACATGAAATTTCAAGTGCATCAAAATCATCAAAATATTTTTGAGGAGCAAAAACGGGTTTGGAAAGATGGAATAAGGTAGATAAAATCCCAAGGAGGTATCCTCTTTTCTTCAAGTTCAGGATAAAAGAGTATAACTCTTTGTTTTCTTTTGTATTTTCTTTGTAAATTTTCTTAAATAGTTGCTCTGTTTTTTCAGGAGAAATTGATAATTCTCTAGACATCTCTTTCAAGGTTTCTTTTTTTGATATCTGTCCTATTGAAGATTTGAGGTAAGTGTGAAGTAAAGAGTCAACAGAGTTAGGGGCATCGAGTCCGAATTTATTTAGTAAAAAGCATGCTTCTCTGAAAGAATTGAGAAGGTTTTTTTCTCTTGAATTGTCTTTTGCCAAATAGAGGACACCACATATGTCGAAAATCAAAGCTCTTATTTTTTTGACCATAAGAGTGGAGAGTAAAGTGAATTTAAAAATTTTTAGAGAAATAAATAAAAAATAAAAAAAAGTATGCTTACAATATAACCGAAAGCGCCCAAACAGAAAGTGCTAACCAGACTAGGAGAGGTAACCAAACTCTGTTCAAAAGTGTTTTTCCTTTAAGGATTTTCTTTCCCCAATCAATTGTCTCCCTTCCATATGCTGCAAAAGTCATTCCGGTTAAAAGAGCCCCTAAAACTAATCCCGCTAAGATTTGAACAATGGTTATTTCCCGGAGGAGATGATAGAATAGAATCGCTGCCAAAACTAATTCTGCGACAAATAACAACATCGAACTTTTGTATAATCCCTCAACCAGATTTAGCCAACCCTTTGGATTGAAAGAAACTGTAAGAATCTTCACGATTGCCAATATTGAAAAGGCTAGGACAAACCACTCTACAACTGTAAATGCCATTTAATCACCTCCTTTCAACAAAGATTTCATTCCACTATAAAGGGATTGTTTATTAAAAATGTTTTTGTATCAGAGATTATCAATAGGGCTTTTGATTTTTTTCAATTCTTCTGTAGAGACATGGGTATAAATTTGAGTCGTGCTCAAATCCGCATGACCAAGAAGTTCTTGGATTTTTCTTATATCAACATTATTTTCAAGAAGATGGGTTGCAAAGCTATGTCTTAAAGTGTGTGGATGTACATCTTTTTTTATTTCTGCTTTCTCAGCATATTTTTTTATAATTTTTTGGATGTTTCTATCGGTGAGCTTGCCGTTTGGGCCAGTAAACAGATATTCTTCTCTTTTTTCAATTTGAAGTTTTACTCTCTTTAAAAGAGGTTTTTTTAAGAAAAGAGGTATGTTAAAAATTCTGTCTTTTTTCCCCTTCCCTTGTTTTACATGACCGATGTTATCTTCAAAATCTAGGTTGGAAATTTTTAAGTTTACAAGTTCCGATACGCGAAAGCCACATGCATAAATCAAGGAAATCATCAGTTTGCTTTTCTTGTTTTCAATTGACTTCAAAAGTTTCCTTACTTCCTCTTTTGTCAAAACAGTTGGGAGTCTCTTTTCTCTTTTCGGTCTTTTGATTCCCGCAGTTGGATCTATTTTGAGAATATTTATAAAAGAATACCTAATTGCGGAAAGGAAAACTATCAAGGACATCGCAGAGCGTTCGGAAATTTCTGCTAGGAATTTTTTTACGTCTTGCTCATTTATTTCTTCAGGAGATTTTTTTATGAAATTGAAAAATTCTCTATTCGCTCTTACGTAGTTTTTTATGGTGTGGGGGGAAGATTTTGATATTTTAAGTTCTGTTTCAAGTTTTTCGACGAATTCTTGGGGAGTCATTTTAAGATCCCTTCTATCTCTCTAATAGTTTGTTTATTATTTTTGAAGAGGACTGCCTTCATCCCGAGCTTTTCTGCTGGCTTAAGATTCCATTTGCGATTGTCTATGAAGATTGCTTCTGAGGGCTTAATTTTCATTTTTTTTAAGGTCAATTTGTAAATTCTCGGGTTCGGTTTTCTCATGCCCACCTTGTTAGAAGAAATCACGGCATCAAAATTTTTCAAAAGCTTTTTGTCAAAAATTGCTTTTTGTGAAAAATGCCATTGGTCTGAGAGAATTGCTATTTTGTAATCTTCTTTTTTCTTTTTGAAAGCGTATTCGTAAAGTTCTCTATTCTGGCGGAAAATTTTTTGGTAAGTCTGAATTATATTTTTTTCGAGTTTGCACTTAGGAACGCCTAAATTTTCTGATATTATCGTCCCAACTTTTTTCCCAGAAATTTTGCCCTCAATTGAATTTGCATAAACACTATCTATAGCGTCAAACCATGTATCTAAGCTGATTCCCAGTTTTTTTGAGATTTTGATGTGAAAGCTTTTAGATATTTTGGAGCCTTGTTTTAATTCTATTCCCAAGGCAAGTACCCCATTCATATCAAAGATAAGAGCTTTTATTTTGTTCTTGTCTTTAGACTTCATGGAAGAGATTATACGAACTTATTTATAATTCTTTCTTGGATAGAGGAAAACTTAAAAGGGGTTTTTCTTTGTAGAACTATGGTAAGAAAAAAAATTGCAAAAGAAGGCAGTAAAATCAAATTAGATTATGAGGGAAAATTAGAATCAGGTGAAATTTTTGACTCTTCAAAGCACGGAGATCATTCTCATCCTCTTGAATTTACGATAGGTGCAAGACAGGTTATTCAGGGATTCGAAAAAGCCGTGAAGGGTTTAAAGAAGGGGGATAAAAAAGAGTTCAAGATTAAGCCGGAAGAGGGTTATGGAAAGCCAGACCCGAAGATGATTCAAAAAATCCCAAGAGAAGCGCTTCCAAAAGGCCAAGAGCCAAAAGAAGGAATGGTTCTGATTATCAATTCTCCAGAGGGCAGACAATTTCCAGTAAAAATTGTGGGAGTTGAAAAGGATTCTGTTTCTATTGACTTGAATCACCCCCTGGCGGGAAAGACCCTTATTTTCAATATAGAGGTTTTAGATGTAGAATGATTTTGGTTGAATTCTTTGCCTTTTGAGGTAAGTTCGCATAATATAGATTGTCCGAATCTTTTACACATAAATCGCCTTTATTGGGGAAAAAACTGTTTTAAGTGATTTTTAAGGGGCTTTTGAAGGTTTTGGACTTGCCCCTTGCTTTTTTGTCATAAAAATTTCTAAAAAACGATAAAACAAAAATTGTGAACTTAGGTGACCTTAGTTAAAAAAATAAAAAATAAAAAATTGTAGAGAATTATCTTCTCTTTTTGCCGTTGTAATTCCTCATTAGCTTACCAATACCTATTACGAGGAAAGACAATCCGATTAGCCATCTACCCCATGATCCGGTGCCCACTCCAAGCAAAGGCAATAGCCAAAGAACTCCTACAAGCGTAACAAGCCATGCAGTTAGTTTTGCCATGTATATACCCTCCTTTTGATGGTTTATTTAAGAAATTGGCAATTATAAATCTTTTCCAGAGGCAAAAGGTTTGAAAAATTGTCTAGTAATGCTCGTGGCCATCTTTAAGAAAATGTGCTGTCAAATAAATGATTAAAAGACTAAAAATAGTGATAAAAAGAGACGTGAGGATGCTCAGTGTTGTTGAATCTTGGACATGAATAAAAAATTGAACCAATTCTTGAGAAGCGTCAAAAACAGTTTGCCTCCAAGTGAAAGCCATTGTAAATCCAAGAGTAATTATGACGAGCATTCTTATTTGGATCTTAAACTCCCTCTTAAAAGCAGAGCCCTCCCTTAGAGATCGAAGAATTTTATTCCTCATAGAGTAAAGAGAAAATCTTTGTTTATAAAAATTTCTAAAACACCCAGAAAATTCTTTTATGCCTTTAATCCGTGACGAACCTTATGCACTAAGGTGAGCTTTGTTCAAGAGCTTTTCTTTTTCTTTGAGAAATTTTTAGGTATTTGGAAAAGAAGAGTAAAAACAAATAGGTGTTTGAGGGTGTTTAAACAGCCTGTTTGGTGGTGTTTTTTTAATGAATTTCTGAAAAGGAGTGTGTTTAAGGAAAATTTTTGTGAAAAAATAAGAGAAATTTACAGAGAAAATTTTTGTCTTTTCTCGACGAGATTGGAAAGATTTTTAAACCCTGGAAAATAAATATGTTAATGTTTGGATGGTTTTCTAAAAAAAAAGAGGTAGAAGGATTGAAAGAGGACACGAAAAAAAGTTTTGAGTCAGTAAAAAAAGATATGAATTCTTTGGGTGTTTGGATTAAACATCTGAATTCTGAAAAAGACTTGCAAAAAAAAGAGGTTGGAGAGATTAAAGAACTTTTATCGACGCTGTCAGAAGAGGTAGAAGGATTGAAAAACGTTATTTCTATCATGAATGATCTAAAATCAAACAGGGTGTTTAGAACACCCAAACAAGTATTTAACAAACAAACACCTGTTTATACTGTTCAAACAGGTGTTCAAACAGGTGTTCAAACACCAAATTTAGACAATTTTTCGATAACTGAAAGGGCCGTAATATGGATTCTTTTGAACGCAGACATGAAATTGAGTTATGACGATATTGCAGCAATAGTAGGGAAAGAGAGATCGACAATAAGAGGTCATCTTAACAGGATAAAACAGAAAAGTGAGGGTTTAATAGAGGAACAAGTAGAGAATAACGGTAAAAAAAGAGTGTATATCCCCGAACAAATGAAAGAAATACTGCTAAAAAAGTCGAAAGTGAGAGTTAAGACGAAGAAAAAAGACAAATCCTAAAAAAATGCTCTTTTTGCGCAAAAAAAAAGAGGAAAGTGAGAGTTAAGACGAAGAAAAATAAGAGAGGAATTTATCGTTTGAAGATAAAAAAGAGAATTTTTTAAGAAATACTTGGCCCTTTTGGAGTAGAAGAATCAGAAGGGAAAATGTGAAAATTCCTCAAGAGAGACTTGGAAGTCTAAAGAGTTATTCGGTGTGAAGAATATCACCATTTTAGAGGTCTCTTAATTGCAATATCGTCGGTAAAGACGCTATTTTTTTCAAAGAAGGCGAGATGGAAAGAATAATTGATTTGTTGTTCACTCTTTTTTTGTCGATAGGTATGCCTTTTTTGATTAGTCTTCCGACGTAATCTCTAATCGAGCTTTCGCTGAGGTTTAGTCTCATTGAAACAGTCTTATAATCTGCTTGGCCTGTTTCTTCATCGATCTGGTAAAGGGTTGAAAAAACAAGCACTTCTTGGTCCGTGAGTTGTTTAAATTTTATCCTTATTTCTTTTTTTAAGCTGTCTAAGGATTCAAGAATTCTTGCTGCATTTTCTATAGAGTTTTCTTTTCTTGATTCAGGAAAATTAAGTGTTTTTTCTGTCTGTTGGTTTGTTTGTCTGTTTGTCTGTTTGTCTGTTGGAACCCCTTCATTTCCAATGGAAAAGGGCATATTTTTGGTTTTTAGAGCCTCTAAAGGATGGTTTTGTGTCGAAGAACCTGTTGGAGTTGTCTCATTTCCATACTCCTGCGTCGAAACAAGCCTTTTTGATTCTGTGTTGTCCAAATCAGATATTTTTTGAGAAATTTCAAAAAGTTCTTGATTCAAGGTGGCCAAACCAGACTTTAAAAGAGTCATCTCAGAATAAAGAAATTCCATATCTTCTCTGACCTTCTGGAAGGCCTCTTTTAAGGGGTCCATCTAAATGAGAAAGAAGGGTAATATAAAAACTTTAAGATGATAGAATATACAGTTCACATTTATTGCTTGGATTTGTAAGTAGTATAAACAGAGTCGGTGAGTTTCCAACGAGATCTTCTAAGATAGACCACACCGGAAGAATTTTTCTTTATTTCGACCAACAATCCTTTCTTTTTCAAATCGAGAAGAATTTTTTTTATAAACTCTTCGTCTCTTGCAAGCTCTTTTGCAATCCACGCAGTAAAAAGGAGTTTAGGGGATTCGGTAAAGAGGAGAGCAAGGATTTGTTCAGAAATTTTCTCTTTTTTTTCCTTAGATATTTTCATACTTAAGAGGAAGTGCTTGTGTTTTTTAAAGTTTTCAAGACTAAACAGAGAATTGGATTATTTTTCTTGGGGCTTTCTTAGAGTGGGAAGAGGAATGTGTAAAGGTAATCCGAATTCATCCTCGAGAGCAGCTGCCCTTAGTCCTGCCTTCCTCATAACAAGATTAAGAATATAAAATTTGAATTGCTCGGGTATTTCTTTACTTTTCCATCCTTTAAGGATGTCTTTTGAGTCTTTCTGAGAAAGGGAAACGAGCGCCGTCCCTTTTATGGTGACTTCTGCTACTTTCGGTTCGTATTTAACAACATAAGAAAAATTTACCTCGAGAAGATCGTCTTTTGATTTGAGGGGATTGGCTTTCACTTCTTTTATGTCTGTAACATCTACAGAAGTTTGTATTTTTACACCTTCTTTGGGTTCGCTTAACCTTTCTATGTCAACTTTAGTGAAATTAAAACCGATTACTCTCATAAGAACTAAATAAAAATTATGTTTAAAAAGATTTAGGTTGTAACTTTGAATTAAATGAGATCTTCTTCAGAAACGATTACGAAGTCACCTATAGCAATTATAGCACTATAAGGAATCAAGAGGTCTTTTGAAGGCATCCTTTCAAGGTTAAGGTTCCTTGTGTACGCTGTGGCGTCTTTAACCACAAGATTGATCAGTTCTCCTGATTTTGTTTCAAAAGTTATATCTTTAACAAATCCTAGTCTTTTACCTTCTTTTGTAACTATCATCTTTCCCAGAATAGCATTAAAAGGGTTTTTGTCTGCTTGCATAGAGAATTCAAAAGAAAATAATATATAAACTTTTCTGTGAAATTAAATAGAGTTTCCAGTGACATATTAAAGAGGATTATTGTTGAAAAAAGTGATTTGTATTGAACTATGAGAGGAAAATGATGCCCTCACCCTATGATTTCTTATGGAAGTATTTAAAAAGGAATTTTGAATTTTTTGACTTTAATTTTTATTTTATAAATTTTATGTATTATATTATATACTATATACATAATAATAATAATAATAATAATAATAATAATAATAATAATAATAATAATACAATGTCGAGGCTTTTTGAATTTGATTAACCTCTGCAAGAAATT
>Ga0210057_1009351_pt1 | contig 11359 bp, 9 predicted proteins | sample CryGeyCG2114_010_2_FD_183968 | JGI IMG/M metagenome (GOLD analysis project Ga0210057, IMG submission 183968) | Groundwater microbial communities from aquifer - Crystal Geyser CG10_big_fil_rev_8/21/14_0.10 (SPAdes) (version 2) | ecosystem: Environmental > Aquatic > Deep subsurface > Groundwater ...
AATATCTGCTTATTGCATTTATGTTGCATATTCTATAAAAGGACCTTTATCTCTTATTTCTCTCGCGAGCCAACTAGAAATACCTATTACTATTTTATGGGGAATTTTTATTTTAAAAGAAAAGCAAAGAATTATCCCAAAACTAATTAGTATGGGTCTTCTCATATTTGGAATTATATTGTTGCAATAAATACTTATGATCTCTTCATTAGTGTCTTCAAAACAGCCGTTCCTGGAAGTTTTTTTGTTGCAGTTTATGAAGAGCGCTGTTTTCAATTTGCCGAATCCGCTCATCGCTTACGTGGTGTTTCTTACCAATTTGCCGCAGCTTTTTTTTCTTCAATCTTTTAACCAAGATATCTTCCTCTTTCGGATTTAACCGCTTTGACCATTTAATGAGTTTTAGAAAATAATTTATGGTTTGGTTTGCCATATTTCTATAAGCCTATGTTACTTTTATAGAGTGTAAAAGTCAAGGTATGGAATAATGTATTATATGCTGTGTGTCATTCCCTTGAAGAAGGGAATCCAGACTAAAATCTCTTTAAAAAGTTGAAGTTAATAGACTGGATCCCCTTCACGGTGAACCGTTCAGGGTGAACCCGGCCTCCGCGGGGATGACAATCAGAGTATATGTGAAGTCTACATAGTAAATAGGCGGGAATTACAGATTATTTTTTTTAACTCTATATAATATACATATATGAAATTTTCAAAGTTAGCAACGTATTTTGAACGGATTGAAAAAACAGCATCACGTCTTGAGATGACGCAGGTTCTTGCAGAACTATATAAAGAGCTTACTCCTGAAGAATTGGAAAAAACAGTGTATTTACTTCAAGGAAGAGTTGTTCCTGCATATGAAAAAATTGAATTTGGGATGGCTGAGAAAACTATTGTTAAAGCAGTGATATCTGCACTTAGTCTTGATAAAAGTTATTTTGAAGCTGAAAATAGAAAATTAGGAGATGTGGGAAAAACAACTGAATCATTTAAAAACCAGTATATTTCGTTTGAAGCAAAAGACTTAACTGTTTTAGAGGTCTATCATGAACTATACCGAATGGCAACTGTGAGTGGGAATGGCTCACAGGAAATAAAAATAAATATATTATCTCTTCTTGTCCGCCAACTTGATCCACTTTCTTGCCGCTATGTGGTTCGCATTCCCGCTGCTTTACTTCGGCTTGGATTTTCAGATATGACTGTTCTTGATGCATATTCATGGATGCTGAGTGGTGACAAAAGCTTGCGTCTTCAAATAGAGCAAGCTTATCATGTGCGGCCAGATTTAGGTTTTATTGGGCGAACCATAAAAGAGTATGGGATTAAAGGGTTGGAAGCTATTACTCCAAAAGTATTCACTCCGATTATTATGATGCGTGCCGAAAGACTTTCCTCAGGTGAGGAAATTGTGAAACAAATTGGAGAATGTGCAATTGAGCCGAAATATGATGGTTTTAGGTTACAGATACATTATAAGAAAAATAACAAATTACAAATTACAAATAACAAACCCGCTTCGCAGCAAGGCGAGTCAAATTCAAATGAACAAACTCAAAATGAGGTGAGGCTATATTCACGAAGCCTGGAGGATGTGACCTATATGTATCCGGATATTGTAGCAGGAGTGAAAAAAGAAATAAAAGCAGATGAGGTAATATTTGAAGGTGAAGCAATTGGATTTGATCCGCATACAGGAGCATTTCTCCCATTTCAGGAAACAGTACAAAGAAAGCGTAAATACGATATTGAAGCAAAAGCAAAAGAAATTCCGCTGAAATTATTTACGTTTGAACTACTATATTGTGATGGAATAAATTATATTCATAAACCATTTACAGAGCGGAGAAGTCAATTAGAAAAAGCAATAACATCAACGGGAGATACTTCTTTAGACAGTATTGTTTTAGCGCCTCATACTTTAATGAATGATGGAAAAGCGATTGAATTACAGTTCGAAAAAGCAATTGGAGATGGGTTGGAAGGGATAATTGCAAAAAAGTTAGACGGTATATATCAGCCGGGAGCACGCGCATGGAATTGGATTAAGTTTAAAAGAAGCTATTCTTCTAAAATAAATGACACAATTGATTGCGTTGTGATGGGATATGACGCAGGTAAGGGTAAACGAACAGATTTTGGCATAGGTGCTTTTTTAGTAGGGATATATGATGATAAGACGGAACAATTTAAAACAGTCGCAAAAATTGGTACAGGATTGACAGATGAGGAATGGAGGGAATTAAAACTCAAATGTCAAATATCCCTTCGACAAAACTTAGGGCAAGCAAATGTCAAATCTATACCGGATCAATACGATGTTGATAAACAGATGTATTGTGATGTATGGGTAAAGCCAAAGATTGTTGTTGAAATTCGAGCTGACGAGATAACAAAGTCTCCTGTCCATTCAGCTGGGTATGCGTTTCGGTTTCCCCGTTTGGAGCGATTCCGTGACGATAAAAAGCCTGAGGATGCAACAACACTTTATGAATTACACCAGATGATTAAGATTCAAGAAAAGGAATAGAAAGATATTCTTTGTGCGCTAAAAGAGTTCGAATAAATCGGATAGGATATTCTCCAAAAAAAGAAGCAGGGTTGTGTTTAATTCTTCGCCCTGAGATTTTTACTACCAATTTTTTATCTCGTTTTATCTTTCCTCCATATTCAATGATGTGAAGTGTTAAATCAATATCTTCGTGTACTTTTGTATCATCGAGACAAACCCGTTTTTTGACCTTATTCCAAATTTGTTTGGTCAAAATCATGTTTGGTCCTATCAATATATCATTTCCTTTAAGAATAGGCTTGAATAAAGTTGAATATGTTTCACTTGCCAATGTATTTTTCAGGTATAAATCATAAAATGCAATTGGTCCGGTAAGAGCATCAATTGTATGAGTTGAAAACTGTTTTTTTATTTCTGAAATCCAGTTATTGGGGAGGATTGCATCTGCGTCACATCGAGCAATTACATCTCCTTTTGCAGTATTAAAACCTTTATTCCGTGTTGGTATCATGCCTTGAATATGTTCTTGGATAATGGTAATTTGAGAGAATTGTTTACACAATGTTATTGTATTATCTTGACAGTTATTATCCACGACAATAATCTCATCAGCTGGTAAAGTTTGATTCAGCAAACTTTTTATACAAGGAATAATATATTTTTCCTCATTATAGACAGGTATAACGACAGATATTTTCACATCTCTATTCTATCAAATGAAGGTGGTATAATAAAGGAGCTCTATGAAACCCTTTTTCTCAATAATTATCCCGACGTTAAATGAAGAAAAGTTTATTAATCCTACATTATTAAATCTTGTTAAACAACAAATAAAAGACTTTGAAGTAATTATTGTTGATGCTCTTTCAAGTGATAAAACAAAAGAAATTGTTGCACGGTTTAAAAATGTAATTCCCTTACGTTGGATTGACTCGGATAAAAAAAACGTTGCATATCAACGGAACATTGGAGCAGAAAAAGCTCATGGATTATTTCTTTTTTTTCTCGATGCTGATACACGCATATCTTCCTCGTTTTTAAGTAAAGCGAAACAATACATTAAAAAAAATAAAGGACTTCTTTATATACCAGCATTGAGGTCAGAAAATCATAATCCTGAGACACTCATTGCATTCAATTTCGTAAACTTAATCATTGGTCTTTCGCAAAACATTGAAAAACCAATTTGTTCAGGGGGCTCGATGATCGTAGAAAAAAATCTCTTTCATTTTATTGGTGGATTTTCTGAGAAAGCTTTTATGTCGGAAGATCATCAATTAGTTCAGAAAGCTCGCTTGCATGGAGTAAAAGCGCGGTTTATGGATAATATAATGGTAAAACCATCGCTTCGACGATTGAAAAAAGAAGGTAAATTACAGGTTCTTTATAAGTATTTAATTATTACCATCCACTTTTTTTTAAACGGAAAAGTCGACAAAAAGATAATTGAATATGAGATGGGTGGGCAACTATATAACAGAAAAGAAAAGAGATGGGGGATGGACGCGCTTTTTAATTATTCCCTTACTCAAATAAAAGATTTTATCCGAAATATATTTAGTTAATACACTGCTTTTAGTTATCCACATTTTTCTTTTAACAAAAAAAATCTTGTTGTATCAATGTATAATGATATATAAATAATATAGGATATCTTATAGAAAGTGAGTATTTTTCTATAGGTCTTGACAAAGAAATGATAATACTTTATAGTAGTAATATGGTTAAGTACAACTATTTCAAGGGCACTCAAAAACGGTTAATAGCACCATTAGTAAGTAAGAAAGAATTTATTGCATTTGTGGGTAATCAATTTAGGCAGCTTTCACGAAGAAACTTAGGTTTACCAATGAAGTTGTACCATCTTTAAACGCCAAAAAAAATAAGAGCATCACTACCGCTCGTATAAGGGGACGACGAGTAGTAATGCTCTTTGTTTAGATTATCAAATATATATTTTTTTGTCAAGTACATGCGTTATTTTACTTGATATAAAGCCCCAAACCCATTTGATGAAGTATATATTTTGTTAGCAATCTCTGCAAACTTTGCTTCATAAAGATTTTTATATTTTTTCTTCTCCATTGAAGAAACAACAATGTATTTAATTCCATATTTTTCGATTAATTCTTTTGTTTTTACAATATCTTTTGACTCGTAGAGGGCAATTATGTCGGGAATACGATCAGAAACAACTGTTGATGAACCTCTCCATAACCACTCATGCACCCACCAGCCTGCAACGGTTGGAAGTCCGGTATATGCGGATATATAATTATAATCAGTATACGAATCTCCTTGAGCTTCAAGGATAACCGGTTGTCCGCTAATATTCTTGTTAATATAATCAATAATTTCATGGTTTTCAGGATAATCGCGATTGAGCCACTCTATGCCATCAAGGTTGGGAGTTTTTTGTAAAGAACCATAATAGGAGGGAAACGAATAGAATGGATAGATAAAAACAAACAAAAATGAAACAATAAGAAGTATTTTAAATAAACTTACATATCGATGTTTAACATATCTTAATCGGAAAAAAATATAAGCAGCTGCAATTCCCATCATAATAAATGCTTGGTATCCAAGTTTAAACATAGTATTGGCTCGAAAATGAGCAGGGTAAATATCCTTGATATAAAAAAATTCTGGAATAAGGATGAAAAGAGTACCAAAAGAAAAAAGAATAAATATAAAATCATCGATATGTGTTTGAATTTGGGTAATGGGTTTTTTTCTTTGCTCAAACCATTTAATGATCGGAAATGTTACAAAAGCGATCCAAAAAAATCCCCAAAGCACAAACAACATCCACCATGCATCTGATTGACAGTTACCTGATTCAAAAAGAAAAGGTCCCATTTTGCCAATATCAGTTAAAAATTTGGGAGCGCAGTTTACTCCTATTCCAGAAACAAAAGGTGAAAAAAAAATCGAAAAAGGAAACGAAAAAATTAAAAAAGAAACAAATAGTACTCCGCATGCAATGATAAGATTCGTTGTAAAGCCAAGAATGACTACAAAACACACTATAGATAAGAGAATATAAATTGGTCCATCAAAGGCATTTGTCATATAATACGTAGCGGTTAGAAAGCCAAGTACTACAGAATTGAGAATTAAATAATAAAGATTGACAATTTTTTTTCTATTTATAAAAAACATAAAAAGAACAGTCAGGGTAAGAAGTACAAAAGGTATATCAAACACATGTCCGTGCAGATCAGCGACCACATAGGAGTAGGAAGGAAATTCGTGGATGGTAAAAGGAATAAATCGGGTTGCATTCGGGTACCAGTATTTTGCCGGATTATAATTGGATAAAATGGTCCAAAAAGGAACAGGATTTTCCGGAGCATATCCTTTAGTAAAAAGATAAACAGTATGGAGATTACCTCCAAAGTTAACAATAATGCTTCCTAAGAAGCCAAAAAATAAAGAAGGAACTATTTTTTTAGAAAACAAATATACAATATTTCCCACGAGGGAAAAAACAATCGTAATTGCTTGAGCAAAAATGGTTGCAAGAATGAGGTTGTATCCAACCGATGGAGTAATTCCTGTCAGCTTGATAAGTATGGCTCCGGAAAGATGACCAAAGTAATAGTAATTTATAGGATATCCTTCAGGTCGAATTAAATCAGAAGAGAGCCACATATCAAGAGGTGGGAAAAATTTAGAACGCAGAATTGACTGAATAAATCCATAATCCATAAATTTTTCCAGTCCATGCAAAGACGGTTCTTGTCCTCTGATAAACGTTAAAAACAATAATGAGGCTAAAAACAAAAGTTCTTCTCCAATAAGAATATAGAGCTGTGTTCTATTTTCAAAGAGTTTATTATATTTTTTATATTTCTTTCGAAGCATAATTACTCCAGCAATAAAGACAGATAGAATAAAAAAAAGACTAAGTTGAGTAAAGGGAAGAATTTTGGCTATGCCAAAAATAAACATCGTGTATGTTAACAGGAGAATGGTAATTGTTTTCCCAAATGCATACCCACCGTCAAAAAAAGGAAAAAGAAACTTTTTTACAAATAAATAACCAATAAAACCAAGCGGCAGTAAGAATAAGTACCATGTTAATGATTGGGTAATCCAATTCATTTGAATATTATACGCTTCCTCAGTTGCATTTTAAAGCTGAAAATGAGAAAATGGCGTATGGAAAATAAGTTTATTCCGTCGTTATTTGAACAATCCCTAACTGAATTATGGGAACGTAATATATTGGCGAAAAAACAAAACGGAAAACTATTTACGATATTAATGCCTCCTCCTAATGCAAATGCTTCACTTCATGCAGGTCATGGTATGTATGTGATTGATGACATTTTAATTCGATGGAAACTCATGAATGGATATGACGCGCAGTGGATTCCCGGTATGGATCATGCTGGATTTGAAACACAATATGTATATGAAAAATATCTAGCTAAACAAGGAAAATCACGACTGGATTTTGACAGACAAACTCTTTTTAATAATATATATCAATTCGTCAAAGATAATTCAGGACTTATATATAAGCAATTTAAACGTCTTGGGTTTTTAGCGCAGTGGAATAAAAGTGTTTTCATGCTTGATTCACACGTATTGAAGCGGGTTTTTGATACGTTTTATAAAATGGAAAAGGAAGGATATGTATATCGCTCTGACTATATTGTAAATTACTGTACTCATTGTGGCACTTCCTTGTCAGAGTTGGAAGTAGAACATATAGAACGAATTGACCCACTTTATTACATAAAATACGGTTCATTTACTTTGGCAACAGTGAGGCCTGAAACAAAATTTGGGGATACTGCACTTGCTGTACACCCAAAAGATAAGCGGTATACAAAATGGATTGGTAAAGAAATCGAAGCAGAAGGATTGTTGGGAACATTTAAGATTAAAGTAATTGGCGATGATTATGTAGATCCTGAATTTGGAACAGGAGTAGTAAAAATTACTCCCGCTCATGATCCAAACGATTTTGAAGTAGGGAAACGTCATCATTTATCGGTAAAAAGCGTAATTGATTTTACCGGAAAATTAAATGAGCTTACTGGACCCTATAAAGGATTAAAAATTAAAGTTGCTCGGCAAAAAGTCGCTGAAGATTTACAAAAAAAAGGCCTCATAGAAAAGATTGATACTCAATATCTTCATTCGGTTACGGTTTGTTATAAGTGTAAGCGCGATCTTGAACCAATGGTGGTTCCGAACTGGTTTATTAAAGTGAGTACGTTAAAAAAACCCGTTATTCAAGCGGTAAAGGATAATAAAGTTACGTTTTATCCAAGTCGCTATAAAAGACAAATGCTCCAGTGGCTTCAGACGATGCATGATTGGCCAATTAGTCGACAAATTGTTTGGGGGATACGAATTCCCGTATGGTATAGTATCAAGAATAATCCTGATATGTTTGTTGTTTTTATCGATAAAAACAACAAACAAGTTCAGGGAATAATCAAAGATTTACTTAATATATATTCTATCCAGGAAATAATTGATGGGTTACAAAAACTTACTGTTCCAACTCAGGCTCAATATATTGTTTCTGAACATTCTCCAGGAGATGATTACATACAAGAAACAGACACTTTTGACACATGGTTTTCTTCAAGTCAGTGGCCACTAGTCACGTTAAACGGGGAAGATTATGAAAAACGGTATCCCACTGATTTTTTAGGAACACTATCTGACATTCTCCCGTTTTGGGTATCTCGTATGATTCTTTTTTCTCTATATATAAAAAAACAGGTCCCTTTTAAAACCGTTTTTTTATGGTCTATGGTTGCGGATGCAAAGGGGCAGAAAATGAGTAAAAGTAAAGGAAATGTGATCAATCCCATTGAGCTTGTTGACAAATATGGCGCAGATGCATTTAGGGCGTCGCTTCTTTTTGGAACAACAGCTGGAGCAAAAGTAAATTTGTCTGAAGATAAAGTCCGAGGAATGAGAAATTTTGCCAATAAAATATGGAATATGGGAAGATTCATACAATTAAATGTCAAATGTCAAATATTCCCTCTTCGCCAAGGCTTCGCGGGGCAAGCAAATATCAAAGAAATTGATCCAAAAACAAATGAGGTTGTTCAAAAAATGAAAGAAGAATTGAAAGGATTGGAAAAAACGTATATGAATAATATGAAAAAGTATTATTTTTCAAAAGCTTTAGGAGATTTATACGAATTTATTTGGCATAGACTTGCCGATTACTATATTGAACAGTTGAAAGAAGAATTAAAACGTGGTAATATAGAAGTTCTTACGAGCTTACAAGAAACATATCTGCAAAGCTTAAAGATGTTACATCCATTTATGCCGTTTGTAACAGATGCAATTTGGCAACAATTTCATGGGGTAAACACTTCACTGTTAGAAGTTACATTTACAACACATGGCAACAAAAAGAACATATCAACCAAAAAAAGGTAAACGAGTTCGTAAGCACGGATTTTTAAAACGCATGGATTCAAAAGACGGTCGAAAAGTAATTAAACGTCGTATTGCAAAAGGTCGAAAAAAATTATCAGTCTAATTTATTTATATGTTCCAATATATTGGAGTCGCGTTTGAAACTTTGTTTTTTTCTCCCATAAAAAACCTCTTGGTTTTTTTCTATTATATTTTTTTGCAATTAAAATTGCCCGGAGCATTTGGATTTTCTATTATTGCTCTTACTATATTTGTTCGGCTTCTTCTTCATCCCCTTTTTAAACAACAGATGGAAATGACAAAAAAAATGCAGGATATTAAACCACATATGGATAAGTTATCTGCAAAACATAAAAAAGATCCCAAGAAACTTCAGGAAGAACAATTAAAACTGTATCAGCAATACGGCATTAATCCCGCTTCAGGGTGTCTGTTTATGATTATTCAAATGCCTATTTTTATTGCACTGTATCAAGCTTTGGCATTGTTTTTTAACGGAAATATTCAAAAAACAATTATTGCGATTAATAAAATCGTTTATTTTCCTTTTCTTAAAGTTCACTCAATAGATCCATGGTTTTTCGGGATTAATTTAGCGATGAGCCCGCAAAAAGCAAACAATCCTTTTTATTATGCAGTTCCGATCATTACTGCGGTGTTGCAATATTTACAAGTTCAAAGCTCCACTCCAACATCAAATGCAATAGCGACAGTTGTAAAAGATAAAGACGTCAAACTTGGAAAGAAAGAAAATAAAGACGATTTTCAAAAAGTAATGAACACCCAGATGAAATACGTTTTCCCTCTTATGATAGGGTGGTTTTCCATGAGTTTACCGATAGGTCTTTCTCTGTATTGGAATATTTTTTCGCTGTTTAGTATAATTCAATACAGAAATATACATAAGAAAAAAAGAACAAATTAATAGGTTAAAGGATTAATGAATTAACGGGTTAGTACATAAATTTGTTAATCCGTTAATTCATTAATAGTTAATTTAATACAAAATGGATAAATTAGAGACCGTTAAAACAGAAACAGAAGGATTACTAAGTAAATTAGTTGAAACATATACCTGTGAGGTTTCAGAAGATGGAGGATTTTTTCATATAACAATTAAAACTGAAGAAGCGCCAACTATTATTGGCCGTCATGGAGAAACCATTCGCGCATTGCAAAAAATTCTTGAAGTTATTTTATATAGAAAAGTGGGTGAATCTGTTAGGGTTTTGATTAATGTAAATGATTACCGTGAAAAACAAAAAGAACGACTTGAAGTGCTTACGAGCCAGTACGCTGATAAAGTTACAGATACGCGTCAGGCTGAAAAAATAAGCTATCTTTCCTCGTTTGAAAGACGAATTATTCATCAATATGTCACCAGTAATTATCCAGATTTAATTAGTTATTCAGTAGGTGAAGGTAAAGATAGACAACTTGTGATTGATTTAAAAGAAAATGGTCAACCAGAAGGCGCCAGTGAGGAGTAAAAACTCGGCTTTTTTTATTCTTTTTTTCCCTATTCTTATCGTGTTTGATGTTATTTCATACTTCATGATGCGTTCTTCCTGTTTACAGTGTACTAATTTCACAGAGTTTTTTCAGTCATCTTCTTTAACTCTTTTTATAGTGAGGGATTTTCTCCAGGTTTTTCGGAAACAGTAATAAGATCATCTGTTTTCAAAAAGTCAAGAGGTATAGGATTTTGTTTATATTTAACCTTAAAAAATGTGTTAGAATGAATGTATGATGGAAGCAATAAAATTACCGGAAATAGTTGTTATTAAACCTCCTGAAAAAGGAGAAACACCTGAAACAGGTGTAGGGAATGAGAATGGTAAATCTATCTCCGATCTTATTAAAGATCTTCTACAAGGTCAAGAAGAGGCAAAGAAAGAGGTAGTCGGTGAAATACTAACATCTAATGAAGTGAGAGAAAATAGAGAAACGACATCTTTATGGGCTGAAAAAATAATTAACATTATTACTCAGGTAAAAAATCCTGCTCGTTCATCTGAAGTTGTTCGGATTCCACCTATAGTTCGTAATGTGATTACAAAGTTGCCAATTTATGAGATTAACTTGATTACCTCTCCTATTTTATATTCATTTCTTGAAGCAGCGGCGAATCCACTTATAGATTGGGAAAGCGCAGCAGATATAAGTCAGGTAGTTAATACTATATTTAGTATACGTGGAGTTGATACAAGTATGGCGCGTATTGTACTACGACCATTACATGACAAATTACGCGCAAAAGGAAAATCGGAATCTGATTTAAAAGATTTAAAGGACTTTCTTGATCCTCAAGTAAAAACTAAAGAACAGCAGGATGAGGAAAGCAAAAAAATGAATGAGACTGTATCAAAGGTATATCGAGAAATATATCGTTTTCCCATAAGCAATCAGATTGAG
>Ga0210057_1009352_pt1 | contig 11359 bp, 11 predicted proteins | sample CryGeyCG2114_010_2_FD_183968 | JGI IMG/M metagenome (GOLD analysis project Ga0210057, IMG submission 183968) | Groundwater microbial communities from aquifer - Crystal Geyser CG10_big_fil_rev_8/21/14_0.10 (SPAdes) (version 2) | ecosystem: Environmental > Aquatic > Deep subsurface > Groundwater ...
GGAGCGCTCCGGCGAAACTAATACCCCCGCCGAAGCGACAACTTCTGGAAGCGAAGAGACCGCCGAAGCAATCACCGGAACACCACTGGCCATTGCCTCTAGTGGCGGGAAGCCAAAGCCCTCGAAATAACTTGGATAGACAAAAGCTTGGGCGCGCTGGTAGACCGCCGGCCGATCAATATTTTCAACCGCATTTAAGACCAGCACGGAATCTCTGTCTGCCATGCGCCCAATCAGCCCTAAAACGGCCCCGGCCCCAAAACCGAGTCGGCCGACAATCACTAATTTTAAATTTAAAAGTTTTAAATTTCGCCTGAAAATCTCAAAGGCCTCTAACAGGGTCTCAAAGTTCTTTCTTTTTTCGATTGTCCCGACACAAAGAATGAAATCCTTTGGGAGTTGGTAACGCTGACTTACGATCTTTTGTTGTTCCGGCGATGATGGTACCAAAAAATCAGGAGAAACCCCCGAGTAAACCACAGAAACTTGTTTAGCCGGAACTTTTAATAAATCCAGGATATCCGCTTTCGTTGATTCGGAAACCGCAATAATTTTCTGCGCCGAAAGAATATCGTTGATTCGAAAATGAGCCCAGTGCCAAAGTCGATCGCGCCAAGAGAAAAAAATGGGATATAACTTAAAAGACAGGTCGTGAACCGTGATTACCCGTCGACAATTTTTTGAAAGAGGCGTGATCAGAAAATGAGGACTGAAAAAAACATCCACGCCCCCTAAAAAAACATCCGCCTTGGGCCAATTTAGAAATCGGGCCAAGATCAGGTAGAGTCGATTTGGTAAGCGGAGATGGTGAATTGAAACATTGGGCCGACTCATCCAGTCATAGGATTGGGGCCTTGATTTGAAGCCACAGTAGAACAATTTAAAATGAACCTGCGGATTTTGGCTAATTAACTCCGCCAGAAGGTTTGCCGTATATTCCTCCACACCGCTGTGGCGTTGGTTACTTAAGACTCGAATGTCCACCCCGATAATCATGATTCTAAAATCGAAGTGATCTCGGCCGTTATCTTCTTCTTGAAAATTGCTCGCTCAAAGTTCCCGGCTTGCCCTCGGATCAACTTGGGCTGAAATTTTATCTTTTCCCAACGCCGAATCGCCCCAATCAAAGCCTCCGGTGTCTGCTCTTCGAAGAAAACCCCGGTTTTCTCCGCCAGAACCGTTTCCAAAGCCCCTCCCGCTCCATAGGCAATCACCGAAACACCACTCGCCATCGCCTCCAACGGAACAATCCCAAAATCCTCTTCTTGAGGGAAAATGACGGCGCGGGCTTTTTGATAATATCGAGACAATTTTAAATCCGGGACCAAACCAACAAATTCGATATTGGGCCGAGCCATTCTTCGAAGTTCACGAAGTTGGGGCCCGGAACCAATTATTTTCAAAGGGTAACCCAGTTGATTAAAGGCCTTAATGGCCAAATCAAAACGTTTGTAGGGTACCAAGCGACCAACCATTAAAAAATATTCCGGTACCCGGTCACTAAGACTAAAATTTTCTAGGGTTACCGGCGGGTGAACTACTCGAGCCGAACGATGGTAATATTTCTTTATTTTTCTCCGAATAAATTCCGAAATAGCAATAAAGCTATCCGGCCGTTGAGCCGCGTTCTGATCCCAAGAACGTAAATAGCTCATCGCCAGCGGTAGGAACTTGCGAACCGGCCAGGGCAAGTCAAACTCTCGAACAAAGCGATGACTTCCACCCCATAAAAATCGAGTCGGGGTCATGCAGTAGCAAATGTGTTTCGTCTCAGGCTTAGTAACGACTCCCTTTCCGAAAGAAGCTGAATTAGAAATAACCAAATCAAAATAGCCCAAATCAAATTGCTCAATCGCGATCGGCATTAGAAGCGGAAAGAGTCGATGATGATTTTTGGCCAGCGGGATCTTCTGCAAAAATGAAGTCTTGATTTCCCTATCTTTAAAGGCAAACCCGGTCTTTTCTGGATCATAAATTAGAGTATAGATTGGGGCTCGGGGAAAAAGTTCGCAGAGAACCTCCAAAACCCGCTCGGCGCCACCATATTGATTCAAATAGTCGTGAACAATAGCCACTTTCATTTCGTTGGCAGTATAGCAAAATCTCCCTAAAACCAAATCTCGTTTTGCTAAAAAATCAAAAATAGGGTTCTATAATTGTATGCAAGACACCGCCCTTCAAGCCTTAATCACGGCAGAAATAAAACGTCAGAATGAAACCCTCAGTCTTATCGCCTCGGAGAACATCGCCGATGAAACTATCCTGAAAATTGTTGGCAGTCCTCTGGCCAATAAATATAGCGAAGGTTACCCCGGGCGACGCTACTACCCAGGGAATAAGATAATTGATCAAATTGAAACCTTAGCTCAGGAGCGCGCGCTGGGAGCTTTCGGGGTGAAAGGAGTTTATCAGGCCAATGTCCAACCCTACTCGGGTAGTCCCGCCAACTTAGCGGTCTATCTGGGCCTTTTGGGAAAAGCCGGGGGGGTCCTCGGCCTCGCTCTCGATCAAGGCGGTCATTTGACCCACGGTCACAAAGTCTCCGCCACCGGTACTTATTATGAATCTTTCAGTTACGGGGTAACTCCTTCCGGTCAAATCGACTATGAGAAAATTGGCCAAATCCTTAAAACTAACCCGCAGATAAAATTAGTCGTCTCCGGCACAACCGCCTATCCCCGCCAAATTGACTTCAAAAGAATCCAGACCCTCTGCCAAGAGGCCGGGGTCTATCATCTGGCCGATATCTCTCACATCGCCGGCTTAGTGGCCACCGGTTTATATCCGAATCCCTTTGAAGCCGGAGCCGATGTTGTCATGACCACCACTCACAAGACCATCCCCGGCCCTCGCGGGGCGGCCATTTTCTTCAAGCCGGAATTAGCGGATAAAATAAACAAAGCCGTCTTCCCCGGCCTCCAAGGTGGCCCCCACGACAATACCATCGCCGCCATTGCTTACATCTTTGGCCAAGTCTCGACGCCGGAGTTTAAAAAATATCAAAATCAAGTTCTAATTAACGCGAAAACTCTGGCTCAAAATTTAATCGCCCAAGGCCTGGAACTTTACACCGGGGGAACCGACTGCCACTTATTGATTCTCCGAGCGCCCAACCAGGACGGAATGCTTTTTGAAAAAAACCTCGAGGCTATCGGCTTGATTGCCAACCGCAACTCCCTGCCCGGCGACCCCTCGCCCTTTAAACCCAGCGGGGTTCGCCTCGGCACGCCCTCAATCACCACTCGAGGTCTTAAAGAAAAAGAGGTTGAAGTGCTGGGCCAAATTATCGGCCAAGTTCATGCCGGAGAATATAATGCTGACGGCTTGAAATTAAAAGTCTTAAACTTAGCCCGTAAGTTTCCCGCCTACAGATAAATAAAAAGAGGGACTTCTCCCTCTGTCAAACTAATTTTCTTTTTCAAAGCTGGGTGGCCCCAACCCGACCCAAATCCCGAAAACGTAGGGGGAGCCCCCATAATAGTCTTGATTTTTTTCAATCGACCAAGAAATAATTTCCCGGCCGGTTGCTTCTTCAAAATCATCCAAAATCTGCAGAATTTCCTGGTGAAATTCGTTTGGATTTCCATCCCATCCGAGCGGGATATAAAATCTTTTGGCCTTCCCTGTCGAGGCGTATTCCAGCCCCTTTATTGAGCCCACGACTGCTCCCCTGACCGTGTGCAATCCTTCAGAGATCTGGGGCTTTCTCTTACAATCATCCGCTCCTATTGAAGCCAGCCCGAGAACCCCCCAAAAAACAACTTTTTTCACATTCACAGCATTCTCCTTTCCTCTATTTTATAATTTATTTTTTACTTTTTGTCAACTAAACGGCCGAGCGATCAACCAAGAGTTTAAGAAGGGTTCTGAAAATTATTTTGATATCTAGCCAGAGAGACCAATTTTCAACATAGTAAGTATCAAGGCGAACCTCTTCCTCAAAAGACAAATCCGAACTGCCCGAAGCTTGGGCCATCCCGGTCATGCCGGCCTTAAGATTTAAGACCTTGCGGTGGTGCTTGGCGTAGCGATCAATCTCATCGGGTTGATGTGGGCGGGGGCCAACGAGACTCATCTGGCCTTTTAAAACGTTAACCAATTGAGGTAATTCATCGATTCGGAGTCGCCGAATAATCTTCCCCACGGGCGTGATTCGCGGATCATTTTTTATCTTAAACAACGGGCTATCGGAGCGCTCGTTTAAAACCAATAAATCTTTTTTCAAGGCCTCGGCATTTTTTACCATCGAGCGGAATTTCAGGATCTCAAATTCTTGTTGCTGGCTAACTCGCTTAAGACGAACAAAAACCGGTCCTTCAGAATCGAGCTTTATAATCACCGCCAAGATCAAGAAAAAGGGGGAGAGAATAATTAACCCCAAGAGAGCCCCAAAAAAATCAAGAAGGCGCTTAAAAACTCGGCCCCAGCCATCCAAAGCGGTTCGGCGCAACTCAACAATCGGCAACCCGATCGAGGTATCGAAAGCATAATTCGCCGTCAAGGTTTGGTAAAGATTGGGCACAAATTTGAAATTAACGTGGTGGTGGTGGCAAAAATCAACCAGCTGAACGACTCGATCGGCCGGATAATTCAGATCGGCCAGAATGACTTCATCAATCCCCTCACTGTAGGCGTGTCGAAGAGCATTCTCATTTGGGTTATCCAAAGCTCGGATGACCCGATAGCCCAAGGCGGGGTCAAGGTTAATTTTTTCAACCACTCGAGCAGAAATTTCATCCGCCCCGACAACCAAAACTCGTTGGATCCCGAAGTCATGATGGGCCACAAGGTAGCGGTGAAGGTAACGCAAAATCAAGCGACCCAGAGAGACAAAAATAATCACAAAGAACCAACCCCCGAGGATTAAGAAGCGGGAATCAAATAACTCTTGCCGGATAAAAATATAAAAAATAACTGCCAAAACCGCTCCCGAACTTGAGATAACGACTCGAGAAAGTTCCTCAATCAGACCTCGTCGCGAAGTCGAATAAAGACCCGAGAGAGCGTAGGCCCCGATAAAAACAAGGGCCACCCCCAGAAGCAGGAGGAGATAGCGCTGAAAAGGCAGATTAAATTCAAACAAAACTGGCCGGAAAACATCTAAAATTCGAGTTCGAAAAAAATAGATCGCGATCCCAGCGACGATGACCATACAAAAATCAAGCGGGACTTTTACGACCGTAAAAGTTAGATCGGAGCGTTTCATACTAAGTCACACCTTACTCTAATTGGCAAGATAAGGCAACTGAAAACCCGCCCCTTCGACAAGCTCAGGACGGGTTTTCAGTTGCGCGGTGTATCTATAAGCCGAATTCTGTTCCGCCGACTGGCGGAGATAATCATTTATCTGGACCAGCCATTACTGGCTGGTTCTAGCGAGCGAACTTTTCGCCCTTCGACAAGCTCAGGACAAAGATCCCGAATCATCGAAGAAACGCTGCTCTTGCTCCCGAACAAGGATTTAGCCGTTTCACCTCTGACATTTTCCCCTTTGTCAGAGCTAAGCTGTAACTCCTGATAAATCAAGAATTTAGGGTTAGCTTCTTCAACAGTTGCCTGTCAAAGCGTCTCTGCTCGCACCTCTCATGTTGTACTTCGGTGAACTCAGTACCCTGAGCTAGCCGAAGGGCCATGGACGGGGGTTACCCGCTGTCCTTTTAGACACCCGAAGGTGAATAAGAGTTCGGACTTTCCTCATCTCGACAGCTCTTGAGCTGTCGGACGCGATTATCCAATACACCGCACTGTCCACATTATACTACAATTTAACCTGAAAATCAATTAAATATCTAGTTTGCCGTGAAGCTCTTGGTCCAAGGCCTGATTAGCTAATTTATCAGCTTGCTTATTTTGCTCTCGAGGAACATTTTTAACAATGACCTTCCCAAAATCCATTTGTAAATTCCAAAGTTCCATAAACAGTTCCTGCATCTCCTTGTCTTTAACTTTATATTGACCGTTAATCTGCCGAGCTAATAGTTCGCTGTCCACAAAAACTTCGACTTCTGACTTTTTGGCAGTCTCCTTCCCCACTAAAAGTTTGGTTTTCTTTAGCGCAAAAATTAAAGCCCCGTATTCGGCTTCATTGTTTGTGGCTTGGCCAATAAATTGACCATATTTCTTTGTCTCCCCGTCCAATTCAATAACAACCCCGATAGCGGCCGGCCCGGGATTTCCTCGAGAGCCTCCGTCGGTAAATACTTTAATTTTTTTCATAAATTAATTAATTGACCGATGGTCTTTTCGGACGCTGTTTTTTATAAATTGCATGGTCCCCCGATGAGATCCATGTCGGGGGAATTTATAAAAAACAGCGAGTGAACAAAACTCGCTGGGTTTTGGAACGGTCAAAAAAGACTGTCGGTCAAATCTAATAATAATTTAAAACTTTCAACCCGGGTAATTCTTCGCCCGCCAAAAAAGCTAACATTGCCCCACCCCCGGTCGAGACAAAATTGACTTGATTTAAACTTGCCAACCGGCGCATTGCCAACACGGTATCACCTCCACCAATAATTGTATAGGCGGAGGTACTTCGAATTGCTTGGGCGATAATTTGAGTCCCGGTGGCGAATTCTGATTTTTCAAAGAGACCCATGGGACCATTAAAAATAACCGTCTTGGCGGAACGAATAACTTCCGCGTAACTTTCAGCCGTATCTAGCCCAATATCCACAATCGCTTCGTGACCGGAAATGTCTCCTAAAATTTGAGGCTTCAAAGTCGTGGGCCGATCGAAACTATCCGTCGTTAAAATATCCGTTGGGATAATAATTTGTTCTTTTTCTAAAAGTTTGGTTAGCCCCACCAAATTGTCTTTCTCAAAGACCGACTGGCCAATATCTAGCCCCCGGGCCTTAAAAAAATTATTGGCGATTGCCCCGCCAATTAGAATTTTCTCGGCCTTGTCTAAAAAATTATTAATCAGCGGTAATTTGGTACCGATTTTACTCCCCCCTAAAATGAGGATTTTCCCAGCCACGGGGGCCCGGAGAGCACTGTCTAAAACTTCAATTTCGCGCTCAATCAAGAACCCCGCATACGCGGGCAACTCTCCCGCCAGCGCCACGATAGAGGCGTGGCCTCGATGAGCCGAGCCGAAGGCATCGTTAATATAAAGATCAAAGCCGTTAGCCAGCTCCCTAGAAAAATGGCGATCATTTTTAACCTCGCCCGGAAAATGACGCAGATTTTCCAATAAGACCAAGCCATCCTCGGCCTTGGTCGAAAGATTTTTGACCTTTTCTACAAAATTTATTTTTCGACCTAAACTTCGGCTAATTTGGGGAACCAGCTCCTTAAAAGAATGCCCCGCTCCCAGATGGCTGATCAAAGCCACGCTGGCCCCGTGATTTAATAAAAAAGAAATCGTGTCTTGGTGGGACCGAATTCGATAATCATCTGTAATTCCCTCCGAATCAAACGGAACATTGAAATCGACCCGAACGATAACCTTCTTTCCCGCTAATTCCGGATAACCAAGAGCTGATAAAAAATTCATTAATTTGCGATAGAAACTATTTTCCCAAACTCCTCCGCCTTCAGACTGGCCCCGCCAACGAAAACTCCCGCCAAATTTTCAAGCTTTAAAAATTCCGCGACATTCCGCGAATCGATACTCCCCCCATAAACTATCTTGGCCTGATTCTCCATCTTCCCACCGAGACTCTGCATAATCTGGCTTATTTCCGTAAGCGCCTCGGCCTCCATCTCGGGCGTATTGGCTTGACTATTCTCGGTCGCGCTAATCGCCCAAACCGGCTCGTGGGCAATAATAATTTGGCCCAGATCCTCCGGACTAAGCCCCGCTAAAGCATTGCTAAGCTGTTGTTCTAAAACCTCCCGCCGGTTCTCTTCGCGTTCTCGACAACCAATCGCCAAGATCGGCGTTAAATTGTGCCGCAACAGAGCTTTAATTTTTTGGTTGATCATCATCTCGGTTTCTCCCATTTTCCAACGTCGGTCGGAATGACCGACCAAGCAATAACGAACTCCTAGGTGAGCCAACATCTTGGCGGAAACTTCACCCGTATAAGGCCCGCTATCTTCCCAGTGACAATTTTGGGCGCAAAAATTTAAATCTGACCGAACCGCCATCAAGTCTTTCAAAAATATCGCCGGTGGAGCCACGATAATCTCGACAACTTCGGTACTGGCCGGATAGCCCTCAATTAAATCTTGGGCCTCTTGGAAGCTGGCCGGGTTCATTTTCCAATTGGCAATAATTTTTTTCATTTTTTCCGTCGGATATTTTTGAAAATGTAACCGACGACTAGAATTAAAAGTACTCCAATTATAACAGAATCAAAGCGCTGGAAATAATCCCCCAAAAGATCCCAATTTTCTCCGGCTTTTAAACCGATCCCCACCAAGGCAAAATTCCAAAGAAAGGAGCCAAAAAAAGTAAAGATTGAAAATCGCAATAGGGGCATCTTGACCAGTCCCGCCGGCACCGAAATAAGCGTTCGAATCAAAGGCAAGACTCGCCCGAAAAAGACAACCGCAGGGCCATATTTTCCGAAAATCTTCTCGACATGATCAATCTCATGTCGGCGGATAAAAATATACCGACCATATTTCTCTAGAATCCAACGCCCCCCACTCGCCGAGATTCCATAAATCAATAAGCCCCCGGCCAGATTAGCCAGGCTGACCGTTAAAAGGACCAGCCAAAAATTAAACTGACCTTGACTGACCAAAAATCCGGCAAAGGGTAGGACGAGCTCCGAGGGAATGGGAGGAAAGACAGCGCTTTCTAAGAAAGAAATTATAAAAATTCCAAGGTAGCCGAACTGGCTAATGATATCTAGCGCCCATTGGCTTATGTCCCCAATTAATCTAAAAACAAAATCCATACCTAATTATAGACTCCCCGCGTTAAATTCCAGCGGACCTGAACTGCTTCCAGCATCGTTTTAAAATAAGCCGAGGGGCGTACCCGCGAGAGGGGGTCATTCACCCAACGGATTGGAATCTCCCCAATCTTTAATTTTAAATTTTTAGCGATCGCCAAAGCCTCAAAATCAAAGCCCCACTGCTTTAGGGTTAGACGAGAAAAGACCTTCGCTCCGGCCGATTCGGTAAAAGCCTTAAATCCCGCCTGAGTATCCTTACTATCTTCATAAGCAAAAAACTTTATCCAAAAATTAGCCAGTCGGCCGATAAACTCTTTCAGGCCGGATTGATGAATAACAATCTGCGCCCCCGGCGTCCGACGCGAGCCGATCACGACGTCATAACCCGCCTCAAAGAGCGGAAGCATCTTTTCCAGATGATCAATTGTCGTCGAATTATCGGCGTCCATAAAAATTTTAATCCGACCGGTTGTTTCTAAAATTCCCCGACGCACCGCCCAACCTTTACCCTGGTTAACTTCCTGATTAATTAAACGTAACCCCTTTATCTTTGGGGCGTAGTCCCTGACCAATTTCGCGGTCTCATCCGTGGAGCCGTCATTAACCACGACCACTTCATAGTCGTAGGGTTGTCGAAAAAGATATTGATCCACCGCCTCCAACGTTCCTCCCAAACGTTTTTCTTCGTTATAGGCCGGAATAATTACTGATAAAAACATCGCTTTGAGTATAAACTAAACTAAGCTGTATTACCAAACGAAAAAGATCCACCGAGGGGTGTGGTGAATCTTAGTTCGTCAGTCTCTCTTCAACCTCAGAGTTCCAATCCTCGATCTGCCATCGCAGTTCGAGGAGATTAATCCTGCCCTCTTCGGGCAAGATCAGAAGCTTCTCCGGTTGAGGGCACCGGCCTTGAGGACCGATGACTTGTTTCTTGTCACAAAAAGATCCAAGCCTCTCTCTCGCCTTTCGGCGAATCTCCTCCTCTGTTGGTTCAGAAATTACAAAAAATGACTTCTGCTGTTCGGGCGGGCCGACAAAGCCACCCAAAAGAACGATTGCTCTCATTCTTCTTCCTCTCTGATTGTAATCCCCTCGGTGGAATTTAATACTACAATCTTAGTTATCCACAGTCAAGACTTGGGGGCCAGACTCGGTGATCGCCACCGTATGCTCGAAATGCGCCGACAGGCTACCGTCTTTAGTTCTATAGGCAAAACCATCCTCGGCTAAGATAACCGGACCTTGCTTTAAGCTGACCATCGGTTCAATGGCAAGCGCCATCCCCGCCTTTAAAGTCTCCCCCCGGTCAGCCGGGCCAAAGTTTGGAATCTGGGGGGCTTCATGGAGTTGGCGACCAATTCCGTGGCCAACCAATTCTCGCACGATCCCCATTCTGTGAGCTCGAATAAACTCCTCAACCGCCCAGCTGATGGCCCCAATTCGATTGCCAACAATCGCCTGTTTTATCCCGAGATTAAGAGCTTCTTGAGTGACCGCTAAGAGTTCCCGATTCTGCCTATTTGAACCGCGGGGGCCACCCGGGACCAAAACCGTTATGGCCGAGTCCACGTGAAAGCCGTTATATAACAACCCGGCATCGATACTGACCACGTCACCGGCTTGAATGACGCGTTTTGGTGAGGGCAAACCATGAACCACCTCCTCATTGATTGAGAGACAGATTGAGGCCGGATAGCCCTGATAATTTAAAAAGGAGGCCGAGATTTGAGACTGGGGTTCTTGGGCCTTTAGCTTGGCGATAAAGGCTTCTGCGCCCTGATCAAGCGCTTGGGTCACTAAGCCCGATCGAACCATCTGACTCAAATGGTTTAAAAGCTGAGCTAAATAGCGCCCCCCTTGGCGCATCGTCGCTAACTCGGAATTTGTCTTAATTGAAATCATAGCTCTAGATTGTCTTTTAACTCCCTATATACAACCGCAACTGGCCGTTCGCCGTCAAGGTAGAAAACCGTCAGGGGGCTAATCTTTTCAATCACCTCAATAGCCGGCCGAGTCTGAGTCAGATAGTTTTCAAAGCGTTTTTGGATAATTTCGGGCTGATCCATTTTTCGGCGAACGATGGGGCTCTGATCCAAAGGACAAATTTTCAAATCTTTAAACTCCGGCCCATCGGGCAAGGGGTGGGCAGATTTTTCACAAACCCGCCGACTAGAGTTTCGCCGGACCGCCTCGGCCAGACCAATATCCAAATGAATAATTTTGATATTCTCCAGCCCAAAGTTTTCAATTATATACGGAATGATGTGCTTAACCTCATAGAGTGTGCGCAGAGCGCCACTTAGGACCACAGCTTGATCGGTTCCAATCAAATTCTTTAGCTCGCCTTTCAAAAGACCCGTGGTCCAGTCACCCGGGAAGAGTTGGCCCGTGTTATAATCTTCTTTAACTTTTTTGAGTTGCGGGTTAGCCACCATGGCACGGCGCACCAAAGCCGAGGATTCAATCGGTTTAAAACCAAACTCCTGGGCGAGCTTCAAGCC
>Ga0210057_1009353_pt1 | contig 11359 bp, 15 predicted proteins | sample CryGeyCG2114_010_2_FD_183968 | JGI IMG/M metagenome (GOLD analysis project Ga0210057, IMG submission 183968) | Groundwater microbial communities from aquifer - Crystal Geyser CG10_big_fil_rev_8/21/14_0.10 (SPAdes) (version 2) | ecosystem: Environmental > Aquatic > Deep subsurface > Groundwater ...
TTGCTCTTTAGCCATCATTGCATCATTTTTTGCATTGTTGGATATATAGATTCCTCCAACAACCACCGCCAACACAATAACCCCAATAACTATTCCTATATTTTTGTTCATAAAAATTTGTTAATTACTAACTTATAATGTTAATAAATAAAGTATATAAAATAACAAAACAAATGTAAAGGACACTTTACATTTGTTTTGTGGATAACTGTATTTTTAAAGATTTCTATCGCTCCAAAGACGGGTCGTGATTTTAACGATTATCATTACCACCAAAGCAATTACCAACCATGGATCAATAGAGTGCGAGTATCCCTGTATCACGATGCCAAGCATAAGGATTGCTGATCCACAGAGAAAAGCATTTCGTCCTGCAAGCGAACGGTTTACATCATCTCGTTCATCAAATACTTTTTCTTTCAGAATAAAGCTCGCAAACATACCAAAGAGAACCAAAAGAATAGCGAGCATTCCCATCACCATCATATCTGGCATCCAAAAATGAAAAGGGTTAAGAAGCAAAACTGTTAGAACAATCAGCGTGAGGGGAACCATTATTTCTTTTGTGATTTTATTTTTCATAGGAAATTTTGAAAATATGTTCGACCGGTAACTTAAAGAAGTCGGCAATCTTAAGGGCAAGTAATACAGATGGTGTATAATTTCCTTTTTCAATCGCAATGATTGTCTGGCGACTCACTTTTAGTTTTTCCGCAAGCTCTTCTTGCGTAATACATTTTTTCGTTCGTAATTTATTCACTTCATTTGAAATATATTCTTGCATGATTTGTAATGTAAGTTTACATAATCAAACCAAAATGTCAAACTGACTTTACATTTCATAGGGTTTTGTAATTTACAATGTTATAATTTTTTTAAATTCATCCGGAAGTAAAAATCCTCTTTTTTGAAGTTCTCTGGCATAAATACTCATTTCTTTATAATTTTTTTGCTAAAGCTACAGTGTCGTCATTACTACCATCATCTACTAATATTATTTCACTGACAATATCTTTTGGTATTTTTGATACCGTTTTTTCTAAAGTTTTTTCAGCATTAAATGCTGGTAATACAACAATAATTTTTGATTTTTTAATCATGGCTGCGGGACTTGGGGTCGAACCAAGGTGACGACTTTCAGAGAGTCGCATCCTACCACTAGATGATCCCGCAATATAGATAGATTAGTATAAAATACCTTTTAAATCAATGTTTCTGCTATACTACTTTTGTGAAAGAAAAAATAATTAAAGAATTTAAAAATATAAAGGGGACTGCTCGTTTTTGGGTAATTGTCGTTTTTATATTTATTGCTTTTATATTGCTTTTTGTGGCACCAGCTACTATAGGAAATGTGTCTTATGATAAAATAAAGATAGATAAAGATAAAAAAGAAAATGTTATAGAAATTTCTCTTCTTGATACTATATCATATAATCAGAAATTAATAACTCTTGCAAATAATCCTCCACAACCACAACCAGTAATAAAGAAAACAAAAAATGCAGATGGCTCAATAATCGAAACGATATTACAGCCAATACCTAGAGTAGATAAATGGCCAGTGAAAACTGTGTATCCAAATGCTGGAGCGATACTGCCTTTTAATAGAGTGGTGGCATATTATGGTAATTTATATTCCAAAAAGATGGGAGTGCTCGGTGAATATGGTGAAGAAGAAATGCTTGCTAGATTAGAGGGAGAAGTTAAAAAATGGGAAGCAGTTGACCCAGAAACTTCAGTGATACCCGCACTTCATTATATAGCTGTCGTAGCACAGGGGACGGCTGGTGCAGATGGCAAATACAGACTTCGTATGGAAGATACTGAGATAGACAAAGTTCTTGCTATGGCAAATAAAATAAATGCAATTATGTTTCTAGATATTCAGGTAGCACTCTCAGATATTCAAACAGAGTTACCAGTTTTTGAAAAATATTTAAAATTGCCAAATGTGCATGTGGGTATAGATCCAGAATTTTCTATGAAAACTGGTGCTCGCCCTGGGAAAGTGGTAGGTACTATGGATGGAGAGAGTGATGTAAATTTTGTAATAAATTATTTAAGTAAAATAGTACAGGAAAATAAACTTACTCCAAAAATACTCGTCGTCCACAGATATACCAGAGGTATGCTCACAAATTTTGCAAAAATAAAACCTACTCCCGAAGTGCAAGTGGTGATGCATATGGATGGCTGGGGAGGAAAAGATAAAAAGATCAGCACTTACAAAAGTTTTATATACACTGAGCCAGTTCAATTTACTGGATTTAAGATATTTTATAAAAATGATACAAAAGAACCCGATACAAAAATATTTGAACCAAGTGAACTTTTGAAATTAAATCCAAGACCGATATATATACAGTATCAATAAAATTTATCTTTGAATTACGAAATTCTTTCTTGGCATAAGTTTTTGTTCACCACGCATATTTTCCTGCTGGAAAATTGCTCTGCTCGGCTACCCGCCTGTGCAAGGGTTCTCAAAAACTTACGCCTGCGACGAGTTTCGTAATTTACAAAAATTTATATAACTTCTACCACTTCATCAAACTCTCTACGAATTTTAGGTTTTATACTTGCTGGGTCTTCTCCTCTATAACCAAGTGCGAGCATAGTTACAGATTTTAGGTTTTTTTCTTTAAGTCCCAATATCTCATCTACTTTATCGGCTTTAAATCCTTCCATTGGGCCATTGTCCACACCTAAAAGTGATGCAGTTTGAATCATAATACCTAGTGGTATATATGCCTGAGCTTTGATCCAAGGTTCTAATTCATCAAGCTCTTTTTGTTTCCCTAAAGTATCTTTTAAGAAATTTTTATAATTATCCAATTCTTCTATTTTTTGATTTTGTGTTTTTGCAGTTCTCTCTAATCTATCCGTGAGCACACCAGTTTCTATATCTGTTCGGTATGTGATGACTATCAGATGTGATGCATCTGTGACCTTTGGTTGCTTACTCACTTCAAATATTTTTGCTCGCACAATAGGGTCTTTGATAATAAAAAATTTCCATGGTTCAAGTCCAAGTGAGCTAGGGGATAGGCGAGCAGACTCTAGTATAGTGTGTATGTCTTCTTCATCTACTTTTTTTTCTTTATTAAAAATTTTCACCGCATAACGCCAGTTCAGCACCTCTATTATTTCTTTTCTTTTTTCTTTTTGATTTAATACCATATATAAGTTATAATAGCATTATATTGGTTATTAGTTAATAAAGCTAAATAAATTTTATGAAAAATACTTATATAATAATAATTGTTGTAATTTTACTAGGAGTAGGAAGTTTTTTTGTGGTAAAAAATAACAAATCAGAAGCACCTATAGTAGAAGACAATACAATTGGCAATGTCCAAAATAATATGTCTATTATTGATAATGAAGGTGGTATTGCTGTAGATACTGAAGTATTCAACGATACATCTATAGAGACGAATATTAATAATAAAGGAGAAATAAAAGAGTTCATTGTGACTGGCAAGAATTTTTCTTTTGTTCCTAGCACAATTGCTGTAAATAAGGGTGATAGAGTAAAAATTACTTTTGTAAATTCAGAAGGTTTTCATGCTTTGAAGATAGATGAATACGGTGTATCAACCAAACAAGCAAATGCTCCAAATACTGAAGTCTTGGAGTTTATAGCAAATAAAACAGGAAGTTTTGAATACTATTGTTCTGTAGGGTCTCATAAAGCTTTGGGTATGAAGGGAAATTTGATAGTACAATAAATTTTAAATTAAAAAGTTGTAATCTATGAATATAGATAAAAAGAAATTTTCCATAGTTGCTCGGATAAAAAGTGCTACTTTTGCAATACGAGGTATTGGAATTTTAATAAAGACTACACATAATTTTTGGCTTCAGATATTTTTTGGCTTACTCGCTGTATATCTTGGTTTTCTTTTATGTATTTCTACTATAGAGTGGTTGTTTATTATTTTTGCTATCGGACTTGTTTTTATTACTGAAGCATTAAACACTGCTTTTGAGATAGATATAGATTTGACTTCACCAGAATACCATCCATATGCAAAAGACACAAAAGATGTAGCCGCTGGAGCTGTCATTATATCTGTATTATTAGCCATTGTAGTAGGACTTATTATTTTTGTGCCAAAGATATTTGTGTTATAATATGTCTATGCATAATACGAGCAACTTGCAACAAAAAATATTTTTTGGAATCATAAGTTTATTAATATTAGGAATTATTGGAATGGTGGTTTTAAGGAAAGGGGAGACATCTTCTTCTGTTCCAGGTAAATACGATATTTTTGCTCAATGTCTTGCCGACAAAGGTGCGGTGTTTTATGGTGCTTTTTGGTGTCCGCATTGCCAAGCACAAAAGAAACTTTTTGGTTCATCTGCCAAGCTTATTCCTTATGTAGAATGTTCTACACCTGATGGTCAAGCTCAAACACAGATTTGCATAGATAAAAATATAACAGGTTATCCGACTTGGATTTTTGCTGATGGGACACAGCTAAACGGAGAGATACCACTTGCACAATTAGCAGAGAAAATAGCGTGTGAATTACCAGCAGAATAAAATACATGAATCCCGAAACTACACATTATCTAAATCTTTTTCTAGGGGCAGGAGCGATACTTTTGCAGATTATCTCTGTGATAGCTCTTTTACTTTTATTTCTTGGCCGAAAGAAAAATACATATTTAGATTTTATAGACAAGCATTACATGAAGCTTGGTTTTGTCGTTTCTCTTTTTGCTTCACTATTCTCTATGGTTTATTCTGAAATTATAAATTTTGCTCCTTGCTACCTGTGTTGGTATCAGAGAGTATTTATGTTCCCTATAGTTTTTATTTTTGCTTCAGCTATTTGGTATAAAGATAGAAAAGTGGTGAAATACACACTTCCTATGCTTCTAGTTGGCTTTTTCATCTCTGTATATCAAAATTTTGGATATTATTTTGCCGACAAAGGTACACTTCCGTGTGATGCAACTGGAATATCTTGCTATCAGCAATTAGTTTATGAATTTGGTGGCTATATTTCTATACCAATGCTTTCTCTCACTACTTTTTTTGCACTTATCACTATCGTCCTCGTGGCACATTTTTATTCCGACGAGCGAGGAGTGCGTGGGTGAATATTTTTACACATAGCGTCCGAGTCGATGTCGGAATATAGTAAACTATATAAAAATAATGAGAATTAATAAATAATTAAAATAATATGGATCAAGAATTAAAAAAGCAATTAGAAGAACAGATGTTAAAAATAGATGCTATTTATAAGTCAGTAGAAAAGACTCGGAAATATTTTGTTACAATGTTGTGGGTAACAGTGGGGGTTATCGTACTACCGCTCATAGGTCTCGCTTTTGTTATCCCTGCATTTTTGAATAATTATGTGGGTACTTTGACTGATTTAGGTATATAAAATATGAAAGACAATAAAGTTAAATTAGTTGAACATAAAACTTTTACTAAAAAAGAATTACTTCTAATAAAAAAATTAAATACTCCAGCGAAAATTCAGGATTTTTTGAATAATTTGTCTTTTAATTTTGAAGAGAGTGGCATTGAGACTTTGAAGTCACCACTTTTGGTACTTCGTACAGGGAATGCACATTGTTTTGAAGGTGCACTTCTTGGGGCTTATATTTTATCTACTCATGACTATCCGCCACTTGTTATGTATCACTTGCCAACAAAAGATGATGTTGCTCATGCAGTAGCACTTTTTAAAAAAGATGGTCTGTGGGGAGCATTGTCAAAGACAAATCATTCCGTACTTCGCTATAGAGAGCCCGTGTACAAGACCATACGCGAACTCACGATGTCTTATTTTCATGAGTATTTTATAGCGAGTGGTAAAAAGACTTTAAGGCAATATTCCAAGCCACTTAATTTGAATATTTTTAAAAATAAAAACTGGCCGACAAGTAGCGAGGACTTGTGGTATATAGATAAAAAATTAGATAGTATAAAACACTATGATGTAGCACCTAAAAAAACTATCAAAAACTTCCGTAAAGCAGACAAGATAGAATTGGATGTGGTGAAAATTGTAGAATACAAAAAACCTAAACCAAAAAAGATATGCAAGCAATAAAAGTAATGGTATTTGGGACATTTGATGGAGTACATTTGGGACATTTAGATTTTTTTAAACAAGCAAAAAATTTATCCCCAAATGCTTTTTTAATAGTATCTATTGCAAGAGATAAAAATGTGTTAAAAATTAAAGGTAAATTGCCTCTTTATACAGAAAGAAAGAGAATGTATTTAGTAAAAAAAAATGATTTAGTAAATAAGGTTATTTTAGGGGGTGTGGATAACTATTTGGCACATATTTTGAAAGAAAATCCAGACATTATTTGTCTCGGTTATGACCAAAAGGCGTATGTGAAAGAATTAAAGAAAGACTTGAAAAAAAATGATGTTTTAGTAAAAATTGTAAGATTAAAACCGTATAAAAAACATATTTACAAAAATCACTTGCTAAGAAAAAAAAGAGTATTATAATTTTATATTATGAATAAAAATTTATTTAAAAATCCATTTTTCTTGACTTTTCTTACCAGTTTCATTTCTCTGCTTGTTGTGCTTGCTATTATTGTGAGCTTGGTATGGAAATATAGAGCAGAAGTATTTAGTTATTTTGCCAAAGAGTATATCCAAGAACAAAAAAATAAACTGGCTTCTAGTACATCTATACCAAATGTAGAAGATAAAACAGATCAGATTTTTTTGGATAAAATTATTTCAAATATACCAGAGCCAGTGTTAGACCAGCAAGCTCAAGTGGTAAATGCTGTGAAGAAAACAAAGGAAGCTGTGGTGTCTATAATTATTACAAAAGAAGTTCCAAAGTATGAAACTTATGTAGACCCAAATGCACAAACAAATCCATTTGGAGATCTTTTTCCTGGTTTTAGTTTCAATGTTCCTCAATACAGACAAAATGGTACAGAAAAAAAAGAAATAGGCGGAGGGTCAGGATTTTTTGTCACGAGCGATGGACTGATAGTTACAAATAAACATGTCGTAGCACAGACTGATGTTGAATATACTGTATATACAAATAATGGCAAGAAACACACAGCGACAGTGGTGGCTCGGGATCCAGTGCTCGATATTGCACTTATCAAAATAAATGGTTTTGGTTTTACTCCACTTAGTCTTGGAAATTCTGATATCCTTGAAGTCGGACATACGGTGATAGCTATAGGAAATGCACTGGCTGAATTTAAAAATACAGTTTCAGTAGGGGTAATATCTGGGCTTTCCAGGTCTATAACAGCTGGAGACAATACTGGTAAGACTGAGCTCCTAGATCATGTGATTCAGACTGATGCTGCTATAAATCCCGGGAATTCTGGTGGACCACTTCTCAACCTCAAAGGCGAAGTTGTTGGTGTAAATGTGGCAGTAGCTCAGGGCTCACAAAATATTGGCTTTGCTTTGCCTATAAATAGCGTAAAAAGTGCAATAGAATCAGTAAAGAAAACTGGTAAAATTATTCGGCCATATCTGGGGGTACGATATATCTCTATAGATGTAAATATGAAAGAAAAAAATAACCTCACAGTTGATTATGGAGTGTTGGTAAAAGGTGGAGCAACTATAGATGAGCTTGCAGTTATACCTGGATCTCCTGCAAATAAAGCAGGTATTGTAGAAAATGATATTATACTTTCAATCAATGGTATAAAGTTAGATGAAGATAATAATTTGTCTTCAATTATAAGACAGAAAAAAATAGGGGATATAATAATTTTGAGAATTTTACACGCTGGTATAGAAAAAAATGTCTCCATCACCCTCGAAGCTGCAAAGGATAATTAGCCAGAGGCCTTGCCTCTGGCTTGTCTGATTTTATAATGATACAATAGCCGTATGTCAATTCGCAAAACCGAATTTGTTCCAGGTGAGTATTATCATATTTATAATAGGGGAAATAGTAAGCAAAAAATTTTTCTTGATGATCAAGATTGTGAAAGATTTTTAAAGCTTCTTTATTTATATAATTCTAAAATAAGTATTGATTTTAGAGAGGACATAGTTAAAAAGAAAATAAATGCTTGGGATTTTGAGAAAGGGGATTCTATAGTAAATATTGGAGCTTGGGTTTTAATGCCAAACCATTTTCATATCTATTTGTCTCCAAAACAAATGCCAGAGGCCTTGCCTCTGGCTACTATGACTGACAAAAATGCTGTTACAAATTTTATGCATCGTGTCTGTACTTCTTTTGCAGGATATTTTAATGCAAAATACAAAAGAACAGGATCTTTATTTGAGGGTAAATTTAAATCTATACATATAGAAAATGATGTTCAAGCAAAATATTTATTTTCATATATTCATCTTAATCCAATTAAATTAATTGATTCAAAATGGAAAGAGCAGGGGATAAAAGATAAAAATAAAGCTATTGAATTTTTGAATTCATATAAGTGGAGTAGTTATTTAGATTATATAGAAAATGTTCGCCCTGAAAATAAAATAATAAATAGAATTGATTTTCTAGATTATTTTGAAACTAAAAAAGATTTTCAAAAGGAGATTTTTGATTGGATAAAATCTAATCAAGAGCAAATACAATAGCCAGAGGCCTTGCCTCTGGCTGAGGGCTTGACAATCAAGAGAGAGAGAGCTATTTTAGAGATGGAATATTCCAAAATAAAAAAAAATGAGATGAAGATTAAAACAAACCAGAAAATGACACAAATTCTGCATATGCAGGGTTTGTGTCATTTTATTTCCCCCTGACAAGGGGAACTAAGGGGGTTGTATTTATTTTTTATTTCACATCTTTCAGTCGTAATGTGATGAAAAGGCCGAAGAGGAGGAGTGCGCCGAGGATGTAAAAAATGTAGGAAAATGAAGGAGTGTGGAAGAGGATGGGAATGGCGACTAAGGGTGCGATGATGAAAGAAAGAGGGGATGTGTTGCGAAAGAACCCAATTATGTTTGCATCTTCTTTATCTACACATTTGAAAAAGTAACTCTCACTCATGATTTCTATAGTAGCTGCTCCGACACGAGTAGCAAAGAGTATTCCTGCCCAAATCCAAAAATCAGAGCTTTTGATAAATGGTATCAGAAGTGTAAAAAAAGATATTGTTAAAAAACCTATAATGAGCATTTTCTTTTCGCCAATTTTATCCGATAGTTTGCCGAGTGGGTAGGTAAGTATAACAAAAGGTAAAAGCATAATAGTGAAAATGAGCCCTATCTTTTCCCAGCCAAAACCGAGGTATTCATGTAGATAAATCGGGGTGTATATGATCATCCACACAAAAAAGAATCTCAAAATAAAACTCAAAATATAAATTTTTGAAATATTTTTATTTTTTATAAAAGATTTTACTGTTTTTATTACAGGGATTTTTGTGTATTTTGGATCTATAAAATCGTGGAGTTTTATTATAAAAATAATACATACTAAAAACATAAATAAAGCAGAAAATAAATACAGTCCTTTGTAAGAACTTTGAGTAATAATAGAGCCAGAGATAGATTGTGCTATAACCCAAGATATATTTATAATAGTAAGATAAATTCCCCGCAATTTACCCGTAGAAGAATTTTTAGAAAAATCTTCTACAAACATATCTAATGTGGCTATGATAAGATTTGAAGTTGTAAAGAATATTATAAAACTAACTATTGCAATAAAACTATTGTGAGTGAAAGCAAGCAAAAGTAAAGATAAAAAAGATAAAAAAGAAAATATTAAAGTAGTTTTGCGATTGCCTATACGGGTGAGCACTTTTTGTATTTCAAGCATTCCCAAAATAGTGATAAGTGATGCTATGATATATGCTACGCCAATATAATATTCACTTACAAATTCTTTCAAAAAACTAGAATTTATATACGAAGTGAGTGCGATAGAAATAGAAAAAAGGAAACCTGCTAGATATATTATTTTTCTATTATACTTCATGGTATATGTTGTTTAGCTATAAGTCGGACTTATAATTATTTATATATTAAGTACTACAGGGATAACAAGTGGTCTCTTTGAAGTTTTCTGATATAAGTATTTTGATACTGTTTCACCAAGCCCTGCTTTTATTTGGTCGAAGTCGATTGGATTATTATTACCAGAAGGTCGGGCAAGCATACGCACGGTATTGTCTTCGATAGATTTCTTTATCATAATTCTCACTTGTCTCAATAATTCTTGATTTTCTTTCAGATATACGAATCCGCGAGAGATAAGGTCAGGAGATTTCTTGAGTTTCCCGGTATTTTGGTCAATGAGTGCAATAATCACGAACATACCGTCTTCCGCAAGCATTTTTCTGTCTTTGATTACTACATCTTGAGTATCACTAATAGATGTTCCGTCCACTAGCATTGCCCCGCTCGGAGCTTTTTCTTTTCTGAGTATAATCTTTTCTCCATCTGCTGATATTTCTATGATTGATCCATTGTCTGGAACAATTATGTTTTCTTCTGACTGACCTAGTTCAATAGCCAGTTCTTTGTGTCGTACAAGCATTGAGTGCCAGCCGTGAATTGGGATAAAGAATTTTGGATGGGTTTTTCTATGGAGCCATTTAATATCTTCTTGGTTGCCGTGGCCCGTAGCATGGACAAAATCTTCACCTGGCGTGCGATAAGTTATAATTTTCACATCTTGTCTGGTCAGACCGTCTTTCATTTTTTGGACTTGAAGTTCATTACCTGGAACAATAGAAGCAGATAGAATAATAGTATCTCCTTTTTTAATTGAAAATTTTCTATCGGTTTTATTGGCAGCCCGATTTAATCCAGAAAATTCTTCACCTTGTCCTCCAGTAGTGAGGATAATAATTTTATTTGGCGGATAGCTATCTAGCTCTTCTATTGGCAATATGGTGCCTTTTTTAGGAGTAAAGAGTCCAGCTTCAAAAGCTACTTCCATATTTGTTTTCATAGAACGACCATTTAGTATTACTTTTTTACCGAGCATTTCTGCTATTTGTATAACTTTTACCAATCGACTGATATGTGAAGCAAAAGCTGCGATAATAACACGACCTTGAATTCTTTTTATTAAATTTTCTAGACCCTGATATACTTTTATTTCAGGAAGAGAAAATCCTTCGTTTTCTATATTGGTAGAATCGGTCAATAACAATAATACTTTTGCTTTGTCAAAAATAGAATATTCTTTTTCCTCTGATTCTGTTACGATGCCATCTATTTGGTCCAGTTTATAATCTCCTGGGGTTACTATCCATCCGTGAGGGGTTTCTATAATAATACCCATAGAGTCAGGAATTGTATGAGTAACTCCAAAGAATCTTATTTTCATATTTCCGCAAGTTATTATATCGTCTTTCTCAACTGTGTTTTCTTTCATTGCAGGGAGATGAGGAAATTCTG
>Ga0210057_1009354_pt1 | contig 11356 bp, 10 predicted proteins | sample CryGeyCG2114_010_2_FD_183968 | JGI IMG/M metagenome (GOLD analysis project Ga0210057, IMG submission 183968) | Groundwater microbial communities from aquifer - Crystal Geyser CG10_big_fil_rev_8/21/14_0.10 (SPAdes) (version 2) | ecosystem: Environmental > Aquatic > Deep subsurface > Groundwater ...
TCATTGGAGGTTGAAGTATACGTAACCGCGCGCGACAGCGAGAGCATTTCTGTCGGTGCTCAAGCTATTGTAGACAATTCTATACGCGCAGTAGTTACGCGCGTTGCACCCGGAGTTGATCCTGTTCGAAAGCAAGTCGAAGTACGCCTAGGCATTACGGACAAAAGCGCAAAATTGACCCACGGCCTTGCTGTTCCAGTACAAATCTCTCGTACAGCCCCCGAAGAGACGAATACAGCTACAAAAGCTATCGTTCTCCCACTTTCAAGTATTAAACTCACAGCTGGCGCAGCAACGGTATTTACGATCGAGAACGGCACTCTAGTAAGTCATTCAATTCAGATTGGAAACATTATTGGTGACAAGATTGAAGTACTTACCGGTATTGATATTAGCGATTTTATTGTGGTTGATGCCCGCGGATTAAGCGAGGGTGACCGAGTAACAATAACAACGCCTGCTGAATAACTCTTATGGCATTCTGGAACTTCTTCTTGTCTCACCGGCAATTTACAGGGCTGCTTATAGTGAGCCTTCTCTTTTTGGGTATAACTTCGATCATAGCAATACCCAAAGAATCTACTCCTGAAGTAAAAGTACCAATTGCTATAGTCGTAACAACTCTGCCTGGCGCATCTGCATCAGACGTAGAGAAGCTAGTAACAAATATTATTGAGAAGCCGTTGAAAAACGGTTTGAATAACGTAAACAATCTTAGTTCAGTATCGCGAGAGGGAGTTTCCCAGATTACAGTGGAATTCGATGCTAAAGCAGATCTTGATACTTCTCTAAACGATTTGAGAGACCAAGTAGACATTGCGAAGCCAGATTTACCATCGGAGGCTGAAGATCCTCGCATTATCAAAATCGATTTCGCAGCTGAGCCAGTTGTTACTTTTAGTATTGCCGCCAATGTGCCAGAGCCGATTCTTTTTGATCTGGGCAAAGAGGTTGAGAACGAACTTGAAATTATCTCCGGTGTTTCCTCGGTATCAATAAGTGGTCTGCGCGACAGAGAAGTGCAGGTTTTACTCGACCGCTCTTTACTTACGCAATTCGGTCTTACTGCCCAGCAAATTGCGCAGGCTATTTCATCTGCTAACGCATCAGCTCCGGCAGGATCAATAGAGATTGATGGAGTCGAATACCCCGTTCGCTTTGAAGGAGATATTGTGTCTGCATCAAACGTTGCACTAATTCCAATTACAGCACAGACTGGTGCCCCTATTTTTGTAGGTGACATTGCAGAGGTTGTGGATGGATATAGTGATGCCACTTCTTTGGCGCGTACCAGCGTAGACGGTAATCCTTCAACTCAATCGCTTTCATTCAACGTATTCAAAGCGACCAACGCGAACATAACCGAGATCAGTAGAAGCGTTGTGGATCGACTCGACGAGCTGCAAGAGCCCGGCGAGCTGCTCTCTGGGGCCCAAGTGTCAATTACACTCGACAGTGGTGAGCTTCTATATAAAGACCTCTCTACTCTCGCCTTCTCAGGGCTTCAAACAACTCTTCTTGTAATTCTTATTCTTTCAATTGCCATTGGGTGGCGCGAGGCGCTTATTGCAGGATGCACCATTCCACTATCTCTCACAATAGCCTTTATCGCGATGCGCTATTCTGGCAACACACTAAACTTTGTAAGTTTGTTTAGCCTGGTACTTGTGATTGGAATAATCGTCGACGCCTCTATCGTGGTTGTTGAAGGTATCAATACGCGCATTCGAAATGCCGCGAGCGAGACAATGGATGCAACTCAAAAGGGCCTAATGGCAGCGCGCCAAACGGTGCAAGAATTTCACATACCACTTACCGCAGGAGCAATGACAACAATTGCTGTATTTGCTCCCTTGTTTTTAGTCTCTGGAATTACTGGCGAATTTATCAAAAGCATACCGTTCACGGTAATTGCCGTCCTTTTCTCAGCTCTTTTAGTATCTCTTGGTTTCATTCCACTTATTGGTGCAAAGTTCGCTGGACGTTCAATAGGTGAATTCGGTGGACGACGAGGAAAAATAGTCGAAGGTGCTCGCACATGGTATCGATCTTACCTTGAGAATTTTCTTTCAAACAAGCGTAACGCCTCTGCATTACTTGTGAGTACGATTTTGTTGCTCGTATTCACTATATCTCTTCCTGTCTTTGGAGCACTGCGAGTTGTATTTTTTGAAACTGGAAACGAGGATTATTTATATATAGACATAGTGCTACCCCAAGGAAGCACACTATCTCTCACGGATCTTGAGACACGGAAAGTTGAGGAGGTGCTTTACACAGTGCCGGAAATTAGCTCGTTCACGACATCTGCCGGCGGCTCAAGTCAGTTTGGAAGCACTTCGGGAGCATCATCTGGCGAACATTTGGGAAACATTTTTATCAATTTGGACGAGAATCGTTCACGCCGAAGCAGCAACATCGCCGATGATCTTCGTGGCTTATTGGCGGACATTGGCACATCTGAGATTCGTGTCGGAGAACTTGAGGGAGGACCTCCTACAGGCAGACCCATCACCATTACATTTTCAGGAGATAGTCTTGCAGATTTGGATCGCACAACAGAAAAAGCCTCTCAACTTTTAGAAAGTATTCCTGGCACCGCTGATGTTATTACGAGCAGCCAAAACAGTCAGCTAGGCTTTGTAATTGATTTCGCTCGCGGAGTCGCTATCGAAGACGGTATCACCTCACGTACTGCTGCTTTTGAATTGCGCTCTTCTCTATACGGAACAACGGCCACTATTTTGCGCAATGTTGACGAAGACGTGGACGTTCGAGTTATGCTCGACTATAACCAAAGTAAAAACCCTTCTATATCAAACCGCACAGCGCCGGACGTACTTTTGACAACTCCTGTTGGCAATTCTGGGGGCACTCCTTCCCTTCTTGGTTCATACGCTGGCATTTCAATTGAGCAAAGTCGGGCATCAATCGCACACGATAACGGCACAAGAATAGTACAAGTTGCAAGTTCAATTACTTCTGATGCCAACGCACGTGTTATCACAGCAGAATTCGCACGTCGAGCCGAAACCGAGCTGTCTCTTCCGGAGGGAGTTACTATGAAAATCGGTGGAGAAAACGAGGACGTAGACCAATCGTTTACTGATCTTTTCGTTGCACTGATTCTTGGAGTAGTTGGAATTTTCGCCATTCTTGTATTGCAATTTAATTCTTTCCGTCACGCGGGATATGTTCTTATGTCTGTTCCGCTTTCTCTTGTTGGAGTATTTGGAGGCCTTTTAATTGCTGATCGCCCAATCTCATTCCCATCAATAATGGGGTTCATCGCCCTTGCCGGTATCGTGGTTAACAACGCAATCATTCTAATCGACACGATGAACAATATGCGTAGAGAAAATCCAACGCTTCCTATTAAGGATATTGTTATCGAATCTTCTGTGTCTCGCTTGCGCCCTGTTATCCTTACCACCATTACGACCGTAGTTGGTGTCATTCCACTTATTTTTACAGCCGAATTGTGGGTGCCCCTGGCAATCTCGCTTATGTTTGGCCTTTCATTTGCCACCATTTTAACTTTGGTTCTTATTCCATCGGTATACAATCGCTGGCCTGGAAGACTTCACTAACTAATAGAACGACAAAAGACAATTCAGAGTGCTTATATAAAAGGGCGGGGCGTCGGGTTTCCCCGGCGCCCCTGCTATGTCATGCCGCCTCCCCGGCGGAAATGGGTCCGTAATTTTTCTTTGTTCTTTCCCCCCTGTGCGGCGGTGGTTCAAAATACGAAGAGCTCGCCATTAAAAGCGTCGCTTCTGCCGCGCTTAAGATTTCCGCCCCGAACCCAAGAAACAAAACTCCGGTGACAAACGCCATCGCCAGCGCGACCAGCATGAACGCATAGAACAGTCGTGCCGACGCCGCGAGCGGATGCTCACAGTGTGCGCCGGAGTACTTCCACTGCACTAAAGCCTGTAAGCCAATCACAACTGCGAACAGGTAGACAGCTTTTGTGTTCCAAATGACACTCTCCGGGGCAATCGTGGAGATTACCAACATGACCGCGGCGGCGGCAAGTGCGTAGTCACGCGGACCCATGGTCACCACATCGGCTTTTATATACAGGCTCATTGTGCGGTGTAACTTCAAGAGCCATCTGTCCGCCACAAGCAGAAAGTCCATGACCTTACCTCTTTAGTTTAGTTTTGCCTAAAACGAGATTCTCACAATCACTTAATGAAGTCAAATTGCAATACATCGTCCTCTTCCGACGCTTTGTTTCTTTTTTCATATTTGCATTTTATGCACCTGTGCGTGATGACATGCTCTCCTGACTTTGTTTCCAAATCTATGGGCTCCATCATGCCTCCGCAGAGAGCAGCTCTATCTCCTGGGTTAACATCAACGTGCTTGCTCCAAAGACACTCTGGACAATGATTTGTGTAACCATCTCCCGCCACAGCGATCCCGCAATACTCACATGTAAAGTCTTCTATTTTTCTTTGAAATCGCTTTTGCTGCATGGGAGCAGTTTACCTTTTCAGTGCAATTTTACGAATAAGCTCTAATACACCTGCCATAATCACAATTGCGACTAAATATCCGATAAATATCTCTGTGAAGCTATAAGGGATGCCACGCCAAGTGCCTAAAACTGTTGCCCCCCACCACGATGTAAATGAGATGGCACTGCCTAACCATAATGGGACGTATCGCTTTGATAAACACCACGCATTTATAACTATCGCGAGTATCATAATGTCTTTAACCCACACCTTCGCGCTTGTTAGAGGCCAGTCGCTACCGCCAAAAAAGTACCACCACCATACTAATGCGATACCCGAAAGAAGTACGAGGAAAGTTCCTACACGTATAATCGTATAGTTTGCGTGCATTAAAGCTTTTTCTGAATCGTCCACTTTCCCGTCCTTGAGAGCCTTTATTATCTGTACTTCCGCTATAGTAGCTCCACCAACTCCGAGAATTGTCCCTGCTATATGCGTAAAAACTAGCAACAAATGTACATCCATATTAATTAGTTATAGGAATAATGATTTTCTTCACAGCATCGGTTGAAGTCGCCCTTGCGTCTCGGGGAATACATGCAAGTGTAAATGACATCTCCGTCTCGGTTGTGACAGCTGGTACAGCTACAACAATAGACCCTGAATTTGCTTCAGCAATTAGAAGACGTGGGTCCTTTTGTTCGTCAAAAAGTCGACATTCTCGCGAAGTGCTTACCCCCACGGCACTCCAGATAAGATTCAAGGAGTCTCCTTTCGGGACTTCAGATGGTTGAGCGATTAACGTTATGTTCGGCACTATAACCTCTGGCGTAAAAGTAGTCGTTACTGTTGTTGGGGTTTTAGTTGTTGATGAAGACCCGCCAGATGAAGAATCTCCGCTTGAAACTTTCTGTAAGGCGGCTTGAATTTGTTGGTTAATTAGCTGAGAAGGGTCGGTCGTGCCGTATCCGAGAAAATTACTTAATGGATTGCCAAAACCACTTCCTGAAAGCAAGAGCGGGGACGTAAATGGTGGTTTGAGAGTATTTGCGCCGAACGAAGATGTGACAGAACCCTGATTATTCATAAAGCTATTTAAGTTTTGAAAACTATGAACAACTGAACCATTTAAGAGACGTCTGTTGCCTTGTATAGAAGCCGAATCTACGTAACTTGTTACATGCGCGTTGGGATCCCTGACCAATGCTGTGAGAGCATTTTTTCCTCCATCTTCTCCCAACAAATGGAAACTATATAAAGCTGTTTTGTGGTCCACAACTCCAGTATTAACAGCTGATTGTATAAGAGATCCATAATCATTCATCCTTCTAGCGGCAGTATGCGCTGTAACTTGTGCTGAAATTTCAGTGTCAAATCTAAGTTGCAGTTGTTGATTTCTACTTAGATTTAAAAGATCCGCGCGGTTATTTGCTTTAGCCCAATCAATAAATTCTCCACTATTTGGATCCCGTGGATTAACCCAAGTACTTTCAATATATTGATAGCAGCCACTTGCTGAACTTATTTTGCTTTTAACATTTGTGCACAATCTACTTTCGCCATAGGCTACGTTAGTCATGTAATCTTCCGGAAGACCATATTGATCATTTACAGAATCTAGATACTGCACCCTGTCTGCGACTAAACGACCGAACCGATTTTCGCGATCGCGATCTGAAGAAATTCCACCATTTTCAGAGCCTCCAACAAATGTTCCGTTTTCGCCGCGCGGACTTAAGCAACTACCGTCGCACCCTGTTTCTGCAGATTTTTTTATTGCCTCCTGGTCTTTTTGCGGAAGGGTTTCCACAAATTTACTAGGGTCACTTACAGCAGCACCAATTGTTGGGCTGTATTTATTTGAAATTTCTTGTACTTGTCCAAAATTTCCAGAAGCTATAGCACCCAAAGTTTCAGAGCTTGATTGCCCAAGAGCGGCTTGAATTTTTGCTCCTTCTGAGCCTTCAGAAAAAGCCGCATTCAAAATATCGTTTGTGCCACCTGAGAGGGGTTGCCAACTTCCACTCTGAATGCTTTTGGCACTGTATTGCAAAAGATCGTCTGCGTAGCCATTGGCGCCTCGCGAATACGAAGCTTTTTCGTCCGCATTTTTTACCACACCCTGCCATGCTTTATCTCTCTTAGAAATCGTGTAGCAAATTTTCTCTGGTGTGCAGAAAGTAACTGTCCCATATTGACCTTTTGGCCTTTTTCCTACAACAGTCACTTTCGCACACCCATCTTTTTGCACCTCAACCTTATGGTCTAGACTGTTTGCCTCTTCTTCATTGGCGCCAAGAACACCTTTTAATTGACTGACTCCGAGGGACTTACTTGAACCAGATGATCCTTTTGGACAGTGCATTAATGTATCCCCAACTTCTGCACCAAAAACAAAAAACGGTGCGCTGATAACCATCGCGCAGAGCGCGAATATCACAAGGGATACCCTTTGAGTCATGTGCAAATTATAACAGCACTGTCGCGTGATGAAGCGTTACTTTCACACTGTATGTTGGGATAGCAAAAAGACGGGGCATGCCCCGTCTTCGATTTGCGCAAGAGACCAAGGGCGAAGCTTACACCGCTTCCCGAATTTCCTCAGCTGAAAATCCAACAACCTTAATCTTAGGATATTCCTCAAATTCCTCCCGCTTTGCTTCAGCGCGATCTTCCCGGGTGAGTACGTAGATCTGGTCGAATCCGTTGTAGACTGTCTCGACCATCGTATCGCCGTTCACGTGACAGAGCACAGATCCGGCGTACACAACCGGGATAATGACCTCAGCGTGGATCTCATATTCCATAAGAAGATCTTGCACTTTGGCCTGGTTACGTTCGAGTACGTCGCGCGCAAGCTGGCGCTCCTCAAACGTATTTGTTTTCCTACCAAGTGGCCCGAAATCGGGCTTGATGCCGCGTTCGGCGAACGCCTCGTTGATCTGCGTGCCACCGCCCGTGCAGATAACGACGTAGTTTTCGATCGCAGCTATCTGCCCGATCCACCACAGAACGTTGTGCTGTTCGATTAGATCGCCGGACACTTTCATAAAAACTTTGTTTCGTCTCATTTTTGTGCCTCCTTGCACTTTTCCGCGATTGTTCCAGCGGACACTGTAAACGAATATGGACCAACAAACAATGGGGCCGGGCGTTTGCACGCCCGACCCCATTTCGCAGTTGGGAAGATTCCCTTAAGCAGCAACTTTCGCCGCCAGCTTCTTTTCCTCGGCGATGAGGCGCTCCACGCCTATCGTCAAGAGCTCAGCGATGTCCGCTTCGGACACACCGAGGCGACGCTTGTTGGAGATGTCGTAGACACCTCCTTCGCTCTCGGAATGCTCGCCGTGGATTCCTCGGACCGAGAGCCCGAGTTCGTCGCACAACCCTTTGAGAGTCCCCGCCGCCTCGAGATTCGGAACCTTTATGTGCACACTCGCGCGCATTGCGGTTCCGAGGTTCGTTGGGCAGGAACTGAGGAAACCGTAGTCGTCTGCGTACGCGAACTGCAGACGCTCCTCGAGCGCAGTGAAAGCGCGCACCAGCCGATCGAACACGGAAGCGATGTCACCGCCTTGCTCCATCGAGATGATGCGGAGTTGATCTTCCTCATTCACCCATACAAGAAACTTTTTGTCGGCTGAGTGGAAAATTCCACGCCCGTCCGGCCAATCACGATTCGCACCAGCGCTCTCGAGAAATCTATCGCCTTGCTTGAACAGGAAGTGATCGTTGACGAGTTGCTCACGCGTTGCCTCATCCATCCCCTTCAGGGGATAATAGGTGCCGGCGAGGTCTCCCTCGAGTCCTTCCAGAGCTTCGACGATGCGGCGCTCTACTTCATCACGCTCCTCCTTGTTGATGCCGGGAGCGAATGGAACGCCAGCGAGATTGCGGCCGACACGGATACGAGTCGAAATCACATACTCCCCTGTCGGATCAGGGTTGCGCACTTGACGGTTCGAAACATCGAAATCGCGAGTGTGAGCAACCTGCTCCGGGATGCCATGATAGTCGCAGACGACTGGGTGAATCAACGGCGCAAAAGCGCGGTACGATTCTTCATCGGGGATATAGACCCCCACGCTGCTGTCAGGGTTTTGAACCCCTGACTGCACGACATGATCGATCGTAAACCCGCGGTCGGTCGTAACCGACGCCAATTCAGCTTCACGCTCCGGCGTCAAATGTTTTGCCAAGAGCGACGAACTTCCTTGAAGTAATTTGTGGTGCATAGTTTAGTGTCCTCGGTTACTTGTTCAGACCTCGCATAGTATGCACAAAAAAAATTTAAATTCAAGTAGACCAAAGATTCTGAAGTGATGTTTCAATTAAATATAAGTTGAGAACAGTAAAATAAAAATCCCCGTAACCCTTGCGGGACGAGGATACCCACATGGGGCTCAGGGATAGTAACAAATTAAAATCCAAAAAGAGAAGAGATGTCCCCACTTCTCCATACTGCACAACAAAATATTAAGTATGAAAACAGTGGCGGCGCGCCTCTCAGGCGCGCCGCATTTTCTTTCAGCACGGGCTTCCCTTCACGCCGCACATGATGAGTACGACGCGGCGATTTTGCGACCAACATGATTCAGCGTCGCAGAGTGCGACAGGATGTTCCCACCCCCAACTCTCGATCTCCAGACGTTCTCGCAAGATGCCCCACTTAACCAACGCTTCTTGAACGGCTTGCGCACGTTTAAGCCCAAGCTGTCTGTCAATCCCCTGCTCTCTCTTTTTCTTCCACTCAGAAATATCTCCATACCACTCTTGTTCATCGGTGTGCCCAGAAATACGCATTCTCACGTAGGTGTACTTCTTAAGCCAAGCAGCTTGTCGAGTGAGAGTATCCAGCGCAGCTGCAGATAATTCGACTTGTTTTGGCTTAAAAAATACCCGATCGCCGACATTGACGATAAAGTCCCCTTCACTTCCTGGTTGCGCAGAGAGCTGACCATCAAGATGTGTTGTGCTCTTGATAGAAGAGTAAAGAAGAATTGCAGAGGAAGCCGCTAGCACAAAGAAGGCTGAGCCCAATATAAGCAAGGAGATTCTGCTCAACATGTTAGGTCCTCCCAAAAGATTCTTTTCCTATGTTAAACCTAGCAGTTTTTATATAAAAGGAAACGGCCGAGCACGAGGCCCGGCCGACGTCTGAGGGCAAAATCCCATCCGCGAACAATCCTGGCAAGGAAATCGCAAAAAGGATCTTCAGACGCAAAACAATTATGTCATCATTCTAGAAATTTACAAGTTTTAAAAAGCGAACCCCGGAAGCGCCGTAGCACTTCCGGGTTTATCATTTGCATCCGGGCCCAAAGAGCTCGAGCTCAAGTAGGTAGGCTCGATATTGGGCTTCCTCCACGTACTCCTCAACAAGGGTGTCAACGTGGAGAATCTGCTCTCTTTTCCCGCCAATATCAACCAGCGTCAGAGTCCCATCCTCGTGGGTTGATTTGACGCGCCACCCATATTGCTCTCGCAATTCAGCTTGAATTAGCTGACTAGCCGTAACCTCGTCGAGTTCAGACGAGTGGATCCACCACTGCCCAAAACGCGGCCCCACACTTCCATATCCCATGCCGGGATCGGCAAATTGCGAGTAATCGAAGAGCTCGTCGCCTAGATCGGCAATTACAGCCTCGTTTGCTGACTGTGCGTCCTCGTGGCTTGCGCGTACACAGTCCAGAATTGTCACGTCGGCAGACTTGGCACTTCCTATCACACGACGGATATAACTTGGCTGCAGAGGGGGAAATTTCCCTCGAATCACATTTCCCATGAACCCCTCCCTACGAAACAGCTGCGAGAAGCAAAGCTGAACTCGAAGGCATGGTGAGCTCAGCAGCCACGAAATGTTGTACTGCTTGGTGACCGTTGATTTTTCTCCCCGCGCTTCCGCCCTCAAGAGACGGTTCCGTACTGGAAGTGCGGGCGATCTCGAGTTTCCAGTTACAGCCATCGCGTCTTGTTCGGGATAAGCACACCCGCGCACACCCAACAATCAAATCTGTCCCATTCTCCGTTTTTGGCAGAAAAAGAACAATAACGTGTTCATCAGCACCAACCATGATCAACTCCTTGATATAACCTGTTTCCTACCCACGATTCTACTCCCTAACCTTGACAAATGCAATAATATTGTTATTTTAAGCTTCATATGGAGCAACATCACTGCTACATGAATACGAAGGAAACATCAACCGTGATCGGGCACATTTTTGCTGTCCCAACCCTTATATTCAGCCGTAGTGATTCATAATCCCCTCTTTTTGAAACCCCTCGGCTGAATAGAAGCCGAGGGGTTTCTGTTTGGCTATATCGGTCTTTAACAAGGAGTCTACTGACATGTCTAATATTGCATTTCGCACGGGTCATAAAGTAATCCTTCGCCCATTCGAAATTGAAGATGCGCCACTCATTGCTCCGTGGATGAACGACCCGGAGATCACACAATTTCTTATGCGCTCTATGCCAGTAAGTCTTGGCGAAGAGGAGGAGTGGATTCGCAAACAGAGGAAACAAAAAGATAACTCTGTTACGCTCGCAATTGTGGCAAAGCAGGACCGTGTCCTGATTGGATCCATAGGTCTTCATAACATCGATTGGGTGCACGGACGTGCAACAACCGGCACGGTAATAGGCGACGCAGAATACCACGGCAAAGGATATGGCACCGACGCCAAAATGCTACTTCTTGAGGCGGCGTTTAATCAGCTAAACCTGCGAAAGGTTTGCTCAACAGTGCACGCTTTCAACGGCCGCAGTATTCGCTATGGCGAAAAATGCGGCTATGTTGAGGAGGGGCGCCTAAAGGATCACAATTTCATCAACGGCAAGTATGTTGATGAGGTCCGCATGGCGGTCTTTCGAGACAATTGGCTTCC
>Ga0210057_1009356_pt1 | contig 11353 bp, 12 predicted proteins | sample CryGeyCG2114_010_2_FD_183968 | JGI IMG/M metagenome (GOLD analysis project Ga0210057, IMG submission 183968) | Groundwater microbial communities from aquifer - Crystal Geyser CG10_big_fil_rev_8/21/14_0.10 (SPAdes) (version 2) | ecosystem: Environmental > Aquatic > Deep subsurface > Groundwater ...
ATTACCAACCCCGCGGGTTCGTAATGTTGGTAATTCACCATTATGGTAACTTAGTATTTGTAAAAAAGTTGTCTAATTTGATATAATTTCCACATGCCCAAATTACTTGAAAACACAAAATTGTCTTCAAATGGGTTTAAGCTATGGTCATTTATTTTATTACTTCTTCCTATTTGTTTGTCAATTTTTTCATTCATCTATTATCAAGGTAAGTTTTTTGTTTATGCACAAGAAATCCCTGAATCGAAATTTGTCTACTCAAAAGATTATAGATTTATAATTAAAGTACTAGATGGGTTTCAAATTAAGTCATTTGAATTTGCTAAATATTATGGAAATGGTTTAGATAGTCAAGTATTTGATAAAGAAAGTAGTTTAGAGTTAGAAAATATTGCAATGTCTAAAAGTTGCAAATGCCGATTACTATCTGTGTCTGGGGAAAACATGCCTTCATACAAAGTTGTTGCTTTAATTAAGTATTCCAATGGTTCATTTGAAGTATTAAAAAATAATAGTGAAATAAGAGGAAAACAAAAGACTTTTTTTGGTAACAATGTTGTTATAAAAAACACAGATGCAGACCCAGAACCTGAGGTGGTAGAAGAGAGTTTTATTCCATACTCAAATGCACCTGATGAATGGTGGTTAAGTTATTATGATTTTGATAATAAAAGCGGAGAGTATTTTTTAAAATCTACAGAAAAGATTCCTACAACTTAGTATGCTCAGATAATTTTTTTACGTACAACTCTTGATATTATAACCTGGTTTTACCACATTCCTAAGGTATGGCAATACCCTAGGAATACAAGATAAATCATTCCTAACCTATTTCAAATATATTGTACACCCCCGAGGTGGGAAATGGCTTTATTTCTAAGCTATCCCAACCCATTAACCAAAAACTCTTCTAAACTAATTAATTGAATATCAATATTTTTCAAGGTTTGAATACTATTTACTTTATTTGTAATAACAACTCTTTTTTCAACATTCTTGCCATGTATCTCATTTAAGAAAATACTGTTTAATGAATTTAAAATACTCTCTTTAAGATTATTATATTTTGACTCAACTAAAATAACACTGTCCCGTTTTGTCTTTACAACAAAATCAACCTCGCTTGCGTTTGTATCTGCAAGGTAACTAATATTTTTAAAACCGAACAGCTCACATAACTTAATAAATACAGCATTTTCAACTAAAGATCCTACGTCTGAAAATCCAGCAAAACTATTTCGCATTCCTAGATCGTTAAAGTAATATTTCTTTGGAGAATAAAGTCGCTCATTCAAACTATCTGAATATTGGTAGACTGTCTCAATAAGTTTTACCTCTCGTAAATACTCGATATAGTTAATTACAGTTTTATTATCTAATCCAAGCACTTTTGATATCTTATTAGGAGAACCTTTAAATCCTATCTGACGAGCTAGTATCTGACATATATCCAGAAGATACTGACTATTTTTTACATTGTACAATTTCAAAATATCCTTTTCTAAAATATCCCTTAACAACTCGTTTAGATAGTTTGGCTGTTTCTCAAGAACATACTCAGGGTATCCCCCATAATACAAATAGTCCTTTAGCTGATGCTTGCTATTATTAAACTGTAGAAACTCTATATACGAAAGTGGGTAAACTAACATTGTGATACTTCTACCAGTTAAAAAAGCTTTATTATCTTCAATTAACTTACTAGACGAACCCGAACAAATTATTTTTGCCTTGAAATCAGGTATATCATATAAAGATTTTAAAGTCTGTGCCCAATTTGGGAAAAAGTGAACCTCGTCAAGAAATATAAATTCATAATCGGACTCTGATAAAAATGCAAAAAGATCCAAACCTTGCAAATTAGTATTATCTAAACTCAAGAACAGAATTTTGTTTGAATCAACATTTGTGTTAATCAGTTGGTATATATACTGAAATAAAAGCATAGTTTTACCAACTCTTCTTGACCCAATAATAAAAAGGATTTCTTTTCTTTTCTTAACAACACCCTCAATAAATTCTAGATACTTAGTTCTATGTACCCCTAAATCTATTTTTTTGCCATAATGCCATGGATTTAATACCTGTATTATTTGTTTATATTGATCACTAATTATCATATATGCATGATACCATCATTCCTAAGGTATGGCAATACCCTAGGAATACAGAATAAATCATTCCTAACCTATCTTGCCTAAAACAATATCCTTTATGCTAACCCCATCACTAACTCCGTATAAGAAATACACTCAATTTATCCAAAGCGATTTTCCTAGGGTTTGTAGCTTCGTAATCTAATTCATTCATCTCTGATCTTGTTTGATTATACCCGTTCGGAATAAATATTTCATCCCAACCAAAACCATTTGTACCTTTTGGGATATCAGATATTATTCCCTCTATCTCCCCATTAAAAACCTCTAGGTTTTCACCATCAAAATATCCAATACAAACTTCTGCTTTTGCAGATTTATCTTCGTAATTTGAGACTAACTTACAAATTCCTAAATTTCCAAGTTCCTGAATAAAAAACTTGATAAAAGGACCAGGTAATTTGCCCATAGAATTTATTGAAAGTGAAACATCATCTACAATAACAGCAAAACCAACATGGCCATATGCCTCTTTAGCTTTTGCACTAACAATCTCATCTAAATCTAAAGATTGAATCTCAATTAAATCAATTTTTGTGTGAGAAACATTAATTCCTAAATATTTTGAAAGTTGCTCAGCCTTTCCCACGTTTCCTGTAATAAATGTGATTGTTTTATCCATTTTTAAATTATATCAAAATTCATTATTTAGTATATTTTTATGTTGATACCGTTCCAAAACGGGTGCAGAAATGGTCTAGAAACAAACTGATACCAATAAGATATTAACATTTAACTCAAAGTGTCACCTATGTTTCTCAGCCTATGTATACCACACATACCTAATATATTGGAAGTTAGTATGCAAAAAGTATATAATTGTATAATGAAAATAAACGTTATGAAACAAACACCAAATAATATCACAATTAAACCTGAGGTTAGATTTGGTAAGCCTACTGTAGAAAATACCCGTGTAACTGTTGCAGATATTCTTAACTTACTTAAGGCTGGTTATACAGTTGATGATATTCCAAAACAGTATATTGGAATCACAAAGGCAGGTACAGTTTCTGCGATTGAGTATGCTGCAAATATACTTGGAAAAGAAGAGATTTTATCAATTTCAAGATAAAAAGATTAATGTATAATATCTTTGCAGACGAATGTATTACACTCAGACCTTATAAAGTCTCTTAAAACTGCTGGACATAACGTCCAAACAGTTCACGATGTTAATTTATCGGGTGTATCTGATATAGAAATTTTTAATTACGCAATCTCCAATTACTTATTTTTATTTACTTTTGATAGAGGCTTTGGAGATATTTTTACTTATAACATTGCTGAAAGCACAGGAGTTGTTATTGAACTTATTAATTCAATGAGTAAAACTGAAATTATAGATACAGCAGTAGCTTTCTTTTCCTCAGAATATAACCTAAAAGGTAAGTTAGTGATTATAGGTCTAAATAAAATAAGAATAATTGAACGTTAATACCCAGTAGTGATTCTTACTAGGTTATTTGTAAATACATATTTTAGTCTGATATAATATTTACAAACATGGAATCAATTACAATCCTTTTAATTTGTAAATGCGGCGTCGAAAAACTTACCAAGTTTAAATCTGAAACAATAATTGTCAGCGAAAATATTCAGTTTGTTACATTCCTTCACTTTGTATTTGAAAGCTATCCAAAAATCCAAAAAGAATATGAGCCAGGGGAACTTGGTTTAAAGATTAATGGTGTCGCACCACTTACATTTCAAACCCTCAAGCAAGGTGATGTGATTGAGCTCATTGAAAAATAACCCCTACATGTTTTACTATTACAAATTATCGCAAAGCTAAGCTTTGCCCTTAAAAAGTAAATTGTCCAGCTCAGCTTGATGGCTTACCATGTACCCTTTATGGTTTATGGCTGCCGGACCTGGATTTGAACCAAGATTGTACGATTCAGAGTCGTAAGTCCTACCATTAGACGATCCGGCATTAATAACCTCTCTTTCTCTCCATTTAATTAGCTTGTCCTGTCCTACTCCGCCATAGGCGGACTAATTCCTCGCAAGCGAGTCATTGAGCATTGAACGACACCCCATTAATAAATATCTTGATATTATAACTGTTAAAAGAGTTAAGTTAAACTGGATTTCCACTTTCGTGGAAATGACGTACTAAACATTATTGTGATTGTTGAAATGATTTTAGATCTATAACACTTGCACCGCCTGATTTAGCCTGTGTAAAGTTTTTTCTTTTCCTAAAACCTCGATTACATCAAAAAGTGGGGGGGATTGTCTTGTTCCTGTTACTGCTACTCTTATTGGCATAAATGCATTTAGTGTTTTCCATGTATTTTGAGTTGCTAAATCCCTAATTTTAACTTCAACAGCATGTAAATTTGCAAGTGTCCATTTGTCTATCTTTTCAATTTCTTTATAAACAAATGAAAGTAATACCATAACTTGTTCTTTATCTTGGCCTGAACTAATGAGTAGGTCTTTATACTCCTGGATTCCCTCCGCTGGCTGGCGGATTGAGAGAATGACATCAACAGTATAAAAATACTTAACCAACTCTTTAAAATCACTAAGTATTGAAAGTCTTTCTTGTATTAAAGGTATTCCTTTTAACGAATAATCTTTATTATTTAACCAACCTAATACCTGCTCATTGTTAGTATATGTATAATGCTCAATAAGCATTTCATAAAGTTCAGTTACCTTTAGTTTTCGAATATATTGTCCATTAATCCACTTTAGTTTATCTAGATCAAACCTTGGTCCTTGTGAGCTTATATCTTTAAAATCAAAATATTTTACAAAATCCTTTAGCTCAAAGATCTCTTTTCCTTTAGGGTGATTCCATATTATCTGTGCAAGGTAGTTTAGAATTGCTTTTGGTAAAAAGCCCTGCAGTCTGTAATAGTCTGCACTAGAATGCCCGTGTCTTTTACTTAATTTCCCTTTTCCATCACTATTTAAGATTACTGGAACATGTATTAACTTTGGCAACTCCCATCCAAAATATCTATATAACAGAACCTGTTTAGGGCTAGATGGTAGCCATTCTCTTGCTCGTACCATATGTGTTATTTCCATAAGGTGATCATCAACAACTACTGCCATATGGTATGTTGGAAACCCATCTGATTTTATCAACACCTGATCATCAATTGTACTGCTGTTAAACTCAATCTCACCAAGCACCTCGTCATAAACTTTTAAAATCTCACCTGGCAAAATTTTCATTCTTACTACAAAGCTTTCTCCTTTTGAGATTCTTTCTTCTGCATCTGAAACTGAAATATTTGCACAGTGTTTATCATACATTGGCGGTGTTCCATCTTTTTGCATCTGCTGACGAACTTCTGTTAGCCTTTCTGAAGTACAAAAGCAATAATAGGCATGTCCATTTTGGATAAGTTCTTTTGCATATTTTTGATAAGTTTCTAGCCTTTCAGATTGTCTGTAAGGATCAAATTTACCTCCTTCAAAAGGGCTTTCGTCTGGAACTAAACCAAACCAATGTAAATGACCATTTAAATTTTCTTCTGCTCCCTTTACAAATCTTGCCTGATCAGTATCTTCTGATCTCCATACAAAGTTTCCATCTCTGCCTTTTGCATAAGCATAATTTATTAATGCCTGATAAATTGTACCCAAGTGTGCAAGTCCTGTAGGGCTTGGTGCTATTCGTGTTCTGACTGTTTCATTCATATGTTAGCTATTTTACAATTAATTTAAGAAAAACATAAGGGAAACGTGATATTATTATATTATGAAACTTGCGGATGCTTCGCGTCTATTTAAAAAAACCATCCTAATCTTTGTGGCACTTATGGTGCTTTATTTTATTATAAAATTCACTTTCGCTGCTGGAACAGTTTTGTTTAAAGTCCTTTTTCCTCCAAAAGCGGCTGTACCTACTGTACAATTTGGACTAATACCTTTACCAAATATTGAGAGTCTTAAAACCGAAGGCACAATTAAATATGAGGTTGATACGATAAGTGGCAGACTTCCTAGTGGTTTACCAAGCCAGATGCCTGTATTTAAGGTTATAGTACCTAAACAAGATATTTTAGTTGAACAAAAAGCAAAGCAAACTGCAGAATACTTTGGTTTTAAAAATTCTGCATACACACAGCTATCAAATATTGAATGGAAATGGCAAAGCCTTGTTCCACAACGAACACTAAATTTAAACATATTATCTTTCAATTATGAAATTGATCCAAATTTAGCTCAGATTAACTTGTACTTGCGAAGAGGAGATGCAATAAACCCTGAACAAGCTAAATCTACTGCACTTGGAATTTTTGCAAATCACTCTTTTGTTAATATTAAAAAGGATGCTGAAAATTTTACGACAGAGGTGAGTTTTGCGAGAATAAATCAAGAGGTGTTAGAAGAGGCTCCTTCGCTTTCTGAAGCACAGCTTACAAGGGTTGATATCTTTAAAACGTTAACTTATGCTGAAACTGAATTTAATATATACGGTACAAAATACAATAATAGCTATATTAATTACTTTTTAGCTAAGGGATATTTAGTTCCAAATAAATTACTAAAAGCTAACGTAAACTACTGGAGTTTCGACTCTGAACAAGGATCAACTTATCCACTCAAAAATATCAATACTGCATGGCAAGAGCTAGTTTCTGGAAATGGCACTATTGTTAAATTAGTTGAAGAGGGCGAAGATAGCTATAAATCATATATAATGAAAAATATAAGATCAGTTAAGATTAAATCAATTGAGTTAGCTTACATTATGGAAGATGGTGTTCCTAAGTTTATTCAACCAATATACATATTTAAAGGGAGGTTTGAGACTGAATCAGGCCAGCTTGGAGAATATGTTTCTTACTTACCTGCACTTGATAGTAATGTTGTTAAATAATCATTTGTAGCTGTAATCATCTTTTCAGCATCTTCAAACCTACTCTCAGAACCTAAAACCACTCCTAAAAATCGTTTGCCTTGTAACTCGTACTCGAAAACTAGACAATCTTTTGCAAAATCAGTAAACCCTGTTTTTATTCCAAGTACATTTGGATGAGTAAATAACAGTTCATTAGTGTTTTTAATATTATGAACGTTAGCCCCATCTACAGATACAATCACAACCTCTTTTAGGGAAACATTTCGAGCAAACTCTTTATTTGTCATCGCATATATTGCCAGTTTATACATATCCATGGCCGAAGAGTAATGATCAAGCTCATCATAACCAATTACATTTGAAAAATTTGTATTATCCATACCTAGTTTTTGGGCTTTCTCATTCATTTTATTAACAAAAATATGAGGCTCACTGTTTTTAAACTGCAATGTACAGGCAGAATCTGCGCCTGAAAAAACTAACATAGAAGTTATTAGTGCTCGAATAGTCAGTTTTTCACCAACTACAAATCCAACTTTTTGTGTTGGTACAGTAGTACAGTAATATGGAACTTCCACCACATCATCTAAATTATATTCTTCTAAAGCTACTACTGCTGTCATTATCTTGGTTGTAGAAGCTGGAGCTAATTTTGCATTTAAATTTTTGGAGTAAAATAAATTTCCATCAATATCGCTTACCATTGCAGATTTTGCTGATACATCTACTGGTAAATTAACAGGTTTAACAATTGGTTTCTCAACTACCTCTGATTTAATTAAAGCCTGTTGTAGTTCTTGTGCACTACTTTCTTTGTTATTACCTAATTTCTTGTTATCTATAGGTTTACTGTAAGATGAGTAAAATACAAATATTACAAAACAAATTAAAAGAATAGTTATTCGTATCAAAGGAGTTAACGCAAAATTTTTAATCATTTTTGCTAAAGTTTTTTAACTTAATTTCACCTATCTTTTTATAATCTAAAGCTAACATCTTTATAGTTTTATTATGTTTCCCCGGATTAAATAAAATATGTTCATTATTTAACAATTTCTCATCAACGAAAGTTTCAATCCCTAACAAAAACCCAAATGGTGCAACTGCTCCTATCTCAACTCCTGTATACTTTTTAACATTTTCAGGTGTCGCAAGCGGAACCTGTTTAACTTGTAAGATACTTTTTGCTAATTTACCATCTACTTTATCATTGCCTCGAAGAACCAACATTACAGGCCTACCAATATCAAATACTAACGCCTTTGCACCCTGTTCAATTACTCCACCTCCTCTAACTTCTGACGCTTGTTTACTAGTAAAAACCGGTTCGTGCTCAAACAACTGGTAGTTAACATTTTTACTATTTAAAAATTCAATTATTTTTTCATAAAATCCCATAATAACTATTAAGGGTATCATATTTATTTTAATTCTGCAGGTGACTGATTAAAAAAATAAACGTATACTAAATTAAATATGAAAAAAATGCCCATTTTATACCCATTAATAGGAACGATTATTGGGGCTGGGTTTTTTACACTTCCATACGTTTTTGATAAACAAAATCTTATCCTGGCTAGCAGTCTTTTCTTATTAATCTCACTTTTATCTATGTACACCAATTATATCTATTCTAAAATTATTATTAACACCCACTCACAACATCAACTGCCAGGTTATACTGAAATTTACCTTGGAAGTAAATATAAGATGTTAGTTTCTGTTATGACACTACTTGGTGCACTTGGTTCTAACTTAGCTTATATAATTATTATTATCTCGTTTTTCAATACTATTTTTCAAAACCAATTTAATGAGAAACTTATTGCATTAATTTTTGTTATATTATTTGGATTACCGATATTTAGTCGTAAGCTATTTAACAAATCAGAAAGACACTTAACCTCACTCTTAATTATCTTGCTACTTTCTTTAACAGCAATATTACTTTGGCAGACTAATAATTATTCAAGTTTAATAATATTAACCAGTAATAAAATTCAACCCTACACAATACCACTATTAATTGGTGTTACACTTGCAGCAAATACAGGATTTGGCATATTACCCGAGTTAAAAAAAACTTTGTCATATAGTAACTTAAAGCTAACAACAACTATAAATTCACTAATCCCCATTTTTTTATATATCGGCTTTATAATCGCAGTCTTACTTAACTCTCAAACTGTTTCTGAAAATGGACTTAGTGGTTTAGTACTAAGTAATCCATTAATTGTTCTTGGGGCTTTAGTTGGAATACTTGCAGTAACAACATCTTACCAAAGCTTATCTGTGGTAAGTATTGATACATTAGTAGAAGACTTTAACTGCTCAAGATTAATTTCAATACTAATAGTTATTTTTATTCCACTAACTTTATTTGCAGTTGGTGTTAATCAACTTGTGTTAGTAATTGGAACAGTAGGAGGTTTGTTTACAGCATTTTCACATCTAATTATTCACTTAATATATAAGATAAAATTTGGACATAACTTTATTTTTGAGTTTTTCTCTTATATCTTAGCAATCATGATAATTATTGAGATTATTAGGCTAGTTTTTAAAATACTTTAAATCTTTCAATTGAAATTCATAAGTGATATTTCCATTCCATTCATTTTTAGTTATTGAACAAACAATATCTACTTTTTCATCAAACTTAAGATTTTGAGCCAGTTCAGCCATGCCAAAACCTACACCTCTTATAAATTCAGTTTCATTAGTAAGATTTAATGTTAAGTGACTCTGGTCTTTTCCAATAATCTTAAAATCAACAACCCTTAAACCCTTTATTAAAAACAAAGGACTGGGATTTTCAACACCATATGGTTCTAATGTCTCAACAATTTCAAACAATTTTTCATCAAAGATTGATAAATCAATAGGATACTCTATATGCAGATGATTTTTATATAGATTTCCTTGGTTAATATCTTTAAAAGAGTTAATTAAATTAGATTTTAATGACTCTAGCTTATCAGCACCAATACTAAATCCGGCAGCCGCACTGTGTCCTCCAAGATTTATAAAATCAGGTTCAAATTTTCGAAGTAACTCTATTATATTTATTTCGGGTATTGACCTTGCAGAACCTTTTGCAATACCATTTTCAATTTGTATTACTAATGCAGGTTTATAGTATTTTTGAGTAAGCCTTCCTGCTACTAAACCAACTATACCCTCATGAAAATCCTTGCCAGTAATAAAACTTATCGGGTCTCCGTTAACTTGATTCTCTGCAATCTTAATCATTGCGAGTGTTTTCTGTTGTCGCTCTATATTAATTTGATTAAGTGTTCTTGAGTATTGTTGAGCCAAACTTATATCCTTAGTGCATAACAGTCTTAAAGCATCAAATGCGTTCTCTAGCCTTCCTGACGCATTTATTCTAGGTGCAATAACCCATCCTACATCTTTCGCCTTAACCTCTTTTTCAAATCCAGATATATTTAACAACTGCTTAACACCTACCCTAGGATTTTTATTAATTATTTCCAACCCCCTCTTTACTAACTCCCTATTTATATTTGCTAATGGTTGTAAATCTGCAATCGTACCTATTGCAACTAAATCTATTCCAAAACCTTCTTTTTTAATAAGGCTACTAACTATAAAATATACAATACCTACTCCACAAAGTTTATCTGTCCAAACTAAACAATCTGACTGTGGAACATCTTTAGCTTTTTGATGATGATCGGTTAACAAAACTTTAATTCCCATCTCTTGTGCCTTTTTAATTTGTTCTACTGCTGTAATTCCACAATCAACCGTTATTAGTAACCCCTTTTTTTCTCCAAAATACTTTTCATCTATCGCTTGCAGTGAATCAAAACTTAGCCCATACCCCTCGTCAAACCTGCTTGGAATATACGGAAATACATTTTTGTAACCTAGCTCCTCATAAATTGCCTGCCAAAGGACAGCAGTTGAGGTTATACCATCGGCATCGTAATCGCCATGAATAACGACAGGTAAATTTTCTTTAATTGCAGTGTTAATTATCTTTACTGACTTTTTAATACTTTTAATAAAATCATTATCTAGAAATTCTCTAATACTTTTTTGATCAAGATTACTATATTTTTCTAGCTCGACTAAATTAGCAACCCCTCTATTTGCAAGTAGTTGGTCAAAAGCTAACTTATGACTATCTATTAATTTTTCACTTTTGAGTTTCCAGTTTGGCATATAAGTATTCTAATTTAAATAAATAAAAATATTAAGAGTTTGCTAAAATATAAATATGGTTATTTATTACTTAATTCTAGAGTATTTACTAATTTTAAAATATCAGATTTTAGGTAAATTTATAAGTTATCCAAATCAATATTTAAATGGCAGCAAAATTGCAATATGCCTAATA
>Ga0210057_1009357_pt1 | contig 11351 bp, 14 predicted proteins | sample CryGeyCG2114_010_2_FD_183968 | JGI IMG/M metagenome (GOLD analysis project Ga0210057, IMG submission 183968) | Groundwater microbial communities from aquifer - Crystal Geyser CG10_big_fil_rev_8/21/14_0.10 (SPAdes) (version 2) | ecosystem: Environmental > Aquatic > Deep subsurface > Groundwater ...
GCCCTAAAAGAAATTTTGACTTTTTAAATTTAAAAAATTTCATAGGCGGGTCTGCCCTGACTCGAACAGGGAACTTTGCTTTTGGAGAGCAAAATTATGCCATTTAACTACAGACCCCCCGGTTATTTTTTCGTTTCTTTGTGTAAAGCGTATGTTGCTAAAGGCTAAATATAGATTACAGAATTTCAGAGGAAAAATCAAGCACCGAGTCCCCCCTAAAATATTAGTGGGGGATGAAGGTCGAAAAGAAGAGAATCTTCTTTGAGCCCTAATGGCTTGAAAAATAGGGGCTTCGCTTTTCAAATACAGTTATTTAACAAATTCAATTTTAAGGTCTCGTTTAAAAACCGAGGCGATTTTTTGAAGCGTATCAGTGGTAAAATTCTGCTGACCCGCCTCCATTCTGGCAATGTTACTTTGTTTTGTCCCTATTCTCTTTGCTAATTCCGCCTGAGACATTTTCTTTTGTTTCCGCAATAACAAAATCTGGTAAGCAATTTCTAATTGTTTACCATATTCATCATAATATTTTCTGAATTTAGGATTCTTCAATTTCTCAGCAAGATACTTTTGGAAATCCACTGCTTTTTGAGTTTTTTTTCTTCTATTCACCCCGTTAGAAATTTGGTTTGTCTTATGCTTCATAATAATTGTTTTTATTTACCCCATTAGTTTTGTAATTTCTAACGGGGTTCATATATTTTTGGATTTTTTAAAACCTTGTAGTAATTTTCTTCAGCTCTTTTTATTTCGGATATTGGTGTTTTAGCTGTTTTCTTTAAAAAAGCATGAAGTAAAATTATCGTCCTTTTTATGAAGATAAAGTAGAGGACTCTATGTCTGTTTCTAGCGAAATCAACTCTTAGCTCTCGAATCTTTCCTTTAATGTGTTTAGAATAAGGTTCCTCTAAATACCCTTTATTTACTATTAGAAACTCAATATATTTAAATACTTTCGCTTGTTCTTTATCGCTTAACCCCTCAATATATTCTAAAACTAAACTCCGTCCTGTTTTGGCATCTTTATAGAATTTTACTCTATATTCTGCTGTACTATCAGTATATATCATATATGATATACCTGTCAAGAGACGTAATGTGAATAACTAAAAACCTGCCTTAATTATAGCAGATTCTTAATAAAATTATAATAAACGCCATCTGGCTTCAAATTTTTATTTCACAGATATAATTTCCTTGAATTCTAATATGTGCCGTTTAACGACATTCCTTGTGTACCGTGTGCTTTCGACACCACTTGCAGAATTTTTTCAAATCAATACAGGGATTTAAACGGCGATCTGTAATAAGATAATTTATTTCCTTAATTTTAAAAAGTCCTACCTCTTAACTCTTTCCCTACATTGTAGAATATCAAAAATTAACATTGCTTTAATTGACGCTAATCTTGGAGATGGCGCATTTTCTCCGCGAAGTTTCAAATAAGCCTTATTATGAATTCTTTCCTGAAAAACAACAGCGCTTAAGGCACATTTAGCAAAAATATAATACAAAGCATCATTATGATTAAATCCGTGTTTCAAAAGTAATCGGAAAAAATTATCAAAAGAATATAATTCATAAAGCATATATGCACCTTCAGAATTTTTTGGAAAATATTTCAAAAATTTCATAAAATTACCTCTTAAAATCTTGATTTTGAATTTATTTATAACGTTGCCACTTAACTTTTGCGGATTGCTCTGTTTCAACTCCTTTTTCTATTGGTTTTTTGGCTAAAATTAAATACTTAAATCCTCTTAAGAAAAAATTAAACTTTTGGGCCCGATAATGCCAAACCCTGGTATTGGAGCTTTGATTTCTTCTCGTAACACATATTAAATCTATGGGCTCAAACTTTACATTATCAACTAACATTTGATAGATTTTTAATCCAACGGGAGTAAATTTTCTCTTTACCCATTGGTCGCCAATAAGCCACCCCATTACCTTACCAGGTTTCAAAGTCCTGTAAATCTCTCCTGCAACTTTTTCTAATTCCTCATAAAATTTTGGGTCTTCGGCAGAAATTTTACCAATATCTGCCAACTCATTAGAATAGCTGACATTATCGCCATAAGGCGAATCTATAAAAACCATATCTACTGAGTTATCTTTAAGCGGGATTTTCCGAGAATCGTTTTTTATAACCTTTGGGTGCTGGGGGTTTATATCATAACCGATTGCTTTTCTTCCTTCTTCCTCGCAGACATCAATCGTTGTTCCGCTCCCACACATCGGGTCAACTACCAAATCGCCCGGCTTTGTGTATCTTTGTAGCATATTCCAAATAATAAAAGCAGGTGTAACGCCCTGAAACTTGTTATTACCCTTTGGTTTTTTGCCGTAGCTTTGCCTTGAAAAATCCCAAAGGGTGGTCGTCTCAAAGGGGGGCTTTTCTTCTTCCTGCTTTATTGATTCCTGCCGAACTATTTTTTTATTTTTTATTTCTTTTTGCATAGATTAAATTTTGTAAATCCATTAAAAATTTATCAAATTTTTTAACTTTATTACTTTCCTCAATTTCTTCTTCACTCATAATATAACTACCATCTGTATCTACTTCAACTATCGCCCTACCTTTCTTTGCTGGTTTTCTAATAGTTAGTGTTTTATCTTCGTCGGGTGTAATAAAAAAAACTTTAATATGTTTTGTTACCTCATCCTGACTAAGTTTTATCTTCCAATAACCCGTCTGGGCAATTCTTTCTCTTAATGTAACTTTACTTGAAATGACAGCAATAATCTTGTAGGTTTTTGGTTCGTAAATAATTATATCAACATCAGGTAAATGGGAACCGAATTCTCCATAATCAATTAAAAGATTTCTTTTAACACGATTTAATTCTTCTGATAAATTGTTGCTATTTGTTCTTTCCAATGTGTTGCCTTCAATAATTTTTAAACCTAAACTTTCTACTTCGTCTTTTATGATATAAATAACAAGTTTTTCTAAATTCTTTCCCTTAAATGCTCGCCAAGATTGTTCGTGGTCTTTATCAGGAGTTGGTGATTTTTGCCAATCTTTTTTGTGTAATTCTTTGGCTTCTCTTAATAATTCCGAAACGTGCTTAAAAGCATCTGTCTTATACTGCTTTTTCTTTTCCTCGTAAAGTTTTATTAAGTCTTCGAAAGTCATAATTAATACTTAATACTTTTAATTTTATCTTACTCACTTTTTAATAATTTATTTACACACGATCTACAAACGCTTTTTAGATTCCTCAAATCCTCATTTCCGGGAATTTTCCAATACCCGTTTTTGTCGTGTCCATAACTATTGTAATATCTAAAGCATTTTTCACAAAGCACAGTTCCGTTTGTTTGATGATAAACCCGTTTTCCATCTAACACATGTGTACAAGCTATCATCAAATTATTTTTATTATTAGTCATAAATTTACATTAATCTTTTTTTGATTTTTTATAGTAAGGTTTAATCATATAGTTGTTTCTTATGGTTTTATCAATTCTTGGAAATCCATGTTCTTTAGATTTATTTTAATAAATCTTTAGCTAAATTTATAGGTTTTGCGTTTTGCGGATTACTTCTTCGTTTCCTTGTGCACTGTATGCTTTCGGCACCACTTGCAGAATTTTTTCAATTCTAATTTCTTCTCACCTGCTCCTGTCTTGCCTTTTGATTTGTGAGTGTAATAATTTATCCTTTTACATTCTGAACACTGAAGTTTTATAAATGGTTTCTTAACAGGCATTTAAATTTATGATACACGAATTAGTATGCGAATTATATCCGAATTATATGCGAATAATTAATTTGAGCCTGAGAGCAGATTTGCACTGCTGACCTCGTCTTTACCAAAGACGTGCTCTATCTAACTGAGCTACCCAGGCAACAATTTTGATTTTTGAATTTTTAAAGTGGGTAGGGAGGGATTCGAACCCCCGTAGGCCGAAGCCATGTGTTTTACAGACACACCTCGTTGACCGCTTGAGTACCTACCCTTTTATATTAACATTTTAACAGAATTTATTTATTTTTCAATCCCTATTCGTATAAAATTCGCATATAATTCGAAAAATAATTCGTGTATTATTGTTTTATTTCTTTTTGATGTTTTTTTCGCCACTCGGCGATTTTTTTATGGTGGCCGGATAATAGAACTTTTGGCACTTTCCAAACTTCTGGCCTTGCCCGCCCAAATTTTTGCTTCGCAAAAAATTGTGGCGGGCGAGTGTATTGCGGATATTCAATAAATCCTTTTTCTTTAGTAATTCTTTCTTTTAATAATTCTGGTTTTCCTAAAACTCCAGGGATTAATCTGGCTATTGTTTCAATAACTACCATTGCCGGCAATTCTCCTCCCATTAAATCATATTCTCCTATTGATAGCTCCACGTCAGCAATATGCTTTGCCACTCTTTCGTCAACGCCTTCGTATCTGCCGCAAATCATAATAATTTGATTTAACCTGGACAATTGATAAGCCATCTTTTGATTAAACTTCTTTCCTCTCGGCGTAAACAAAATCACCTTTCTTTTTTTGTGTGAAGCTAAGCTTAGCACGGCTTTATAAATAGGTTCAATTTTTAGGACCATTCCCAATCCGCCGCCATAAGGCCTATCATCAACTACCGAGCGAGGCGAAGCCGAGCGAGGTGGGGTTCGCTGAACTCCGTTCATCTCTCGCCCTTCGCTTCGCTCGGGCAGATGAGACGAAGCCTCAGCGACCGTTTTGTGTCGGTCTTTTGTAAAATTTCTTAAATTATGGACATTAATTTTAATCAAGCCCTTCTCTTGGGCTTTTTTAATAAAAGATTCTTTCAAAAATGAATCGAAAATTTTCGGAAAAATTGTAATAACGTCTAAAATCATATTCGTATACCCGAGCGTTAGCGAAGGGTGAAGATGAACGAAGTTCATCGACTATTCGTAAAAAATTCGTAATTCGTAGGGATAAACGAAAACCGCACTACCAACTATGATAGCACGGCTTTCTATTTTCTGTAAACAGTAAGTTTACAGTTTCAGTTCTTCCAGCTCTTCTCCTCCAGCTGGACGTCTTCCTTGAGTAGATCTTCCACCTTCTGGTTCCTCGATCTTTAAATTTACTCTGGCGTGATTTTTAAGACCGACAATTCGAACCAAACTTCTGATTGCTCGTGCAGTGGAACCAACCTTGCCAATGATCTGACCCATGTCTTCGGGATTTACTTTCAAAGAAAGTAAAACTCCCATTTCATCAACTTTGCGGTCGATTTTGACATCTTCTGGGTGATCAACTAAGGCCTTTATTACATACTCAAGAAAATCCTGATCGCTTGATAATTTTACCATAATTCTTTCAGTCGCTTAAAACGTTAAAACATTTCATCGATTTAAACAGTAGCCGACCTTTAACTGCCTACCTCTCCATCATTCAATCGGAGAATCGGCAAATCTGAAATCCCGCAAAACGCGAGACATAGCGCTACTATTTTTTATTTTATATTCTCTTTAAATTTTGTCAAGTCTTTGACACCCCTAAGGTCATGGGTGCTCCCGCAACATGGAGGGGCGAAGAGAATAAGATTCTCTTCTTCCCCTTCGCTTCCATAATGGAAGCTCAGTGAGAGAGTTTTAACTTCCATGCTACGAGAGCGCCCCTGACCTCATTTTCCACAACAGACTCCAAATTATTTTTAGAATCTCTTGTAGAAAGGGGTTGCGATAAGTGCGCGATACAACCCCATTTCTTTTCAATGTGCAATTCTTTTTGGGCTTCTTTATTTTCGCCCTTTTGGCCAGCTTTACTTAGCCCAGGCCTCAAGATTTTGGCCTGTCCTAGTGTTTCCGCCCACTAGGAGACGTAGTCTTAAAGTGCGAGTACTTGGAGAAACTCTTCAATAACTGCCCGGAAGGCTCCTTTCCGATCCTCAGAAAAGTAAGTAATTCTCTCAAGGTCCTTTCGAGCATATTCGGCGCTTTCCCTCAAATGAGTTCGGAGTTTCTGAGCAAGTCTGTCTGCCTGAGGATTTTGGGAGACAAGATTGAGGACATTAATAGCCCGATTCCATCTCGCCCTATAACCCTCGGGGGTTTCATCTCTCTGCCACGTACTTGGCCCAAAGTTCTGCCCGTCGATTTCAGCGAAAAGACCCACTCTTTCGACTGCGAGATATTCCCGGAGATATCCAGCTCGAGAAATTTCTAGATATTTGGCTAAGCTCTTCACAGAATCGCCCAGTCCCAATTCTCGATACAGGACTATCATTTGAGATAGACACGAGAATAGATTCAAAATCCGTTCATCTGCCAAATCCTCGAGTTTATATTCCCCGGCGAGCTGGCAGATAAGATTTTTAGCAACTTCACTCAAGCCGTGAATCTGACCGGAGGTAAGCGGCAAAGACAAGGCAGAAAGGTACTGGATAAAAGTTTTGGCGTCTACGATATTCAGTCTCATCTCCGATGCCGGTATTTGTGCCTCTCCCGTAAACAAAGTCATTGCACCAGCTACCGGCTCCAGGCTTAACCCTGTCGTTTTAAGCATCTTCCCAAAATCTCTCTCAATCTCCCCCCAGGCAATCTGCCGCCGGACTTCAAAATCCAGTTCTTTAGTCTCTCCGGCTTCATCTACGCGACTCAACACTATAGCCGCCATAATAGATCCGCCATTGAACTGATCATTGTACTTGCGAAGAGCCACAACCAACCTACCAAGATCAATATCCTTAAGATCCGTATGTACTCTCTGATTTTCCATTTTTCCTTCTCCTTATATTATTTTTTATTTTTTTCCCAGTGAAAATCAAAATAAATTAGAATCTCAACGGGAAACAAAATATTTCTCAAAGAACTAATTTCCCATCTTTCAGCCCACTTCTAGTGAAACGGGCTGAAGTTTGGGAAGAAGGAAGCTCGTGAGGATTAAAACCTCAAGGATTTTTCCCGATTATTCTCGGAAATTATCGCATTACGAGCCTCCTTCCTCTAGTCCGTCAAAGAAGTATTCTTGAATATCTTGGAGAAACTTACCGAAGCCTATCGCTTCTTTTTGAAGTTTCCTGAGCTTCCATCGTCCTTTATCTTCAGGCATTATCCGTAAAAAGGTTCCGATGGGCTTGATTACCCAACTCGTTTGGCCGGAAGCTGGTTCTTTCTTTCCTCCTTCGGAAAGATTCCACCAATGCAGGCCGACCAGATGAGCCAGGTTCTCTAAACTCTCCCAAGAAACATCAATCCAAGGAAAAGGAAATCCATGGAAAAAATGTCCCTGACAGGAAGCTTCAGTATTTATCCCCCACCTTCTCAAGCCAATGACGAAATCCTTTATCTTTTCATCTGGTGGTTCATCGGAGGAATCTCGCATCGCCTCTACTTCTTTGCGAACTTCTTCTAGGTTTCTCGGCCTCATTTCTGGCCTCCTTTCCTTTATTTCCTTTATGAAGTTTTGGAGATCTCTCAAATTCACGATTTCCTTATCCTGGACTTGAGAGATTGGAGAATTTTCAAAGGGATGGTGATACTCCTTTAGAAAATTCTCCTTTCTCGTTTCCTGGTTAGCGTAGTACGAACTGGTGGCCGGAATTGCTGCCGATGATACGGTTTCCCAGATGTCTGATCCATTCGACTTTCGCAGGATCGAGGGTTGCTACCAATTTTTTGGTTCGATCAACCCCCAATCTCGACGGCTCCTCAACCATCTGTCTTACCGCTGCGCTAGCTCTTTCACAAGCTAACTTATTCACTGCTCTCCTCCTCCTTTCTTTTAATGAGTCGCCTCTGCCCGCGAGCTTCTCTCTCGAGCAGCAGGTCACTCATTGCGCGCTTTTTTATGGAAATATTTGGGTTTCTCCGAGCAGTTGCCGGAGTCCCGCTTTGGCGGGAGAATCCCATCTTTCAGCCCACCCTTCGGCTCGCTCTGTTCGCTCAGGGCAAGCAACGAATGAGCTGAAAATGAGTGCGGATACTATTTTTTTATGCTGAAAGTATCCGCCAAATAGGCATAACAGCTTGCCTTTGTTCCTGGCCCTATCAGCGTTTATCGCCTTCCACCACGAGCCCTTCGGTCCAACAGCTCCGCCACAACAACAACCCCGACCAAACCAGTCATCATTATCCCGTAGAACACCCAACAGGTATTCTTTGAGACAATTGGACTGGCGGTAAGATTCCCAATCCCCTGAATCAACATAACGAGGAACCCTACCGTGGTTAGAAACACCATTAAACCGAATACTAGCTTCATCTTATTTCTCTCCTTTCCTTATTTTATTCCTTATTTTATTTACTATATTTAAATGAGCTAACGCTCGATTATTTTCCCATCTTTCAGCCCACAAATTTTTATGAGCTGAAGGATAGGTTGGAGGAGGCTCTAGGGATTTTGATCTAAAAGATCTCTGTCACCATTTTGAACCTCCTCCTTTTTCCTTCTCAGAACGAACAAATCTTTTTTGAGCCTCGTAGAATTCATTAAATGAATTCCATTTATGGGGCCCTTCGGAAAAGAAGACATAATCGGCTGGATACTCCTCGAGTACTTCTCGCTGGGCAGGATCTGTAATTATCCATTTCCCCTCGATTTTTAGCTCAACGAAGCAGTGAGCCTGAATATCTTCTTCTCCATGTTTTCTGTCAATCATCTCTACGAAACGAACTGGAATGTTTTGTTCTCGAGCTCGTTCGTAAAGAAGGAAAGCTGGTTCGTAGCAACCCAGAAAATAGCCGCTACGAATAATTTCCTCGGGAGTTCTTTTTGGGTTTCGGTATTCCAGACAAAATTCCTCCCAAGGAAACTCTCGCCATTCGAATCCGGCTAGGAATTCGAATGTCCTTTCAATAAACTTGTTCATCCTTCACCTCCTTTCTTTCCCATCTTTCAACCCACAAAGATTCTTACCCCGTTAGAAGTCCAAGACATTTTCTAATCGAGGTTATGAGCTGAATTATGGGAGGAAGGGTGAAGTATTTGAAGTTGCCGATCTGCCCTTCCTCATGTCGCCCCTGACCAGCCTAGAGGCCTAGAAAAGAATCAATGGATGTCGCGAATTATTAATCCGAGCCCGCGACAAAGCTCGAACAGAGCGCGACCAAAGAACCAGAGTACTCTCATTTACTTCCCTCCTTTCTTCGCCGGAAAAGTCTATGGACTCGCTGATAAACTTGATGGTAATGGTTTTGGACAAAATGTCCTAACCTTGTCCTTCCCTGGCTCAACAACCAGACTTCTGCTCTAAGCCCCCATTTCACCACTGAGGCTGCGCCGATGGGATTAGTTCCAGTTATAGCCCGGGGATGGCGAGCTATTTCGCCGATCATCCTCTCCATAAGCCAAAAAATGCTTGCCAAAAGGATGATTTCTATCAGAAGTCCATACTTACCCATCTTTCTAAGAATCATCCAGAGATTCTGGAGAATCTGCATCTCTTTCCTCCTTTATTTATTTTTTCTCAAAAATCCGTTGGAAGTTGCTGCAAAAAGAGACCGAGATTCAGCGCCTCTCTTTGTTTCTTTCGCAACTCCCACCATCTACCTTTGGGTCGAAGTAACCAAATATTGTCCTCGGTATGAAGATCTCCCAGAATCCAGTTTCCCTGCCACTCCGCTAAAATCTTTTTTAATCGTATTGCCTCCGCCGGGTCTTTTATCACAATTTGGGCCCAGGGAAGACACTCGTAGCTTTCCCAACTTAAGTATACTCTACGAATTCGATACCAGATTTTGCGCAAGTAACCCAAGAGGCATTTAAAATGACCTTGGCAGGAATTCTGAGTTTGGAATCCCCACATTCGCAAACCAATGACTAATGGTTTTATCAGTTCATCGATTGGTTTGCCAGTTCCATCCCTTAACCCTTCCACTTCTTTTTTTACCTCATCAATATTTCTTTTCATTTATGTCCATCCTTTCCTTATTTTTTATTTTAATATACTTTCTCCGAGCATATAGCCGGAGTCTCCTTTATAATAAGAAGAAAACTCTCTTCGAAATATTCTCAAAAAGAATTTTCTCATTACGATTTTTTAAACCAACAGGCGGCTCTCCTAAGAGGAGAGCCGCCTGTGGCGTCAAATGTTAAAATATTTTTTACCCTCCCTAGCTTTTAGCAAAAGAGGGACTCTCTCCTCTATTTTTTATTTTCCTTGTCAATTGCCTCCAGAATTTGTCGATGAAGTTTGCCCCTTCGGGTTTTCCTTCATCTTCACCTTCGCTTCCGTTTTTGGAAGCTCGGCTTCTGAAGAAAATTGACAAGGAAGAGAGGAGAATAACTGGGAAATGACTGCTGGCTCTCGAGGTGGGTAGTTCGCGATTGATCCGACTACCCAACCCCGAGAACTCAGCAAATCACTTCTCAGAAATTCTTCCTCTCTTTTAACACGATTTATCAAGGAGCAAATCTTTCTTCTCTAATTTCTTTAAGGAGAAAAATCTGCGCCTTATTTCGCTGAATTATTTTTTAAAGTTCCTTCATTTCCCTCTTACATCTGTATTATAGCATATGCTCCAGATTTGTCAAGCCCTTTTCTCTTTTGCAGCTTTTTCTCAGCTCCTCTTACATCTGTATTATAACATATGCTCAAAAAATGTCAAAGCCCCACCCTATAATTAGGCGTGGGGTTTCCAATAAGTATTTTATACTATTTTCCCTTTATTTTTTCTCTTCTTCAGTAGAAGTTTCTTCTTTTTTTATTTCCTCTGCGGGTTTTTCGGACGTTTCTTTCTTTTCTTCTTTTGGAGCTTCTTCTTTATTTTTTTCTTCTTTTTTTGGCTCTTCAATTTTTTCTTCAGCTGGTTTTTCTGGAATGGGTTCTTTTTTCGCTTCTGGAATTTGTTTTTCTTCTTTAATTTCTTTTTCTTTTGATTTTTTGTGTTTTGGAATTTTCTTCCCTTTAATGATTTTTTCGGAAACCAGTAAATTAAAGACAGATGGAGATGGTTTTGCCCCAACCGAAATCCAATATTTAACTCTTTCTTCCTTCAAAATTTTTTCTTTTGTTAGGGGGTTCAAAAAACCAACCTCCTCCACAAAACGGCCTGCTCGGGGCTTGCTTCTTTTGTCGGTAACAACAATCTTGAAAGATGGCTGATTTTTTTTACCTACACGAAAGAATCTTATAACTAACATAGATTTTAAAGTGAGGGAACCAATTTTTATGGACCATCCGCAGGCAAATTGCAAGGTTTCGCCGAAGGCGAAAATTTGCCGAGGAACTAAGCTTTTGCCGCGCTGGGGCAAAGAGCGTGTCCTAAAAATTGGGTTCCCGAACGGCTTACCAGTTTTTGATTTCAATGGCGTTTTTAGCAGCTTGTTCTTCTGCTTCCTGTTTTGAAGAACCACCACCTTTTCCAACTAATTCATTATTTAGAAAAACTCCAATAATAAAATTTTTGGCATGATCTGGTC
>Ga0210057_1009359_pt1 | contig 11348 bp, 8 predicted proteins | sample CryGeyCG2114_010_2_FD_183968 | JGI IMG/M metagenome (GOLD analysis project Ga0210057, IMG submission 183968) | Groundwater microbial communities from aquifer - Crystal Geyser CG10_big_fil_rev_8/21/14_0.10 (SPAdes) (version 2) | ecosystem: Environmental > Aquatic > Deep subsurface > Groundwater ...
ATTGTAGCAAACTGCCAAATCTGTTTTCAAACCAGCCATGCGGGCACTTTATTCGAGTTTGGTTATTGGCGCGAAGGCGATATTTAATTTTTTAGTGCCCTTGCCTTTAAAGTATATAGTGGCATTGTCTCCTTCCAAGTTCAAGACCGTACCGGTTCCAAACAGCTGGTGGGCTACCCCATCGCCCTCCGATAATTCAGGAACATAGCGCGGTTCGTCGCTGCTTGGCTGAGTGTCTTGTTCAAATGCGGGTTCGGATGTCGGCAAACCGTCGATGTCCGATAAAAACCGACTGGGAGGATTATGCTGTCTGCCTCCGTAAAGCATGCGGCCGGTAGCGTAAGTTAGATAAAGCTCTTCGCGGGCTCTGGTCATGCCTACATACATTAGCCGTCTTTCCTCTTCCATCTCCGCGGCATCGTAAAGCGCCCGGCTGTGTGGCAAAACTGTTTCTTCCAACCCGGTTATAAAAACCACCGGAAACTCCAGTCCCTTAGCGGAGTGCAGAGTCATTAATGTTACCTCGTTATCGCTACGGGCAGTCTTATCCAGATCACTAACTAAAGCAACCTCTTCCAAAAATCCAGACAGCCCGACGTCTTGATAATCCTTGGCAACACTTAAAAGTTCACGGACGTTTTCTACGCGAGCTTCGCCCTGAGGTGTGCCGTCACGCAAAAAATTAAGATAATCCAGACGGCGGATCAGACTGTCTATAAGCGTATAGGGTGTGAGATCTTCCATCCGGGCCCGGAAGTTATTTACCAAGCTGCCCAGCTGCGAAAAACCGGCTACCGATTTGGGCGTTAAGCCGGGACAGGTCGCGACCATCTCCAAGCTATCTAAAAGCGAGCGGCCATTAGCAACCTGCCAATCAGCAAAAGCCGCCAAAGATTTGGCGCCCAACCCGCGAGCCGGCACGTTTACTATGCGGTTAAAACTGGCCGTATCGTGTGGCTGATAAATAAATCGCAGGTAGGCCATAATATCTTTTACTTCTTTCCGGTCGTAAAACCGCACTCCGCCAACTATCCGATAAGGTATGTTGTGATGAACGAGTACTTCCTCGATAGCCCGGCTTTGGGCGTTGGTACGGTACAGCACTGCAAAGTTGCTATAGGCCCGAGCCCGCAGATCCGCGGCAGTCTTAATGTGGCGGGTAACTGTTTCGGCCTCACCTCTTTCGCCGATTGTTTGCAAGATCTTAATTGGCGAGCCGACTCCGGCCGCCGTCCATAACTTTTTGTCACTACGCTGGCGATTATGGGAAATTACGCTGTGGGCGCCATCGAGTATATTTTTTGTGCTGCGATAATTCTGCTCAAGCTTTATCACCGCGCAACCCTTGTAATCTTTTTCAAAATTTAAGATATTGCGAAAATCCGCGCCCCGCCAGCTGTATATGCTCTGCCAGTCATCACCCACGACGGCTATGTTACGGTGCGGACCAGTAAGAAGTTTGATCAGTTTATACTGGGCGGCATTGGTATCTTGGTACTCATCAATCATGATGTAGGCAAACTGATTTTGCCATTTTTTTCTAATTTCTGGTTGGCTAGCTAGCATTGCCACAGCCCGGCCAATTAAATCATCAAAGTCCATGGCGCCAGACTCATGGAGCATCTGTTCGTACGCCGGGAAAACTTTGGCGGCAACATGGCCGGCTGGGCTCGAAGCTACGGAGGCAAATTCAACAGGTGATACCATCTCATTTTTAGCACTGCTTATCATAGACGCCAGCATCCGCGCCGGGTAGGTTTTTTCGTCTACGGAGATTTTTCTAGAAGCCTGTTTAACGGCTGCCACCCTGTCGCCTTCGTCCCAAATGACAAAATTTCTGGGAATGCCTACCACCTCTCCATCCTGGCGCAAGATTCTCACGCAAATACTGTGAAAAGTGCCCATAAATGGCATAAACCCGCGATTTTCGGGATTATTACCGGTTAATTTGGCTACGCGTTCACGCATTTCTCCGGCCGCTTTATTGGTAAAAGTAACCGCCAAAATATTGAAGGGCGTAGCCTTTTTACCGGCCAGTAAATAGGCGATGCGATGAGTTAGGGTTTTAGTTTTGCCGCTGCCCGCGCCGGCCGCAATTAAAAGCGGCCCATCCACGGTTTTTACAGCCCGTTTCTGTTCCGGATTTAGGCCGTCAAAAAGAATGTTTTGCTCACCGCTCATCTAATAATTGTAACAGGCGAGTCCGATTACTGAGTTTTGGCGGTAGTGTCTAACGTCAAGTTTTCTAATATTTTTTTGATGTTATCACCGTTTTTTCCGGTAATGTCTTTAACTCTCATGACCGGCAGGTTGGTAATCTTGAGATTCCGAGTATAAATGTCCCCGGCCGTCGTTCCATCAACGGCTTTGGTACCAGTCTGCACAATGGTCGTATCGTTTACCTTTACGGCATCAGTCAGCGGGCCTTGGTCGCAGGTCGCGGTGCTGGGCGTGTCTGTTCCAGCTACCGTAGTGAAGTGAAGCATTTGTTTATAGAATTTAGCGTCGGCAGTGCCGGTACACCACTGTAAAAAGTCATAGTATAGGGCGGTGGTGCGGGCGGCTGGCAGATACTGGCCTGAGGTTACGGCAATTTGGATGTCTTTGTTGGTCGCGAAGTTTACTAAATAGGCATAGGTCACATCGGCCTTATTGGTACCGCCTCGTTTGGAGTAGCCCGTCTCGGGGGCAGACGTCGGCTCGCCCCAAACGCTGGGGTAAGGAATGTTTAAACCGGTACTTGCCAACTTATAGGCTGTAAAACCCTCTGGCAGTGAAGTTGAAGAGCTCGGGCTAGCAGTCTGGCTGGTGGGAGTTGCTGTTTTAGTAGCCACGGGCGTTTGGGTTTGACTATCTTGTTTAAATATGTGAAAGGGCAGGTTGATACCCTTGCCAATTAGTCCGGCATCGATTACCAGATAGCCCCCTGCTAACACAGCCAAAATTAGGACAATCAGCATCATGGTTTTTTTGCTGCCGCGGGGGTGATGGCTAATAGGCGCCGGTGTAACTGAAGGGTGGCTGGGCGGTGACCAATTATGCTGAGCTTCTTCTGTTTGATCAGGGCGGATAAACTGTTGGTCGCCCCCTGCCGCGCTGGCCGGCGAGGGCTCTGAGCCAACAGTCAGATTGTCTGATAGGCCTCCTATACCCCCATCAACAGGCGGTAAGGATTCGGTGCTATCAGATATCGAGGGAAAGGTGTGGGACATAGTGTGAGGTGTTTCGGGTTCGTTAGCTGCAGGAGCAAAAGGTTGGGGTGCTACTGAAGCCTTGGCGGGCTCACTGGCCCGGCCGGTTACCATTGGGTCGCTCATAATCGGGTGATGCCCCACTATAATTGGTTTACTTGTGGCACTGGGTACTGCTCTGTTTGGCTTGCTGACGTCAAATACTCTGTCGTCCATGTTTTAAACTTCCCCTTTCTCTCGCTGCCATTTATAGGCCGCGTCTACGATATTAGCGAAACTATAATAATTAAGACTTGCTCCACCTACTAAAAACCCATCTACGCCCGGCACATCCAAAAAACCATATACTACTTCTGGGGTTACGCTACCGCCATATAAAATACGAACTTCTTTTGAGGCTTTAGGGCCAAAAACATCCCGGACATAACCACGGATATAATCGATAACTTCCGCGATTTGGTCGGGCTTGGCAACATCTCCCGTCCCGATAGCCCACACCGGTTCGTAGGCTATAACCATCTGGCCAACCTCTCGGGCCGTCAAATTATTCAGCGCCGTCATTAACTGATCGTGCAGTACTTGCTTGGTCTCACCGTCTGAGCGTTCGCGTTTGGTTTCACCGACGCACAGTATAGGTGTAATTTCGTTACGAACACTGGCGGCGACCTTGTCGCGGATCATATCTAGCTCTTCTGAAAATATATGTCGGCGTTCGCTATGGCCAACGATTACGTAGTGCACTAGGTCTCTTAGCATCGTAAAGCTAACTTCGCCAGTAAAGGCTCCCTCGTCTCTAAAATAAGCGTTTTGGGCGGCTAGCCTGAATTTCCGGCGATCAATTTGGACGCTTAACGGTTGAAGAGTCAGCATACTAGGCGCCAGCACTACTTCCACATCGCGGCGAATCATCACACGCTCTTGTAAACGATGTACCAACAAACTAGCCTGACTGGCATTTAAGTGCATTTTCCAATTGCCCACTACTAGAATTTTTCGCATAACTTATTCGCTTGAGCTTATTGTACAAAAATACAGGCCAGCTTACTATAGCCGTCTCGGTTCCGGCATCTGGGTAGCGGGTTCAGATGCACTTTTGTCTAGTAGCGCTTCAACTCCTGGCAAAGTCTTTCCGCTCATCAAATCCAAGCTGGCCCCGCCGCCTGTAGAAACGTGACTGAAATCGCCTACCAATCCTTGAGTCTCCATGTAACTTACTGTATCACCGCCTCCAACCAGCGTGAAAGGCCCTTGGTGCCGACGGCTAGCGCCAATCATGGCGTCAACCACTATCCTGGTGCCGTGGGCAAACGGGTCATGAGCTCCGGCTATACCTTTGGTCTCGGTTACACCGCAAGTACCGTTCCAAATAACTGTCTTAGAATTTTTTACGGCCCCACCAATATAGGCGGCGCTTATCGGCCCGATGTCCAAAATCAGCTCATCCGGGGCAACGGTATAGGCAGGAACGGGCGGCATTTTAGGGTAAGCCTCGATGTCGGATAATGAGTGGCTAGCTAGATCCACCTCGCGGGTCAAAGCGGATCCGTCCAAAGCTTTAGATACCACCACGTCCACAGGCACTAAAAAGTTAAACTGGCGGCTGGCCTCCGTCTTACGGGCCGTTTCAAGAATGTCCCGGGTCGTATCCAGAACTTCGGGTTCATAAATACTTTTACCGATATTCACGCCCTCCGCCTTCAAAAAGTTGTTGGCCATCGCGCCAACCACCGCCACGCAATCGGCTATGGCAATTAATCGTCTTAGTATGTCAATTTTGTCACTAACTTTAGCGCCGCCCACAACCGCTACCAGTGGGTGCTCGGGCTGTTCCATCACCTTGGTTATGGTGTCTACTTCTTTCTGGAGAAGCAACCCGGCCACCGATGGCAGCAGTTTAGTGATCGCCTCTGTCGTAGCATGCGCTCGGTGCACCACTCCAAAACCATCCTGCACAAAAACTTTTGCGCCGGTAGCTACAACTATGGCTTTGGCGAATTCGGGGTTGTTCTTCTCTTCTTCCTTATGAAACCGGACATTTTCTAAAAGTAGGACACCGCCGGGGTTCAGCCGGTTTGAAGCTTGTTCGGCCAACTCGCCGATACAATCACCGGCAAAGGCCACATCTGCGCCAAGTAGCTTGGTAAGTCTTTTAGCCACCGGAGCCAGCGTACAGTCTTTATCGGCAGGACTTTTTGGCCTTCCCAGGTGAGAGATAATAACCAAACTAGCGCTCTCTTGGCTCAAAATATATTGGATGGTCAGCAGCGACTGCTTAATGCGGTAGTCATCTATAATAACCCCGTCTTTTATCGGAACATTATAATCGGCTCGCATCAGCACCCGCTTACCTTTTAAGTCAACATCACGTACGGTTTTTTTATTCAATTAACCCACCTCTTTTTCTGATAGTAAGTATGGCAAAAAGGTAATCTAAATACTAGCTGTTGAGGGTGCAAAAAGCCCGAACTTTATAGTTCGGGTAATCTCATGGTGACCCCAAGGAGAATCGAACTCCTATTGCCAGGATGAAAACCTGGTGTCCTAACCGTTAGACGATGGGGCCCCGTTATGGTCTTGCCATAATGAGTATTATGGATGAAGCCAATAACGGCATTATACTACCACATTTTCACACCATTGACATCTGTTTGCTACAAGGATTATCCTTGTAGCAAATGCCGCTTAGAAATGTCGTTAAAGAATTTGCTGCTGACAGTTATTACCATGTCTATAATCGTGGGGTCTATCATCAAAACGTTTTCATGACCGAGAAGGATTCTAGTTCGTTCTTGAATCTGTTCAAAATATACCTATCCGAGGAGCAGGTTCACGATATAAACAGACGGCCCGTGCCTCACTTGCGTGAAAATGTGGAACTACTTGCCTATTGTTTGATGCCCAACCACTTCCATCTATTGATATATAACAAAAAGAGTGAGGGCCTGACCAGTCTAATGCGTAGTGTCATGACGGCTTACAGTATTTACTTCAACAAGTCTCACAAACGCCGAGGAGTACTCTTTGAGTCGTCATATAAAGCCAGCTTAATCCAAAATGATGATTACCTATGGCACATCAGCCGGTATATTCATCTGAATCCGCAAGATATCGGGGAGGATTACAAGACTTATCGATACTCCAGCTACCCGTATTATATTGGCTTAAAACATGCCGAATGGATCAATCCTAAAAAAATTTTAGAGATGCATAATGATGAGTTGAGCAATTATGCTGACTTTGTGAAGGATTACAAAGCAATGCGAGCTGAGCGACAGCAACTAAAACACTTCCTCGCCGATAGCTAACGCGCTTATGCTACAAGGATAATCCTTGTAGCAAGTCCGTCGGTGGAGGGTTTGGGTACCAAAAAACCCCGCTTAGCCTCCACCTCTGAATAGCCAGCAAGGGTTTTTTGCTTTACCAAATTGTTTGTTTTGGAAGAGAGCGGTCAGTCACTACTACTCTGTTATCCTATGAGTTAGGCTAGCACAATTACTGCTTTAAAGCAAATGCTTATCCACACCGCGCCATTTACAGGCGTTTTCGTAATCTGATTGCAGACTACTTCCACCCCGAAATGGTACGGTGCAAGCACCCCGCATTAAAATTTAGCGGGCAAGAGAATATATACTAAACTAACTCGCTTTTTACAAACAGAGCATGGAACTGCACGAACACAACTAAACTCTTTTCACTTGGATGCAGCACTAGGCGCAGCTGAGGAACGCAAGTGAGCCGTATTAAATACGGTAAACGCGTACCAGAAGCTGCAACAAAGTGCTGCGCCAAGAGCATCAGCAGTACATTCGGCTTAGCCGGATGACAGGCTGATGTGGTTGAAAGATTTTAGTTAGTTACGGCGAAAACGGCGGCTAATGTAGTGACCAGCAGCACCAAAGGCGCTAGCACCAGCAAATACAGCAGCTACATCACCAGGACCAGTGTTAGGCAACTCAGTGGTCTTACCCTGAACTACCGGAATAACAGGTTTGGCGGGCAGAGTTACTGGGGGAGTAGGTGGAGTTACCGGAGGTGTAACTGGAGGTGTTGGGCAGTTAACTTTTTCCTTAAACTGCACAAATCGCTTCTCGTTGACAGATACACCAACATTACCGATGCTTACACCAGCTTGAGTGATACCGTCAGGCAAAGTCTTGATAAGATTGCCGTTGGCATCAAGTAGTTCGGTGCTTCCACTAACATAGTTCAAACCTTGAGCAGACGACAGATTAACAGTCGCTGTGTCGGAAGTGTTTGAAGGACTAGCATTAGAGGCCCGCATAGTTATGATGGACACGTTCTTGGTTGAAGCTGCGGTCTGGAAACCAGCTTGAACCGTGACGTTAGTCAGAACCTCGGTAGGACCGGGGTTGTGAATTCGAACTTTGTACTGCAAAACGTCACAGGCATCAGCTTTAGCTGGATCTATGAAGTCTACATTTTTGGTTATATTTTTAACGCGGTAAATATCACCGCCTTCGACAGAACTTTGAACGGTAGCCCGAACGGGGCTGGCAAAAGCAACAGCAGGTACTACGGAGAGCACTGCGGCCAACTTAAATAATCGTGACATATTATTGTCTCCTTTACTTGAGTAACTTAATTGAACTGCAAACTAGATAGTCATTTGTCTTTAAAATTGGTGAGTTGGTCGTCCCGCTTGCGCGGGACGACCTTGTGAATGGAGCGTGTTCATCGCGAGGAAAGGATCCCATAAAGGATCCGCCTCGAGCGCGAACGGCTCGACACTCTCACCGACTACTACTGATTCCTGATCCGTCCTAGAACTGGTCCGGCCAGATCGGGACGTTGTCGCTGAGGGTGACCGACCCGCCTCGCCCATCGCTGAGCGTGACGAAGACAGTGACCTGCTGCGGCTCGTCCGGTGCCTGATAGTTCTGGCACCAGGCGCCTCCCGGCTGCTGCCAGACGGGGCCGATCTTCTGCCCCACCTCGTTGCCGTTCGTGTCCTGGAAGACGAAGACCAGGGAGACCCGGTCGCCGTTCGGGTCCTTCACGTTGTCGACGCAGACCGGAGCGGTCTTGCCGACGTAGATGTGGTCCGGGGGCACGAACTCCCCCGTCGGCGGCTTGTTGACCGGCGGTGGAGGCGGGGGCGGAACCACCGGAGGCGGCTTGACCGGAGGCGGAGGGGGCGGGGTGATCGTTGTGTTGCACGATCCCACGGTGGTGTTGCCACCCACGGTGGTGTTGCCGTTCCCCGCGGAGCCGGCGGCTCCGGGGGAACACTTGATGATCACGGTGTTGTTCGGCGGCTGACCGGAAACCGGCGGTGCCGGCCTCGGGCCAACCTCGCGGTTCTTGAAGACGAAGGTCACCCCCCGTCTTCCGACCTTGATCATCTGCTGCTTCGGGCTAAGGATCTTCCACTGCTCGTTGCCAAGCGGCTTCAGTTCCTTGACCGTCACCTTGGTGCCAGCCTTGACGGTCGCCACCACCTGGGGGTTGGTGTTGAGGACAACGATCTTGGGCGTCTTGCCCTTGAGCGTCACCCTGAACCGGAAGGTGCCCGTCGGGGTGGCGGGCAGCACGTGGCCGCTCGCGTCCTCCGCGATCTTGCGGATGCGGACGACGGTCACCTTGGAGACCACCTGCTTGCGGACCCAGATGCGCACGAGGATCACGCGTTGGTTGTTCAGGTTCCAGCACGAGGTCGGGAGAGCCGTCCCCACGCGCACCACAATGGGCCTGAAGCCCCGGGTGGGAGTGGAGCGGACATCGGCCTTCGCGTACTGGGCGGGCCTCTTGATGACGACCGTCTCACCCTTGAAGAGGGTGCGACTGCCGGCGCCGAAGACGCTGCCGTTCCCGTCGCAGCCGTTATTGTTGGTCGTGACCGCCTGAGCGACCGAGCCGACCATCAGCTGCTGCTTGAGCCGGCTGACAACCGGACCGTCGATCGGCCTGATTCCGAACTCGGCGCCGAACCTCTCGGCGACGCCATTCGCCACGAGATCGTCGACCCCGCGGCTGATGGACGTAGTATCGGTGCCACACGCACCGCGATGATCTTGATGCGGCGTGGCCATCGCAGGTGAGACGCTGAGCGCCCCGACCGCGATGAGGGCTGCCGGGATGGCCGCCCTGATGATGAGATTGCGGGCCACGTTTCCCCCTTTCGGGTCGTAGGCGCTGAGCGCCTGCTAACTGAGCCGGGTGTGCGTGGCCTTTGCACACCCGGACCATAAGTGCGATAGACTTCGCGCTTATAATCCGAGTGTGCGTTGTGTAGTAAGTAGTCGGTGTATGGGTTTATCTAGCCAAAGAACTATAAAGCTCAACCCGGCTAGTCTTAAAGACCCATGACTATCTAGTTTGCTTTTTGCCATAAATGGCTTTTAAACAAACTGTTTATCAGATTGTTAAATTGCACCTCTCCCGCCAAGGACTTATCAAAGAGTTTTTCCACCTCTTCGCCTTATAAGCGAGGATGCACCAATACTACCACAATAGTCTTAGTATGTCAATATATTATCCCACTTTTGTAAAACATTAGCTTTTTATGATAAAACTGCCTTTTCGGCAGTTAGTACGCAATTTACAGGCTATTACAGGGTGCCACCCTTATTACAGGGTGCCACCCTGTAAATAGAAGATTTATTGTGTAATAGGTTCTTGAGACGATTTTTTTACTTACCTAAGAAGTAAAAACAATAATAACTTTGGCTGAGATTGAGCTTGCTACCCGGGACGCTACAGCGTCCCGGGTAGCGATTGCTCACCCTAGGTGATGATCAGGTTAGTACCAGCCATACCGCCGCTTATGAGCCAGGGCGCCGAAGATCTCGCCGTAACGAGGACTTTCGACGTAGCGCACAAATGCGCGCAACTGGGCCAGTACATCCCCAAGAAGCCGACAGGGTCTGAACTGGGGTATTCCACAGGCTACGTACACGCCGTTTCGGGCGCGAGTTTGCGCACAGGAGACGTTCGGGCTTTCGCCAAAACCTCGACAGGGATTCCACGAGGAATTCTCTGCCAATCGACCTGTCTCGATGATCTCGAAGGCAGCGTCAATTTGTGCTTGGGTCCAGCCAAACTCGGATTTCCATAGTTGCGGGGCAACCTCTCTTGGAGGCATATTACGCCACCGCATCTCCTGGTACGCCTTCGGGTGTGTCCACCAGTAGGCCGCCTTGCGGTCTTTGGCGGTCTCATTCCTGGGTTTGGCCAGCGTCTTCACGCGCGCCGGATGTTTCCGCTCGAGAGCGTGGTAAACGCCAGCGTACTGGCACGATGTGAACGAGCGTGGGTCGAGCGTTGCCTGCCTACGGCAGACCTTAACCCTTCTGGCGTCCGACATCCGTGCCGGACTGTGGCCGAGCTCGAACGAGGTGTTCTGGATGAACACCTGCTGATTCGGCGGTTCCTGATTGTGAATTGGAGAGGCCAGGACGGCCCCTCCTCCAAAAAGCCAGCAGCCGAGCGCAATCAATAACAGCTGCGCGCATCTGTTAGCTAGCCACCACCTAAGGTGACATTGCTGTTGTTTCCCGTGGTTCCGGATTAATCCGTCTCCTTGGTATACGACAGGACCATGCGTACAAAACTTCGTACGCAACGTTATAAAGCCTAAAGGGTTGAGTGACAGTTTGTCAAATCCGCTTAAGATTTTTTTGATCTTAAAATAGGAAAACCCCGCTCCGTGGAGCGGGGGATAGGATAGAACAAAACAAGAGATTACCAGATGAGCTTTTTTTGCACAAATGCGGTTTTTAAGCGCACCTGCGCAGCTCGAGTTAGCGGGGGGTCGGACAGCCCTGTCTCACCGGACAAGGACTGCCCGACCCTTATGGCCGCTTGGGAGCGGCCAGACGTCGAGAAGGGGTACTCGACGTCCTTGGTCGTCCTGGTGGGGCACTGCCCGGCAATTACCTCCTTTTCGAAGGAATGGACGAACGCGCACCCACCAGGACGCTTTACGAGACAGGGTCGTCTCGATTTGGACCTTAGGACCGCACACAGACCTTTTGTCGTCCCATACATACATAGGGGCAGTTACGACCTGTGGCGGTCCCAGCGGAGGAATTACAGCAGATGGTGTAAACACATCCGCCAACCTCAGCCTCGATCTGGTAGAACTCAAATTCCGCAAAGGGAGTTCCAATCCACTAATCAGTGGAGAACATCATACCT
>Ga0210057_1009360_pt1 | contig 11348 bp, 8 predicted proteins | sample CryGeyCG2114_010_2_FD_183968 | JGI IMG/M metagenome (GOLD analysis project Ga0210057, IMG submission 183968) | Groundwater microbial communities from aquifer - Crystal Geyser CG10_big_fil_rev_8/21/14_0.10 (SPAdes) (version 2) | ecosystem: Environmental > Aquatic > Deep subsurface > Groundwater ...
ATCGGTATCGTCGGTTTGCCTAATGTCGGCAAATCAACGTTGTTTAAACTAATAACCAAACAGGAAGTCAATATCGCCAATTATCCTTTTGCCACCATTGACCCGAATGTCGGCGTGGTCGCCGTGCCCGATGAACGGCTGGAGAAACTGGCGAAATTGAGCAAATCAAAAAAAGTAATTCCGGCGGTGGTGGAGTTCTATGATATCGCCGGCCTGGTTAAGGGCGCCAATAAAGGCGAAGGCCTGGGCAATCAGTTTCTTTCTCATATAAGGGAAGTCAATGCCGTTGTCGAGGTGGTGCGGTGTTTTGAATCCAGCGAAATTATCCATATTGAAAACAAAGTTGACCCGTTAAAAGACATAGATACCGTCAACACGGAACTGATTTTAAAAGATTTGGAAACCGTCGAAAAAAGAATCGTGAAACTCGAAGGGGAAGCGAGAGCCGGCGACAATAAAAAAATAAAGGAACTGGAGGCGGCTAAAAAAATCCAGGACGGGCTGAATAAGAACATTTTGGCGATTAATCTTGATGAATATCTGATAAAAGAACTAGTTATAAAAGAAATGAATCTTTTGACCTCAAAGCCGCAGATTTATCTTTTAAACGGCGCAACTGAAGACGTTTCCGAAGAATTAAAAGCCAAAATCAAATCCCTTAAAGCCGATTATTTGATATCGGATTTGGGCCGGGAACAGAGCGTGAACGATTTAATCAAAAAAGCGTATAAAATTCTCGGGCTGATAAGCTTTTTGACCACCGGTGAAGATGAAACCCGAGCCTGGACCATCCAGCAAGGAGCTAAAGCGCCTGAAGCCGCCGGCGTTATTCACACCGATTTTGAGAAAAAATTCATCAGAGCCGAAGTTGTTGACTGGAAAAAGCTTTTGGAAGCCGGAGGCTGGACGGAAGCGAAGCAGAAAGGGCTAATCAGGATTGAAGGCAAGGACTACAAAGTTTGCGACGGCGATGTGATGGTTGTAAGGCATTCCTGATTTATTTGCTTGAGTAAAGTCAGAAATTTCTATATATTTAACGATATGCCCAGTAACTCAACTCCGATGGTTCGTTTCAGGCGAACCGAAGTATTGGGCAAAGGTCAAATTTAATCAAATAAAACAAAGTCATTAATTATCAACTTCGATATATCTTTAAAATATCGGAGTTGAGTTAACTGGGTATGCTGAAAGACGTTAAAAATCTGAAAAATTCCGAGCTTGAAGAAAAAATTCTTAAATTTTGGCAGGAAAACAAGATTTTTGAAAAATCTTTAAAACAAAGAGAAAAAAACCCGATTTTTTCTTTTTACGACGGCCCGCCTTTTGCCAACGGGCTGCCCCATTACGGCCATATTTTAGCCACTGTCATCAAAGACACGGTGGCCCGTTTCCGGACTATGGCTGGCTTTAAGGTTGAGCGCCGGGTTGGCTGGGATACTCACGGGTTGCCTGTCGAAACCGAAATCGAAAAACAGCTGAATCTTAAAGGCAAGAAAGATATTGAAAAATTCGGCATTGAAAAATTCAATGCCGCCTGCCGGAATTCGGTTTTTCGCTACCGGAAAGAATGGGAGAAGACCCTTGAAAGGGTTGGCCGCTGGGCAGATTATAAAAACGCTTATACCACTTTGGATAATTCTTACATGGAATCGGTCTGGTGGGCTTTTAAGAATCTTTGGGAACAAAAATTAATTTACAAGGATTTTCGGGTGACGCCTTATTGTTTCCGCTGCGGCACGCCCCTATCTAATTTCGAAGTCAATCAGGGTTATCGGGAAGCCGAAGATCCTTCGGTTTTCGTGAAGTTTCCGGTTAAAGGGGAAAAGAACGCGTATTTTCTGGTTTGGACGACCACTCCCTGGACCTTAACCGCCAATGTCGCCGTTGCCGTTAATCCGAAACTGATTTACACAAAATATAAAGTCAACGGCGAATATCTTTGGTCTTATAATTTGCCTCCGATGCCTGAAACCCCGACGCTCCGCGGAGGTCGGGGCTCCGACCGAAGCGTCGGAGTTGAAGTGGTGGAAAAAATTTCGGGAAAAAGATTAGCGGGATTGGAATATGAACCATTATTTAAAAATCAAAAATCAAAAATCAAAAATCAAAAATTATATACCGTACTGCCGGCTGATTTCGTTTCTACTAAAGAAGGAACCGGCTTGGTTCATATCGCGCCTGCTTTCGGGGAAGACGATTTTAAGCTGATAAAATCCAAAAATAAAAAGTTTGAATTTCCTTTTACGGTTGACGAAGAAGGCAGGATGAAAAAGGGGATAATCGGCGAAGGGCTGTTTGTGAAAGAGGCCGATAAGGTTATTTTGGAAGATTTGGGAAAAAGAAATCTTTTATATAAAAAAGAAACCATTCTCCACCAATATCCTTTTTGCTGGCGTTGCGATTCGCCGCTTCTTTATTATCCCTTGAGCACCTGGTATGTCGCCGTTTCCAAATTAAAAAATAAGCTGATAAAAAACAACCAGAAAATCAATTGGGTGCCGGAACATATCAAAAAAGGAAGGTTCGGCAAGTGGCTGGCCGAAGCGCGCGACTGGGCTTTTTCCCGCAATCGTTTCTGGGGCGCGGCTTTGCCGATTTGGCAGTGCCAGTCCTGCGAGAAAAACATTGCCGTCGGTTCTTTAAAAGAATTGGCGCAGTCGGCAGTCGCGTCCGGCAACCGTTATTTTCTTTTGAGACATGGTTTTTCCGAATCAAACCGCCAAAAAATCATTTCTTGCTGGCCCGAAAAGAGCAAAATCAATCTTACCGATAAAGGTAGGGAACAAATAAAAAAAGTCGCTAAAACCTTGAAAAATAAAAATATTCAGCTGATTTTTTCTTCCGATCTTTTGCGGACCAAGCAGACAGCCGAAATAGTTTCTGAAGAAATCGGGGTGCCGATAAAATTTGACGAACGGTTGCGGGAATATAATACCGGAGAGTTTAATGGAGAACTGATAGAAAAATTTTATGAGTTTATCGGCGAGAAAATTAATAAGTTTTCCAAGACACCCGAAGGCGGAGAGAATTTAAGCGAAGTGAGAAAACGGATAATGAATTTTATTTTAGAACTTCAAAAAAAATATCAAAATAAAAACATTCTGATTATCAGCCACGGCGACCCCCTCTGTGTTTTAGAGGGAGCCAGTCAAGGACTTGAGGATAAAGAAATCGTGACGATTATGAAAGGTGATTATATTCAGGTAGGCGAACTGCGGGAAATAAAATTTTTGAATTTGCCTTATTCCGAAGACGGTCGGCTTAATTTGCATCGCCCCTACATAGACCAAGTAGAATTGAAATGCCCTTATTGCGGCGGTCGGACCAAGCGGGTTTCGGAAGTTTTTGACTGCTGGTTTGAGTCCGGGGCTATGCCTTACGCCCAATGGCATTATCCTTTTGAGAATAAAGAACTGGTTAAAAAAACTTTTCCCGCCGATTTTATCGCCGAAGGCCTGGACCAGACTCGGGGTTGGTTTTACACGCTTCATGTTCTAGCCGCGGCCCTAACCTCGAAAAATTTGGGTTTAGGCAAAGACAGTCCGGCTTCAAAAAATATTATCGTTAATGGTCTTGTATTAGACGCTTCTGGAATGAAATTAAGCAAAAAACTGCGCAATTACACCGAACCGGATATTGTTTTTAACAAATACGGAGCCGATGCCTTGCGTTATTTTCTTTTGAGTTCCACTCAAATTGGAGAAGATTATCAGTTTTCGGAAAAAGGAGTGGAAGAAATTTTCCGGAAGGTGATTGATAAATTCAAGAATGTTTTCAATTTTTATCAACTATACGCGGGCAATATCCGCATAAATCAGCGTCTTAATCCGCATAAATCAGCGTCTTTATTAGATAAATGGATTTTAGCCCGGCTTAATGAAGTTATTTTGAAGATGACTGGAAAAATGGAGGCCTATGAGCTTACCGATGCCACCAGAATTCTTATGGAATTTATTGACGATTTATCCAACTGGTATGTCCGGCGTTCCCGCAAAAGATTTTCGGGCGGAGATTTTAAGTCCGCTTCGGCCGTGCTCGGCTATGTGATTTTAGAAACCGGCAAATTATTGGCTCCTTTCGCTCCGTTTATTTCCGAAGCGGTTTATCTGACTTTGACGGGGAATTCTGTTCATCTTGAAGATTGGCCGCTCGCTTTCGCTCAAAATCAAAAATTCCCGATTTCATCGAGGATTTCCCGATTATATCGAGGACTCTCGACAAAGTCGGAGCTCGACAAAGTCGGAACAAAAATCAAAAATCAAAAATTGTTAAAAGAAATGGCTGAAATTCGGCGTTTAGCCAGTTTGGCTTTGGCGAAAAGACTGGAAGCCGGAATAAAAGTCAGGCAGCCGCTCGCTTCGCTTAAAATCAAAAATTCCAAATTAAAAATCGGCGAAGACCTGCAAAATATCCTTAAAGACGAAATTAACGTTAAAGAAATAATTTTTGATTCCAAAATAAAAGAGGAAATAGAATTAGACACTAAAATAACGCCCGAGTTGAAAGCGGAAGGAGTTTTGAGAGACTTAACTAGGCTGGTTCAGGGTTTACGTCAGGACGCCGGCTACCAGCCGAAAGACAAAATAATTTTGATGATTGACGGCCCGGCGGAACTAAAGGCGATTTTGGAAAAAAATGAAGGTTTTCTTAAAAAAGAAATTAACGCTCATGAAATTAAGCTGAAGCATTCGGATAAGTTCGACGCGGAATTAAGCACTAAAATGGGGGACTGGCAGATCTGGCTGGGAGTGAGAAAAATTTAGTAGAAATATTATAATTATAAAAATAATCAAATCAAAAAAGTTTATTTTTGTATACTATCACGCGTGATAGTACCTGATTTTATCCTTGGTAATTTAGAAATTTCCATCTTTGACCGGTTTTGGTTGGGAAAGGAAAATTGAGCCAATAATCCAAGATTGTTTTTTGAGGCGGTAATCCTTTTTTATGTTTTTCTATTTTTTCGTCCTTGTTTTTTTCAGCATAACAACGATTGCTTTGATAGCCAGATTGTTTCTCAAGGCTCTTTTTGAGAGCGCTAATGGTGCTTGGGGAAATCCATAAAGCCTCTTCTATCTTTTTATAGGATTTCCCGGCTTTTAGCATCGCTAAGGCCGTTAATCTTTTTATGATTAATTTTTTTTCGTTGGCGCTTAATAAATTATCCAGAAAAATTTTTAATTGCTTTTCGGATTTCGCTTTTTCGGCTTTTTCCAAAAATTTTAACCAAAGGAAATTTTCCCATTCTTTTCTTGATTTAAATTCAGAGATTTTTACCATAAAAAATATGAGCAAGCAATAACTCTATTTATTTAATCTCGTTTAATTTTAAGATAAAATTTATTTTTATTCAAACTATCACGCGTGATAGTATACTTAATTGGCGCTTGGGAAATTTATTTTTTTGAGGCGCCTAATAAAAGAAAAAGCCGGAAACTTACTAAGCCCTATTTTTTTGCTTTCCGTTGCCGCTCTATGAGCGATACATCGCCTTTTTGACGAGTTGTAATGTTTTCTGGGCGTTAGCTCTGGCGGTTTTGGAGCCTTCTTCCAGTATGGACGGGATAAGCGAATTATTTTGGACTATTTCATTTTTTTTAGCCTGAAATTCGGCTAAAAAATTATTAGTGATACGAATAAAAAGTTGTTTGAATTTTCCCATTACCGGTTTACCTTTTTTGTGTTCCCTAATTAAGGAATCTATTTCTTCCCGCTCTTGGTCGGTTTTACTTAAACTTTTGGCAACAAGAATATGGCTTTCCAGCTTTTCGTTCATTACTCCTTCAAAGGCGGTTTCCGCGCCTTTGATTTTTTTAGTAACGGTTTTTGCGTCATCGGTAAGGAAAATTGCTCCTTCGGGAGAACTTTTGCTCATTTTTCCTTCTCCTTTTAAAGAAAGAATTTTAAGCGCATCTATTTGGAGTGGTTGAGGAATCGGGAAAATTTTTCCGTATCGTTTATTGAACCTTCTGGCGAGTTCTCGGCCTACTTCCAAGTGCGCGAGCTGGTCTTTTCCGACTGGAATTTTTTCGGCTCGCTGAAGCAATATGTCAGCAGTCATCATTACCGGATAAAGAAGAAGAAATGTATTTGCTGTTTCTGGTCGCACGTTAGCTTTCAATTTTTCTTTGAGAGTCGGGACTCTTAAAAGCTCAGATACGGTAATTAATCTAGACAGAAACATTGTTAAAACAGCAACTTCATTCTCGATGTCAGATTGCAAGAAAATTTTAGTCTTATTAGGATTTGTTCCTAACGCAATGTAACTAGCAACAACTTCGTGGATGAATTTTTTTGCATTTACTGGTTCATTGTCGGTTATAGCATGAAGATCTGCGACGAAAATTAAAGGGGATTGCCCTTTGTCCTGGAGTTCAATAATGGGTTTAATCGCTCCAAGATAATTTGCAATCGTTAAATCGCCTGTTGGGCGAACGCCTGTTAAAATTTCAATTTTAGTCATTATTTTTTTAGACTTCGATAACTACCGGCAGAATCATCGGCCGTCTTTTGGTTTTATTATACAGAAACTGGCCGATTTGGTCACGGATAAGCGATTTGAAATAATCGGCGTCCAAGGGCTGGTAGCGGGGCAGGCGGCCGATCATGCCGCGGATATTGCGCCTGATTTCTTCAAGAAGCGTCTGGTTTTCCCGAAGATAGATGAAGCCCCGCGAAATAATGTCGGGATTTTTTATCAGCTGGCTGGTGCGGCGGTCGATGGTGGTAATAATAACAACCATGCCTTCCTGAGCCAAAACCTTGCGGTCGCGAAGCACCACTTCCCCGACATCGCCGACGCCCAGACCGTCAACCAAGACATAGGAAACCGGCAATTCTTCTTTGGTTAGATGGGCTGTATTAGGGGTGAATTCCATTACTTGACCGTTTGAGGGCATAAATATATTTTTTGCCGGGATGCCTGATTTTTCTGCCTGTTCGATATTCGCGGCTCTCATAAAGAAATAGCCGTAGATAGGAATGAAAAATTTCGGATTGATAAGCTTGGTGGTCATTTTTAGTTCTTCCTGGGGCGCGTGGCCGCTTGAGTGAATATCGATGATTTTAGAATAATAAACTTTGGCTCCTTGCCGGCTGATGCCGTCTTTGAGCAACTGGACGCCTCTTTCATTTCCCGGGACAACCGAAGCCGACAACAAAACCGTGTCCGTGGCTTTCAGATTAATGGTCCGGTGTTCGCCGTTAATTATCCTGATTAAGCTGGCGTTGGGTTCGCCTTGGGCGCCGGTGCTCAGGATAATAATTTTATTGTCAGGATGTTTTTTGACTTCTTCAAGCGGGATAATCAGCCCTTTTCTGGCTTTGATATAGCCGAGATTCTGGGCGATTTGGATGTTGGTTTGCATCGAATACCCGCTTATGGCCACCTTGCGGTCAAGCCGGTCGGCGATTTTTAAGATTTCGTCAACGCGGTTGATGAGCGAAGCGAAAAGGGCGATGATAATCCGGCCGTGGGAATTTTTGAATATTTCCTCGAGATTTTTTTCCACTACCCGTTCCGAAAGGGAAAAACCCGGTTCTTCGGCATTGGTGCTTTCAAGAAACAGGGTGTGAATTTTTTGCTCGCCGATTTTTTTCAGCTCGGCCAATCCTTTGGGCTGGCCTTCTTTGTCGTAATCAAATTTATAGTCGCCGATATAAACCATTTTTCCGACAGGCGTATTCATGACGAAACTGTAAGTATCCGGGATATTATGGGCGACGCCGAAAAACTCGGCTTCAAAATATTTGGAAAACTTTACTTTATCCTTGTCTTTAATCAACCGGAAATCGATTTTCGGGGCTTTGGGGAATTCTTCCTGTCTTTTGTTGATGATTTCTTTGGTAAGCGCGGCGGCGTACATCGGGGGATTGCCGAGCTTTGTCATTAAATAAGGAATGGCTCCAATGTGGTCGTAGTGGGCGTGGGTGATAATGATGGCCTTAATATTTTGTTTCCGTTCTTCAAGGTAAGCAACATTAGGGATGATATAGTCAATACCCGGAGTTTCTTCTTCGGGGAATTGAAATCCCACGTCAACTATGATGATTTCGTTGCGGTATTCAAAAAAAGTCATATTGCGGCCGACTTCTTCAAGCCCGCCCAAAGCCGCCCAGCGAAGGGGCTCTTCTGTATGTTCTTCTTTTTTTAATGTTTTTGTTCTAATCATATTTAGTTTATTAATATATTTAGACCTTTTATTATTTTGATTTTTGATATTTAATTTTTAATTTTTTGATGGTGCCCCTGAGAGGATTTGAACCTCTAACCCTTACGGGATAGCGTTCTGAACGCTACGCGTATGCCAGTTCCGCCACAGGGGCTTTTGAAATTTTAAATTTTAGCCATTGCCTTTCAAAAATTCCAGACTTTCAGGCATTGATTTCAACGGTTTTTTGGTTTTTAATTTCGGGATTTTTTTATAATTTTCATTTTTGACCCAGCCGTTTTTTGTGTAGTAATAGCAGGCTCCCTCTAGGCGGTCAAAAAAAGAATAATCGTTTTTTGCCTTTTCCAGAATCCAGTTTGCCATTACTAATTTATTTTTCGAAGGATTGATGGTCAGATGGTCATAACCTAAAGGGATAATGACTATATCATTTTTTTGGGCTTTAACGATATAACAATTCTTTATATTTTTCCCCTCGCTTTTTTGGAATAAATAAATGGCTTTGCCCTGAAGAATTTTAACCAATTCCGGGATTTTCCCGATATGGCGGTGGCCTTTGGTTTTGGGAAATTCCCGACCCAGCATTTTGCCGGGGATAACGGTGATATCATATCTTAAATTATTTTCTTTTTTAATTTTCCGGAAGATGTAATAAACGGCGGTTTTTCCGGGGTTTTTAACTTGTTTAAACCACTTTTGGTCGTAAAGAACCGGCTGCATCTCTTTAAGAGAGCGGATTTCCGGGACGGTTTTTTTCGCCTTATTTAAAAACGACGGATGTTTTGACATACCAATTTTTTACATTCTGGAAGCGGTTGCTGGCGGTGCTTAGGAATTTATCCGTGAATCCGCCGAGGTCGGGAATGCTGACGTAAAGATATTTGGGAGAATATAAGGGAATGGTCGGCAGGTCCTGGGCGATGATGGCTTCGAGCGTTTCTAATTTTTCTTTGCGTTCGTCCGGGTCGGCGGTCTGGCGGATTTCTTCCATCAGCTTATCGGCGCTCGCATTGCCGTATATCGCCAAATTAAGCCCGGGGTAAAATTTTTGGGAAGAATGCCAGAAAGAAAACAAATCTTCTTTATTGGCGGGATTGAATCCGAAAAGGATCATTTCATAGTCGCGCGACCTGATTACCGTGTTGATGATGTCGTCCGGGTTTAAAACAATAAGATTAAGCTTCACGCCGATTGCCGCCCATTCTTCTTTGATTATTTCCGCCGTGTTGATTAGAAAATCAATTTGGGGGACAACCAAGTCAAATTCCAAATTCTGCTCCTTGATGGCTTCTAAATCCGGAGAACCGCCATCTTTTGTCTTTTTGCCCGCTTCCATCGCTTCGCCGTTAAACACTTTCCGGATAATCGGTTTTTTATCAACGGCTTGAGTTAGAGCCAAACGGACGTTTTTGTCTTTAAGGCTGGAATTAATGTTCTGGTTGAGGAATATGGAATAATAATTAGCCATAACGATGCTTTTGATTTTGTGATTAAGCGATAAATCTTTGATTTTTGCCGGGTTAAGGCCGCCAAAGCCGTCAATTTCGCGGCGGTTGAAAGCGCTGATTAAATCATCTTCGTTTTCGTAAAATTTAAAAATGAATTTTTGGATGTAAGGCTTTTTGCCGTAGTAATTTTCATTGACCGCGAGCTGATACCTGGTAATAAAGCCGTCTTTTCTTTTGGCGAAGCGGTCGTATTTATAAGGTCCGCTGCCCACCGGTTCCAGATTGTAATTTGAAAGTTTGAGATTGGCCGCCGGAATTTTTCCGAAAATATGCTGGGGGATAATCGGAAGATTTTGGAGATTATTACCGAAGAAAACATAAGGGTTGCGGAGGATAAACCGCACCTGAAGCTCGCTGACTCTTTCGGTTACTATTCCCTGCCAGGTCTGGTAAAGCGGGGAATTGGCATTTGGGTCCTGAATGGTTTTAAGGGTAAAAATAATATCGTCGCTTGTCAGGGGCTGGCCGTCGCTCCAGAGCAGATTTTGCCTGAGTTTGACCAGGTAATTGGTTCTTTCTTCAATTTGAGAATTGCTGATTAAATCAGAAAGCGGGCTGTAAATTAAAGAAGCGATATCGCGGTCTGTTTCATTGCTGGAAATTATCGGGTTGATGAAAATCGGTTGGCCGGTTTTTCCTTCTTGGTATTGGCCGCCATTTTTTGGGATAAATTCTATTCGGTTTTGGATGTTTAACGCCAGCCAGAAAAACAAAGAAAGCAAGAAAACCGAAATCGCCACAATAAAGATATTGCGTTCAAATTGCGTGAACGAATCAATGATTTTTTTTACCATGCCGAATTTATTTGAATGAAGCGAAATTTTAGAAAAGCCTTTTTACTTTATCAAGCTTAAAAGGGCTATGGCTATAAAGATGACGGTTAGAACAATAGTGCCGTAGAAAATGATTTTTTCGAGCCCTCGCCGGGTCTGATAAGAGCCGGATTCGTTGCCGCCGCCCAAAATTCCCGATAAACCCGAAGAACGTTCCTGAAGCAGAATTAAAATTATCAACAAAACAGCAACGATTATCTGTAATATGGAAAGAAACATGTTTTTATGAATGACCAATAACTTAATGACTTGCGACTTAATAACAATTAATCACCCAATTTGGTTGAGAGATTAACCAGGATATTAATAAAACTGATAATCAAAGTGGCGATAATAAGCGGACTTAGTCCGTTTATATTAAGACTTGGGCTGAATTTGTCAAGCGTATAAATAATGCCGGCATTCATGGCGATGGCCAAAAGCCCGAAAGTCAGATTTATAAAAGGAGCAAAGACGAGTTTTAAAAGTGGCCGGATGAAAGTGTTGAATAAAGTAAGAATAGCCGCCGCAATCGCGAGGTCGGTCAGATTTCCTTGGAAAACAAAGCCGCTGACATAATGAGCCGCGACTAAAATCGCGATGGCGTTGACGATTATAAATAAGATTATTTTTCCTAAAAATTTCATCCCTCACCCTTAAAGCATTAAGGAATATTTAAGACGACCTTTCAAAGAAGCAAATCCTTTGGCAAAATGTTTTAATCTTCTCTCTCTAATTAAGGCATCTTTTTTGGATTTATAAGCTTCATAATATATCAATTCCAATGGTCTCAAATTCTTTGTTGATTTTACTAATCCTTGATTATGTTTTTCTAATCTCTCTTTAAGATTTTCTGC